>JAEIGA010000082.1_pt1 | contig 124526 bp, 96 predicted proteins | sample 9270691 | NCBI WGS metagenome assembly JAEIGA01 (sample SAMN17057246, study PRJNA624740) | gut metagenome | biome: biome; isolation source: fecal sample | host: Bos grunniens | place: China: Xizang | collected 2019 | reverse complement strand
GAATCATTTCTTTCACCACATCTTATATAGAACTTATGTACCTTATCATTCCAAACCCAATTCCACCGACCAACTAACGGCGACAACTCCCCGTCACCATCTTCTTGCGGGGCACTAATGAAACTCTGCATTGTCAATGACAATGCGATAAGTCCCAAAATTAAAAGGAACGTTCTTTTCATAATATCAAAATTTATAGGATATCCCAATTGGCTACCAACTTTCTCTGCAATACCATTCAAACGTCTTATCCAGCAATTACAAATATAACAACGATACATTTATAATCAAAATCCGAAACTGTTTAAATTTATATCACTATCTTCGCATCATCAAAACTGACAACACAATGGTACTTAACTATATTTGGATAGCATTCTTTCTATTAGCGTTCATAATTGCGCTGGGGAAGCTCATTTTCTTTGGCGACACAACTGTGTTCCCGGCTATTATGGGCTCGACCTTTGTACAAGCAAAAAATGCATTCGAGATTTCACTGGGACTTACAGGAGTGCTGTCGCTATGGATGGGAATAATGAAGATTGGCGAGAAGGGCGGTCTTGTAGCGGCGCTTGCCCGGCTGCTGAGCCCGGTTCTTTGCAAAATATTCCCCGACATCCCCAAAGGACACCCGGCCATGGGGACAATGTTCATGAACTTCTCGGCAAACATGCTCGGACTCGACAACGCTGCAACTCCAATGGGACTAAAGGCTATGCAGGAATTGCAGGAAATTAACCCCCAAAAAGATACCGCAAGCAACCCCATGATTATGTTTCTGGTGCTGAACACATCGGGCCTGACACTCATTCCCATAACCGTGCTGCTCTATCGCGCCGAGTTGGGAGCAGCAAATCCAACCGATGTATTCATTCCTATCCTTATTGCAACAACAGTATCGACACTTGTCGGCCTGATGATAACAAGCATCTACCAACGCATAAACCTCTTCAACCGCACGATGCTGCTCTTTCTCTTTGCCGTATGCGCACTCATTGCCGGTGGAACATGGGGCATGATGCAGTTGTCGCAGGTGCAGATTGAGATTGTGTCGACCTCGCTCGCGAATATCATACTCTTCTCGGTAATAATATTGTTCATTGTTGCCGGAATGAGGGCAAAGATAAACGTATACGAAGCCTTCATTGAGGGTGCAAAGGAGGGATTCGGCACAGCTGTACGCATAATCCCCTACCTTATAGCAATACTTGTTGCAATTGGAGTGTTCCGAGCATCGGGAGGAATGGATGTGATAATGGGCGGTGTGGCATGGTGTGCCAATGCAGTGGGGCTTGGCGATGATTTTGTTGGTGCACTGCCCACTGCAATAATGAAGCCGCTGAGCGGCAGCGGAGCACGCGGAATGATGATTGACGCCATGAACACATATGGTGCCGACTCGTTTGCCGGCCGCCTGGCTTGCCTGTTCCAAGGAGCGACTGACACAACATTCTACATCCTTGCCGTATACTTCGGCAGTGTGGGAATACGCAAGACACGCCATGCGGTCACTTGCGGACTGCTTGCCGACCTTGCAGGAATAATAGCAGCCATTGTACTGGCATATATATTCTTCGGATAATAAGTTTTTTAATTTACAACAAATGTCGTATCGACCGTATGGGAGATATCTCTAGAATTGATTCAGATTTCTCATCACTGCGCTCTGTCGAATGACAAATAATACTGATTCTATGATAAGCTACCAGACCGAGGGCGTGAAGATGCCCGCAATCAAGAGACGTGAGACAACAGCATGGATAAAGGCCGTTGCAGCCGAGTATGGTAAGAAAGTGGGCGACATTGCATACATTTTCTGCGATGACGAGAAAATCCTTGAGGTGAACCGCGAATACCTGCAGCACGATTATTATACTGATGTAATAACCTTTGACTATTGCGAGGGAGACACAATAAGCGGCGACCTTTTTATCTCACTCGACACCGTGCGCAGCAACAGCGAGATGGTCGGTGCCACATATGAACAGGAATTGCACCGCGTGATTATCCATGGCATACTCCACCTGTGCGGCATAAACGACAAAGGCGAAGGCGAAAGAGAGATAATGGAAGCCTGCGAGAACAAGGCGCTGGCAATGAGACATGCAAATGACTAAAAAGCAGATTACTGCGTTATACAAGATTCCTAAAATTCTCATTTACTCAAGTAAACTGATGTGTTCAGGAACTTTGCAAGCCTTGTAATCCATTTTTTATTCACTTCCTTAAATTTACAACAAAACATTCATATTTCCAGCCCGTCGAGCATCTTGCAGAAGAGTTCCATTCCTTCGCGTATTTCGCTTATACAAACAAACTCGTTGGCTGTGTGCGAACGTGATGACTCTCCCGGACCCATTTTAAGAGTGGGGATGCTCAACAGCGCCTGATTGGACAATGTTGGCGAGCCGTAAGGCTTGCGGCCAATCTCGACTGCACGCTTCACAAGAGGATGATCGACTGATATCGACGATGAATTGAGACGGGTGGAACGTGCTTTTATATCACTGCCGACATGGCTGTTTATTATATCGAGCAGCTCACTGTTGGAGTAGCACTCGTTGCTGCGTATGTCGACAACATAGCTACAGCTGTCAGGTATTACATTATGTTGCTTGCCGGCATTCACCTGTGTCACTGTCATCTTTACATCGCCAAGCAAAGGAGAACTCTTTGGGTATTTGTAGTTCCTGAACCAATTGATATCTTCAATGGCATTGTAAATGGCATTCACTCCCTCGTTGCGCGCCGCATGCCCTGACACACCCTTGGCTACACAATCGATAACCATAAGTCCTTTCTCTGCTATTGCAGGGTGCATGCCTGTAGGCTCACCGATTATGGCACAGTCTATTGGAGGCAGCAACGGGATTACAGACTCTATGCCGTTCTTGCCTGATACCTCCTCCTCGGCCGAAACAAGGAATATTGTGTTATAGTCCTGAGGATTGCTGCATATCTGGTAGAACACCTGAAGCATCGTGACCAACGACGCACCATCGTCGTTGCTTCCAAGGCCATATATCCTTTCACCTTCGAGAATTGGAGTAAACGGATGTTTACTCCAGCCATTGACTGGTTTTACCGTGTCGATGTGCGCATCGAGCAACAACGTGGGACGCGAAGAATCAAATCCCGGTGCAATGCACCATATATTGTTGAGGTGCCTGTGCATTTCGAAACGTACCGGAGCGCCTCTCTCTATGAAGTGCTGCAACCTGTCGGTTGCGTCACTCTCCTCACGGCTTATTGACGGGGTACTGACAAGAACCTTCAACAATTCAACGGCACTGTTAACATTCGACTCGGTTATAATCATATTAGTATCAAATTATTCTGCTGCAAAGTTACAACGATATTTGCTCAATCGCCAAATCTTGCATTTAAAAAATACAAACATGCCGCACTATATATCAGTTCGGCAAAGAAATGGAAAAATATTAGAGACTTTATCAATTTCTCTATGCAGGTATACTCATTATAAAGTAAATATTTCTATTTTTTTACCCGTTTTCAAAAACTTTCGCCCGTTTATGTGTATCTTCGCGGAGAATTTCAAAAATACCTATAACAAATGATTACAGCCGACCAACTGAAAGATATTAAGGAACGTACTGCTGCACTCAAACAGTACCTTTCCATTGATGAAAAGATTATTCAGGTAGAGGAAGAACAGCTACGCACACAGGCTCCCGGTTTTTGGGACAATGCAAAAGAGGCCGAAGCACAGATGAAAAAAGTAAAAGGCCTTCAGGCATGGATTGACGGTTATAAGGAGGTCAACAACCGAACCGAAGAGACCGAAATGGCAATGGAACTCTATCGCGAAGAGATGGTCGATGAACATGAGGTTGACGATGCATACGCACGTGCACTTGCAGCCATCGAGGAACTTGAACTGAAAAACATGCTTCGGGGAGAAGCCGATGAAATGGATTGCGTGTTGAAGATAAATTCAGGTGCTGGAGGCACTGAAGCACAGGACTGGGCAAACATGCTCATGCGTATGTACATGCGTTGGGCGGAGTCTAACGGCTACAAGATGAGCATTGCCAACCTGCAGGAAGCCGAAGATGCCGGAATAAAGAGCGTTACTTTGGAACTGAAAGGACCATACGCATACGGTTATCTCAAGGGAGAGAACGGAGTTCACCGTCTGGTACGCGTAAGCCCCTACAATGCACAAGGAAAGCGAATGACATCATTCAGTTCCGTTTTTGTGACACCGCTTGTCGATGACAGCATTGAAGTGGTGATTGAACCGGCACGTATCTCATGGGACACATTCCGTAGCGGCGGTGCCGGCGGACAAAATGTGAACAAGGTTGAATCGGGTGTGCGCCTGCGTTACCAGTACAAAGACCCTTACACCGGTGCCGAAGAAGAAATTCTAATAGAGAACACCGAGACACGCGACCAACCAAAGAACAAGGAAAATGCTATGCGCCAGCTCCGTTCTATCCTCTATAACAAGGAGATGCAACACCGTATGGAGGAACAGGCAAAAGTGGAAGCCGGCAAGAAAAAGATTGAATGGGGTTCACAGATACGCAGCTATGTATTCGACGACCGTCGCGTGAAAGACCACCGCACAAATTACCAGACATCGGATGTAGGTGGAGTTATGGACGGCAAAATAGACGGATTTATAAAGGCGTTCCTCATGGAATTTGCCGAAAACGGAGAATAATCCTTATTTCATGTCAATAGAGATAGAAAGAAAATTCCTTGTTGCAGATGACAGCTACAAGACAATGGCATATCACAGCGACCGCATAGCACAGGGATATCTATGTCGCGAAGGAGGAAATTCGGCTCGTGTAAGAATACGTGGTGACAAAGGATACATAACCATTAAAGGCCCTTCTATCGACGGTGGACTAAGCCGTTATGAATGGGAAAAGGAGATACCTTCAAACGAGGCATGGGAACTTATAAAGCTGTGTCACGGAGGGATTATAGACAAGACACGATACCTTATAAAATGCGGCAAACACACATTTGAAGTCGACGAGTTCCATGGTGACAACGAAGGTCTTGTGGTTGCCGAAATTGAATTGGAGAGCAGCGGAGAAGAGTTTGAACGTCCCGGATTTCTTGGCAAGGAGGTAACCGGTGAAAAACGCTACTACAACTCAAGCCTCACAAGAATACCGTTCAAGTATTGGTAAAAAGAAGAGAATAACCGTGGTTATTCTCTTCTTTTTAACCTTTTGTCAATCATTGGCCTGACTACAAAGAAACATATGATATTTGCAAACACAACTCCTGCTATATTGAACAGGAAGTCAAGAATATCGGCCGAACGGTAAGTGGTCAGTTCCGACTGCAATATCTCCATTACACCGCTGAAGAGTACAGGAATCACAAACGACATCATGAGTATCCTGGCATACCTTATGCGTGCATAGAACCAGTAGTGCTCGAACCACATCGCGGAACTCAAAACAGCATACATCATAAAATGTGCTACCTTGTCCATGCCTGCAAAAAGCTTCAACGTATCATCGCCAGCCGGCTTGAAAAGGCTAAGGTAAAGTATTATGCACAGAATGAACAGTGAGACAGGATAGTGCAGGAATCTATTCAGAAAATTCTTCATTACAGAACAATATATTTATCTTTGCTGCGAAGATAACGATTAAACAGCTATTTTGTTCAATAATAACATTGTTTTGCACAAATTACAGATTATTTCTGTTTATGAGAGATTTTTTATATTTCACCAAAAGCCAGCGAAGGGGAATAATTCTCTTTATTGCATGCATTGCTGCCACTATAGCTATAAAGTGGATTATATAACAACGCATTCAAAAAAAGAAGTCTCAAATTTTCAAAAAAGCATACCATATACTATTTTTGCAAATATTCCTCAAAACGGAAAATACAGAAATAATGAACGGAGATTTTAATATACGTGGCAAAAATAGCGACAAAGAATTCGAGAATGCTTTGCGCCCATTATCTTTTCCCGACTTCAATGGACAGGAAAAGATTGTCAGCAACCTGAAGATTTTTGTTCAGGCTGCAAAAATGCGCGGTGAATCGCTCGACCACGTCCTTTTGCATGGCCCCCCGGGACTTGGAAAGACAACATTGAGCAATATCATTGCCAACGAATTGGGTGTAGGGTTCAAAGTGACATCGGGACCTGTTCTCGACAAGCCCGGCGACCTTGCCGGTATCCTCACTTCACTTGAACCGAACGATGTTCTGTTCATCGACGAGATACACCGTCTCTCACCCATTGTGGAAGAGTATCTCTACTCAGCAATGGAAGACTACCGTATCGACATCCTCATAGACAAGGGACCATCGGCACGTTCGATACAGATAGACCTGAACCCGTTCACTCTCATAGGAGCAACCACACGAAGCGGACTGCTCACTGCCCCACTGCGTGCAAGATTCGGAATAAACATGCACCTTGAGTATTACGACAGCAAGACACTTGCCGGAATCATCAGCCGTTCGGCACAGATTCTCGGTGTTACATTCGACGATGAGGCTACCTACGAAATAGCACGCCGCAGCAGAGGAACGCCACGAATAGCCAATGCACTATTGAGACGTGTACGCGACTTTGCACAGGTAATGGGTGACGGACACATTACGAACCCTATAGCAAAAATGGCTCTCGAGGCACTGAATATCGACAAATACGGGCTTGATGAGATTGACAACAAGATACTATGCACAATAATAGACAAGTTCAAGGGCGGACCTGTCGGTATAGGAACCATCGCTACAGCATTGAGTGAAGATACAGGAACCATTGAAGAGGTGTATGAACCGTATCTCATAAAGGAAGGATTTATAAAACGCACCCCACGTGGGCGAGAGGTCACCGACCTTGCATACAAGCACCTTGGACGTAGCCGATACAACAACGGTGAGCAAGGAACATTGTTTTAAACGGATATAGAAATTGTAAACCGTTAATAAAACCGGGAATTAATAAATTATTAATTTTCCCTAATTGCAAAATATAAACCTATGGGCAAACTGCAATCCTTAGTAAAAGACACCGCAATCTATGGTCTCAGCAGCATAATAGGCAGATTCCTGAATTACCTGCTGGTACCGCTATACACAGCCAAAATGAGTGTAGAGAGCGGTAACTATGGTGTTGTAACAAACCTGTATGCATGGACTGCCATATTGCTTGTGTTGCTTACATTCGGCTTTGAGACAACATTCTTCCGTTTTGCAAGCAAAGAAAACAGTGATATAAAGAGAGTTTTCTCCATGTCGATGCAGGTAATCGGAGTACTATGCGGCATATTCCTGCTGATGGTATTCATGTTTCTTCCAAGTATCTCAGAAAGCTTAGGATATGCATCCAATCCCGAATTCATAGGCATGATGGCTGTTGTCGTTGCATTAGATGCGATACAGGCAATACCCTTCGGTTTGCTAAGGTTCCAAAAACGTCCTTTGAAATTCGCTTCGCTGAAGCTGCTGTTCATAGGAATGAACATTGCAATGAACCTTTTTGCATTCGTGGCACTGCCATGGCTCACAGTGGAGATGCCCGACACATTCGCCCGTTTCTATGACCCGCAAAACCAGGCATTCTATGTGTTTTTCATAAATCTGCTGTGTACTTCATCCATAACATTCTTCTTTATACCGGAACTCAGGATGTTCCGTTTCACAGCCGACATGACACTGCTAAAGAGTATGCTCGGTTATTCATGGCCACTACTCCTTTTGGGAATAGCCGGAATATTAAACCTTAATGCCGACAAGATAATATATACATGGCTTGTGCCTGGCAAGCAGGGTATTGTAGACCTTAGCATATACGGTGCATCGGTAAAAGTAGCGGCAGTGATGGCAATGCTCATGCAGGCATTCCGTTATGCATATGAACCGTTCGTGTTCGGCAACAGTAAGGAAAAAGACAGCAAGAACCTTTATGCAAAAGCAATGAAATACTTCATTGTAATAGCAATGATGGCATTCCTTACAGTCATGTTCTACATGGATATACTCAAATATATCATAAGCCCCGACTATTGGGAAGGACTCAAGGTTGTGCCCATTATAATGGCAGCCGAGATATTCATGGGAATATACTTCAATCTCTCATTCTGGTACAAACTGAATGACGAGACATATTGGGGTGCAATATTCTCATTTATAGGATGTGCTGTATTGTTTGCCGTGAACATCATATTCGTTCCGAAATACGGATACATTGCATGCGCATGGGCTTCGTTTGCAGGATATTTCACAGCAATGCTGCTCTCCTATTTCATTGGACAGAAACGTAATGCCATAAATTATGACCTTGTGAGCATCTTCGCATACACAACACTCTTTGCTATACTATATACACTATCGCTCATAAACCCCATTGACAACAGCATTATAAGAATGGTATGCAACACATTTTTGCTTGCTGTGTTTGTGGCATATTTCATAAAGAAAGACTTGCCTCTCAAGAGTATTCCCATGATTGGAAAATTCTTTAGTTAACCTTACACAGCAACAATCTCTTATATATACCTTCAAAGCCATACAAAATAATATCCCTATTATTGTTAGGAAATTCCCCAAACATTAATAGGGAGATTTTTTTTTGTACACATGACTTACCATTTATCTTTGCTGCAGAAATATTGAGAACCATAAAACCAAATACCATGAAAAACCCAAAGAACATAATGCTGATAGTGCTGGCAGCTTTTATGATTATGCCAATACCTCAAATGGCAGAAGCACAGGAGAATATACCCGAAGTGAAAATAGAGAAACGGGAAATAAAACCCAAAAGAAGACCCGAAAGAGTACGTGCAATGCGCGACAACGATTTTTCAATGATGTACAAGATTGTGAAAGATATATCTTTTGACAAGAATAAGATTGACATGATACGTGTAGCATGCATAGGCAGCAGTTTCAACAGCAATCAGTGCGCAAGACTTCTATCACTATTCTCTTTTGATGACAACAAGATTGAGGTACTCAAGGTTATTAAACCGAGACTTGTTGATGTCGATAACTATAAAAAGATATTTGACCAGTTCTCATTCTCATCAAACAAGGAAAAGGCGGCCGAAATTCTACTGAAAAGATAGAATAAACACAAAAAAAAGATGTTCTTGGAACATCTTTTTTTGTAGCGAGACCCGGGATTGAACCGGGGACCTCATGATTATGAATCATGCGCTCTAACCAGCTGAGCTATCTCGCCATTGCATTTTTGCGGTGCAAAGATATATTTATAATTTGAATATGACAAATTTTTTAAAGTATTTAATAAAAAAAAATGCATTTATTCTTTTAAAAGGTTTTATATGTGAAACAAATATAAAAAAAGGGATAAACTGCCTGATAATAATTGGATAAATGAATTAAATTTTATATCTTGCGGTGTAATACAAATAGTTAGGATTTCACCACTTGATTTTTTACAATGAGCAAAGAGAAGATTTATATTGAATATCCACTTAAAGGAAGTGCCTCAATGATATGGAAATATATTGGCACCTCAGCAGGATTATCACCATGGTTTGCCGACAAAGTGGATAATATAGACCGTACATTTACTTTCCATTGGGGAAAAACTGAAAAAAGAGTAGCACACCTTGTTGCACAGAGAAATGGTGTATATGTAAAATTCAGATGGGAAGATGAAGGACAGAATACCTATTTCGAAATGCGCATAGCATATAATGAACTTACAAGAGAACATACTCTTGAAATTACCGATTTTGCCGAAAAAGGAGAAATTGAAGACCAAAAGGATTTATGGGATTCACAAATTGAAAATCTTAGACGACAATCGGGAATGTAAGATTGATTTTTAGCACTGTATTTTAATGTTATTAAAGTAAATAATATGCGATAATTATTACTCAAACAATAGCGAAACAAATTTTAGACGGCTTCTAAGCAAAATCACACATTTTATACTAACTTTGTACAGAGAAACTGAACTTTGAAAAAGTCAGCTTTTCTGTATATTTTTAAAGCACACAATGTAAAGAAAACGGTAGCGGTATATGAAATTCCCGTTCAAGATAAAAAAACTTGATCTTTTCATTATAAAGACCTTTTCGACCAACTTGATGGCCACATTCCTTATATGCCTGTTTATTTTTATTATGCAGCTACTATGGAGGTGGGTGGATGAATTGGTCGAAAAAGGAATAGATTTCACTATTCTCGCACAATTCTTTTCTCTCAGTTCCATTACTCTTGTTTCTCAAGCATTGCCGCTTGCAATACTATTGGCATCATTGATGACATTCGGAAGTTTCGGTGAAAAACTCGAACTTCTTGCCATGAAAGCAGCCGGAATACCTCTGTTCCGCATAATGAGGCCACTGATTATAATGTGTACAATACTTAGCTTTGTATCATTCTATTTCCAGAATGTTGTCAGTCCATATGCACAGATGAAACTGTACACCATAATGTACTCTATAAAGCAGACATCACCCGAAAGCGAAATACCTGAAGGTATTTTCTATGACAAGCTTGAAGGATACAATATATATGTACAGCACAAGGATAAAGAGACTGGAACTCTGCATAATGTAATGATATACGACATGTCTGCAGGGTTTGAGAATGCAAATATACTTGTATCAGACTCGGCAAGGATTACAACATCATCCGATGAGAGCCATATGATATTGTCCATGTTTTCAGGAGAACAATTCTCTAACCTCACCGACCAGCAGGTGAACAAGAATAATGTACCCTACAGGCGTGAGACATTCAGCAGAAAAGATGTTCTCATAGAGATAGAGGGAGGCTTTGAAATGAAAGATGCCTCTATAATGAAAGCAAAACCGGAGAGCAAGAATATAATCGAACTCGAAACAGCAGCCGACTCTCTTGGACATGCAAACGACAGCATTGGATTACAGAACTGGAAAGGTGTCGCACGTACCACATTCAATTCAAGCGTGATACTCGATTCCAACGACAGTGTCTTAATGAAAAGAAACAATGTTTACAATATCAATGTTGACAGTGTTTTCAACACAGCTTCAAAACATTCCAAATTAGTGTGGAAGCGTGCTCAGCTAAATAAAATCAAACAACTGAAAGTTGATTACGAAATAAAGCACAATATAATGCGCTCACTTGATAAAGACCTGAACAAACATAAATTTATCTGGTGGGAAAAATTCACATTATCGCTTGCCTGCCTTGTATTTTTCTTTATCGGAGCACCGCTTGGTGCCATTGTTCGAAAGGGAGGACTGGGGTACCCTGTACTAATTTCAGTTGCTACATTCATATTGTACTACCTGATGAATACTTCGGGTATGAAAATGGCACGCGAAGGAGAATGGCATATATGGTATGGCGCATGGTTAAGCACTATGGTACTTGCACCGTTAGGAGTATTCTTTACATATCAATCGAATAAGGATTCCGGAATTTTCAATGGTGATGCCATAAAGGCTTTCTTTATGACACTGCTTGCCATTCCTGAAAAGAGACACCTTACACTCAAAGAGGTTATAATAGACGATCCTGACTATAATGATTGTGTAAAAACACTTGATTCATTATGTAATTTTGTACGCAAATACAAGAAAGATAACAGATTGAGAAAATTACCTCATGTAAAGAAGATTTTCTTTAATGAAAGCGATACTTCACTCGACGATTTCAATACAGAACTCGAGGAACTCATTGAAAAGATGAGCAACAGCAGGAACAAGAAAATTATCATTCAACTTAACATGTTCCCTATAATTGCTTACAACGCAATATCTTCACCATTCAAGAGAAGATGGCTTAATATAATGTCGATAGTATTGTTCCCTGTAGGGACATTTATCTACTTCAGAGCATTTTATTTCAGAATTAGGTTGCTTAAAGACCTTGTAAAGACAGAAATTGCAATTAAAGAGATTATCAGAATTATTGAAAAAGAAAAACTTATATAACACATGGACAATTTTAAATTGAACACAATAGATGAGGCTTTAGAAGACTTCAAGAAAGGTAAATTTCTTATAGTTGTAGACGATGAGGATAGAGAGAATGAAGGTGATTTCATTATTGCTGCCGAAAAAATCACTCCGGATGCAGTAAACTTCATGCTAAAAAACGGACGTGGAGTGCTTTGTGCTCCAATTACAATGTCGCGTTGCAAGGAACTTCATCTCGAACCTCAAGTCAATTCAAATACAAGCCTTCTCGGTACTCCTTTCACAGTTACCATAGACAAATTGGAAGGTTGTTCTACAGGAGTCTCCACAGCCGACAGAGCCGCAACCATAAAAGCACTTGCCGACCCTTTGAGTAAACCTGATACATTTGCAAGACCGGGACATATAAATCCTTTGTATGCTCAGGATAATGGTGTGCTACGTCGTGCCGGACATACCGAAGCAAGTATCGACCTTGCGCGACTTGCCGGCCTTTATCCTGCTGCCGCACTCATTGAAATAATGAATGAGGATGGCACAATGGCAAGAATGCCTCAACTTATAGAAATAGCAAAAAAACATAATTTGAAGATAATTTCAATAAAAGACCTTATCGAATACAGATTAAGAAAAGAGTCTATTGTTGAAAAAGGAGAAGAGGTCGATATGCCTACAGAACACGGACACTTCAGGCTTATACCATTCCGTCAAAAATCCAACGGTCTTGAGCATATAGCTTTGATAAAGGGAAAATGGAACGAAGATGAGTCCATACCTGTAAGAGTACATTCATCATGCATGACCGGTGATATTTTCGGCTCTAAACGTTGTGACTGCGGAGCTCAGCTTCACGAAGCCATGAAACTGATAGATAAAGAGGGAAAAGGTGTTATAGTGTATCTGAATCAAGAAGGGCGAGGCATAGGACTTATGAACAAGATGCGTGCCTATAAACTTCAGGAAGAGGGAATGGACACTGTTGATGCAAACCTGTGTCTTGGATTCAAGGCTGATGAAAGGGATTATGGCGTTGGTGCAGAAATCCTGCGACAGATAGGCGTGCATAAGATGCGTCTTATTACAAACAATCCAGTAAAGCGTATCGGACTCGAAAGTTATGGACTTACCATAACAGAGAATGTAAGCATAGAAATAGAACCCAATACCTACAATTCACGATATCTTCACACAAAAGCCGAGCGTATGGGGCATACACTGCATTTTGACAAAGAATAATAAAAAAACAGTTATCAGATAAGAGATTCTTTTCATACAGAACCAATAACTAACAGCAAAATAAAATGAACAGACTATCAGACCGCGTAAACCGATTGGCGCCATCGGCAACATTGGCTATGTCACAGAAAAGCCAGGAACTCAAGGCACAAGGCGTAGATGTAATCAATATGAGTGTAGGTGAACCGGACTTCAATACACCGGATGATATCAAGGTTGCCGCTAAACAGGCTATAGACGACAACTGGTCAAGATATTCTCCGGTACCTGGCTATCCTTCTTTACGTAAAGCCATTGTTGCCAAACTGAAGAATGAAAACGGACTTGAATTCACAGAAACACAGATATCTGTTTCAAACGGTGCAAAACAGGCTGTATGCAATGCTATTATGGCACTTGTAAATCCTGGAGACGAAGTTATAGTACCTGCACCCTATTGGGTAAGCTACCCCGATATGGTAAAGCTTGCCGACGGTACACCTGTTATCGTAAGCGCAGGTATTGAGCAGAACTTCAAAATTACGGGGGCACAACTCGAAGCTGCAATAACACCAAAAACAAAGATTCTCATTCTCTGCTCTCCATCTAACCCTACAGGTTCCGTATATACAAAAGAGGAACTTAAGGAACTTGCCGATGTACTTGTAAAGCATCCACATGTATATGTGGTAGCCGATGAGATTTATGAGCATATAAGTTATGTGGGAAAACACCAGAGCATTGCACAGTTCCCCGAAATAAGAGAACGTGTAATAATTATCAACGGTGTATCAAAAGCATATGCAATGACCGGATGGCGTATAGGATACCTTGCTGCCGCCGAATGGATTGTAAAGGGATGTAACAAACTTCAGGGACAATATACCAGCGGACCATGTTCTGTATCACAAATGGCATCACTTGAGGCATATACAGGCTCACAGGAACCTGTAGAGGAAATGCGCAAGGCATTCCAACGTCGTCGTGACCTCATTGTAAAGCTCGCGAAGGAGATTCCGGGGCTCGAAGTAAATGTTCCCGAAGGTGCTTTCTATCTTTTCCCTAAATGCAGTTCATTCTATGGCAAGAGCTACAACGGAACAATTATAAACAACAGTGATGACCTTGCAATGTATCTTCTTACAGAAGCAAATGTTGCAACTGTGGGAGGAACATCATTCGGTGCACCCGAATGTTTCAGAATGAGTTATGCTACAAGTGATGAAAATATAATTGAAGCTATACGCCGAATAAAAGAGGCTCTTGCCAAATTATCATAAGCCGTATATCAAATATAATAACACAATAATCCAATAGCCGGTACTTAAACACCGGCTATTATTTTTAGCCTACACATAAAAAATCACTATTTTAATATTTGAAAACAGACTATAAAATGCGAAATATTAAAAGAATCACAGGTATTGCTTTTTATTTAGAACACACCGGCAAATGTTGATAACCTGTTAAAAACATAATGATAATTCCAATAAAAAAAGTGGCAATTAAATTTTGTAGTTTGCATTAAAAAAAGAATCTATGAAATAATTATATCACCAAATTATTTTACCATTTTTTGATTACTATTTATCACTTGAATTTTGAACAGTTTTAAACATATTTACAAGTAAAAGTTTTCAATAAAACTACATATGATAAAATTGTTTATAAACAAACATAAATCATTGATATACAACAAAACAGATTGTTAATTAAAAATGAATAACTGAATATCTTTTACTAATAAGATAAAAAACAAATTTAAACCATTATTTTTCTCTACAATATCAACCGGCTTTATTGTTGTTTTTATATTTTTATTCTTTTAAAAAAGGATATATATAATATAAAATATGTTGAAATAGTTTATAACAAAAAAAGAGCTTGAAATAATTTTTTATCTTCGCAATATATAATAATACATAATGACAAAGGTTATAACAACTGTAATAGCGCTTTTCATCATAATTCTTGACTTAATAGCCTACAGGCGTATGAAGCGTAGCGGGGTAAGCAGAACATTGCGTTACTCTTTTTTTGGAGCAATACTATTCTCTTACCTTCTTATTATACTTGTCCCACTGTTTATGTTTGCCTTCATAAATACAGGGAACAGTCAGTTTATGATGAAATTCTCAATGGCAATACTTACGGGGTATCTTTTCTTTACAGTATCAAGATTCTTTCTTTATGCATTCTGGCTGCCTTCAAAAAGGAAATCAATGATGTGGACAGGTGTAGCTGTATCTTCATTATTGATGTTGTCATTTGTTTATGGAGCTTTCATCACGCGTACCGATTATGAAATAAAGGAGGTGGAACTCTCTTTCAATAATCTTCCTGAATCGTTCGACGGTTACAGGGTGGCCTTTATTTCTGACATACATATAGGTTCAATGTGGAATCCTGAATCAGAGCTTGATAAACTTTCTAATGTGATATTTTCAGCTGATGCCGACCTTATTCTTTTTGGTGGTGACCTGGTAAATCTGCATTACAGCGAACTTACACCTGAGATACTATCTATCCTAAACAATATAAAAGGTGCTGACGGTACTTTTGCAGCCTTGGGTAACCATGATACCGGTTTTTATATAAAAGGCTCCACAAAGGAATTTAGAGCGCTAAATATGGCATCCTTGGTTGATAGTGCATCAACCATCGGTTGGGAATTTCTCAGAGACAGTATAGTATATATAAATAATGGTATAGATTCAATAGCTATAACAGGAATAGACTATTCCGAGAAACTGCTTGAATACAAGCATTCTTTGAATACCATAGACGGTTTCGATGTGAGCGGGATATATGACAATGTACCCGATTCGGTTTTCAACATAACCGTTTCGCACTTGCCGCAACTATGGCATTCATTATGCAGTTACAGCGATTTGACACTTTCGGGGCACATACACGCCATGCAGATGAAAATCGCAGGTATCTCCCCCGCTGCCCTCATGTACGACGAATGGAGCGGACTTTACGAGCGTCCTGCAGGAAAGCTTTATATAAATGACGGTATAGGCAGTGTAGGCTTCTTTGCCCGAATAGGTGCCCGCCCCGAGGTTACTGTAATAACACTTCGGACTGAAAAATAAAGTATAGAATTATCTTGTGATAAGTATCTTTGTCGCTACTCCTTCGTTTCCTGCCTCATCGTATGTGAGTACATAATATACTCCACCGGAAACTTTTTCACCACGTTTATTGCGTCCGTTCCAACTGTATTGCCCACCTGATGAAGTACCTTCATTTATCAGTAATCCGGCTGTATCTACGATTTTTACATTACAGTCGGATGTTAGTCCGGCAATAGATATATTTCCATTATAATTGGCTCTTACAGGGTTAGGGTAGGCATATACATTACTCTCATAGAGTTTGTCTTGTGGGCGTGTTGCATCACTCATATAACTTGCAATTCCCATCTTTGTACCTATAAATACTTCGCCGCTCTTTTCGTTTATTGCTATACTCTCAATGCAGTTGGAAGGAAGCGGTGAATTTTCTGTGGTAAAATGGTGTATCGTCTCAAGTCCATCTGCACTGATAAGATAAATTCCGTTATCGTTCGTACCTATCCATTTGCGGTTTGCTCCATCTACTTTTATTGCTTTTATATATGTTCCGTTCAATAAATAGTCGGCAAGCCCTGTCCCGTCATTGCGTGGCACTTTAATCTGTTTGAATGTTCCGTCGTTGAAGAATTTCTGAGGGTTGTCTATAACGAACAGTCCTGTATTTGTACCCACCCAGATTACACCGTTGCGGTCTTCTGTTAGGGCATATACCTGATATATGTCATAACTTGTTCCGTCTTGGTTAGTGAATCTGTGCAGCCATATTTTTGACTCATCATCATTTGTGTCCAATGGTGTGCCGTTGAGCTTTGCACAGAATATTCCCGGTTCTCCCTGCAGGGATGTAATCCACAACCATCCTCTTGAGTCGATAACCGGCTCTACAATTGTTGGCAACCACTCTATCGGTTTATAATTCAATTCAATCCAGCTACCGTCTTTTTTCAGTATTTTTACAATATTCTTTACTCCAGTATTGATACACCACAAGTTTCCTTCGTTGTCGAACTTTACCATCGGTACCCGTACATACTTGTTATTTGAAGGTACGACTGTTTCGAGAGGACTATTGTGTATACTGTAGTGGTTAATGAAATTTCCGTCACGGAACTCATATATTCCATATCCGAATGAGCTTGCAAAATAGTGTCCCGGCTCTGTCGGGTCTTCATCAATGGAACACATATTGACATATCTCAAACCGGTAGCATCTTTGATTTCTTGTTCTGGAAGATTTATCCATTTGTCTTCCATATAATTATACTCAATGAGAGTACCGTCGTAGAAAGTTATATCGAAATAGTTAAGGTTACCGCCGGCAATGAGTAATTTGTCGTCGCTTACGAACTTCATGAACTCACAATAATTTCTTATAGGACTTTCGGGTTGGACAATATCCTTCTTTGCTTCAATGGTCTTATCTGTTGCATGTGACTCAACTACTCCATTGTAGCCGTTACAGCACCAATATTCATTTCCGTCTTTAAGTACAAAAGATGGGGAATTCTTAAGCTGGTATGTATTTATGATGCTTCCGTTTTCTATCTCAATCAATTGGTCAGGTGAACCTGCAATAACTTTATCTCCATTACTGTATAGATATTTGAATCCTTTATTATTGGAAATCTTTTCGAGTAGGTTTGTTTCAGTATTTAATCTGTTTACAGTTCCTTCTTTTACTATGCAGTATATTTCACCTTTATTCTCACAAATAGAAGTTATAATATTGCTGTTGATATTCTTCCAGTTATTCTTGTCAAGCAGGTTGTCGGCTGTATTTCCTATATACAATCCTTTTTCTGTTGCACTGTATAGTCTATTATCGAGCATGATAGTGCAATAAGTGTCCAGTCCGGTATTGTATGTATTCCTGAACTCCAAGTTTTCCAAATCAACTATAACAGTTCCGAATTCAGTTGAAAGGTATGCTGTTGTTCCCTGAATGTAAATATTGTTTATCTCTTTTTCAGGAAGTATCTTGTTCTTGAAATCAGAAATATTATATATCTCCTCATCATCATAGAGTATATCTATATTGGCATTGCTATATACTATTACAAGTGCCTTTATATCCTTGCAATATGCAATATGTTTTATATCGATGTCACTCAGTGTATTTATTTTGTCATACAGACGTACCTCATTGTCACTCCTGTTGTAAGAATATAGAGCACCGGATGAAAGTATATATACTTTATCTCCCGATATCTGGCAATATGTTGCATTTTGATATGCCGGATACAATTTCCAATCTCCAATACCGGCTTTTACAATAGCAGCCGACAATAGAAGAAACAAAACAAATATTTTTCTAATCATTCTTTTCCTTTAGATAGTTGCATAGCTGTTCTGTTGCACGAAACCTGTGACTTATGCTGTTTTTCATATCTGACGGCATCTGTGCAAAACTTTCAGAAAAGCCTTCCGGTATAAATATTGGATCATATCCGAATCCGGAATCTCCTTTTTTATCTTCAGATATCTCTCCTTTTACAATACCGTTGAATAACTTTTCTTCTCCGTCTATTATTAACGCTATAACGGTGCGAAATTGTGCTTTTCTATTGTTATTTCCTGTTAATTCATGCAATAATTTCTGCATATTTGCTTCAGAATTGCAATCTTCTCCTGCATATCGTGCAGAGTATACTCCCGGGTCTCCGTCTAAAGCTTCGACTTCGAGTCCTGTGTCGTCGGCAAAGCAGTCAACTCCATATTTTTCATATATGTAGCGTGCTTTTATTAGTGCATTTCCTTGCAAAGTATCTGCTGTTTCGGGAATATCGTCATAGCATCCTATGTCATTCAATGAGAGTATCTCTACCCTATTGCCCAATATATCCCTTACTTCATCGAGTTTATGCCTGTTGTTTGTCGCGAATACAAGTTTCATTATTTTTCTTCTTTTTTTACAGGTTCTTTAGGTTCGTTCGAATCTAATTTGACCTTCTTTGATTTTGCTTTTATCTTATCGAAACCGAGACCATATACAGCCATTACTTTTGATTGTGACACAAGAGCATTAGGGTCAATCTGCTTGATTGCACTCAGCAGTTGGCTCGATTGGTTCTGGCGTGTTATCGTTGTAACAACCTTACTCTCATTGCCTGAATAGTAACCTACTGAATCAAGCAGTGTTACACCGCGTTTCAAATGACGTGTTATGTAGTATGCAATCTCATCATACTTGCTTGAGAATATAAAGAATTGTACAGCCTGACGGTTGCTGTTTACCATATAATCCAGCGATACGTTTACAATAACAAGGTTTATGAAGCCATAGAAAACCTTTTGAAGGCTTATTGATATGCTTTCGTTAGGAACAATGAAGAAGCTGCTTATTATTATACAGGCATCTACATAGAGCATGGCGCGTCCGAAACTGATATCTTTGTATTTGTTTACAATTGCTGCAATTATGTCTACTCCACCTGTACTGCCATTACTCAAGAAGCAGAATGCGATTCCCATTCCAATGAAAATTGAGCCTACAATACAGGCTTCAAGCTGCTTGTCAGGGCCTAAGATTTCATAAGCTGTAGGGCATGTCTGGAACACGAAATCAAACATTTCGAGAGCCATTGTCATGACAACTATAGCATATATTGTTTTTATACAGAACTTCCATCCAAGCTGTTGTATTGCAATTATTATAAGAATCACATTTATTGCAAAATATGTATACTGCATAGGTAGTCCTGTAGTATATTCTACAATACCGCCTACACCGGTTATACCTCCTGTTACAAACTTGTATGGAGCCATAAAGAACTTCCAAGTAAATGCATAGAGTGTAAGCCCTAAAGTTATCATGAGGTAGTTCTTGAGTTCACTCATGATTGTAGTCCTTGGTATGAATCGCTTGCCCATGTTGATGTTTGATTAAATTACAATATTAACAATCTTCTTTGGTACGATGATTACTTTCTTTATAGGTTTACCGTCAATATACTTCTGACTGTTCTCGTTAGCGAGCACAGCTGTTTCTATATCGGCATTTACTGCATCTGTTGCAAAATCCATTGTGAATCGTGCCTTGCCATTGAATGATATAGTATATTTCACACTATCCTCCTTCAGGTATTCATCGTTGTATGCCGGCCATTCCGCATCGCATATTGTAGTATTGTGTCCCATACTTTCCCATAATTCTTCACATATATGCGGAGCAAATGGAGAAAGTACTACAACAACTTTCTCAAGAATATCCCTCTTATTACATTTCAATGCAGTGAGTTCGTTAAGGCATATCATGAATGCACTCACTGTAGTATTATATGAGAATGCTGGAATATCTTCTGTTGTCTTTTTTATAAGTTTATGAAGTGACTTAAGTTCCTCTTTTACAGGTTCATCATCTGTGACTATGAAGTTGTCATTTTTATCAAAGAACATACCCCATAGTTTACGCAGGAAGCGGTGGCAGCCGTCAATGCCGTTGGTGTCCCATGGTTTCGACTGCTCGATGGGGCCAAGGAACATCTCATACATGCGCAGAGTGTCGGCACCATATTTTTCAACAATCACATCGGGGTTCACAACATTGTACATTGACTTGCTCATCTTTTCTACAGCCCATCCGCAGATGTACTTGCCCTCCTCAAGGATGAATTCTGCATCGGCATATTCGGGACGCCATGCACGGAATGAATCGATATCAAGAATATCATTCGTTACAATGTTGACATCGACATGAAGTGGAGTCACATCATACTCTTTTGAAAGATTGAGTGAGACAAAGGTATTTGTGTCTTTTATCCTGTAAACAAAATTGCTCCGTCCCTGTATCATTCCTTGATTTATGAGTTTCTGGAATGGTTCCTCTTTTGTGCTTATACCTGTGTCGAATAGGAACATGTTCCAGAATCTTGAATAGATAAGGTGTCCTGTGGCATGTTCCTTTCCTCCAACATAGAGGTCAACATTCTGCCAGTATTTGTTAGCCTCTTCTCCTACAAGAGTATTATTGTTGCGTGGGTCCATGTAGCGCAGATAGTAAGCACTTGAACCGGCAAAACCTGGCATAGTGTTCAGTTCGAGTGGGAATACAGTGATGTTATCAATATTATCTTTGCTTGCTATGCATTTGTTTACTATGTCCCAAGCCCACATCTTTGCATGGCCCAATGGCGGTTCTCCGCTTTCTGTAGGGAGGAATTTCTCTACTTCGGGCAATTCAAGCGGAAGACACTCCTCAGGTATCGGGTAAGATACCCCATTCTTGTAATATATGGGGAACGGCTCGCCCCAATAACGCTGGCGACTGAATATTGCATCACGCAGGCGGTAGTTCACCTTAACGCGACCAAGATTGTTTTCAGTGACGAATTCCTTTGTTTTTGCTATGGCATCCTTTACTGTCAGTCCGTTAAGGTTGAGTTTGCAACCGGCAAACTTTTCAACCGGTGAATTTGTCATGATACCCTCTTTTGCATCGAAACTCTCTTTGCTTACATCACATCCTTCGATTAGTGGGCGTATCTCAATTCCGAAGTGTTTTGCAAAAGCATAGTCACGGCTGTCATGTGCCGGAACAGCCATAATTGCACCTGTTCCATAACCAGAAAGCACATAATCGCTCACCCATACAGGAATTTCTTCACCGGTAATAGGATTTATTGCATATGAACCGGTGAACACTCCGGTTACGTTGCGGTCAATCATACGCTCGCGCTCAGTGCGTTTCTTGGTGCGGTCGAGATATTCCTCGACACTCTTTTTCTGTTCTTCTGTTGTAAGTTGTGTAACGAGTTCGCTTTCAGGAGCAAGTACCATGAAGGTTACACCGAATATTGTATCGGCACGTGTTGTAAATATTGTGAACTGTACATCGCTATCCTTTACACGGAACTGCATTTCGGTTCCTTCGCTACGTCCTATCCAGTTACGTTGTGTATCTTTAATGGATTCGCTCCAATCAATTTTTTCGAGTCCGTCAAGCAGACGTTGTGAATATGCTGATACCCTAAGGCACCACTGCTTCATCTTCTTCTGTACAACGGGGTGGCCTCCGCGCTCCGAAACACCGTCGACAACCTCATCGTTGGCAAGCACTGTACCCAATGCCGGGCACCAGTTGACCATCGTCTCATTGAGGAATGCTATACGCCAGTTCATGAGCAGTTCTTGCTGTGCAGTCTCGTTCATGTTGTTCCATTCATCGGCTGTAATCTCAATTTCTTCGGTACATGCAGCTTTGAAGCCTGCACTACCCTCCTTTCCCAGTTTTTCAACAAGTTCAACTATGGGCTTTGCGCACTTTGCATCGTTGTCGTAGTAACTGTTGAACATCTTGATGAATGTCCACTGTGTCCAGTGGTAGTATTCTGCATCGCATGTCCTTATCTCACGGTCCCAGTCAAAGCAGAAACCTATTTTGTCAAGTTGCTCGCGATAACGGCTGATATTCTGCTCAGTTGTTATTGCCGGGTGCTGTCCTGTCTGTATGGCATATTGTTCTGCAGGAAGTCCGTATGCATCATAACCCATCGGATTCAGCACATTGAATCCTTGAAGACGTTTGAAACGTGCAAAAATATCCGATGCTATATATCCGAGTGGGTGTCCTACATGCAGTCCTGCTCCCGAAGGGTAAGGAAACATGTTAAGAACATAGAATTTCTTTTTTTCTTTATTCTCAGTTACACTATAAGTATTGTTCTCTTTCCAGATTTTCTGCCACTTCTGTTCAATCTTGTTAAAATTGTATGCCATATCTACTATACTTTTGTTTGTCTTTGTATTAAATTGCTGCCATCTACAAAGTAGATGCAATAAACTGCAAAAATATATAAAAAATAGATGTTTCGTTATTTTGTCGGATTAATTTGTGGCCAATTTTTCTTTTTTCTTTTTTCTTCCGGAATTTAGGATAAAAATAGCTATCTTCGCATATTGGAAAATTGTAAAAAAACTTGAATCAGATATGGCCGAAAAAGATGTAGCTGTAACACCTATGATGCGTCAGTTCTATGAATTGAAGGCAAAACATCCTGATGCTGTTCTGCTGTTCCGTTGTGGAGATTTTTATGAAACATATTCTTCCGACGCAGTTGTAGCTTCAGAGATATTGGGTATCACACTTACAAAACGTTCCAACGGCAAGAGTGATGTTGCCAAGGCTATAGAGATGGCCGGTTTTCCATTCCATGCACTTGATACATATCTTCCCAAGTTAGTTCGTGCCGGCAAGCGTGTAGCTATATGTGACCAGCTCGAGGATCCCAAGATGACCAAGAAATTGGTTAAACGAGGTATAACCGAACTTGTTACTCCCGGTGTCTCGATAAATGACAATGTGCTCAATTACAAAGAGAACAATTTTCTTGCGGCAGTCCATTTCGGCAAGCCTATGTGCGGTGTATCTTTTCTTGATATATCTACAGGAGAATTCCTTGTTGCTGAAGGTACATACGACTATATCGAGAAGCTGTTGATAAATTTCAATCCGAAAGAAGTCTTGTTCGAGCGCGGAATGAAAAGGCGTTTCGAAGAGTGTTTTGGAAGCAAATATATTACATTTGAACTTGATGACTGGGCTTTCACCGATGAATTTGCCCATGAAAAACTTACAAAGCATTTCGAAACCAAGAACCTCAAGGGATTCGGTGTGTCACATCTTAGGAGTGGAGTAGTGGCTGCAGGTGTCATTCTGCACTATCTGTCTGTTACCCTTCATACACAGATATCCCATATACGTAACATATCACGTATTGAAGAGGAGCGTTATGTGCGTCTTGACAAGTTCACGATACGCAGTCTTGAACTATTGGGAAGCATGCACGATGGAGGTTCTTCTCTTCTTTCAGTAATAGACCGCACACAGACGGCTATGGGTGCACGTCTCTTAAAGCGTTGGATGGTTTTTCCGTTAAAGGATAAGAAACCCGTCGAGGAGCGTCTTGATGTAGTCGAATACTACTTCCGTGAACCTGAGTTCCGCGATATTGTGGAGGAGCATCTTCAGATGATTGGTGACCTTGAACGCATATTGGCAAAGGTTGCTGCAGGACGTGTGTCACCTCGTGAAATGGTGCAACTGAAACTTGCTTTACAGGCTGTAGAGCCTATAAAGATTGCATGTGAATCATCGGCCAACCCTGTATTGAACAAGGTAGGAGAGCAACTTGACTGTTGTGCTGAGATTCGTGACCGTATAGCAAACGAGATAGTTCCTGAACCTCCTTTATTACTCAATAAAGGAGGAGTAATTGCAGCCGGTGTCGATGCCCGTCTTGATGAATTGCGTGAGATTGCATACAACGGCAAGGATTATCTTCTTCAATTGCAGCAGCGTGAAAGTGAGCGCACGGGTATACCCAGTCTCAAGATTTCGTTCAACAATGTATTCGGCTACTATATCGAAGTGCGTAACACCTATAAGGATAAAGTTCCTGCCGAATGGATACGCAAACAGACACTTGTAAATGCCGAACGTTATATAACACAGGAACTCAAAGAGTATGAGGAGAAGATTCTCGGGGCAGAAGAAAAGATTCTTTCCCTTGAGACACAGATATACAATAACCTTGTTGCCGACCTTGCTGCATATATACCTTCAATACAGGTAGATGCATCACATCTGGCAAGGCTTGATGTCCTTCTCTCATTTGCCAATGTTTCCCGTGCCTGCAAGTATGTCCGTCCTGTGATAAACGAGGATGATGTACTTGACATCAGGCAGGGCCGTCATCCTGTCATCGAGCGTCAGATGCCGGTGGGGGAGAGTTATGTTCCAAATGACCTTTATCTCGACAGCGACCGTCAACAGATAATAATAGTGACGGGTCCTAATATGGCAGGTAAATCGGCTCTACTACGCCAGACAGCACTTATAACACTGCTTGCGCAGATAGGCTGTTTTGTTCCTGCCGACAGCGCTACAATAGGTCTTGTAGACAAGATATTCACAAGAGTGGGCGCAAGCGACAATATCTCGGCAGGAGAGTCTACTTTTATGGTAGAAATGTCCGAGGCTGCAAACATCCTTAATAATCTTTCGGCACACAGCCTTGTGCTTTTCGACGAACTTGGACGCGGTACATCTACATATGACGGAATGTCAATTGCATGGGCTATAGTAGAGTATATACATGAGTTTGCAAAGGGCAGGGCACGTACTCTTTTTGCAACCCATTATCACGAGCTTAACGAAATGGAGAAGAGTTTCCCGCGCATAAAGAATTTCAATGTATCTGTGCGCGAGATTGACGGTAAGGTGATATTCCTTCGCAAGCTCATGCCGGGTGGCAGTGAGCACTCTTTCGGTATCCATGTTGCAAAACTTGCAGGCATGCCTAAGAGCATTGTAAAGAGGTCGGAACAGATTTTGCAGAAACTTGAGGCAAGCAATAACCGTGGAGAGCTGAAGGGTGCTCCTACAGCGGAGATTGCCGATAGTCGCGAAGGTGTCCAGCTAAACTTCTTCCAACTCGACGACCCTGTACTATCACAGGTAAGAGACGAGATTCTTGGTATTGACGTGAATAACCTCACTCCACTTGAGGCCTTGAATAAGCTAAATGATATCAAGCGAATAGTGAAGGGAAAATGAGTAAAATAAAAGTAAAGTGACTTTGAACAATCCATAATAACAGGGTGTTGAGAATTCATTGGAATACTTAACACCCTTTATTTATGGATAAAAAAATCTTGACAAATGAGGTCGGTGCTCCTGTTACCGACAATACTAATTCATTGACGGCCGGTGAACGTGGTCCGGTTCTCCTCGAAGATAACTGGCTTATAGAGAAACTGGCACATTTCGACCGCGAAGTCATTCCAGAACGGCGTATGCATGCAAAAGGCAGTGGTGCATTCGGAACCTTTACCGTAACACACGATATTTCACATTACACATGTGCATCTCTGTTCTCTTCAGTAGGAAAGAAAACCGAGGTGTTTGCGCGTTTCTCTACTGTAGCCGGTGAGCGTGGTGCAGCAGATGCAGAACGCGATATCCGTGGTTTTGCTGTAAAGTTCTACACCGATGAGGGTAACTGGGATCTTGTTGGTAACAATACTCCGGTATTTTTTCTTCGCGACCCTTTGCAGTTTCCCGACCTTAACCATGCCATAAAGCGTGATCCGCAAACCAATTTACGTTCTCCACAGAGCAATTGGGATTTCTGGACAATGCTTCCCGAAGCATTGCACCAGGTAACAATAGTTATGTCCGATAGAGGAATACCGGCTTCTTACCGCCACATGCACGGTTTCGGTTCGCATACATATAGTCTTGTAAACGTGCATGACGAGCGCGTGTGGGTGAAATTCCACTTCCGTACAGAACAGGGAATAAAGAATCTGAGCAATAAGGAAGCGGCTGAAATAATTGCAAAAGACCGTGAAAGCCACGGTCGTGACCTATTCAATTCTATAGAAAGCGGTAATTATCCTCGTTGGAAATTCTATATTCAGGTGATGACCGAGGAACAGGCTGCACATTATCGGGAGAATCCGTTTGATATAACAAAAGTGTGGAGCCATAAGGATTTTCCTCTTATTGAGGTGGGAATGCTTGAACTCAACCGCAATCCTCAGAACTATTTTGCCGAAGTTGAGCAGGCTGCTTTCAACCCTTCCCATATAGTCCCGGGCATAGGGCTATCCCCCGACAAACTATTGCAAGGACGGCTCTTCTCCTATGGCGATGCACAGCGCTACAGGTTGGGTGTTAACCACGACCAGATACCTGTGAATCGTGCCAAATGTCCTGTACACAGTTTTCATCGTGACGGAGTTATGCGTGTAGACGGTAACAAAGGTGCCGTAAAAGGCTATTTTCCCAACAGTATCGGAGAGTGGAAAACGACATCTGCACATTATTGTCACTCTGCTGTTGCGGGCGAGTCGATGCGTTATAATCCCTATGATGACCGCCATGATGACTGTTTCTATCAGCCGGGAAATCTTTACAGGCTGATGAGCAGGGAAAAACGTGAATTGCTAATAAATAATACGGCAGAGGATATGATGCCTGTTACTGAAAATATAAAATACCGTCATGCAGCACACTGCTATCTGGCCGATGAGGAGTACGGCACACTCTTGACGATAGCCATGAAACTCGACATTACCGAGGTAAAGAGGCTTGCTGCAATGAGCGAAAAGGAGAGGCTTGCTGAAACGGCAACAAGACAATAAATAAAGACTCCTACGGGAGTCTTTATTTATTATTACTTAGCCTCTTCCCATTTAATGCTACGGTAAATCAGGTATCCTCCTGCTATAATCAAGGGAATACTGAGTATCTGTCCCATGTTGATGAACATGCCATTTTCAAAATCTACCTGTACTTCCTTTATGTACTCTATAAAGAAACGGAAAGTAAAAATCGTGAATAGGGTAAATCCCGAGAAAAGTCCCGAACCCACTTTATTACGGAAGTTCTTGTATAGGAACAGAATAACTATGAATACCATAAGGTATGCCATTGATTCGTATAGCTGCGCCGGGTGGCATGGTACCATTATTCCTGTCTTTGCAAAAACGACACCCCACGGTGCATCCGTCGGCAATCCTATAATCTCACTGTTCATGAAGTTGCCGAAGCGTACCAATGCTGAAAAAATTGGGGCTGCGATACCAAGACAGTCAAGAACCCACATGAATTTGAGTCCGGTCTTCTTGATATATAACAGCAGACCTACAATAATACCTATAACTCCACCGTGACTTGCCAGGCCTGCATATCCTGTAAACTGCCATGTGCCGTTGATTTCCTTTATCGGCAACAGCATCTCTATAGGGTGTACAAGATAGTATTCCGGTTCATAGAACAGGCAGTGCCCCAAGCGTGCTCCGATGACTATGCCAAAGAAACAGTATATGAACAGAGGGTCGAACAGCTCTTCTTTTACATTGGCGTTGCTGTAAATTTTCTTTACAACAAAGTATGCCGAAAGGAATCCTATCAACCAACATAGTGCATAGTAGCGGATTCCGAAACCGCCTATCGAAATAATGTTTTCCGACGGTGCCCAGACAATGGCATTGAGTAGTGGGGACATAGCTTATACATTAAAGCGGAAGTGCATTATATCACCATCCTGAACAACATATTCCTTGCCTTCGACACCCATTTTGCCGGCCTCCTTTACAGCGGCCTCAGAGCCATAGGCAATGTAGTCATCGTACTTTATAACCTCGGCGCGGATGAATCCTTTCTCGAAATCGGTGTGTATTACTCCGGCACATTGAGGAGCTTTCCAGCCTTTGCGGAATGTCCATGCCTTTACCTCCATTTCGCCTGCTGTAATGAATGTCTGCAGGTTGAGCAGGGTGTAGATAGCTTTTATAAGGCGGTCGCAGCCCGATTCCTTCAGGCCCATGTCCTCAAGGAACATCTGCTTTTCCTCGTAGCTTTCGAGCTCGGCAATGTCTGCTTCGGTCTGTGCAGATATTATAAGCAGTTGTGCATTCTCGTCCTTGATAGCCTCGCGTACTGCCTCTACATACTTGTTGCCGCTTGCTGCCGATGTGTCATCGACATTGCACACATAGAGTACAGGCTTGGATGTAAGCAGAAAAAGGTTCTTTGCAACCTGTTGCTCGTCCTCTGTCTCAAAAACCACTGTACGGGCCGATTTTCCGGCTTCAAGGGCATCTTTGTACTGCATGAGTACGTCATATTCCAGTTTTGCCTGCTTGTCGCCACCGACGCGTGCCTGTTTTTCTACACGCTTTATACGGTTCTCAATCGTCTCAAGGTCCTTGAATTGCAATTCGAGGTCAATGATTTCCTTGTCGCGTACTGGGTTTACAGAGCCATCGACATGTACAATGTTGTCATTGTCGAAACAACGCAACACATGTATTATAGCATCGGTTTCGCGTATGTTGCCCAGGAACTGGTTGCCGAGTCCTTCGCCTTTGCTTGCACCCTTCACAAGGCCTGCAATGTCAACGATGTCGCATGTTGCAGGGACAATGCGCCCGGGGTGTACCAATTCAGCGAGTTTGTTCAGTCGCTCATCGGGTACGGTTATCTGTCCCATCTGTGCATCGATTGTACAGAAAGGAAAGTTTGCTGCCTGAGCCTTTGCACTTGACAGACAGTTGAAAAGTGTCGATTTTCCTACGTTGGGCAAGCCAACAATTCCTGCTTTCAAAGCCATATTTTTATATCTTATTCTGTTATTAATATTTTTGCAACGCCTTTAAGGCGTTGCAAAAATAGCGAATAATTTCGTAAGTAAAAAATAGAGGCTCTCTCTCTTTACTGTCTATGTTTTAATGCTTGTTCCGGAATATCCATATTACGGTTGTTGTGATACTCTTCAATAGCAGTGGCAGCCTTCTCTTTTGTTATATATCCCTGTTCGGAAAGTTCAATCCCTTTTCTTCTTCATCAATGTGCCTCAAGCCAGTTTGTACCACAGCCGTGGTCGGCTATAAGCGGTACGCTCATTGCAAATGCATTCTGCATCTCTTCCACAACAAGCGCTTGCATGCTTTCTTTTTCTTCGGGGATTATATTGAAATTGAGTTCGTCGTGCACCTGCAGTATCATGGTCGAGCGCATACACTCGGCTTTCATGCGTCGATAGATGTTTATCATTGCTACCTTTATTATGTCAGCCGCACTGCCTTGGATGGGGGCATTCACTGCGTTTCGTTCAGCATATCCGCGTACTACAGCATTGTGTGAATTTATGTCGGGGAGGTAGCGTTTGCGGTGGAATATGGTTTCCACATATCCGTTGGCTTTTGCTTCCTGCTTACATTTTTCAATGTATTCCTGCACTCCTTTGTAGGTGGCAAAATAGTTTTCTATAAGTTCTTTTGCTTCGCGACGGTCGACATTCATCCTTTCGGCAAGTCCAAAGACAGATATTCCGTATATGATACCGAAATTGGCTACCTTTGCCTTGCGGCGTTCATCTTTTGTTACCTCTTCAATAGGTTTCTTGTATACCTTCGCTGCTGTAGCTGCATGGATGTCATATCCGCTGCGGAAGTCATCAATCATGTTTGTGTCACCGCTCAGATGTGCCATAATACGCAATTCTATCTGTGAATAGTCCACCGACAGGAACAGGCAACCGGTGTCGGGTACAAAGGCTTTGCGCACTTCCTTGCCGTCTTCGTCGCGTATTGGGATATTCTGCAAGTTCGGGTTGCTTGAACTGAGACGACCGGTAGCTGTCACAGTCTGGTTATACGATGTATGTATCTTTCCGGTTTTCTGGTTCACGAGCGCCGGCAGTGCATCAACGTATGTACTGAGCAGTTTTTTCAGTCCGCGGTATTGTAAAATGTTTTTAACGATAGGGTGGCGGTTCTGCAGTTGTGCAAGTACCTCTTCTGATGTTACGAACTGTCCGGTCTTTGTTTTCTTCGGTTTGTCTACAATCTTCAGTTTGCCGAACAATATATCACCCACCTGTTTGGGCGAAGCGATGTTGAACGGTTCTCCTGCCAGCGAATATATCTGCTCTTCAATCTCGGCAAGTCGTTTGCCGAACAGATTGGAGGTTTCCTTGAGTGATGCTGTGTCTATGCGTGCCCCGTTGCGTTCCATGTAGGCAAGAACAGGCACAAGTGGCATTTCAATATTGTAGAACAGTTTTTCGGTTCCGTCTTTCTTTAGCTCCTCTTGCAGAATATTCTTCAGTTTCAAGGTCACATCAGCATCCTCGCATGCATATTCACATACAAGGGTAGGGGAGATATCACGCATGTTTTTTTGTCCTTTGCCTTTCTCTCCTATAAGTTCTTCAATCTTTATTGTCTCATAGTTGAGATAGATTTCTGCAAGGTAGTCCATTCCGTGATATAGTTCCGGTTGCAGCACATAGTGTGCAATCATTGTATCGAAAAGGGGACCTTTCACCTCAATGCCGTAGTTGGCAAGTACGGTGATGTCATACTTCATGTTTTGTCCCACCTTCTCGCTCTCTTCGTTTTCAAACATTTCTTTCATGAGAGCGAGTCTTTTGAGGACCTCTTCCCTTTCTGCCGGCATGGGTATGTAGAATGCTTCGTTTTCCTTGACTGCGATGCTTATTCCCACAAGTTCGGCCTCAAGAGCGTTGGTACTTGTGGTTTCTGTATCAAAACACACTGTTTCGCAATTTTTCACTGCAAGGACAAATGATGTAATATCTTCCTCTTTATCAATGAGTTTATAGGTGTGTTCAACCTCTTTTAACGTCAAATGGCTCGATTTTTTTTCATCGCCTGTATCTTCGGTCGGAAAAAAATCAAAGAGAGAGCCTTGAAGATTCACATTTTTTGTCTCTTTCTTTTTGTCCTGTTGAGTTGTGGCAACAACGCTCTCTTCTGTCTCGTCGAAAAGCGACGGAGCAAAATTTGTCTTTTTTACCCTCTCCTTAAGACCGCGCAGTTCGTAAAAGTCGAACAGACGGGTCAGCTCTTCTTCATTCGCCGGTTCGCGTTTAAGACTGTCCATGTCGAGTTCGATTGGGACATCGGTCTTTATGGTTGCGAGGAATTTGCTGAAAAGAATCTTCTCTCTGTTTTCCTCAACCTTTGTCTTAAGTGCTCCTTTGAGTTCGTCTGTGTTGTCGAGCAGATTCTCTATGCAGCCGAACTGTGCAATGAGCTTCTGTGCTGTTTTTTCTCCTACTCCCGGACACCCTGGGATGTTGTCGCTCGAGTCTCCCATCAGTCCAAGAAAGTCTATCACCTGTGCTGTCGACTGAATTCCGAACTTCTCTTTCACTCTGTCTACACCCATTATCTCGAACTCCTTGTCGCCGTACTTGGGACGGTAGATGAATGTGGTTTCCGAAACAAGTTGTCCATAATCCTTGTCGGGTGTCATCATGTATGTGATAATTCCCCTTTTTTCCGCAGCTTTCGCCAGTGTTCCTATAACATCATCCGCTTCATATCCCGGAACCTCGAAAATGGGGATATTATAGGCTTTTATGAATTCTTTTATAACCGGTACTGATTCTCTTATAACTTCGGGAGTCTCCTCGCGTTGTGCCTTGTACTGTTCGTATGCCTCATGCCTGAACGTAGGACCTTTAGGGTCGAACGCAATTCCTATATGCGACGGGTTCTCTTTCTTCAGTACATCTTCGAGGGTATTCACAAATCCCATAATTGCCGATGTGTTGAATCCCTTTGAGTTAATTCTCGGGTTCTTTATAAAAGCATAGTAAGCGCGGTATATAAGGGCATACGCGTCGAGCAGAAAAAGTTTTTCCATATCCAAGTCAAATGTTACAGTACGTAAAAATACACAATTTTTGCAACTATCCATATTCTTTTTTATTACATTTGCAGTTAAATATATTGAACGGACACATTACAGGCTCAAAAGCCTCCGTTCCGGTAACCGTTGATTCTTTACATAATGGACTTTTTGACTAAGATAAAGAGACCAATCGAGAAGGAAATGGCAGCTTTCAACTCCTATTTCAAGTCTCAATTCAAGAGTGATGTTGCGCTCCTGAACGAATCGTTGTGCTATGTAGGTGAGTCGTCAGGCAAAATGATGCGTCCGATGTTGATGATGCTGGTTGCCAAAAGTGCCGGTGAAATCAATACTAAAACATTTGCGGCGGCAACGGCAATGGAGATGTTGCATACAGCAAGTCTTCTGCACGACGATGTCATAGATGAAAGCGATAAGCGTCGAGGCCGTCAGTCACTTAATGCACGCTATAACAACAATATCGCAGTGCTCACAGGTGATTTTCTCTTTTCGCAGGCACTTAACAACGCTGCTGTTACGCAAGATTACCGCGTTGTGCAGGAACTTTCAATCCTCGGTAAGGCTCTTTCACGTGGTGAGATGCTGCAGGTTGAGTTGCAGCAGAGCGGTACCTTTAGCGAAGAGAACTATCTCAAGGTAATATACAACAAGACGGCTTCACTTTTCGTTTGCAGTGCCGTCTGCGCCGCCTATTCGGTTGATTGCCCGTCAGCTCATCTGGAAGATTTCAAGAAATTCGGTGAGTATATAGGAATGTGTTTCCAGCTCAAGGATGACATATTCGATTACTATAGCAACGATGTGGGCAAGCCCACAGGTAGCGATATGCGTGAGGGTAAGATAACGCTTCCTGCTTTATATGTGTTGCGTGAGAGTTTCAATCCCCTTCTCCAGCCATTGAAAGCTAAGTTGACCAGAGGAGAATTCCTCGATGAAAACGAGATTAAGACTCTCATTGACATATCGGTCGAAGAGGGTGGAGTAGAATATGCACTTTCAAGGATTTCATGCTACAGAGATATGGCGGTGCAAGCGATTCCAACGGATATTCCTGATGATTTGCGCGAAGCATTGACCGCTTATCTCGATTATGTGATATCAAGGGAAAAATGATACAAAAAATTAAAGCATCGTCGTGACGATGCTTTAATTTTTTGTGTTGTTTTATCTTAGAAGAGCTTGACCTCTTCTCCGAGAATTTCACTCAGGCAGAGATTTGCCAGACGGCTTGTACCCAAACGGAAGAGTTCATTTGTAAGCCACTCCTCGCCCAACAACTCTTTTACTATTGTGTAATAAACAAGAGCATCATGCACGGTGTTTATTCCTCCTGCAGGCTTAAAACCTATTTTGCGTCCGGTTTTCTGGTAATACTCCTTAATGGTGCTGCACATTACGTATGCAGCTTCGGGAGTGGCGGCAGGGGACTCTTTTCCTGTAGATGTCTTTATGAAGTCCGCTCCTGAATATATCGAAAGAATGGATGCCTTTCTGATGTTTTCAGCGGTTTTCAGTGCGCCGGTTTCGAGTATTACTTTCAGATGCTTTTCACCGCATACGCTCTTCAACTCCTGAATCTCGTCGCACACGCCTTCATAGTCTCCGCTCAAGAACTTGCCGACACTCAGTACTATGTCAATCTCTGTTGCACCGTCGTGTATTGCCATAGCAGTTTCTGCCACCTTGATTTCCTGGAAAGTCTGCGATGATGGGAATCCGCCCGAAACGCAAGCGATTCCAACATTCTCTACCTCAAGTGTATCACTTACTATTTTTGCGAAGTTGGGGTACACGCATATTGCTGCAACATTTTTCAAATCGGGATATCTGTCGTCGAAATCGTTTACCTTTTCTGTGAATGCCATTACACTCTCTTCGCTGTCGGTGCATTTGAGTGTGGTGAGGTCGATGCAGTTAAAAAGGAACTTCTTCACCTCAAGAGTGTCGTTCTCGTTTACTTTCTGTTCAATAATTTTTTCTACCTTTTCTGCTACCTCTTTGTCGCTCAATGTGTTACCATATTCGGCAAGCACAAAATCGTATTTACTCTCTTCCTCGGCATGGTGAGTGTGTCCGCCACAGCCGCAATTGCAATTCTCGCTCATTGTTCTTTGAGTTTAGGATTATTTATATGTCTTTTGTTATCTCTTTCTGTCTTCTTCTTGAAGTTCTTTTCAAGTGCTTCGGTCAGGTCTACTCCTGTCTGGTTGGCAATGCATATGAGCACCCACAGTACATCGGCAAGTTCATCACCGAGTTCTTTCTCTTCGTTTGCCTTGAACGACTGCTCGCCATACTTGCGCGCCATTATGCGTGCAACCTCGCCCACCTCCTCGGCAAGTATAGCCATGTTGGTCATTTCGTTGAAATAACGTACACCGTATTCCCTTATCCAATTGTCGACGTGTTCCTGTGCTTCCTTTATAGTCATGGCGTTCTTCTTATTCCTTGTTCTTTGAGTCGATGAATATTGTCACCGGGCCGTCATTGAGCAAATCGACCTTCATGTCTGCACCAAAAACACCCCTTTTTACCGATTTGTTCATGGCAATCTCCATTTCGTTGCAGAACTGCTCATATAGCGGAACCGATATTTCGGGTTTAGCCGCTTTTATATACGATGGACGGTTGCCTTTTTTGGTGGAAGCCATTAGTGTGAACTGGCTCACGGCAAGCACTTCTCCTCCAACGTCAGTAACGGATAGGTTCATAACACCGTTTTCGTCGTCAAAAAGGCGGATATTTGATATTTTTTTTGTCAGCCATCCGATATCCTCGTCGCAGTCCTCTTCGCAAATTCCCACAAAGACAAGCAATCCTGTGCCGATTTCAGACACCCGTTCTCCGTCGATTGTTACCGATGCTCTCTTTACTCTCTGTATAAGTACTCTCATGATTCCAAATATAATAATCAACTGCGCAAAGATACTTCTTTATTGTAAATATCACCCTTCTTTGCCGTTTTTAAAATAGTTGTCGATTATTTTTGCTTTTGTATTTCCTATTATTGATGCAATTTCTTCTGTATCAGCGAGTTTTAATCTTTTTATACTCTTGAAGTGCTGCAATAGGGCCTGTTTGCTCTTTTCTCCGATGCCTTTTATGCTGTCGAGTTCCGAAGTTGTCTGCCTTTTGCTGCGTTTCTCACGGTGGAACGTTATTGCAAAGCGGTGTACTTCATCCTGTATCTGTGTCATAAGACGGAAAAGCGGTGTGTTCTGTTTCAGTCCTATAGTCTCATTACTCTCGGTTATAAGTTCAGATGTACGGTGTCTTCCGTCCTTTACAAGTCCTGCTATGGGTATGTGCAGTTTCAGTTCATCCTCTATTACCGAGCGCATAGCCTCCATCTGACCTTTGCCTCCATCGGCGATTATAAGGCTTGGCAGTTCCCCGTTTTCTTCGATGATTCGGCTGTATCTTCTCTTTACCACTTCGCGCATTGATGCGTAGTCATCGGGTCCGACGACGCTTTTTATATTGTATTTCCGGTAATCTTTCTTGCTTGGCTTGAGTTTGCGGAATACGACACATGCTGCCACTGCGTCACTTCCCTGAATGTTTGAGTTGTCGAAACATTCGATTGTGACGGGAAGTTTTTCAAGATGCAGAGCCTCTTGAATCTCTTTCATCAGACGGGTAGCTTTCTGCTCCGGGTTAAGTTTATCCTCTTGTTTAAGGCGGTCGACCTTGTATTGTTTCACATTCAGTCTCGAAAGTGCCAGCAGACGTGCTTTTTCTCCCTTTTGCGGAACGGTTACAGTTGTACCCTCTATCGGTGTCTCTATGAAAAAGGGCAGTATGATTTCCTTTGCATTGCTCCCGAACCTCTCGCGTAATTCGACAATGCCCATAGAAATCAATTCTTCATCGCTTTCATCAAGTCTTTTCTGGTACTCTATGGTGAATGCTTGGTTTATGCAGCCGTTTGTTATGTGCAGGAAATTCACGAAAGCATTTTTTTCGTCACTTTCGATAGAGAATACATCTATATTTGTCATGCTTTGGCTGACAACCTCACTGCGTATCCTGAAATTTTCTATAAGCTCATATCTCTCCTTTATCTTCTGCGCCTCCTCGAATTCCAGAAGTTCTGCTTTCTTTTTTATCTCACTCTCGAGATTTTCCTGCAGAATCTTTATGTCCCCTTTAAGGATAGATATAACTTCCTCGATGTATTTCAGATATTCCTGCTGTGATATCTTTGCTATACATGGTGCACAGCATCTCTTTATCTGGTACTCGAGGCATGTGCTGTATTTCCCGTTTCTCACCCCTTCGGGAGTTATATTCAAATTACAGGTGCGCAGCGGATACAACTCCTTTATAAGTTCAATAAGCGCATGCAGCGCCCCGGCATTTGTATATGGGCCGAAAAACCTTCCGGCCTCCTTTATGATTTTTCTTGTCTTGAATATCCGGGGAAAATATTCGTTGCTTATGCAGATTGAGGGGTATGTCTTGTCGTCCTTCAGCAGGACATTATAACGTGGTTTGTGCTGTTTTATGAGACTGTTCTCGAGGAGCAGTGCGTCTGCCTCACTGTTTACCACAACATAGCGTATATCGGCAATCTTGGCGACAAGGAGTCTTGTCTTCAGTGTCTGCTGTTCCTTGTTGAAGTATGATGAGACACGACGTTTCAGGTTCTTTGCCTTTCCCACATAGATTATAATACCGCTATCGTTCAGGTATTGATAGCAGCCGGGTGTCTCAGGCAGGTTGTTAATAATGCCCTTCAGGTACTCTTCCTTTTTCTTTTTCTCCCCTCTCTCCATTACTTTCCTTCAAGAGTCAGGAGACATTCAATGTCGGCATCCTCTGGAAATATCTCTCTTCCTTTCAATCCTTCGAGTTCTATAATGAAGTTTATCATCACCTTTTTTGGATTCAGTTTCTTTACAAGGTGATAGGCGGCAAGCATTGTTCCACCGGTTGCCAGCAGGTCATCATGTATAAGAACAATATCGTTCTCGTCAATGGCATCCTTATGTATTTCTATGGTGTCTCTTCCATACTCTTTTCCATAGGTTTCGCTGATTGTTTCGGCCGGCAGTTTGCCCGGTTTGCGTATTGGCACAAATCCTGCACCGAGTTTCACGGCGAGCGAAGATGCCATGACAAAACCTCTTGACTCTATGCCTACAATTTTTGTTATACCTTTGTCCTTGTACATTTCATAGAGAGCATTATCCATTTCGCGCAGACACTCCGGTTTCTTGAATAGCGACGTAACATCTTTAAACTGTATTCCCGGAATAGGGAAGTCGGGAATGTTCCTTAGGTTTTTTAGCAGTAATTCTTTGTTCATATCTTTAGTTTTTTATCTGTCTGAGTTGTTGTTTTGTTGCATTGTTCCACGTGGAACAAACGTTTATTTCCGCACCAGGATGAGCAGTACGTTTATATCACTCGGTGATACTCCCGGGATGCGGCTTGCTTGTGCAAGTGTTTCCGGGTCAATTGCCGTTAGTTTTTGGCGCGCCTCGGTCGATAGTGAGTCAATCGTATTGTAGTTGAATTTGCCTTTGATGCGTATGTTTTCAAGGCGAATCATCTTTTCTGCAAGTTCCTTCTCACGTTCAATATAACCTCTGTATTTTATTTCAATCTCGGTTGCTTCGGTAATCTCATCTCTGTCCTCTCCGAGTTTCTCCAAAACCTTTGCAAGGGGGGCAATGAATTTTGCAATGGATTCTATAGACACCTGTGGGCGTTCTATTATTGAAGTCAGTTTGCATCCGCGCACAAGTGGGGTAGTACCCAGCTCCTCGAGTCCCTTGTTTATCAGCTCGGCCTTGACCGAGAAGTTTGAGATGAATTCTGTGAGTTTTTCTATCTTCTCCCTTTTGTAACGAAGTCTTTCAATCCTCTCTTCTTTGGCAAGTCCTATCGCGTACGATTTTTCTGTAAGCCTGTTGTCTGCATTGTCGGAACGCAGAAGTATTCTGTATTCTGCTCTTGAGGTGAACATGCGGTACGGTTCGTCTACCCCTTTTGTTACAAGGTCGTCGATAAGTACGCCGATGTATGCCTCATCACGTCTGAGCACGAATCCGTTTTCTCCATCTGTTTTAAGGGCAGCATTTATTCCGGCAATTATTCCTTGTCCGGCAGCCTCTTCATATCCGGTAGTTCCGTTTACTTGCCCGGCAAAGAACAGGCTCGGTATTATTTTTGATTCGAGCGTATGTTTCAGCTGTGTCGGGTCGAAATAGTCATATTCTATTGCGTATCCCGGGCGATAGGCAACAGCATTCTCAAGTGCAGGTATTTTTCTCAGTGCCGTGAGCTGTGCCTCCATAGGTAGCGATGACGAGAATCCGTTTACATATATCTCTTGTGTTGTCTCGCCCTCCGGTTCAAGAAACAGCAGATGTCTGTCACGTTCGGCAAAGGTGACAATCTTTGTCTCTATACTTGGGCAGTATCGCGGACCGATACTTTGTATCTGTCCGTTGTAAAGCGGAGAGTCGTCGAGGCTGTCATGCAGAATCTTGTGTACTTCGGGGTTTGTGTAGCAGCCCCAGCATGGAAGCTGCTTCAGATTACGACTCGTATTGCTATACGAAAATTTATGAAAATCATTGTCACCTTCTTGTGTATCAACGAGTTGCATATTGATAGACCTCTTGTCGATGCGTACGGGTGTGCCTGTTTTCATGCGTCCGGCCTTTATGCCGTACGATATTATGGATTCTGTAAGCCCCTTTGCGGCCGGTTCTGCAACTCTTCCGCCCTCAATCTGCACTTTGCCTATATGCATGAGTCCGTTCAGGAATGTTCCTGCGGTGATTACAGTGCATTTCGCACGGAATTCCGCGCCCATCTGTGTTCTTGCTCCAACTGCTTCTCCGTTCTCCACAATCAGTTCTGTAGCAATGTCTTGCCACATTTCGAGGTTAGGGATGTTTTCAAGAGTCTCTCTCCAGTATTGGCTGAACTTCATGCGGTCGCATTGTGCACGCGGACTCCACATTGCAGGTCCTTTTGAACGGTTGAGCATGCGGAACTGTATCGATGCCTTGTCCGTAATTATTCCGGTGTATCCGCCAAGAGCATCTATTTCTCTTACTATCTGTCCTTTTGCAATGCCACCGATAGCAGGATTGCAGCTCATTTGTGCAATCTTGTTCATGTCCATAGTCATCAGGCATGTCTTCTTGCCCATGTTCGCTGCTGCTGCTGCTGCTTCGCAACCTGCATGCCCGGCACCGATAACCAGTATGTCGTACTCGAAAATCACTTTGTCTGTTCCTCTTTTGCATGGGCAACACCATATTGCCCCAATGTATATTGCACAAAAATAATACAACTTGTCGGCAATCCCAAAATTTGAAAATAATTATTTGAAAGAGCTTGTTCTCCTTGAACTGTATCTTTGCATTCATCTTCAAACAGCAAATGGCAACCAAGAAATCCCCGAAAGTCAATTGACTTTCGGGGATTTGTCCGGCGGCCGTTGTTTGGTCGCTTTCCGCTTTGGTATCCTTTCCGGCTTGCCGAAATGTGTCTCTTATCCTATAAGACTAAAACTGAGAGTCAATCCTGCCATAACAATGGCAACCATGCTCATAAGCTTTATGAGGATGTTAAGGCTCGGCCCCGATGTGTCCTTGCATGGGTCGCCTACTGTATCTCCCACTACGGTAGCCTTGTGTGTATCGCTTCCCTTACCTCCGAAGTTTCCTTCCTCAACATACTTCTTTGCATTGTCCCATGCACCTCCTGCATTGGCAAGGAACACAGCCAACAGGAATCCCGAAGAGAGGCTGCCGATGAGAAGACCTATGACACCCGGAACGCCAAGCACAACACCGGTCAGAATCGGAGCCGCAATAGCGAGCAAAGAGGGAAGTATCATCTCTTGCTGTGCACCGCGTGTGGAAATCTCAACGCAGCGTGAGTAGTCAGGTTCTGTCTTGCCCTCAAGTATGCCCTTGATTTCGCTGAACTGACGGCGCACCTCAGATACCATCTTCTGTGCGGCACGACCCACCGCATTCATTGTGAGTCCGCAGAACAGGAACGCCATCATAGCTCCGATAAAGATACCGCACAGTACCATCGGATTCATCAGTGTAACATCGTAGTAGTGCATGAAATCCACTATGTTTGCGTTCAGTAGCGGCTTGCCGTTTATAAGCACTTCAGGGTTTGTGCGCTCAAGTGCTATCCTCACCTCCTCGATATACGATGCAAGCAGCGCAAGCGCAGTGAGCGCAGCAGAGCCAATGGCAAATCCCTTGCCTGTAGCTGCAGTAGTGTTGCCAAGCGAGTCGAGTGCATCAGTGCGGCGGCGCACTTCTGGCTCAAGACCACTCATCTCCGCATTGCCACCGGCATTGTCGGCAATAGGGCCGTAAGCATCGGTTGCCAATGTTATTCCCAGTGTAGAGAGCATGCCCACCGATGCAATTGCAATACCATATAATCCAATAGATACATGCTCACTGCCAAGCTGGAAACCGGTTGCAAGCAGATAGGACAATATGATGCCGACAACCACGGCAAGCACGGGAATTGCAGTTGAGAGCATACCCAGTCCCATTCCCGATATTATTACCGTTGCAGGGCCTGTTTTTCCGGCCTCAGAGACTTTGCGTGTGGGGGCATAGGACTGCGAGGTGTAATATTCGGTAGAACGCCCAATCACGATACCCACAATAAGACCGACAACTACAGCCAAAGAGAGTCCTGTCCAGTTCTCGATACCAAGCATATACAATATGGCAAATGTAGCACCGACAATAAGTATCGAAGAGAGGTTTGTTCCGCGCGACAGTGCACCGATAAGGCTCTTGATGTCGGCATTCTCTTTTGTGCGTACCGAGAATATGCCTATGATGGAGAGCACTATGCCTACTGCAGCGATGAGCATAGGGGCAAATACAGCCTTTGTTTGCATTGCAGAGCCGTCTGCCGCAAATGCTGCTGCACCAAGCGCAGCCGATGAGAGTATAGAGCCACAGTAGCTCTCATACAGGTCGGCACCCATGCCGGCCACGTCACCCACATTGTCACCCACATTGTCGGCAATTGTCGCCGGGTTGCGCGGGTCATCTTCGGGGATGTTGTATTCTGTTTTTCCCACAAGGTCGGCCCCTACGTCGGCAGCCTTTGTGTAGATACCTCCACCTACGCGCGCGAAAAGTGCCTGTGTCGATGCACCCATACCGAATGTGAGCATAGTGGTCGTGATGATGCACAGTTTCATTCCGGTATTGTTGAGGTCGGCAGGGATAACGCTGTCAAGAACAAGATACCACACCGAGATATCGAGCAGACCAAGCCCCACTACCACAAGTCCCATGACTGCACCGCTCCGGAATGCCATGCGCAAACCGCTGTTCATTGAAGAACGTGCGGCATTTGCAGTACGTGCCGAAGCATATGTGGCGGTCTTCATGCCCAAGAAGCCCGACAATCCGCTGAACAATCCTCCGGTAAGGAATGCAAAAGGCACCCACTCGTTCTGAATCTTGAATACATAGGCCATAATGGCAAAGATAACAGCAAGGGAGACAAATACGATTGTCACAACCTTATACTGTTGCTTCAGATAGGCCATTGCTCCTTTTCGCACCGCCTCGGCAATGTAGGCCATACGTTCGGTACCTTCACTCTCTCTTTTCATCTGCCTGTAGAAATACCAGGCAAAGGCAAGTGCCAGCAATGATGCTGCAGGCACAAACCAGAATAGAACTCTGTAATCCATATTATGTAATATTAAAAGTTTATAGTTTTCTTCTTTCCTCTTATTCCGCGTCTCGGCTCCCGGTGTGCTTTGCAACGAATAGTTCCCGAATTTTCTGTATGGAATCCTTGCCCTACAGCTTCGTGGGCGGTTGCCTGTTCTTCATCATCTTATATCTACATCAATCGATGCCGGAAACACTCTTTTCGGGTCAAAATATTCGGCACAGCTCTCTACCATGGCCTTCAGTGTCGGTTTTACCTTCCCGTTGAAGCACACCTTCCCGTTGACAATTACCTTTATCGGTTTTGTAAGGTCGAGCAGCCCCTCATTAAGGAATATCGTTACATTGCCTGTGGTCGCCGGCCTGTATTCTTTTGCGAAGAACATCGGAATGTTGTATATGGCCTTTGTGGTAGTATATGTCACATTCCTTACATTGAGTTCTATACAGTTGTCCTCAATTTTCATTTCGTAGCAACTTCTCTCCTCATCGTTTTTACGCGATGTGCTGTTCACCCTTATGTTGTAGAATCCGCTCCTGTGTCGTCCGTACATATCATAATCCTCCCAATAGAAATACCTCGGGTGTGCATTGCGCACGTGTTGTTTGAGCCATGGCGTTGTCTTGTCATAATCGATAGAGTGCCCCATGCCCGGCACAATTTCTATGAAGTGATTGTATAGGCCGGGATGTTCTTTCTGCAGGCTGTCTATAGTGACTTTTGCGTTGTAGGTCATTGCATTGCGCGCAAATCCATAATCCTTTTCGCCAGTACGCAACGAGAATGCAATGTTTGCAAGGTTCTCCATTGGTGCGTTCTTCAGCGGTTCGCCACCAGCCATAGGACCGGCACCGGCAAGGTAGTCGGCATAGAACGAAGCCAGTCTCTGGCTTCCGTATCCACCCTCCGAAATTCCGAAAAAGTAAATCCTGTCGGCATCGATATCCTCATTGAGGAATGCCAGACGCAGTAGTTTCTCCCAAGCCCACTGCTTGCTCTGTATTGCCCAGCGGTATAGTTCGCCATATCCGTTAGGAATCTGCGGAACGAAGTGCAGCGAGGGTGCATCGTCATATCTGTTGCATAGTTTGTAACCGGTCTCCCACTCATGAACCTTGTTGCCCGAACCGTGCATGTAAAGGAACATCGGATAGCCGTTCTCCGGTTTTTCTCCTTTTTTTATAAAATAATACGGCATCAATGCATCAGGCTCGAGTGCCTGCGGCAGTTGCCAATAGCCGGTGTCGCGCGGTTCCCCTTCGGAGAACGGTGATATAAGCTTCTCTTCGTTGAAGTTCTGCACTGCATTTTTCCAGCACTCCCATATAGCTTTCCTTGTGGCTTCAATATCATTGGCACCAATCTTCCCTTTGTCGTCGAACGGAATCTTCTTTTCGTTTTTCAGGCATTCCGTAAAATATTCCGTGATTTTTCTCTCCTTCGATTCCGTGATTTTTTTACCCTTGCATCCTGTAGCACTGCATGTGACAGCTCCCGTAATGAGAATTAAAGTTATAAATACCTTTTTCATTTTTTTCAATTTTGCACGAAGTTACTCTTATCCTTTTAAAAAGACAATATCTTGTGTATAAAAAGGAGATGAATAAAAAGTGTATTTGCATCTTTTTATTCATCTCCCTATAAGACAGGGCAACCAAAAAAGTTTTTAGTCGCTCTGTTTCCCTATCTTACTACGCACTTTCTTGTCTCTATTGCACCCTCTCTTGTGCACACTGTGACAATGTACAGTCCGGTTTCAGCCTTTACCGATGTTGCTGTTCCACTGTAAATGTTCTTGCCGTCGGTGGTGTATATTGCAACTGTTGCCTCTTCAGGAGCATGAACGGTGATGCAGCCTTCCGTTGTAATGATGTCTGCCGCATCCTCTTCCGTTTCATCAATGGCTGTTGCGTCGCCAATCCAGAAACGGCCGTTGTTGGCATATGTCAAATCGTTAGCCGACAGCAATCCCTGCATGCTTTTGTTCTTGTCGTATACAACTATTCTTGCCTTCCATTGTCCGAGCGCAGCTTTATCCGAGCATTTGCATCGCATGCTCACCTCAACCGATTCGCCCTCTTTGATGTTCACCGGTATATATCCGCTCCTCAGTATGCCCGTCAGTCCGTTTATGACATTCATTCTTATGAATCCGTCAATGTCTCCGGCACCGCTTGCAACCTTCAGTTTCACATCAATGCTGTCACCCTGTACTACTACTTCACCGTTATTTATATCTATTATGCCGTCGGCATATAGTGCTGCTGTGCTTGGTGCTGTGAGTGTCATATTCACAGTGCCGTATGCCATTTCGCTCCATCTGTTATCTTTCACTTCTGCTATGTAGAGCCTGTATTCTCCTTCGTCAAGAACCGGATAATAGTCGGCCGAACTGTAGTTTAGCTCTACTTCGGCTCCTTTTCTGAGGTTCTGGACACTCTTGCGCAGCAACAGGTGGGATTTGCCGTCTTTTTCGGCAAAGAGTCCCAGTACTCCCGAATATGATTCTTTGGCAAAAGGCTTGTTCACGACAGTTGCATTTATCTTGAGTTCCTTTCCTATGGTTGTTCCCGATGACGAAATAGCCGTAACGGCAGGGAATGCACCGGTCGGCTCACCCTCAATGTTGAATGTCTTGCTGCTTCCCGAAATGCCCTTTAGCTTCTTGTTGTCGACTGTTGTAGAATGGTTGGTGTAGAAATTACGGAAGTCATATGTAAATGTAATTGTGTACTCTCCGCTGTTATAGAAACAGTCTTTTATATCAAATGTTGTAATGAGTTCTGTCCTGTCGTGGATGTCCACTATTGTTCCGGCAGTTGCAAGAGTGTCGCTATGAATAGTCTTTCCGCCCTCTATACGGTTTACCACCGGTACAATGATGATTGTTGCGTTCCTTGTATTGTTGTTCCTGAATGCAACATCGAACTTCGCGTTGTCATAAATCATCGACGGCATGTCCCTGAACGAAAAGTCAGTCACCTCAATCTGTGGTCTTGCCTTGCTCAGTGTTGCGCTCTGCTTGCCTACTTCAAGTATCAGACTGTTGTGTTCTCCCCTGATTATCTGTGGTTCCTCATTGCCCTTCTGGCAGTACATCTCCACATAGTATGTGCCCTCTTTCAAGTACTCTTCGTTGTTAGGGCTTGAGTTGTCTATATAGAACTCTATGTAATATCCTATGGACTCCTCAAAACTCAGAGGTACAAGTTCGTCCATCATATCGACCATGTGATATGTTCCGTCCTCACTCTTTATGCTGATTCCGAATTTCATGTCGAATGCCGAGTGTGACCAGTTCAGAAAGCCTGCAACAACCTTGAGTTTTGCTTTTCCGTTCTTGAAGTACGAAGTGTATGTGTCGACCTCTGCATTGTTGTTGTCGGGGTCTACTACATAATAGATGAATAGCGAAGGGTCGCCTTCTCTGCCGGTGTCACCGGCTGTACGTGGTTTGATGTTTGCAAGAATCGATTGTCCTACATTGTATCTCTCCTCTCCGCCACCGATACCCGAACCGCCGGGAGACATTGAACCGATGTCGAAGTAGCCGTTGTATGCTCCGTCCCATCCCCAGTCGATATGCAGCAGATTGTTCTCGTCGATACCGTCGCACACAAACGCATGTCCCGAACTGTATGACTGCCCGTGTCCTGCGTAGAGCAGAGGCAATCCCGCTTCAAGGTTATCCCTTACAAATGTCATGTATTCGTCGTATGTGTATTCGCTTCTTCTTGCCAAAATGATGTCGGAAGAATAGTCAAAGACGTTTACAAGTGCCCATGCGGCATATATTGAGGAACTTCCGGTACCGCTTAGTTCGTAGTTGCTCTGTATGGCCTTGCCGACATCAACCATCAGCCTTGATACGGCATCGGCCTGTACTTGTGTGTAGCCGTTGCGGTAGTGGTTGAGCATGTTGTTCCAATCGTATTTGTTTTTTGTTATGTCGATTGTTTCGGTTTTTCCTGTAATGTTGTTTGTCCATGAGATTGCTCTTTTTGGCTTCTCGGGCCAATTATGGTGCTTCATAATCTGTGCCATGGCTGTTGCCGTACATCCTGTAGGAGTCTTGCTGCCGTTTATCTCCGGGCACAGGTTGTTGTATGGTGCACTCTGGTTCCATGTCGTCTTCAGCATGGGGGCAATGCTCTTTCCCGTTGCATTGTTGCTTGTCATTACAGGTTCTGCTTTTCCTTGGCGCACATCGTTTACGTATGCGCAATAGTCGCTCAGCCACATTTCGAGCGATGCCGGCATCTCTCCGTCCGTCTTGCCTGTAGAGTACCCTATGACGGGTGTCAGCCCCTCTTCGCCCGATACGATAACAAATCCCTCGCCGTTTTCGGGCTCGAACATATAGAATTGTGCATTGCTTCCGCTGTTTCTTTTGCCGGCCGCTTTTGCCATTCCGTCATCTGCTTTCACAAGCCTCGTTGCTTTCTGTTTCACGGATACGTTGCTGTTCCAGAATGCAGTTGCTGTCTCAAGCGCCCTTTCCGGGTCTACAGGTCCTGCATAGATGCAGGTAGCAAAGAATGTAAAAAAAGTAAAGAATGTAAATAGTTTCTTCATGGTAAGTTGTTTTTTGTAAAGTTCAAAGCACAAATGTATGGCAAAATGTATTTTTTACAAAAAAAATAGTTGTTTTTTGTATATATAGTCATATTTAATTGGCTTTTCATAGCCCATTTAACAACTTCTTGTGATTGGTACCGCTGCTCTTTTACACTAATTTTGCAAAAAAATGTAAAACAGAATTTGTAGATTATGAAAAAGAGTATAATACTGCTTCTCGCCGTGTGCATCGCCGCCGTTGCCTATGCCGTTCCCAAGGGCAATGTCATTTCCGGTCATGTGATAGAGGATGAGACCGAGGAGAATGTAGCTTTTGCCACCGTGCTCATTGTAGAGACGGGTGAAGGGACTGTGAGCAATGAGGAGGGACGTTTCGAATTCAGGAATCTTCCTGCCGGCAAGTATAATGTGCGTGTGTCGGCTGTCGGTTACAGGACTGTCACCAAGGAGATAACCGTAAGCCGCGAGTATGCGTCGATTGTCCATTTCAGGCTCAAGATAGACAATGTCGCGATAGACGAGGTCGTAGTTTCTGCCAACCGTAACGAGACAAACCGCAAGGATGCGCCTGTTGTCGTTTCTGTGGCTTCGACCAAACTGTTCGATGCGGTAAACTCTCTCGACCTGGCAAAAAGCCTAAATTACATTACGGGTCTGCGCGTGGAGAACAATTGTCAGAACTGCGGTTTTCCTCAGGTGCGCATCAATGGACTCGAGGGTCCCTATTCGCAGGTGTTGATAAACAGTCGTCCCGTTGTGAGCGCGTTGAGCGGTGTCTATGGTCTTGAGCAGATTCCGGTGAATATGATTGAGCGCGTGGAGGTGGTTCGTGGCGGCGGTTCGGCTCTCTTCGGAGCCAATGCTGTAGGAGGTACGGTAAACATCATAACCAAAGACCCGTCAGGCGACTCATTCTCCCTGACATCAAATATGGCTACCTATGGCGGCGATACCTGGGAGCAGAGTGCCGGGGCCAACCTCTCCCTTGTCTCCAAGAGTGGGGCGTATGGTGTGGCGCTCTATGCCAATTACCGCAACCGCAACCCCTTTGACTACGACGGTGACGGCTTCTCCGAGCTGGGTAAAGTGAACATAAATACATTCGGTATGCGTGCGTTCTACCGTCCTGTACATACAGGCCGTCTTGGTATAGAGTACCACACGACAGGCGAGCTGCGCCGTGGTGGAAACAGGTTCGACATGCAGCCTCACGAGAGTGATATTACCGAGCAGACCAAGCACACCATAAACAGCGGTGGACTTACATACGATTTCGGCTGGAACTCCTACAGGAACAAAATCTCTCTCTTTGCATCGGTTCAGCACATCGACCGCGACAGCTACTATGGTGCGCAACGCGATCCCAACGCTTACGGCAAGACCGATGACCTCACGTGGGTAGCAGGTGCCACATATACCGGCAACATGCAGAACTGCCTTTTTGCTCCGGCCACATTCATGGGGGGTGTGGAGTATCAGCAGAACAGGCTGCACGATATCATGACCGGTTATAACCGCGACATGAAACAGGAGGTGCGCATAGCAAGTGCCTTTGTGCAGAATGAGTGGAACATGCGTTATCTGTCGTTGCTTGTAGGTGTGCGTTTCGACAAGCACAATCTCATCGACGACCCCATATTCAGCCCTCGTGTGAATCTGCTTCTCAAGCCTACACGCTCTTTGCAGGCGCGCTTTACCTACTCTACAGGTTTCCGTGCCCCGCAAGCCTATGACGAAGACCTGCATGTGACAGCTGTCGGCGGTGAGGGTGTTCAGATAGTCCTTGCCGACAATCTCAAGGAGGAGCGTTCCAACAGTTTCAGCGGTTCTGTCGACTGGACATTCCGCTTCGGTCATTGGCAAGCCAATCTTCTTTTCGAGGGCTTCTATACCGGTCTTGACGATGTCTTTGTGCTCGAAGATATAGGAAACGATGCAAGCGGTTATGCAATCAAGGAGCGTCGCAACGGTTCAGGTGCGCGTGTCTATGGCGGCAATCTCGATTTTAAGGTAGCCCATGGCAATGATGTGTCGTTGCAGCTCGGCTTCACCGCACAACGTAGCCGTTACAACAGAGCCGAAGTGTGGAGCGAGGTCGACGGTGAGCCTTTGACAACACGCCGTATGGTGCGCACCCCCGATTATTACGGGTATTTCACCCTTACAGCCTCTCCACTGAAAAGGTTCTCATGCTCATTGTCGGGAACATATACCGGTTCCATGATAGTGCCCCATTATGCCGGTTACATAGAGAACGACCGCATGGAGACTACCCCCGACTTCTTCGACCTTAATCTGAAGGCAGCCTATACCTTCATCTTGCGCGACCATCTGAACCTTGAACTAAGTGCAGGTGTTCAGAATATTCTCGACAGTTTTCAGGGCGACCTTGACAAAGGGGAGTTCCGCGATTCGGGCTATTTCTATGGTCCCACACAACCGCGCACTCTGTTTGTCGGTGTCAAGATAAGCCGTTGATTTATAATAATATGAATACAACACATTACCGGCGGTGGCAACCAAAATAGTTTGGTTGCCACCGCCGGTAATATCAATCAAGGTAATCAGCAGCTCATTGCACCGCAGCAGTTTATCACCTGTCCGCTGACATATGCCGACATGTCGCTGGCAAGGAAAAGCGCCACGTTGGCAACGTCCTCCGGCGCTCCGGCGCGTCTCAACGGTATATTCTTTGCCCATTCGGCACGCATCTCCTCGGGTATCGACGATGTCATGTCCGTTACAATAAAACCGGGGGCTATACAGTTTGCCCTTATGCCTCGTGGCCCCATCTCTTTCGCAATCGACTTGGCAAGTCCTATGAGGCCTGCTTTGGATGCCGAGTAGTTGCATTGTCCGGCATTGCCGTTCTCTCCGACAACCGACGACATGTTTATGATGCTTCCCGAGCGCTGTTTTGCCATGAATGGTACTACGGCGCGTGTGAAGTTGAAAGCCGATTTCAGGTTTGTTGTGATGACACTGTCCCACTGCTCCTCGCTCATTCGCAGTATCAGCCCGTCCTTTGTTATTCCTGCGTTGTTCACAAGTATATCTATTCTCCCGAAGTCGGCAGCAATCTCCTTGACAACGTTTTCGGTTGCCTTGAAGTCGGCTGCATCGGCTGCATATCCTTTGCATTTTACTCCCATAGCCTCAATCTCTTTTATCAACTCCTCGGCATTGCTGTTTGCCTGCCGGAATGTGAATGCGACGTTCGCGCCCTGCTCGGCAAATTTCACTGCGATAGCACGTCCTATACCCCTTGTCGCTCCGGTGACAAGAGCGTTTTTACCTTCCAATAGTCTCATGATTGTTTGCTTTTTTATGAATTAGGTTGCTAAGATAATCCATTATTGCCGATTATGGGCAAGCAGAACCAGATTTTGTTTTCGTTGTAACGCCTGATTTGTGTATACGACATGGTGGACAAGCGTTATGATGCTCCCGAAGACGGCAAGGCAGGAAACAGGCTCAAGGGTGTTCTTGAAAAAAGATACATACAGCCGACCGCCCTCTGATAGTTTGTGCAATGCCTTATCTGAATTTTACATAGAACAGATGCATGCCGTCTTCAAAACGGTATCCTGTCTTGAATCTGTAATTCTCTGCTATTGACTTTACAAGGGCAAGACCAAGCCCTGTGGAACCGCTTGCTCCGCCGGTATAGAACCTGTCGAAGACTCTGCTGCTCTCAAGTGGTTTGTCTCCCGTGTTGCGCACGCATAACGTGTCGTTCTCTATTGTCACCTTTACGCATCCTCCTTGTGGGGAGTGAAGGTGTGCATTCTTCAGAAGGTTGGTCAGCATTGCCGTTGCAAGGGAATCGTCCATGAGGGCGATGTATTTCTGTGGCAGGTCGATGCGATGCCTTATCTCTTTGTCGGCAAAGATGTCAGAGTATATTTCGAGTTCGTTGGTTATGATTTCCACAATGTCTATCTCCTGCTTGTTTACGAACTGTGCATTATCAATCTTGGATATGAGAAGCAGAGTGCTGTTGAGACGGCGCAGACGGTGGAGGGAGTGGCGCATCTTGGATAGTTCGGCAAACTGCTCCTCGGTGAGTCGCGTGTTGTCGATGAGCCATTCGATACGTGTGCCCAGCACTGCAAGCGGTGTCTGCAACTCATGCGATGCGTTGCCTATGAACTGTTTCTGCTGTTCCATATATTTTTCGGCGCGTTCGATGGTGTTGTGCGCGGCATATGTAAGCTTCTTGAACTCTATCGTGCTGTTGGATATCGGTATATCGCCGGCACCGTTGCCGGGAACATAGCGGTCGAGCCATGAGAGAAGCGAATATAGCGGTCGCATGCAGAAGTAGAACACCAAAGCGGTGACAGCCACTATTGTGATGAGCAGTAGGGCATAGAGTGCAACAATGTGCAGCAATAGTGTATTGAGCAGGTCGTCGCGCTCAAAGGTGGGTGTAGAGACAGTGAGCCTGTATGTGCTGTTGTTTTCGTCGGAAAATATCAGTGTCATCACTCTTGCCGGCTCGGTCTCGCGCTTTTCGGGGATATATACAAGGCGGTCCTCGAACTCAATCATCTTGTCGTGGCTGCTGCCGTCGGGAAGCAACTCTATCGTGTATGTGTTGTTGGTGCCGTTGCCCGATGAAGGCAGTTCGTTTCCTGTGAGTACGCGCCGGACAATGACCTCGGCATAGTCTTCGAGACTGTCATCGGTTTCGTCATTAATCTCGTTTACCATTGCTGCATAGAAAATTACGGCCCATATGGTAACCAGAGGTACCAATGCCGCAGCAAGAGTGAGTATCAGTCGGTAGAGCAGTTTCATTCTTCCTTGTCTGTGAATTTATAGCCGAACCCGTATACGGCCTTTATGTTCTTTTCGGCACCTGCTGCCGAGAGCTTTTTACGCAGGTTCTTTATCTGTGCATACACGAACTGGAAATTGTCGACCATGTCTATGTGGTCGCCCCAGACAGCCTCGGCGAGTACGGCCTTGTCTACTATATGCTCGGGGCGTTGCATGAAGTAGAGCAGGATATCGAACTCTTTTTTCAGCAATGTGATGTCGGTGCCGGCTACCGAGACACGGCGGCTCTTGAGGTCGAGGGTGATGTTTGCCGATGTCATGGTGTCGTTTACCGATGCGTTTCCGCGTCGCATAACGCTCCTTATGCGTGCTGATAGCTCTGCCATGTAGAATGGCTTGGGCAAGTAGTCGTCGGCACCGAGTTCAAGCCCTTCAATCTTGTCGTCAAGGGAGTCGCGTGCCGATATTATGATGACGCGTGTGCCACTGTCGAGTGCCTTTATGTGTTCGAGCAGACGCAAGCCATTGCCGTCGGGCAGCATTATGTCGAGCATTATGCAGTCGTAACTGTATCCTGCAAGCTTATCGCAAGCATCCCTATAGGTAGGTGCGACCTCTACAACATAGCCGTCGCCGGTGAGGGCACGCTGCATAATCTCCTGTAGAGAATTGTCGTCTTCTATTATAAGCAGTTTCATCTTCTGTTTTCTTGCAAATGTAGTGCCACATTCTGAAATGTAACTGAAATGGATTGCTCTATGTGTCAGAATTCCTCGGCAAGTTCAAAGTCGAGCTGCTTGCGGTCGAGATTGGCACGTACTATGCGTATCCTCACAGGGTCGCCTATGGTGAACTTACGGTTCTTGCGACGGCCGGTGAGACAGTAGTTCGCATCGTCAAATTCGTAGTAGTCGTCTTGCAATGTGCGTATAGGAACCATTCCTTCACACTTGTTTTCGTTTATCTCGGCATAGAAGCCCCATTCTGTCACACCGCTGATTACGGCATCATACTCTTCGCCTATGTGTTCGCTCATGAACTCTACCTGCTTGTATTTTATGCTGGCGCGCTCTGCGTTTGCTGCAACCTGCTCCTGTGCCGAACAGTGGTCGCACAGGTCTTCATACTTCTGCTGGCTCACGCTGCGCGATTCAAGTGTGAGGTAGCGGTGCAGGAGACGGTGGACGAGCAGGTCGGGGTAGCGGCGGATAGGGGATGTGAAATGTGTGTAGAAACGGAATGCAAGGCCGTAGTGCCCTATGTTGCCCGTGGAGTAACGTGCCTTCTGCATGGCGCGCAGCGAAATCTGCTCGATGACGTTCTGCTCCTTTGTCCCATGTACATCTTTGAGCAGGCTGTTGAGTGCGCTTGCCGATGTAGTGCGTCCCGATGAACTGCGCATCTTGTAGCCGAGCTTGTTTACGAATTTTGCAAGCATTGACATCTTCTCCATGTTCGGTTCGTCGTGTATGCGGTAGACAAATGTCTTCGCTGTGCTGTTTCCCGGTGACTTGCGCCCAATCTTCTCGGCAACTGTTCTGTTGGCAAGCAGCATGAATTCTTCTATCAGCTGGTGCGATTCGTTGCTTTCGCTGAAGTAGACCGACAGCGGCTTCCCTTTCTCGTCGAGCCTGAAGTGTACCTCGGCTTGCTGGAAGTCTATGGCTCCGGCCTGGAATCTCTTGCTGCGCATCTTCTGTGCAAGTGTGTTCAGGACTGCTATCTCTTCGTAGTATTCGCCCTCTTTCCTTTCGATAATCTCCTGTACCTCTTCGTAGCTGAACCTATGGTTGCTGTTTATGACGGAACGTGTTATGCGGAACTTCTTTACTTCGGCCTTTTCGTTCATGGTGAAAATGACTGAATATGTGAGCTTCTCCTCGTTGGGACGCAGCGAGCAGAGGAAGTTGCATAGCCTTTCGGGCAGCATCGGGATGGTGCGGTCGACAAGGTAAATAGATGTGGCACGCTTGAATGCCTCCTTGTCTATTATACTGCCCTCTGTAACGTAGTGTGAGACATCGGCAATGTGGACTCCAATCTCCCAGCAATTTTCCCCGATTTCCTTTATCGATAGCGCGTCGTCGAAGTCTTTGGCATCGGCAGGGTCTATCGTGAATGTGGTCACGTCGCGGAAATCCTCTCTCTTGGCTATCTCCTCGGGCGTTATTCCTGTCGGCAGGTTCTCTGCCGCCTGTTCCACGGCGGCAGGATATGTATAGGGAAGTCCGAACTCGGCAAGTATGGCATTCATCTCTGCATCGTTATCTCCGCTCTTTCCAAGTATGTCGATAACCTTTCCTGTGGGGTTCTTGCTGCCGGTAGGCCACTCGAGCAATCTCACGACAGCCTTGTCACCATTCTTTCCGCCCTTCAGTAACTCTTTGGGAATGAATATGTCGTTGGGCATTATGCGACTCTCTGTGATGAGGAACGCATAGTGTCTTTCTACACGAAGTTCACCGACAAATGTGTCGTGTGCACGTTTTACAATCTCAACGACTTCGCCTTCACGTCCGCGTCCTCTGCGTCTTGCAAAAAGGGCTACGCGCACTTTGTCATCGGTGAGAGCGTTGGCTGAGTTGCGTTCGCTTATGAGTACAGGCTCGCTTCCGTCTTCGGGGTAGAACTCGTTGAAACCGTCCCTGCTGCGCGAGAATATTCCGAGCAGCATAGATGAACTTTCTGCAAGTACATATTTGCGGAATTCAGGTTCCATGATGTAGCCGTCAAAGACCATCTCGTCGAGAATCTGTACGCATAGTGTTCTTGCCGATGAAGATGTGAGAGCAAGTTCCTTGAAAATCTCTTTTGGGCTTATCAGTTTCCCTTCACGACGGTTGAACATCTCTACAAGCATCTCAACAAGTGTATTCTTGTTGATGCGTCCTTTTGTCTTTCCACCTTTTTTTGCCATAGCGCACTGTTTTTAGTGTTGCTAAATTAGCAATAAAAAGGGATTCCCAAACAGTTTGCAGGCAAAACTATGCTGTCGAAGGTTTAAACTATGTGAAAAAATGCCGTCATGTCGTGATTATGGACAGGACGGAGTACAGAACGATGCGATGAATCCTTCTGTCTCGGTTGTCAGGCATGTCGCTTTGCTGCCGTCTATGCAGGTGATGCCGTAGCGTGTCGTGTTTCCGTCGCAGCTCTCTCTCTCGGTCATTATCTCCTTGAGGAGTGCGGTATGTCCGGATGTGGCCTTGAATGCAGCCTCCTTGACCGTCCACAGACGTAACGCCTCTTTCTGTGGCTCCTCGCTTCCCGATAACCGTTCTATCTCTTCGGGCTGCAGATATGCCTTGACTGCTGCATAGGCATTCCGTCCCTTCTCTTCAATGTCGATTCCTATGGGTGTCGCTGATATTGCGATAGCTACATAGTTCTGTGTGTGGCTGATGCTGATGTGTCTGTTAATGTCGGAAAGATAGGGCTGCCCGTTGTTGTGATACAGTATTTCAAGATTTTTATAGGGTGTCTGTGCCAGCAGTGCACGTGTGGCAAGCCATTCCTGCTGTCTTTTTGTCGACTTGAACCGTGACGATGCTTCGGCAAGCATTCTCTTTCCGTTGTCTATGATGCTTGCAAGCTCCTCACTCTTCTCATCGAGTCTCCACAAATATAACTGCACCTGTGGGAGTTGTGGCAGAGGGTCTAATTGTATCTGTGGCATAGTGTTCTGTTTATTGTGGCAAAAATAACGGGTTTTGCCCGTTGTGCAAAAAATGTGCCGTTAAAATTGACGGTTACAGTTTATCTCGTGCGGTGAAAAACATTGATAATTGACGTTAATACATCCAAAAGCACTATCTTTGCAGTCTCAAATGATTTCCAGATGAAGGTGTTGGTTACCGGTGCAAGCGGTTTTATAGGGAGCTTCCTTGTTGAGAAGGGGCTTGAAAAAGGTTATGAGGTGTGGGCAGGAATGCGTGCTTCGAGCAGTCGCAGATTCCTTCCGAAGGATGGTGTGCATTTTGTGGAACTCGACATGTTGTCGCCCGGAAAACTTGCGGAAACTCTTGCGGCCTTCAAAAAAGAGCATGGTGCATGGGATTATGTCGTTCATGCTGCAGGAGTAACCAAATGTACCGATAAAAAGGAGTTTTTCAAGGTCAACTATGAGGGTACAAAGAATCTTGTGGATGCACTTGCCGCTCAAGGTATGGCTCCGTCGAAATTCATATATCTCAGTTCGTTGAGTGTGTTCGGTCCGGTGCGCGAGGAGCAACCCTACACTCCTATAATGGAGAGCGACACACCTCTGCCCAATACTGCATACGGAGAGAGCAAGCTCATGGCAGAAAGGTACATCATAGGGCATGCACCGTTCCCCTATATTATAATGCGCCCCACGGGTGTTTACGGTCCTCGTGAAAGGGATTATTTCAAAATGGCACAAAGCATAAAGAAGCATGTCGATTTTGCAGTGGGCTATAAGCCACAGGTAATCACGTTCATATACGTAAAGGACCTTGTGGATGCTATATATATTGCGATTGAGAGCAGAGTGAAGAACCGCTGTTACTTCGTAAGTGAGCCACGGGGATATGACAGCCGTGCCTTCAGTGACCTCATACAACGTGAGCTGGGTATAAGAGGTGTACTGCACATAAAGTCACCTGTATGGATGCTCAGATTTATTTCTGTATGCGCTGAATGGGCTTCGCGCATCACAGGCAGGCCAAGCACGCTCAACAGCGACAAGTTCAAAATTATGAAACAGCGTAATTGGCTGTGTGACACCGTGCCGATAGAGAAAGAACTCGGATTCGGTGCTGCATACACGTTGGAGAGGGGAACGGTTGAAACAATAGAATGGTATAAGAAAGAGAAATGGCTTTGAATTTTCTGAAAAGGGAAGAACCCGTAGTGAAGTTTCTTGCAGTGGAGAAACTTAATCTTGCGTATAATCTGCTGACAACACTGCTTGTGATAATGCTTTTTGACAGATTGAACGACCCGAGGGAGATGCTTATGGGGCGTTTCCTTATTGCTGCGGCAACATTTGTCATGATATACGTCTACACGAAATATGCATGCCGCGCAACGGTATTGATGCGTATTGTATTCCAGATGTCGCTCCTCAGCTACTGGTATCCCGATACCTTTGAGTTCAATCGTGTCTTCCCGAATCTTGACTACCTGTTTGCTTCGATTGAGTTCGACCTGTTCGGCTGCCAGCCGGCGATAATCTTCGACCGGATATGCAGCAGCATATGGTGGCGTGAGGCGTTCAATATGGGCTATTGGCTCTATTATCCTATGATTGCAACGGTGTCGTTCTTCTATTTCTTCTGCCGTCCGAAGGATGTGGAGCGTTGCACGTTTGTCATCATGGCATCGTTTTTCATCTATTATATCATATATATATTCCTGCCTGTCGCCGGGCCTCAGTTCTACTTCCCGGTCATCGGTGAGGAGTTGGCTGCGGCCGGCATATATCCTGAGATTGGAAACTACTTCGACCTGAACCCCGGAATAACCATTGCACAGGAGGGCAAAGGCGCATTGTTCACGGAACTTGTGGGTGCTGCGCAGAGCACAGGTGAACGGCCGACAGCCGCTTTCCCGAGTTCGCACATAGGCGCATCCACAATTCTGATGATTCTTGCATACAAGGCACACAGGAGACTCTTCGCATTGATGTTCCCCGTGTTTATACTGCTTTGTTGTGCAACTGTGTACATAAAGGCACACTATCTTATCGATGCAATAGCCGGTCTTGTGTCGGGAATACTGATATACTTCCTTACCGCATGGTTGTATGACAGATTCCTGAAATAGGAACTTTCATTGATTTTATAATACTTTAATATTCGTTTTTCTGCGTCAATGGCGGAAAAACGATTTTTTTTGTCTATTTTTGCGTTTTACGCGAGCGCGCGCGATTGCCAGCCTGCTGTATTGAGAAACCGGAATATAGAATGAGAGTAATAGACCATATAAAGAACTCAGCCGGGACAGCCTTCTCTTTTGAGGTGCTGCCTCCGCTGAAAGGTACCGGAACAGAACGTCTCTTCGGCAATATCGACCGCCTTATGGAGTTCAATCCGGGATATATAAATATAACCACGCACCATAGCGAACCTGTATACCAGAGCCTTGGTGACGGGACGTACCGCTTGGGAAGCATACGTCGCCGTCCCGGAACTGTTGCTGTCGCTACTGCAATACATCACCGATACGGAGTACCTGTCGTACCGCATATACTCTGCAACGGATATACGCTTGAAGATACCGAGTATGTGCTCATAGACCTGCAGTTGTCGGGAATTACCGATATTCTCGTCCTTCGCGGTGACAAGTGCAAGGGTGATGCAAATACAGCATGTAAAAAGAACGGTAATGTGCATGCCATAGACCTTCAAAGGCAGGTGAACCGCTTCAACGAGGGCTGTTTTGTCGACGGCACTATGATGAAAGAGCGAGGAGAGAGGTTTTCGTATGGCGTAGCATGCTATCCCGAAAAGCATGAGGAGGCCCCAAACATGGAGAGCGACCTTGCAGTCCTGAAAATGAAGGCCGATGAGGGTGCCGAGTATGCGGTGACCCAGATGTTCTTCGACAACCGCAAATATTTTGCCTTTGTAGAGCGTGCGCGCGAGTCGGGTATAACGATTCCTATAATACCGGGTATTAAGCCTATACACAGAAAATCGCAGTTGAATGTGCTGCCAAAGACATTTCGTGTGGATTTGCCGTGCGACTTGGTTGCAGAGATAGAGAGATGCAAGGATGATGCCGCCGTGTCGCAAGTGGGACGGGAGTGGGCTATCATGCAGTGCCGCGAGCTCAAGGAGCATGGCGTGCCGAGTATTCATTTCTATACACTGAATGCGTTTGACAGTGTGTACGAAATAGCAAAAGTGATATACTGATGAGTGTTTTTTTCAAGGATATAATAGGACAAAAAGGGGTAATAGAGCAATTGCGCCGCTGTGTCGACGAGAATCGTCTGGCTCATGCTTTGCTTATAACCGGTCCGCGAGGCAACGGCAAGCTGCCCATTGCCATTGCATTGGCAAACTACCTGTTATGTGGCAGTGGCGGTGATGATGCCTGTGGTGCTTGTCCTGCTTGTATAAAGCTGAAGAAATACATACACAGTGATTTGCATTTTGTCTTTCCGGTGAAGAATATAAACGGGAGCAAAGAAAAACCTGTAAGTGACGATTATATTGTCCAATGGCGTGAACTGCTGCTGAAAAATCCATATTTCGGTTACGATGACTGGTTGGTAACACTTGATATAGAGAAACAACAGCCGATGATATATGAGCGTGAGAGCGGCGAGATATTGCATAAACTATCGATGCAATCGCGCGAGGGCGGTTGGAGAGTGGTTGTTGTGTGGCTTCCTGAAAAAATGGGCGAGACCGGTGCAAACAAACTGTTGAAGGTTATTGAAGAGCCGCCACATAAAACACTTTTCCTTCTTGTGTCGGAAGAACCGGACAAGATAATACCAACAATCCTTAGCCGTACTCAACGGGTTGCGGTGCCAAGAATAGCCCATGCCGATATGGAAGAGGCGTTGCAGAAACGTATGGGGCTGACTCCAGATGATGCAGGTGTCATTGCTCATCAGAGTGGCGGTAACTGGGAAAAAGCTGAGGAGTTGCTCTCGCTCAGCAGTGAGAAGGCTCAGTATCTGGAACTGTTTATGCAGCTTATGCGTGTGGCATACGCGCGTAACATACGCGATATGAGGGCGTGGAGCGAAGAGGTTGCCGCTCTCGGACGTGAAAGACAGAAACGTTTGCTCGAATATTGCCAACGTATGATACGCGAGAATTTTATCATGAACTTCCGATGTGACGATATGGTGTACATGTCGCAAGCGGAACGCAATTTCTCTGTGAGGTTCTCGCCTTTCGTGAATGAACGGAACATCTTCGGTATAATGGAGGAGTTGTCCGAGGCGCAGAGACATATAGAACAGAATGTGAATGCAAAAATGGTTTTCTTCGACATGTCGTTGAGGATGATTGTTTGGATAAAAAACAGATAGATTCATGGAATATAAAGAGAATAACGGTTGTGCAGGCATCTGCTGCAAGGGATGCGGCAAGATGGATGCACCTCTGAATACTTTCGACTGGCTTGCATGTGTACCCGGTAACGAGGAGTATACCGACATAGTCGAGGTGCAGTTCAAGAATACACGCAAAGGCTATTACAGGAACAGTAATAATATTCCTTTGCAGAAGGGTGATATTGTTGCTGTCGAGGCAACTCCGGGGCATGATATCGGCAAGGTTACAATGACCGGCCGTCTTGTGCTGCTCCAACTGAAAAAGACCCGTCTTACACCGGAAAGCGAGTTCAAGCGCATATACCGGAAGGCCCGTCCGGTGGATATGGAAAAATATGAGGAGGCAAAGGCCCGCGAGCACGATACGATGATACGTTCACGCCAGATAGCGAAGGAACTTGAGCTTGACATGAAGATTGGTGATGTAGAATATCAAGGCGATGGTCTGAAGGCTATTTTCTATTATATTGCCGATAATCGTGTCGATTTCAGACAGCTCATAAAGGTGCTTGCCGATGCGTTCAAGATAAAGATTGAAATGAAGCAGATTGGTGCGCGGCAGGAGGCCGGACGTATCGGCGGTATCGGTCCGTGTGGCCGTGAATTGTGTTGCGCGACATTTACCACTAACTTTGTGTCGGTATCGACATCCGCAGCCCGTTTTCAGGATATATCACTTAATCCTCAGAAGCTCGCAGGACAGTGTGCCAAACTGAAATGCTGTATGAACTATGAGGTAGATGCATATGTAGAGGCTTCGCGTCATCTGCCGCAAAGGGATATCGAATTGGAGACAAAGGACGGTACTTACTACTTCTTCAAGTGTGATATTCTGCGTGGTGAGATAACATACTCCACCGACAAGCATATACCGGCCAACCTTGTAACCATATCTTCTCGCCGTGCACATGCTGTGATTGAGATGAACAAGCGTGGAGAGAAGCCCGATAATCTGCAGGCCGGCAATGTGTCGGAGCAGAAACGCTCTGTAGACCTGCTTGAACAGGAAAATATAAACCGTTTTGACGGGGAACCGCGTAATGGCAAGAAACGCCGTAAGGGAAATGGCGGAAACAGACCCGAGTCCAAGAAAAACAATGTCAGGAAAGAGAAGTGGCAGAATAGGGCTCCGAAGGGCGAGTAATGCAGTAACTGCATTGCTGCTGCTCTTTCTTTTGCATTCATGCGACGGTGTTCTGCTACACAAGTATGAGCCTGTTGCCGATGGTGTATGGCTGCATACGGACACGCTTGTCTACATGTATTGCAATACAAAGGACAGCGTTCCGGCTGACAATTGTTCCCTGTTGCTTGAAGCGCGTGTAAACGCATCGTTCCTGTATAAGGAGCTGTGCATGGAGGTGACGGCAGAGGGCAATAACGGTTTTCGTGTCTCGGATACGCTCCGGTGCATAGCCTATGACGATGAGGGGTGGCATGCAGGAACTACAGCCGGCATTTGTTACCAATTGCAGAGCGATACGTTCCATTTGGCCAATAGCGGTTGCGATACGTTAGTTTTCCGTGTTGTACAGGCTATGGGTGCCGACAGTATCGTGGGTGTTACGGATGCTGGAGTGAAATTGTTGCATTAGGCGTTGTCAGTGCGATTTTTTCTCGGCCCTGTCTGCGTCTATTCTCAAGAAAGAGAAGAGCAGGATAGAGAACCCGAGGAAGGATGAACCGCCGTAACTGAAGAACGGCAGAGGGATGCCGATAACAGGCACCATTCCCAATACCATTCCTATGTTTATGGTGAAATGAAAGAAGAATATCGATGCGAGTGCATAACCGTATGCACGTCCGAAAAGGTCGTCTTGTCTTTCGGAAAGTGAAATCAGTCTAAGTACAAAAGCTGCGAATATTACAAGAACAAATGTGGAGCCGGCAAAGCCCTGTTCTTCGCCTATTGTGCAGAATATGAAATCGGTGTCCTGTTCAGGGACATATTTGAGTTTTGTCTGTGTCCCGTTGAGGAATCCTTTCCCAAAAAGTCCGCCTGAGCCAATTGCAATCTTTGACTGGTGTACATTATATCCGGCACCGGTAAGGTCGTCCTTGAGTCCGAGAAGAACCTCGATACGCACTTTCTGATGTGGCTCAAGCACATTGTGCATGACGTAATCACAGGAGTTATAGAATACAACCGCTGATGCGATGTAGACTGCAACCCACAAGTTCCTGCCCTCTTTGTTCATTCTTATGCGCAAAAGGAGGTAGATGATATCGGCTAAAAGCAGGAGATACTGCACAATCATTATATCAAAATCAATGATATATACGGCAACCCAGTATGAGCCGAGTGTTCCAATTGCATTTGTCAGTGCCAACATCATGAATGTCTTGTCGTGCTTGCACCAGAACTTGACCATGGCTATCGAGAAGAATTGTATGAGCACGGTTACGGCATATTGTCCCAAAGCGACAGATGTCAGACTGGAAAGGCCCTCTTCGTTGAATTTTATTCCGACTACAAAATAGATGACAGCACTTATTGCCATAAGCAGGAATATACCGGTCATTCCTTCGCGGTATAGTACAAGGAAGAGTGAGAGGTATACCAACGCACTTCCTGTCTCATTCTGTGCCACGATAATGAGCATTGGCAGCAGGATTATTGCTACGCATTTCACAAAGTCGTTGTTCTTCTCCATGTCGAAACCGCGTCGTCCCATGAATGCTGCCAGCGTGAGTGCTGTAGCAAATTTCATGAATTCTGCCGGCTGTATGCTGAAACTGCCTATGCTTATCCAGGAATGTGAGCCTTTGATATCCTTTGCAATGAATATGGTGAGAATGCCTATTGCGAGTGTGGCAATATATATGAAGCCCGAAAGGTTGCGGTATGTATGTTTCTTGATACATAACAGAAACAGTCCGGTCAATAGTGATACACACATCCACATAGCCTGCTTGCCGCTTCGTTCTTCTGGCTTGAAGAACTCGAAAAAATCGGTCTCTATGTAGTTGTGGCTTGCACCACAGATGGCGAGCCACCCCATTATGGCAAGAGCCAGGAAGAGGCTCACTGTCAGCCAGTCTATCTTTGCAATTATGCTATCTTTCCTCTGTGCCATAGTAGATTCTCTCCTTCTGTATTTTCAATGCCTTTTCTTTGCTCTCTTCGGATAGCTTGCCTTTGAGGTGCTTTTCAATCAGCAATGCACCTATAGGTACTCCGAACTTTGCTCCAAAACCACCATTCTCGACATACACTGCAACTGCAATCTTCGGATTCTCTTTCGGAGCAAAACCCATGAACACCGAGTGGTCGGCACCTTTGTTCTCTGCAGTTCCTGTCTTGCCGCATACATCAAGTCCGGGTATGTTTGCAGCCCGGCATGTGCCGTCGGTTACGGCAAGTCTCATGCCTTCGATTATCTGTCCGTATGTCCCGGGACTTACCATTGTCCTCTTTTTTGTGCGGAATATGCTGTCTATCTCCTCGCCTTCAATATCCTTTACAAGGTGTGGAGTTATGTATGTTCCTCTGTTTGCAATCGTTGCGCCAAGGTTTGCTATCTGCAAGGGTGTGAGTGTCACTTCGCCTTGTCCAATGGATATGCTTATGACGGTGACTGCACGCCAGTAGTTTCCGTAGTGGCGTGTGTAGTACTCGGCATTGGGTATCATGCCACGCACCTCACCGGGCAGGTCGATACCGAGCTTGTAGCCGAATCCCATTGACACCATGTAGTCGCGCCATCTGTTCATGGCTGCTTTTGTCCCGTCGTATTTGCTCGAAGCGAACATCCTGTGCAGTCCCCAACAGAAGTATGCGTTACATGAGGTTGCGATAGCCTCGTTGAGTTTTGTGGGCGATGAGTGTGCATGGCATCCGAGCCTGAACTTGTTCAGTACGAATCCGAGATTACACGGGAATGCGGTCTCCGGGGTAATTATTCCCTCTTCGAGGAATGTTGCTGCCTGCGATGTCTTGAATGTCGACCCGGGAGGGTAGGTTCCCATGATGGCGCGGTTGAGGAGTGGTTTGTTCTTGTCGGACGACAGCATCTTGTGGTTTTTTCCTCTTTGCCGTCCTGCCAGAAGTGCCGGGTCGTACGATGGTGCCGAAACCATACACAATATCTCTCCTGTTGCAGGCTCAATGGCAACAATGCTGCCAATCTTATTCTCCATGAGTCTTTCTCCAAGTTGCTGGAGTTCTATATCCAAACTCAGAGTTAGGTCCTTACCGCGCTCTGCGAGCGTGTCGAGTGCCCCCTCGCGGTATTTGCCCTGAATGCGTCCGCGTGCGTCGCGAAGCAGTACCTCCGTTCCTTTCTTGCCTCGCAGTTTCTCTTCGTATGATGCTTCCAGTCCCTGTGTGCCTATGTAGTCGCCCCGACGGTAGTAGGGGTCTTTGTCGATTTTCCTCTGTGAGACTTCGCCGATGTCTCCAAGAAGCACTCCTCCTGCCTTATAGTTGTATTGACGTATAGAGCGTTTACGGGTGTAGAATCCGGGAAAGCGGAACATTTTTTCTTGAAAGCTTCCGAATTCCTCGCCCGACAACTGTGTCATGAACTCCTGTTCGGTGTAGTTTGAATATCCGGGATTCAGTTTCTTGTTCTTGATTCTCTTCATGCGACTATGGAAATCGTCTAAGGTTATGTCCAGAGCCTTGCATAGTTCCAGAGTGTCGATTCCTTTTATCTCGCGTGGAACGAACGTGATATCGTACGACGGCTGGTTATAGACTATCAGTCTCCCGTTTCTGTCATACATGAGTCCGCGTGCCGGATATATGGTCTTTTTGTAGAAGGCATTGCTGTCGGCCTTGCTCTTGTATTCCGAACTGTTTATCTGCAGATTATAGAGCTGGATTATATAGGTTATGAGTACAAGCAATGCTGCTCCCGACAATATGTATCTGCGGCTTTCGTAGCTGTTCTTTTTCATATTGTCATCTGTTGCGTGAGAAACTCTCTATCACAATTACAAAAAGCATGGTGAGTATTGTACTCGATACAATACCCAAGAGAAGAGTACCCGGGTATCTTACCGTAAAAAGTTCTATAAAGAACAGTATCGTGTAGAAAATGGCTATATTCATGGCTGAATATACGATGTATCCACCCCATTTGAGGGTCTTTGCATCGGGCGTGAAGTCATCGGCCATGGCTTTGGGTGTGAATATGTTGAGAATTGTCCCCCGAATAAATCCCATAGCAGTCGCTGCTGCTGCATTTATACCGGGGGTGTTGCAGAAGATATCGACAGTCAGTCCGAAAAGAAATCCCCACAATATCTGTTCATTACGTGATGTATGACGCGGCAGCTTGAGCAAGAATATCAGGTATATTGAGGCTGTGGCATATCCGAACAGATGAATCTGGCTGAATATGAGTACCTGAACAAGTGCCAACACTGCAAAGTTCCTTATGTGTATGATTGTATTGCTTGTCATTCTGCCTCGATTGTGCTTTCAAGGAGTGCTTGCTCCTCTTTCTTGTTGTTGCCTACTATGAACAGGTCGTCGATGCTTGAGAAGTCGACAAGCAGTTCCACTCTTGCCTTGAAGAAGAGACCGTCTTCGGAATCCTCAAGACTGTCGATTATTCCTACCGGAAGGTTTGCCGGGAATATTGACGAGAAACCGCTTGTCACCACGGTGTCGCCTTTTTCAAACACTGCGTATCGTGGCAGGTCGACAAGGTAGGAGTATCGTGTATCTCCGCCTTCCCATTGCAGTGCGCTATAGCTGTTTGTACCTTTTACCCGGCAACTGATATTGCTCTTGCTGTTGAGCAGGGGTATTACAATTGCAAAGTTACTTGATGTGCTGTAAACGATACCTACAACTCCCTTGTCATTGAACACGCCCATTTCGGCAAGTATACCGTCGTTGCTGCCTCTGTCTATTGTAATGAAGTTGTTGAGTTTGTTGAGGCTGTTGTTGACAACCGAGGCTGTGAGGTAGCGGTAGCCGTCGTTGTTGTCTCTGATATATCTGTTGTCGGCAACTGATGCGCTCTCTTTCAAGGCCCTTAGTTCGTTCTTTGCCGATTCGAGTTCTCCGAGCAGCGTCCTGTTGTATTCAAGCAGTGCCAGGTTTTTCTCTTTCAGTCCAAAGTATCCGTTGATGTTGCTGATGGCTCTGTATGTATTGCCGGCAATATTGTTGGCCGATGTGAATACGGTTGCGCTCTGGTAGTTGTTGAAGCTGATAATGAGCACAAAACTGATTCCTTCCAACAAAAGCAGAAGGAACCAGTGGTTGTGTTTTATCAGAAAACTCAGAATCGTCTGCACGGCCTTGGTATCTTATCTCATGAGGAATGGATATGTGAGGTCGTTCAAGGCAAGGGCAGTTCCCTTTGCCACGCAGTAGAGAGGATTCTCGGCTATGTGGAACGGAATGTTTATCTTGTTAGACAGACGTTTGTCAAGGCCTCTCAACAGGGCACCGCCTCCGGCAAGGTATATTCCGTTGTGTACAATGTCGGCATACAATTCGGGCGGAGTGTGCTCCAATGCGCTTATGATAGCATTCTCAATCTTGATGATTGACTTGTCGATACAGTGTGCAATCTCCTGATAGCATACAGGTACCTCGATTGGCATGGCTGTTATACGGTTAGGACCATGTACAATGTAGTCTTGCGGAGCTTCGTCACCAAGGTCGGTTAGGGCTGAACCTACATGAATCTTGATACGTTCGGCCATACGTTCGCTGACGCGCACATTGTGCTGACGGCTCATGTAGTCCTGGATGTCGGCTGTGAAGTCGTCGCCGGCAGTGCGCAGCGAACCGTTCGATACGATTCCGCCAAGTGAAATTACAGCAATCTCGGTAGAACCGCCACCTATGTCAACCACCATGTTGCCCTCAGGAGCCTGTACGTCAAGACCGATACCGAGAGCCGATGCCATAGGCTCGTAAATGAGATAGACATCGCGTCCGCCGGCATGCTCGGCAGAGTCACGTACGGCACGCAGTTCAACCTCGGTAGAACCATAAGGAACGCCTATTACCATTCTCAACGACGGTGTAAAAAGCTTGCTTCCCATGTTGACTTTGTCGATGAAACCGCGCATCATCATTTCGCAGGCATAAAAGTCTGCAATGACACCGTCTCTTAGCGGACGTATGGTCTGTATGTTTGGGTTGGTCTTCTCGTGCATCTGTTTTGCTTTCTCTCCAACCGCAATCATCTTCTTTGTTCCGTCTATAGCCACAACCGATGGTTCATCGACAACAATCTTTCCATTGTAGGATATGATGGTGTTGGCTGTTCCAAGGTCTATGGCTACATCCTGTGTGAATGAAAATATACCCATTCTGCTCTTGTTTTTTTAGGATTAATGTTTGAAGTGGCGGATACCTGTTGTAACCATTGCAACTCCGTTGGCATCGCAGTAGTCAACGGACTCCTTGTCTCTGATTGAACCACCCGGATGTATAACGGCGCTGATTCCTGCCTTGTGCGCAATCTCCACACAATCGGGGAAGGGGAAGAATGCATCACTTGCCATTACTGCTCCTTCGAGTGAGAATCCGAAGTTCCCGGCCTTCTCGATGGCATGACGAAGGGAGTCTACACGTGAGGTCTGTCCCACGCCACTTGCAACAAGTTGCTTGCCCTTTGCCAATACAATGGCGTTGCTTTTGCTGTGCTTGACAATCTTGTTTGCGAAAAGCATATCCTCTATTTCGCTCTCTTTTGGAACAGTCTTTGATACAACCTGAAGGTCGGCTGCCGTCTCAACCTTTGCGTCGCGGTCCTGTACAAGTACACCGTTAAGCACGCTGCGGAATGTCTTTTCAGGCATTGCAGTCTCCTTCTGGATGAGGATTATGCGATTCTTTTTCTGCTTGAGTACCTCAAGTGCATCAGCATCGTAGCCCGGGGCGATTATCACCTCGAAGAAAATCTCGTTTATTTTTTCTGCTGTAGCCTTGTCGACGTTGGTGTTCGCAATGAGTACGCCGCCGAATGCCGATACCGGGTCACCGGCAAGTGCTGCATCCCAGGCCTCGACCAATGTGGGGCGCGATGCAAGTCCGCAGGCATTGTTGTGCTTGAGGATAGCAAATGTTGTCTCTCCTGCAAAATCGCCGATTAGTTCAACCGCTGCGTTTATGTCAAGCAGGTTGTTGTAGGAAATCTCCTTGCCGTGAATCTGCTCAAGAACATCGTTGAATCTACCGTAGAAAGCACCCTTCTGATGTGGGTTCTCGCCATAGCGGAGTGACATAGGGGTGTCGTTTGTCTGGCGGAACGCGCTATGGTCGTCTTTGTCGAACCAGTTGAAGATTGCTGAGTCGTAAGCCGATGAAACTGCGAAGGCCTCACGTGCGAAGAAACGGCGCTCTTCGAGTGTTGTCTCTGCACCTTTGCTTTTTAGAATCTCATGGAGCGGAGCATATTGTGCCTTGCTTGCGACAATTACAACGTCGTTGAAGTTCTTGGCTGCGCCACGGATGAGCGAAATGCCGCCGATGTCAATCTTCTCGATTATGTCTGCATCGCATGCTCCCGAAGCAACAGTCTGTTCAAACGGGTACAGGTCGACGATTACAAGGTCGATTTCGGGTATCTCATACTGTGCCATCTGCTGCTGGTCTTTCTCAAGTTCCCTGCGACCGAGAATGCCACCGAACACCTTGGGGTGCAGTGTCTTTACTCTGCCACCAAGGATAGAAGGATAGCCTGTGAGGCTCTCCACTGCGGTGCATGGAATACCGAGTGATTCGATGAACTGCTGTGTGCCGCCTGTTGAAATGAGCTGTACACCGTCAGCATGAAGCATCTTTATAATCTCGTCAAGCCCGTCTTTATGGAAAACGGAAACCAGTGCCGATTTGATTTTTCTTGTAGACATGTCTATTTTGTATTTTATTGATAGTTATTCTATTGAATATAAATGTGATAAGCAGGCAAACGATGCTGCTTGCCCTATTTTCTCGCGAAGTTAGCTTTTTTTGTGCAATTTCACACAACAAATGCTCGGTTATTTATCAACTGTTTAGCATTATTTAAATCAGTGCAGATTCAAGCGGATTTTTATCTTTTGAATGGATGAATTTTCTGTAATTCATGGACAATAATGCGAAATATTCAGACATAATACTTCAAAGAATCGAAGTGAAAAGTGAAGTGGTTATGTCTTTCCTGTTTACTTTAAAACGAAGAATACAATCTTTTTATTCTGCTTTCTTTTTGTGGTTACGTAGTTTGCTTGTTGTTTCTATAACAACAGTCTTCTTGTGTTGCGTAATTTTGGATGTTTTATGATGCTTTGTTTCGGTTTTGCAGAAAATCTGATTTGCTGATTATGGTTGTATTTTTATTTATTTTGCAAGCCATTTATATGTAGTGGAAAGAATATGTGTTAAATTTTATTAAAATAAAGAGTTGCGCGTTCCGGGTTTTATCAGCAAACCAGCCTTTTGGACTATTTTCGGTTAAACTATATTAACTTTCTTTTAATGGTTGTCTAAATTATATAAATTTGCAAGGTTGTATCACATAAAATTACAATTATGATAAATAGTAGGATATGCGAGATTCTTGGGATTAAGTATCCCATATTTCAAGGCGGAATGGCCTGGGTTGCCGACGCTGAACTTGCTGCTGCAGTATCAAACGCCGGAGGACTGGGACTGATATCGGCCATCAATGCCGGAACGGAAGCTGTAAGGAACGAAATACGCAAGTGCAAGACTCTCACTGACAAACCGTTCGGTGTAAACATTATGCTTCAAGCTCCCAATGCCGAAGAGGTTGCCAAGATGATTGTTGAAGAGGGTGTCAAGATTGTGACAACAGGAGCCGGTTCGCCGGCGAAATACCTGCCAATGTGGAAAGAGAACGGAATAAAGGTCGTTCCTGTCATTGCATGTGTTGCTCATGCTGTCAAAATGCAGGCTGCCGGCGTTGATGCCATTGTTGCCGAGGGTGCAGAATCGGGCGGTCATGTCGGTGAGTTGCACACAATGCCGCTGATACCCCAGATTGTGGATGCTGTAGATATTCCGGTAATCGCTGCCGGCGGTATATGTGACGGTCGTGGTGCTGCAGCGGCATTCATGCTCGGTGCCGAAGGCGTGCAGGTGGGAACCCGTTTCCTCTCTGCAACAGAGTGCAATGTGCACCCCGAGTATAAAGAGAAACTGCTTAAGGCAACCGACATATCGACAATTGTTACAGGTAAGTCCCTTGGTCACCCAGTGCGTTCGCTGAAGACTCCTTTCTCCAGAAATTTTGCGAAGATGGAGAATGACCCGAATGTTACGCCCGAGGAGATTCTTGCATTTGGCGGCGGTGCGCTCCGCAAGGCTGTGCAGGAAGGTGATGCCAACGGCAGTTATATGGCCGGTGAGTGTGCCGGAATGGTAAAGAATATTGAACCGGCATCGGCAATAATAGAGGATATTATCCTTGGTGCTGAACAGGTAATGAAGGAGAGAATGGCAAGGATGTGCCGATAGGCACTGCTTGCGTGTATAGATTCATTCAGGAAACAATATATCAAAGCAAATCCCCTACCATTACTATGGCGGGGACGAAACACAAAAAAGAGGCTCATGCCTCTTTTTTGTGTTATTTCCTCGGGTGGTCAATGTTATAGTGCAGTCCGCGACTCTCTTTGCGTTCCATTGCCCAACGCATGATGAGATAACCCACATTGATAATATTGCGCAACTCACATAGTTCACGGCTCACTACGCTCTGCTTGAAGAGCTCTTCGGTCTCCTCATAGAGCAGGTCGAGACGGTTCCAGGCGCGTTTTAGTCGAAGGTCGGTGCGCACGATGCCCACGTATGTGCTCATAATCTGCTGCACCTCTTTTGCGTCCTGCGAAATGAGCACCATCTCCTCGTTCATCTTTGTACCGGCATCGTCCCATTCCGGGATATCTTCGCGGTAACTGTAGTTCTGGAAGTGTGCAAGCGAGTGTTTTGCAGCTGCGTCGGCGTAGACGACGGCTTCGATGAGCGAGTTGCTTGCAAGACGGTTGCCGCCATGAAGTCCGGTGCATGAGCATTCGCCAACAGCATAAAGCCTGTGAATGCTCGATGCTGCGTTCAGGTCTACCTTGATTCCACCGCAAAGGTAGTGTGCGGCAGGGGCAACAGGGATATAGTCCTTGGTTATGTCGATGCCAAGCGAGAGACATTTTTCGTATATATTGGGGAAGTGGCGCTTTGTCTCCTCCGCTTCCTTGTGGGTAACGTCGAGATATACATGGTCATCGCCACGTAACTTCATCTCATTGTCAATGGCACGTGCTACAATATCTCGTGGTGCAAGCGAGAGTCGAGGGTCGTACTTGTGCATGAACTCCTTGCCGTCTTTGGTACGCAGTATGCCACCATAGCCACGCATTGCCTCGGTGATGAGGAACGATGGCCTGTCGCCCGGGTTGTAGAGTGCGGTGGGGTGAAACTGTACGAACTCCATGTCCTGTACTGTCCCCTTGGCGCGGTATACCATGGCAATACCGTCACCTGTTGCCACAAGGGGGTTGGTGGTTGTTTTGTAGACGGCTCCGCAACCACCGGTTGCCATCAGTGTCACCTTGCTCAGGAAAGTATGTACATCGTTGGTGTCGATGTCAAGGACGTATGCACCATAGCACTCGATGTCGGGTGTCTGGCGAGTCACCTCTATGCCAAGGTGGTGTTGTGTGAGTATCTCAATAGCAAAATGGTTGTCGAATATAGTTATGTTGGGGTGCTTGCGCACGGCTTTTATCAGCGATTCCTGAATCTCGGCACCGGTGTTGTCGGCGTGGTGCAGAATGCGGAACTCGGAGTGTCCGCCTTCGCGATGAAGGTCGAATTCTCCCTTTTCGTTCTTGTCGAAATCCACACCCCAATCGATGAGTGCCTTAATTTGTGATGGTGCTTCGCGCACAACCTTTTCTACTGCTGCACGGTCGCTAATCCAGTCGCCGGCAATCATTGTATCCTCAATATGCTTGTCGAAGTTGTCGACCTGCAGATTCGTTACCGATGCTACGCCACCCTGTGCAAAATAGGTATTTGCATCCTCTAAGGTTGTCTTGCAAATGAGTGCAACCTTGCCTTTGTCCGCTACTTTGAGTGCAAAACTCATTCCGGCAATACCGGAACCAATAACCAGAAAATCGAATTTCTTGACCATGTGACTAAAATGTTTTCTCGGGGCGAGGTTGGGTCTATATTGGTCTTCGGCTCAAAGCGGTCGCCCTTTTCTTTGGCGGTAAATTTACAAAAAAATATAATAACATGCTCTCTGTGACCGATATTTCGCGAAATATCTGTAGTTTTACAAAAAAATATGAATGTTTGTATGACGAAACTGCGTCTGATTATATGTCTGTTGCTGTTGCATGCCTCCTTATCGGCACAAACGGCAATGAAGAGTGAACTCGATTCGTTGCTCAATGACGGATTGCTCGATACGGTTGATGCTTCTGTAGTGATATATGACCTTGATGAGGATACCTTGCTCTATGCTTATCGCGAGAATAAGCTTGTGCGTCCTGCATCGGTGCTCAAGGTGATTACCTCTGCTGTAGCGGCGGAGAAGCTCGGAAGTGACTACACCATAGATACGGAATTATTTGCAGCAGGCTGCGACACGGCTCTCAATCTTTATGTAAAAGGGCGGATGGACCCTCTCTTCGGCATCGATGATATTTCTGATATGGTGGCAGCCGTTCCTGCCGGCAGTGTGGTGGATACTATTTTTGCCGATTGCTCCTTCACCGATTCGCTATATTGGGGAAGCGGATGGGTGTGGGACGACAATCCATATGGTTTCCAACCCTATCTGTCACCGCTTATGGTATGTGGAGGTTCGGTTGAGGTTGTTGTCTCTCCATCGGTGAAAGGCGAAGCACCTCAATTCAAAGTTACGCCCGAGTCATCGTTCTATTCGGTAGTGAATGAGGCTGTGTGCAACGACCCTTCACTCGGAAAACTCACTATCTTGCGTGACTGGCTTGAAGACAGCAATGTAATACGCATAAGGGGAAACTGCACCAAGCGCTATAAGGAGAAGATAAACATGTACAAGTCTGCCGACTTCTTCCTTGCTCTGCTTGCCGAGCGATTGGATTCGGCAGGCATTGAGGTACGTGCCCTCTCTTTCGGAAAGGTGCCACCTGTGTCGGAATGTATACATGTGAAGCATCGTCAGCTTGCCGATGTCGTTAATGAGGCACTAATGGAGAGTGACAATCTTTGTGCAGAAGCGCTTGTCTATCATCTTGCAGCCATTGGAAACGAATCCCCTCTCTCTATGGATGAGGGGTGCAGTGTCATACGCCGTTTCCTTACAGGCAAACTTGATGTAAAGCAGAGTTTTTCCATTGCCGACGGTTCGGGCCTTTCGGTGTATAACTATCTTTCGGCAGACATGCTTCTACGTACGTTGGTCCGCGTCAGGAAAAATCATAGGGTGTTCAGGATTCTCTACAACGCTCTTCCCTTGTCGGGGGTGTCGGGTACAATGAAAAACCGTACAAAAGGCTCTGCTGCGTACAGGAAGGTGCGTGCAAAGACTGGAACGGTAAAGGGGGTGTGCACCCTTGCCGGCTATGCCAGGAATTCCGCCGGACACTTGTGTGCCTTTGTAATACTCAACAGTGGGCTGCAGAAGGCTTCGCTTGTACGTGAATGGCAGGATAGGGTACTTGAAGTCATTTGCAAGCATTGATGTTGCGCATGAGTTGCGTATATCCGCAACGCTCTATAGCACTGTTTGAGAATAGGTTGTTATACTCTTTCTGTGTAAGGGATTGCCACTGCTCTTTTGTCATCTGCCTCAGTACCGGTGTTGGCTGGAATTCGGCAATGTGGCTGGCTGTAGCGAATCTGTTATGGGGACATGCAGTCTGGCAACGGTCGCATCCGTAAAAGCAGTTGCCCAACTTCTTGCCTATTCCTTCGGGCAGCTCTCCGCGATGTTCTATCGTAAGGTATGACAGGCACATACGGGCATCGAAACTATCAGCCTTGAGTGCTCCGGTAGGGCAGTTGTCCGCACATTTTCTACAGTTGCCGCAATGGTTGGCTGTGAACGGTGTGTCATACTCCGCTTCAATGTCCACAAACAGTTCGCCCAAGAAAAAATATGACCCTTTGCCCGGAATTATGAGCTGGTGGTTGCGCCCAATCCAACCCAGTCCTGCTTTTGTTGCCCAGTAGCGTTCAAGTACCGGTGCGGAGTCGCAGAATGCACGTCCGTTGCAAGGAATTCTTCCGTTTATGTTTTTCAAAAGTGTGAACAGCCTCTCTTTTACAACCTTGTGGTAGTCCTTTCCCTGTGCATAGCGTGAGATTCCTTCGATGGGGTTGTCGGGCGTGTAGTTCATGGCTACTGCTATAATGCTCCTGCAACCCTCTACAAGCAGTGTCGGGTTATAGCGCTTTTCGCAGTTACGCTCAAGATAGTGCATTGTACCGTGGTTTCCTTCGCTAATCCATTTGTCACAGAAACTGCTTGTCTCAAGTTCTGCAGCTGTGGCTTTGGCTATGCCACAAACATCAAAGCCGAGACGCAGTGCCTCGGCTTTAATAAATTGTGAAACTTCCTTTTTTGTCATTATTCAAATGTCTTGAACGCATATCCCTGTTGCAGAAGCCACTCTATCGAGCGTGGCAGGGCATACCGGAGATTGCTCTCGGAACGCATTGAGTCGTGGAATGTGATTATAGAGCCGTTACGGGCATATCTCTTCACATTTGCCAGCACATCCTCTCCGTAGAGTCGGAAACTGTAGTCACGGGTGACAAGATCCCACATTACAAACTGGTAGCGCTTGCTCAATTCGCGGTATTGCGCTGTGCGCAGTATGCCGTGTGGCGGTCTGAACAGGTCGCTGTGTATGAAAGCGTCGGCCTGGTCTACATTTTCAATGTATTTCCTTGTGTTTGTAAAGAGTCCTTTCAGGTGGTTGAATGTGTGGTTGCCTATACGGTGCCCGTTCTCTACAACCTGCATGTATTCCTGTGGGAATTTGTGCACATTGTCGCCTACCATGAAGAATGTCGCCTTTATATTATAACGTGCAAGCAGGTCTACGACCCAAGGCGTGATGACAGGAATCGGCCCGTCATCAAATGTCAGGTATACCGCCTTGTCATTGGGGTCCATGCGCCACAACGCTTTAGGATACAGATTCCTGAAGAATTCCGGTACTTGCTCTATAAACATTATTGCTTCGTTTTAGATAACGTGCTGGGCAAACTTCTCGACATTGGCGTTGTAGACCTCCTTGACCTTGAGCGAAGTGCTGACGTGTTTGTCGCCAAGAAGCTTCGATATATTGTTCATAGAGTCGATAAGCCTTAATGTCGCTATAATCTCTTTCTTTACATTGTCGGTCAGCCTGTTGACATTGTATCTCTTTAACTTGCTCTCTTCGAACTTCAACATTCTCTCAATTGTTGAGGCTATCTTGTTGTTGACTTCGGTGCTTGTAGCCATAGTGCCAAGGAATGTGTGCAGATGGCCTACAAGCTGCAATTTGGTTTCGGTGAGGTTGGTACTCTCAAGCAGCGAGGGCTCATTCAGCATATCGCATTCGCGGATTATGTTCTTCATGATTGCGGTTGCGATCCTGTCTGTACCGATACTGCCGACATGGTTGTCGCCAAGAATGCCAAGAGCCTCCTTCATGATGGATGAACGTGTGAATATCATCAAGTCGCTCCTGTTTCTTGAACGGAACGTGTTGTACCAGTCAAGATACTGGAACTGTTCGGCAGCAATAGCTTCGGCTATCTCCATGGAACGTTCCAATGCAAGGTTGCGTTTTTCTATGCTGAGTTGTGGTGTCTTTCCATCTTTCTCATCGAGCAGTTGCTTGATATAAAGCATCTTGTAAGTATTTGCTGCCGAAATGGTATTGTCGCGTATGGCATCGTATGCAATTATGTCTGCCGGGAATTCGTTATACCACTTTTCAAGTACATTGAGAACCTTTTCGTCGGATGCACCTGCAAAGAACATTGTCTGTGCAAGGTTTGACAATAGGTTACGGTGAGTGTATATCATTCTTCTGATTGTCTCATCGGCGTAGTAGTCCTTGTGCTCTTTTATACCTCCCCACTTGAAACGGTTCATTATATTGTCGTAGAAACGATCGATGTCGACAGGGTAGTTGTCGTTTTCGCGGTATCCGAGTTTTTTCCAATTGAACGGTGTTATGCGGTAGGCCAGTCCTTCGTGTACAAAGAAGTTCTGCAACACAGCCGGATAATTCTCTGTTCCTACAGTCATTGACATGTATATCGGACGCTCCCAGTTAGCGTTTGCGAGCATGTCGAACATCACGAGCTCATATTTGTACATGACATCCTTGTTGCCAAGGTCAATCTCCATGTATTGCGGCAGGCTGTCCTTGTACTCCTCGGGTATCATCATTCCTGAACGTGCAACAGCCTCCTTGTCTATAGGTATGAGCAAGGTGCTTGTGGGAATGAGTTTTCTCGGTATCGTTATCCTGTCGTAGCCTCTCTGTGTTCTCAAGTCGTTGAGGGCGGCTTCATAGCTCTCTATGATTTCCTCTACAATCAGTCTTGCTTCTGATTTCTCTTTTGCATCCGCTTCAAGAATCCAGTATCTGGTAATATCGTTCATATCATAAGGGCTCTCGCCGAATGCTCTATGGAACTCTTCGGGGTAGGTCTCACGATATCCTTCTATGAACTCTGTCATAGGTATTACCTCAATGGTGTTGTTGGTATTCCCTGCATAGTGTATGCGTTGCCATGTTATAGGCAGGCTTGGGGAATCATATGCCGGGCGACGCATCTGGTCTATGTACCAGTCGGTCTGAAGATAAGAGAGATTGCATACGCGCGCATCGGTACGCTCTTCTTCGACCTCCTGGTTGTACCATAGAGGGAAAGTGTCGTTGTCGCCACATGTGAAGATTATCGGTTTCCCCTCTTCGGGCATAGAGTTGAGATAGTTTCGTCCGAAGTCACGGCAGGCGTAGCGTCCGCTTCTGTCGTGGTCGTCCCATGTCTGTGACACCATCTGCACCGGTACCATGAGACACACAAGGGATATTGCGATATTGGCTGCCAAACTCTCTTTCTTAGTAATCTTCTTTACATATTCTGCTATTGCAGCGACACCCATACCAATCCATATTGCAAAGGCATAGAATGAACCGGCATATGCGTAGTCGCGTTCACGTGGCTGGTTCGGTGTCTGGTTGAGGTAGAGCACAATGGCGAGTCCTGTCATGAAAAAGAGCATGAATACAACCCAAAACTGCTGCTGTCCCTCTTTATTCCTGTTGCATTGCCATAGTATTCCGAGTATTCCGAGTATAAGCGGCAGCGCAAAGAATACATTACGTCCCTTGTTCTCCTTGAGGTCGTCGGGAACGTTCTTTTGGTCTCCTACCAGCAATCTGTCGATGAACGGTATTCCGCTTATCCAGTTTCCGTATTCTACTTCTCCACGGCTCTGTATGTCATTCTGTCGTCCGACGAAGTTCCAGAGGAAGTATCGCCAGTACATGTGGTTCACCTGGTAGTTTATGAAGAATCTTAGGTTGTCCCACTGTGTGGGCATTATTACGTACTCTTTGCCGGTGTATTGATAGTTTTCGGCAGGAACAAGGTTTGTTATAGGCTCTCCCACCCACTTGTCGTACAGATGTGCATGGTCGCTGCTGTGCATTCTCGGGAACAGCATGTTCTGTGCGTAGTGATACTCCTTGTTGTACCCGATAATCTCATACTCATCGGGGTCATTCGGGTCTTTTTTCTCAACTTTTGAGTATATGGGGCTTGTGTCGGTTGAACTGTATCTGCCTTTTGCATGGTCAATCTTTATCTCCGAATCGAATCCTTGTCCCCAGAACAGAGGGCGTGTGCCGTACTGTTCGCGGTTCAGGTATGTGCCGAGAGTGAAGATGTCTTCCGGTGAGTTCTGGTCCATAGGGGTGTTGGCTGCCGAACGTATTACAATAAGTGCATAGGAAGAGTAACCGATCATAATAAGCAACATGCATAGGAATGCTGTGTTGAGGGCCCTGAAACTGACAAGATACTTTCTTGTTGTCGTTACGGTTCCCGAACGTTTCCCCTTCTGTATAGTTGTTATCTCCTTGCTTCTTGTAATGGCGAAATATATTGCGGCAAGAGCCACAATACCTATAATTACGCTTGTTGTGACATTGTGTCCGTAGAATGGGATGCCGAGCAATGCGACTGCTATAGTGAACAGTTTTGCTGTTGTGCCACGTTTTTCGCCTTTATGGCTGAACACGATGCCGGTGACAAGCACAGCCGCAAGTATAAGCATGTAGATGAACATTCCTGTATTGAAAGGCATGCCGAGTGCATTGACAAATAGCAGTTCGAACCAGCCTCCGACCTTTACCACACCGGGAACAATTCCGTATAGTACGAGTGCCACAATGACTGCCGATACGAAAAGAGCGGCAAGTGAGCCTTTAAGATTTGCATCGGGATACTTCTTGTAGTAGATTACAAGCACGATTGCCGGCAAGCATAGCAGGTTGAGCAAATGCACGCCGATAGATAATCCGACAAGGTAGGCTATCAGTACGAGCCAGCGGTCGCTGTGTGGCGAATCAGCATTATCTTCCCATTTCAGTATCAGCCAGAAAACGACTGCTGTAAACAGTGAAGAGTAACCGTATACCTCGCCCTCAACCGCACTGAACCAGTAGGTGTCGCTCCATGTGTATGCTAACGCTCCGGTGAGTCCGGCACCGAATATGGTTGCCATCTGGGATTTTGTGATGTTTCCGGATTTTCCGGCAACCAGTTTGCGTGTGAGGTGTGTGATGCTCCAGAACAGGAACAGGATCCCTCCTGCACTCAAGATGGCCGACATGATATTTACCATGTATGCAACCTTTTCGGGCCCGGCAAAAAGCGAGAAGAAATTGGCTGTCAGCATAAAGAACGGTGCACCGGGGGGGTGTCCTATCTCGAGTTTGTTGCCTGACAATATGAATTCGGGACAGTCCCAGAAACTGGCAGTAGGCTCCACCGTAGTGCAGTATGTGAATGCAGCAACAGCAAAAGTCAGCCAGCCCAAGGCATTGTTCAGTGTTCTGAATTGTTTCATTTGTTGATTATTTTTGTTTGTATGCAGAATTCCGGTTCATTAGGGCGTTTATGCCAAAACCATGCAAAGTTACCTATTAGTGTGCATATTGGCAAAAGATTGTCTGCGAAAATGGTTGTGCAATTAAGAATAATTATGCTTTTCCTATATGTTTATGCACTTGTAATATCTATAGTTACAGAGGGTCGATGTCATAGTACATCACGATTGAACGGTATCGTGGGGCAGAGCAGTAGGCTTGCTGTATGCCATGCAGTATTTCATTTATTCTGTACTGCGAGACGTTGCTCTCAACCTTCAGCATTATCTTGCGTATATACAACTGTTTTACTCTCGCTACAGGTGGCAGCTCGGGTCCGAGTATGCGGTTGTCGAATATTTTTCTCATCTGTTTCCCTATCGACTCGGAGAACTCTTCGAGTAGGCGCACATCGCGATGTTTCATGTACACATAGACAAGCCTGTAGAAGGGCGGATAGTGGAACAGCATGCGTTCGCCGAGTTGCTGGTTGTAGAATGACTGGAAGTCGTTACCTACAATCTGAGGGATTACCGGTGCCTCTGTCATTCTTGTCTGCAGGAAAACCGTGCCCTTTCCGTTCTTCCGTCCGGCGCGGCCTGCAACCTGTGACATAAGCTGGAAAGCTCTCTCTGTAGCTCTGAAATCGGGGTAATTGAGCAGTGTGTCGGCATTTATTATGCCTACAACGGCCACATTGTCAAAATCGAGTCCTTTCGATACCATCTGTGTGCCTATGAGGATATCAGTCTTTCCCTCCTGGAATCTTGTTATTATGCTCTCATATGCGGTGCGTGTGCGTGTGGTATCAAGGTCCATACGTTCTATCCTTGCTTCAGGAAAAAGATTTTGCAGCTCGTCTTCTATCTTTTCGGTTCCATAGCCCATGTTCATGAAACTTCTTCCTTCGCAATTGGGGCAGTGTACAGGAGCCGGAATCGAGTAGCCGCAATAGTGGCATGTAAGTTTTCCGGCGTTCTTGTGCAGTGTGAGGCTTACATCGCAGTGCTTGCAACGCGGAACCCAGCCACATGTCCGGCATTCGAGCATTGGGGAGTATCCGCGGCGGTTCTGGAAGAGTATTATCTGTTTTTTCTCTTTCAGGGCATTTCTCATGGCTTCGACAAGGGGATCGGAGAATGTTCCTACAGTCTGTTTCTTTCGGCTGTACTCAAGCATGTCGATAACCTCTATCTGTGGCAACTGTACCATTCTGTGCCTTGTGGTAAGGTTCACTAATGCATACTTTCCGGTCGTTGCGTTGTAATAGCTCTCTATTGAAGGGGTAGCTGTGCCAAGCAGTGTCTTGGCTCCGAAGAACGATGCCAGGACAATTGCTGCGTTACGTGCATTATATCGGGGTGCCGGTTCCTGTTGCTTGTAACTGTTCTCGTGTTCCTCGTCAATTATTACAAGCCCCAGGTTGTGGAACGGCAGGAATAGCGATGAGCGCACCCCGAGTATTATGTCGTATGGCTCGTTGCCCAGTTGTTTTTTCCATATCTCGACTCTTTCGGCATCAGAGAACTTTGAGTGATAAAGGCCTATGCGATTCCCGAATACACGGCGTAACCGTTCTATTGTCTGTTTTGTCAAGGCTATTTCGGGAAGCATGTAAAGAACCTGCTTGCCACGCCTGAGATATTCTGTTATGAGATAAATGTATATTTCGGTCTTTCCTGCCGATGTCACTCCATGAAGCAGTGTTACATTCTTATGGGTAAAGGCCTCCTTTATCTCCTCAAATGCTTTTTGTTGTGCAGGATTAAGGGTGTTTTGTGGCACTACGGGGCTTTGCGCAGTATTAAGCCTGCCGGTCTCTACCTCATAACTTTCGAGAATCCCTTTGTCTTGCAGTTGCCTGAATATGTTTTGTGTCACCTGTGCAATCTCAAGAAGCCTGTGCTTTGATATCTCTTTTGGTGCAGGTCCGAATGGCTGTACCTCCTGTAGGAATGTGCTGAGAAGACGTTTTTGGCGTGGTGCCCGTGAGAGCGATTGCAATAGCAGGTTTATTCCCTTTTCATCGTTGCATTTCGGAGCTATGCGCACACGCTGCTCTGTCTTTGGCCTGAATTCGCCTTTCAGCCCTTGGGGTATGGCTGCCTTGTATATGTCGCCCAACGAGCACATATAGTATTTTGCCATCCACTCCCAAAGCCTTGTCTGGCTTTCCAATACAATCGGTGCTTCATCGAGCAGTTCGGTTATCTCTTTTACGCTGTATCCTTCGGGCTTGTTGTCATGCAATGTCGCGACGAGTGCTGTATAGCTCTTCTTGTTCCCGAACGGTACATTTACACGGCACCCGGGAGCTATGCTCCCTTCCAACTCTTCGGGGATACTGTATGTGAATGTACCCGGGAGTGGTAACGGCAATATGACATCGGCAAATCTGCTCATAGTGGATGCGAAGGTATTAAAAAGCCTTCAAACGACAAAAAATATTCATATTGCAGTAGGGTAAAGGAAAAAATTATAAATTTGTACTTGTTTGAAAGAATATGCGTCAACAATTATGGTACGGTATCTGCTTTTTTCTACACTCCTTCTCCTTGTTGCCTGCGGCGATGTCTGCGATGCGCGTATAGACGCGTACCGAAGTGCTGCATCGAGGGTGAAGGCTTCGTCATCATACGATGAGATTGCTTTGGTCTCATACAATCTTTACAAGGAACTTGTCTTGCTCGATGCGTCATCTGTTCCGTTGGCAACGTTGTGCGAAAGGGCCGCACAAGGGTGTGATGACAGCCGCATGCTTGTCGATGCCATAGATGAAGCACGCAAAGTCTATGAGAATGAACTTGTGAAAAAGGAGATGGAAAGGTATGTCTCCAAGAGTGGGAGCCGAAAACCGTCAAGGCGATGATTCCATGAGGCTCTCCGGTTGTTTTACTTGAAATCGCTTCCTGCTGGGCTTTGGAATGCTCTGAGTTTGAATTCCGGTAGTACGGCAAAAATATATTCGAAGATTTCTGCCTGCAGATGCTCATACGAAACCCATGCAGTGTCGGCCGAGAAGAAATAGAGTTCAATCGGCAATCCTTGTGGTGTGGGCTGTAGTTGCCGCACCATGACAATCATCTCTTTGTGTACCTCCTTGTGGTTTCTCAACCATGCCTCGAGCCACTCGCGGAAGAGGGTAAGGTTTACATATGTATTCTTGTCTCCGGCTTTGATGAATCCTTGTTTGACAAAATCTTTTTTCATCTTTTCATCGCAGAACCTTACTGTATTCATGTCGATGAAAATCGAGCGTTTTATGCGTCGTCCTCCGCTGTTGAACATTCCGCGCCAGTTCTGGAACGAGTCGCTTACGAGTGCGTATGGAGGGATTGTGGTAATGGTCTTGTCCCAGTTCTGAACCTTTACGGTGGTTAGGGTAACTTCTGTAACATATCCGTCAGCACCGTATTTAGGCATTGTAATCCAGTCTCCCGGACGCAACATGTCATTTGCCGACAGTTGTACTCCTGCCACGAGGCCCATTATGCTGTCCTTGAAGACGAGCATCAGCACAGCTGCCGATGCACCGAGTCCGGCAAGCAGTTTTGTCGGGTCTTTATCTATGAGTATGGCCACTATTATTATTGCTCCGACGCATATTGCAATAATCTTGAGCATCTGGAACACGCCCTGCAGAGTGTGGTTCTTTGTCTTTTCCGATTCGTTCGATATCGTGTAGATTGCCGATAATAAAGTGCATGCGAGGATTACCGTCAGTATTGTCATATATGCCCAGCATGTTCTTGAGAGTATTGTGTAGGCAATGTTATCCTTTTCGACGATAAAGGGCAGCACAATTGCAATGACTGTTGCAGGGATAAGGCTGCAAATATTCTTTATAGTCTTGTCATTCAACAGGATATCGTCCCATTGGCTTTGTGTCTTGCTTGTCAGCAGACGCACTAAAGGAGTAACTACTTTCCGGCATATCAAGGCGCTGATATAGAACAGGAGCAATATGCATGCTGATATTGCTGTCCAGAATATGGCTTTGCTGCCTATTGTACTGATACCAGCGTCTTCGAGAAGCGTAATGAAGTAGTTTTCCATATTTATATCAAATTCCGACCGGCAGGATTCCCGGCCGGTCGGATATTACAGATTGTTATTATTAGAAAATGTATGCAACAGAGAACTGCCAAGTGTTGGTCTTGGATTTTGTAATAAGATTCTTGCCACCATCGATAACTGATGTGTAGTCAGCAGTGCTGCCAAGTGCAAGATTGTAGTTTGCATGAATCTGGATATGGTCGAGTACAATTGCTCCCAATCCGAAGTTGACGCTGAAATTGCTGTCACGTAACTTGTAGTCTCCGCCACCCACTTCGCTAATCTTGCCGCCTACATTCCAGCTCCACTGAGGACCTACTGCAAGGAACGGTTCAAGGAATTTGTTTACCAAGGGGAGTGAGAACTCATAGCGAAGATACACAGGAAGTTCAAAACTCTTTCTTGTAACAGTCTCTCCGTCAATTTTATTGCTGTTCTCTGAATAGAGAAGGTTCACTTCGGCTCCAAGACCGATAATGGGTACAACGAACTTTGCTGTAGGACCTACGAACCAGCCTGTACGGCTTTTTGTAACGTCACTGATGTTGCTGGGGCTCTCGGGAAGGTTGACTCCGGCCTTAAAACCGAAATCGAACTGTGCTGATGCCGGTGCAGCTGTCAACAATACAAGAGTAAATAAGATACCAAAGAATTTTTTCATGGTGCTTGTTTTTAATGTTCGACATAACAGCATTCCTGCAATAATATCTTCGTATAATGCTGTCTTAATGTTAAATATACCGCAAAAGAACGATAAAATAAGTAAATAAACAATAAGAAGCTGTTTTTATTTCTAAAAAAGATTTTTATATCGCCAAGCGATGCCGTTTGCTTCGCTTGGCGATATAAAATAAAACAGCTTCTGAAAATCTAATAAGTGTTTATCTAATTTAATCATCTGCGTGCGCGACGTACAGAAACCCTTGCGGCCTTTTTCATGCTTCCGCCGTCATTCTTCTGTTCTGCTTTCTTCACGATTCTCTTCTCTTTGCTGCCCGATTTCCGGCGTGTAGCTTTTTTCTCTTTCTTATCCTTTGCCTGAACGGTATCGTTGGCTGCCTCAATTGCAGCGTTTATAGAGTCCTGGCGTATTTCGGCCACGGTCTTGGCGTTCCAAAGGTTTGTACGGAAGTCCTTGAGTTGCTGCTCAATCTTCTTCTGTTCTTTCTTCACCTCCAGAGAGTCCTTGCAATATTGTGAGATTGCAAGGTTCCTCATGTTTACGGTCTTGTATATCTCGCCTTCGTATGAGCCTTTTGTAAAGTAGTCGTCAAGGCTCATCGATGATGTGTTGTTGAGGCTGCTTGTCATAATCTTCTGCTGTGAAAGCAGTTTGGCTATTTCGTCATAGTTCAGCCAGAACATCGGATACTTTACAACTTGTGTGGAGAATTCATCGTTGTTTCTGTGCAGGACAGGGCACAGGGCTGTTATTCGTTTTCCGTATGCTCCGGTCCTATTGTCGTAGTAGTGGCTCTCCTTTACATAATAGCTGAGCACTTCTGCGCTCGGAATATCACTCTTGCCGACTATGATGGCACCATCCTGCTCTTCGTACATTATGCGGTAGTCGTCGAGCATCTCCTTGATATCCACAACATTCTCCTCTGTGAATGATTCGTAACCGTCGAGGTTGTATTCGTATGCTGTCATTTCACCGGTAAGGATATGCTTGAATATGAATGTGAACAGGTTCATGCTGCTACCGATAGGCTCTACCGGGTAGTATAGTGATGCATTCTCTTCCTTTTCAAGGTCGAGAACACGGTATATGTCGCGTTTCCATTCAACCTCTTGTGGAGAAACAGTGCCGGGGTACTGGCTCTTTGCCCTTTCGCTTAGTCCTATAACAGATGCAGAGTTTTCTGTTTTTCTCTCCTTCTTTGCCTTGTCTTTCTGTCGTGCAGGCGGTTGGGCTGTTGTAGCCTGTGCGACAAGCAAGAATGATGCGATAAGTAGTATTTGGCTGATGTATTGCATAGTTGTATTGTTTTTTAGTTTATAATTACCTCAAGTGTGGTTGGGAGCAGTCGCTCTACATTGTCCGGACCGATTGCCTTGACATGTGATATGTAGAAGCGCTTGCCACGTCCGAGGTCGCGCATCATTTCTTTCTGTCGTGCAGAGAAATTCGTGCCGTCGGAAATCATAGGCTTGGCATTACCCATGTTATCATAGAATACCGTCTCAAACGAGAGGACCTTGAATCCTATGTTAAGCAGTCCGTCGTCTATGGCTGCAACGATTCCGTTGGAGTTCATGAGATCACGCTTGCTCAGTCCTCTGCTGCCACGGTAGCGTTGTGTATTGCCGTCCTTGTCCTTGTACTCAATGAACGGTGTAGGGTCGGGCAACTGACGTACACGGAATGTGTACTCGCCCATGCTCTGGTTCCTTCCTTCGTCGTTACGTGCAGTAACGGCAATCTTCAATTCTTCGCCAACTTTTGTTGGAACCACAAGATAGCCGCCTTTCCCGTCACTCTTGATGCTTGCGCTTCCTTTGGAGATGCTTGCCGATATCCTGTTTGCGGCAATTCCCGGTGCAGAAATGCTTACGGGATTGGAGAAACCTGCATAGAGTACGTTCATCAATGATGCACTTACTGTTGCTGTAGGGTCTACTACGGTATAGCTCTGTGAGAAGTCGTATCGTGTCTGTGCACCGGTTCCATCATTAACCAGCATATATCCGTTCAGTATGTAGTCGCCGGTCTTGTTGCACTCTGTTACATACTCTCCGTTTTCAGTTTCAAGAGGCACATCCTCGATGAATATTTGCGGACGTTGTGTTGAGTCGACGGCTGCAAGAATTATCTGTGCGCTGAAATCGCTTCCGCGTACCACGTTCTTTGATGTGGGGATTACAAGAGCGCGTATCTGGTTCACACGCACGTCGCCCATATCAATGTTTTTTGCAAGGGTATGCAACACCTCACCTTCGACATATCGCACGTCGTTCTGTATCTTGGTGAGCAATGTGACGGCTGCAATCGCCGGCATGTTCTCAAAATGGTACTCCTGCCAGTTCTTCAGCAATGAGATGTCTCTTTGGGGAACTTCTGTACTGAGGCTTGCCTGTATCATCTCTTTCTGCATCTCTTCATCAACCATAGAGAGCATGTTTGTGCGGTATTCGCATATTGCATCAAAGAGCTTTTGTCCCTCACCGCTAACAGGGGATAGCATGACGTTTGTTGCAGCCTCAAGGTCTTCGCGGTTTACAAGGCGGTGATGATTGCCGTTTACACCGTCTGCCTGCTTGGCAATACGTACCTTCAGACGCTCGGCAAGGTTGTAGAGTGTGTCCGACATAGCCTTTACTTCGCTGGCGCGAGCATGCCATTCACGAACCTTTTCCGGGTTCTGTGCCATGTATTCGTCAAAGGTCCTATATAGTGTCTCATTCTGCTTGCCGGCATTAGCGGAGCTCTTTGTGAGGCTCTCATCGACCAATGTAAAACCGTTCAGGACATCGGAAGATACGTTAAGCGCAAGCATTGCCATCAGAAGGACATACATCAGGTTTATCATCTTCTGACGTGGCGAGACTCTCTGTTTCTTTATCTTCATTGTTTGTTTCTGTTAGATTTGGGGACGGTTCATGTTTGACGTCATTGCCTCAATCATTCTGGCATATATGCTGTTCAGCTCTTCAATCTGCTTTGCCATCTTCTTTGTCTGTTCATTGACCTGGTCAATAGCATTGAGCTGGCCGCCGGCGCTTCGCAGCTGCACTTCGTAAAGCGCATTCACGCCAGTCAGATTACGGCTGAGTGTATCCATCTCTTCCATATTCCGGCCGAGCGCCTCGGTCTGGAGCGAGATACGCTGTATTGCCTCATTCAGAACGCGTATCTGTTCCACATACTCTTCGGTAGCCTTGTCCATCTCCTCGATGTTGTCGGCTGACATTGTCTTTGGCATTTCGCCACCTCCACCTATCATTACAGGTGCGGTGTATCCTGCAGCAGCGACAGGTGTACCTGCCGATGAGGCTGCCGGCTCTTGTGTAGCAACGGGGCTGTCGCCGGCGTTTATGTTGCACGGCTGTATGTTGCCATCGGCCGGAACTCCTCCTCCTGCCATTATCGGCCCGTTGATGATTATCGGCTGTCCGCCCATTGCAATAGCCTCTTCTTCTGCCTCCTCCCTCTTCTCGTCTTCTGCAACATCGTAAGGACGCTCAAAGGCTGAGAAGAAGAATACGATAACTTCTGTTCCCATACCTATAAAGAGCATAAGGTTGGCTCCTGCCAAGTGTGTGAGCTTGAACAGTGTACCAAGGATGACAATGGCTGCTCCCCAACTGTAGAAATAGTTCAGCAGGGTTTTTCCTCGTGCGGAGTCCATGAATGCTTGAATGGCTCTTATTATGCCTTTTGCCTTTTTCATATACTTGTGATTGTTGTTAGCTTTGAAAACTTCTGTTATCTTCTACGTTCTGTACCTGCATAACTGCGTACGCAACGGAAACCGATGTATGAACGCGACTCGTTCTGGTACTCATATGAACGGGTAGCTCCCTGTATGTACCTTACGGGGTCTTTCCATGAGCCTCCGCGGGTGGTCTTTTTCTTCATGCTGTAAGGGTCTTCTTTGGCGGCACGGTACTGAAGGTCGGGGTTGATGTCGCTCATCTGTAGTATTCCTGCTTCTGTGTATACGGTCGAGGTCCATTCTGCCACGTTGCCGGCCATGTCGTAAAGACCGTTTGAATTTGCCGAGAATATTCCGCAACGTGAAGTTATGAGGCTGCCGTCTTTTGTGTAGTTGCCTTCGCCGGGCTTGAAGTTTGCATAGTAGCATCCTTCGTCACTCTTTGTGTCACCTTGTTGCCAAGGGAAACGGTTGCCCTCTTTTCCACGTGCTGCATATTCCCATTCGGCCTCAGACGGCAAGCGGTATCTCTGTATCCATTTTGCATGTGCACCCATGCCCTTCAGAAGGTAGTCGGTGCGCCATGCGCAGAATGCGTTTGCCTGTTCCCATGTAACACCTACAACCGGATAGTTGTCATAGTTGGGGTGGCTGAAGTATAGTTTAAGGTATGTCTCGTTGTTGGCATTGGGGAAGTCGTTTACCCAACAGGTTGTATCGGGGTATACATTCACAATGTATGTGTTGAGGAAATCGTAGGGGCTCGACAGCGGACGGTTTACTGTCTCTCTGACAATCCTGCCCTCGTCATCGATGTATGCAGTATCCTTTGAAATGGTTACTACGCTTTCGTAATCTACAGGGATATCTGTGTTGCGGTTGCGCTCCTCGGGGTTTAGACGGTTCTTGCGCAGTGCAGCCTGGGTATAGTCATATATTTCGTAACGGTAGTTCATTTGTGCGGCATCAAGCATCTTCTCTCCTGTAATAGGGTTGGTTATATAGACACTCTCTATTGCGCGCAACTCATCTTCGTTCGGCTTTTTCCATGGAATAGGTTTCTTCCAGTTCAGGTATGGTGTGATGGGTTCTCCATATTCATCTTCTGTAATCTTGAATGTCTCATCACCTCCGAATGCAGGGTCGGCAAGCCTTTCGCGTATAATGGAGTCGCGGACCCAGAATACGAATTGGCGGTACTTTGCATTGGAAACCTCTGTTTCATCCATCCAGAAGGCATCTACAGATATATCCTTTGTAGGAGCACCGGTACCCCAAAGTGAATCATTCTTCTCATCACCTATCTTTATGGAGCCGCGTTGCACCAATACCATTCCATAAGGTGTCGGCTCATTTATCGCCGAACCGGTTATTCCTGTAACCTCACCGCCTTGCGCACCTCCGCCCATGGCATTGCGTGGTCCAAAGCACGCTGTAACAATGAGCGACATGGTGAGAACCGAAAGAAAAAATATTTTCTTCATCATTGCAATACTCTTATACTGTTATGTTTATTCTTCTCTTTTTTAAATATCTCCAGGTTTATCTTATAACCTAAATAAATGTCGTGGCTTCCATGTTTTGCACCAATTCCTGATGTGAACAGTTCGTATCCGTAGCTTACTGTTATGTTCATTATTTCAACTCCAAGAAAGAATGCAACCGATGTCCCCGGGCTGTATGTCATTCCGCCGAAGAACTCTTTTTCGTTGTAGTTGTAGGTTCCTCTTGCTGTGATGTCTGTGCGCCAGGCAACCAGGTCGGTCATCACCTGCAGTGACGGCTGTATGGTTATTAACGTATTTTTTAAAGGTATATTGCCTCCTGCCGTAAAATTAAAGAACGGGTCCACCTTTATTTCATTCTTTTCGCCGATAAGTACAAGTGGCGCATTCAGGTGCAGACCGGATATCCCGGCATAGAAATGCTTGTGTCTGTAGAGTATTCCTGCTCCTATGTCAAAACTGTTTCCGTCGGCATTTCCCGAGGGGAATGCAGGGTCATTGTTGTCGCCGCCAAAATTTATTCCTTTACTGTCGAAAGTGCAGTTTACAAGCCCTAACTGTATGCCGGCTGTGAATATTCCATTGAAGAGCCTTATACCGTATGCATAGTTTAGATAGAGGTGCTGGTTTGTGAAAAGTCCTATTTCATCGTTGAGGACTCCGAGCCCGAGATTGTGTCTTCCTTTTACGAACGGAATCGGAGCATCGATGTTCAGCAGCATGCTTTTAGGATTGTTCTCGAAACCGGTGAGCTGGTTGCTGTATGCGGCATACATGAGCATTCTCTCTGTAGCTCCTGCACCGGCCGGGTTGTAGAAATTGAGCATCTTCCAGTAGTGCGTGAAGTGTACATCAAACTGTGCATGTACATCAGCGAACATGCATGCAATCAATGTAAAAATAAGTAAGCCTCTTTTCATTTATGCTCATTAAACCTCTTTAACAACGTTAAAATAGCCGATATATTATTTATTTGTACCGCTTTTGATTGTCAAGATATCCGATTCTGTGCAAATTTAACGGTTTTTCATCAATACACATTCTTTATGTGCAAATATCTGTACAATAGACAAGACGGTTCATGCACGCATGAACCGTCTTGTCTATTGTGTTGTTCTGTCCATTTATCTGATAACAGCTTTCTTGCCGTTGACAATGTATATTCCGGGAACTGTCACATTCTCGATGCGGCGGCCTGTAAGGTCAAAGATAACCTTTTCGCCCTTCTCGCTTGCAATGTTCTCGATGCCTGTAAGGTTCTCGTTGCCGAACTTCACATTGATTATCTGTCCAAGTGTCGAAGTCATGTCAATATCGATGTTACAGTATAGCTTGTACTCGGTCATTTTGCCGGTCAAGTTTACGGGAACATCGCCAAGCATCGGGCCCATCCAGTCACCAGCTTCGATATCGCCTTTTACAATATTGATGTTCTTCTCAATTGCAAAATTGCTTATGCCGTCAGTCTCCGTTGTTGTAATGTTGTGTAGAACTATGTTGCCGATAGGCATTGCATCGCCATTGTCGTAAAGCATGAAGTTGTTCAGCGACAGTGTATATGTGCCGTCAACTTTTTCATCAACATTGATTGTAGTCTGCTGAGGGGTGCTTGACTGGCCGTTGATAGTAACAACAAGTGCATCGGTGTAGGTGCGTGTGCCCTTGATGTCCTTGCCGAACGTTACATTTATTACCTGACCGAGCAATGCGCTCATGTCGATGTCGATAGTGCAGTATAGTGAACCGTCTGTCATCTCGCCATTAAGGTTTACTGGAACCTCGCCGAGTCCTGGGCCGACCCAATTGTCGACATTCTCATCACCGGCAGCGATAGTGATGTTCTGATTTGTTACAATACTGCGGATACCGTTCTCTTCAGTAGCTGGGATGTTGTTCAGTACAATGTTACCCACAGGGATCATGCCGCCCAGTGTGAACTGGTTGAGTGAAAGGTTGTATGTGCCGTCACTGTTCTTCTCAACATAGATTGTAGCAATCTGTTCTGTCTGTTCTCCGTTGACATCGACAGCAAGATTGTCGGTGTAGGTCTTTGTCTGTGCAGTTGCGAACATCGCGGTTACTGCAACTGCCATTGTGAGTAGAAATTTTTTCATAAGCAATTATTTATATATGTGTCTATTATTATGGAATCAAAACAAATAATGGAATCCGATAGTTCCGTAAATGGGGTACAAGTCGAATGTTACGCTGCCATAGTCGCTTGGGAAGATGCTGTTCATGCTCCATTGCAGGTTCGCGAACAGTGCCAGATGCTTGTAGGCCTGGTACTCTCCGCCGGCCTGAAGGCCCCAGTTGAATTTTAGCATGTCGTTGCTGAAATCATATTCGGCACGGGTTACTGTTGCGTATTCGCCGGTGGGGTTCTTGTCGCGTATGTAGCCGTCGTATGCAGAACCTGTGAATTCACCGTCAAGCAGGTACGAAGCGTATGCTCCTGCCGAGACTTTCCAACGGCTTCCTATCGAATATGTGGCAAGCACCGGCAGGGTTATATATGTGTTCTTTACAGTAGTCTTTACCTTGCCGGTGAAAGCGCCGATTACCTGCCCTGTTCCGTCAGTGTTCCAGGCCTCCATGTGGTAGTTCTTGGTTCTGGCCTTTGTAGTCATGCCTTTGGTTTCAAGCCTTATGCCACAGCGTATGCCCCAAGGTGTATCCTTAAAATTCTTCTCGACACTTCCTTCGATTGACAGGTTCAGCCCCGGATTGTAGCTCTCTATTTCACGTATTTCACGTGGCATGGGCAGCGGTGCTGTACCGCCGATATTGTAGCCGGCACTAAGGCTTACATGCCATCCCATGAGTGCTGCCTTTATCAGGTTCTTGTCGGTATCGCTGACCTCTTTCTTTGTCTGTGCACTTGCTCCGGCGGCGATTGTCGCTGCAAGGAGCATTGTTAGTATCTTTTTCATATTGAAAGTCAAGAAGCTTTCGGGTTATTTGTTATCCCAAACGATTTCAAGTTCATCAACGTACAGTGTGCTGCCGATTGCGCCTTCAAAGTAGGCACCGTTCTTGCTCGAACTTGCAACAACTGTTATTGCATATTCTCCGTTTCTGAGTTTCTCAATGTCAAAAATCTTGCCGTTGGCATAGTTGAATGGAACATTGAATTCAGTCCAGTCTGCCGGTTCTCCCGGGTTCTCAAGTTCTGCAACCATTACTATACGGTCGCTCGATAGGACATTGCTGCCGTTGAGGGTTACAAAACTTTCGGGACTTATCTCATATAGCACTGAATATATAGCACAGGTATCTTTTTTCTCCGGTACAGGTTCTTTTTTCTTGTCGGTGAATGTCTCTCCTGCGGTATATTTGTAGAAGCCTCTCAGTGAGAGCGGTTTTGCTGGTACTATAGGCAATCCGAACCTTGTTGCCTCAAGTGGTTTCATCATTGCGTTGGCGCTCTGGAACTCGCCTATAAAGATGTTTCCGGCGGCAATAGGCATTCTGGCCATTTTGCCGAACGAACCAGTATCACGTGTAGAAAGTTTTATGCAGCTTCCGTTGACACCGTTTGCATCGGTAATAGTGGGGAAATCATCAGGTGTCTTGCCTTTTCCTGTAAAGGAGAAACCTGCATTTCCGCTTGCCCACCATTTAAGTTCTGTTCCGCTTGCGTCAACCTCGTGCCAGATTGTGTATTTGTCTGTAGCAAAATGTTCAAAACTGAATGTGGTATTCACATCAATTACAGTCTGCTTTGTGAAGGATACGTTGTACTCCTTGTTCCAAACTCCGTCTTCTGACGTGGTGTTATAGAACATGTAGATGCCTCTGCTGCCGTTTTCTTCAATCTTGTCGCTTTTTGTTATCCGAGCTCCGTGTGTGAGTACAAATTTCGGTTCGAGCTGCTTGAGGATTTCAACACTTGTCTCTTCCTTTACATAGAACCTTACCTCATTGTTGTTGATGATAGGTGTACCCGATAGAAGTTCTTTGTTTTCATCAAGCCAAGATTGTTCTACGGCAATGATGTCGCACTCGGCATTCGGTGCTTCTTCTCTTATACATGATGCCATCGTTACTGTCAGAGATAGCAACAACAGGCGGATAATCTGTCTCATCTATTAACTGTATACTTTTATTGTCGCTGATTGTTTTTACTCTTCAGGTGAGAACATTGGATCCCAGGCCGGGAGCATTGTAGGTTTCTCATCAAGGACTTTGAGAATTTCTGCCGGAATGTACTTCTTGTCTACAACAAGGCGGAACATGTATTCGTTGAACCACTCATCGGTCATTATGAGTGTTCCGTGGAAGCCCGAACTTGCGCCCCAGCTGTTCTCAACCTGCCACTTGATGGGGTTCCCGTTCTTGTCAAGGTCTACAGCCTTCAGTGTCATCGCGTGTGACGAACCGCTGTCGAATGTCATCACTCTCTGACGCTTGTCCATGCCGAACTCGATGCCGAACAAATCACCGTAGTTATAGTTGTTGAGGTCGAGTGTACCACGTTTTGAATCGAGGAATTTGCCCACATCGCAAGAGAAATACATCATAGTGCTGTCTTTGATTGAGGCTATTGCCATTTTCTTTATCTCGTCGAGAGGCAAGTTGATATATAGCCAGTTATGTCCGTCGTAAAGATGACGGTCGTATTCTATTTCGTAGCTTTTCCAATAGGGGCGTGTGGGGTCATTCATGAACATCACATAGTCATCCTGCATGTTGATGTTCAGGTATTTCTCGTAGAAACTTCTTGGTGTATATTTCTGAGGCTCCTCACGATATTTGCCGTTTGCGTCCTTTGGAGCCCATGTGAACTCAGTCGGTGGAACACCATATACCTGTGCAAGCATCTTGTACACAACTTTGAGTTGCTCTTTCTTCAATTCGAGCAGTTTCTTCTCCTTTGCTCCGTTGTCGTGCGCTTCGCGCAGTTCAAGGCCGAACTCACGCAGTTTGGTTGTAAGAAGTGCCGAGAATGCGCCGGTGTTGTCGCTTGTGTAGCTCTCCTTCATTACCCCCTTTGGCACAACACCGTATTTTGCAATGAGGTCGGCAACACCTGTGAATGTGCCGCCGTCGCTCAACGGATGTTTGAACAGCCACTCTACTGTGCGGTCGTCATAAGGCTTCTTGCGTGTGTCAATCACTCCCTGCAGGAATAGGTTTGACTTTTCCAGCTGGTCATAGAAGAAGTTGTATACCTGCGAGAATTCGAATACACCGAGGTTTTCGCTTGCAATCATCTTTGCACGCAGTACGTTCATGCCGGTGAACAGCCAGCAACGGCCCGATGATTTCTGGTCGGTGATACCTTTTGACTCGACGCTGTGGCTGAAGAATGTATTCATTTCGTTCAGGTTCTCCTGGTTTACCGAGAGAACCTTTACTGAGTTTGCAAGCATTATGTTCTGTAAAGCTTTCTCTGTATTGGTAGGCTTGTAACTTTCTGACAACTCTTTGAGCATCTGTGTGTCTATTCCACCGTTGTTCTGTGCGGAGACTCCCATGGAGATTGCGATGGTTGCGGCTATGCAACCCAACAGTTTTGTCTTTTTCATTTTATCTTGATTCTTTTAATTCTTGGCATTTATCTTGCAAAGTTAAGTCATTTTGTGAAAATATGGTTTCTATTTGTTGCTTTTTTGATACTTTACCGTCATTTTGTAATATTGAGTGTACGTTCTCCAATGTTGTGTCAATTGTGATATTGTCTGTATATTGTGATATTATGGCTGCGTCTGACAACTGTAGATGTCTTCTATGAATGCAAGTGCTGTTTCAACACTCTTTATGTTTTCAACTGTGATTATGCATCGGCCGTCGCCTTCGCGCACCTTGCACCTGAATTGGCTTGACGGAATGTAGCCCATTATCCTGCCGAATGTTTCACTTGAATAGTAACGTTCGTTGCGGGTGTCTACAAGCAGAAGGTTCATCCGTCCTCCCTTCAAGTAAATTTTTTCCACACCTAAGCCTTGTGCCTTGCGTCGCAGGGTTACCATGCGGATAAGTTCCTCTCCTTCCGGAGGGATTTTTCCGAACCTGTCCTTCATGCGAGACTTGAAGGCTGCGATTTCATGCTCTTCAGTAAGCGAATCCAGTTCACGGTATAGCAGTATGCGTTCATTGCTGTCGGGAACGTACAGTGCAGGAAACAGCAGCTCGAGGTCGCTTTCGATAAAGCACTCCTTGACATAACTCTCATTGTCGGACATATTCTCCCGGTTGTCGTCAAGCAAATCGGCAAATTCTTCATTTTTGAGTTCATGTACAGCCTCGGCAAGTATTTTCTGATAGGTCTCGTAGCCTAGGTCTGCTATGAATCCGCTTTGTTCTGCTCCCAGAAGATTGCCGGCACCGCGTATGTCGAGGTCCTGCATGGCTATGTGCATTCCGCTTCCGAGTTCGCTGAAGCTCTCTATTGCTTCGAGTCTTCTGCGGGCATCTGTACTAAGGCTCTCTCTTGGTGGCGTGAGCATGTAGCAGAATGCCTTGCGTTTTCCTCGTCCCACACGGCCACGCATCTGGTGCAAGTCGCTCAAACCGAAGTTCTGTGCCTGGTTTATGATTATAGTGTTTACATTCGGGATATCGATTCCGTTCTCTACAATAGATGTTGCGATGAGCACGTCATAATCGTGGTTGATGAATTCGTAAAGTGTCTTCTCAAGGACTGCTGGTTCCATCTGCCCGTGTCCTATGCATATACGTGCATCGGGGATGTGTTTTTTAATCATTCGTGCAATCTCATCCATGCCCGATATGCGGTTGGTTATGAGGAACACCTGTCCGTTGCGGCTGAGCTCGAAGTTTATGGCCTCCTTTACCACCAGTATATCGAAATTGTGTATTTCGGTGTGTATCGGGAAACGGTTTGGCGGAGGTGTTTGTATCATGGACAAGTCGCGTGCTCCCATGATTGAGAACTGCAATGTGCGCGGTATCGGGGTAGCTGTCATGGTAAGTGTGTCTACATTCACTTTCAATTGGCGCAGCTTCTCCTTTACGGCGACACCGAATTTCTGCTCTTCATCAATGATGAGCAGTCCTAAATCTTTGAATTTTACGTCCTTGCTTGTGAGTTTATGTGTTCCTATTACGATGTCTGCCTTGCCATTGCTTATCTCTTCGAGTACGGCTTTTGTGGCTGCACTGCTGCGTGCGCGGCTAAAATATTGTACATTGCATGGGAACTCTTTGAGGCGCTCCTTGAATGTAAGGTAGTGCTGGTATGCAAGGACTGTGGTGGGGACAAGTACGGCAACCTGCTTTCCGTCCGTCACAGCCTTGAATGCTGCGCGAATGGCAACTTCGGTCTTCCCGAATCCTACGTCGCCACATATCAGACGGTCCATAGGACGCTTGCGCTCCATGTCGCGCTTTATTTCGTTAGTCGCTTTGAACTGGTCGGGAGTGTCTTCGTAAATGAAACTTGCTTCAAGCTCGTTCTGCAAGTAGCTGTCGGGGGAGAATGCAAATCCCTCCTCTTTGTTGCGCTGTGAGTAGAGCTTTATAAGGTCACGGGCAATGTCTTTTATCTTTTTCTTGGTACGCTCTTTCATGCGCTCCCATGCTCCGGTACCAAGTTTGTTCACAACCGGTGGCTCTCCTTCCTTCCCACGGTACTTGGATATCTTGTGCAGGTTGTGTATCGACACGAAAACAACATCGTCGTTCTTGTATATGAGCTTGATGGCCTCTTGGGTGCTGTTGCCGTTGGGTATGCGCACAAGTCCGCCGAAACGTCCTACTCCGTGGTCGATATGTACGATGTAATCGCCTATTCCGAACTCTTTAAGTTCCTTTATGGTCAGTGCGACCTTGCCGTTGCGGGCACGGTCGCTGCGCAAGCGGAAATTGTGGAAACGTCCGAACAATTGGTGGTCTGTGAAAAAAGCGATTTTAAGTGTGTTGTCACAAAACCCTTCGTGTATAGTATGCCCGACCGGTGTAAAGGGAATATCATCGTTTCTCTCTTCAAAAATCGTCTTCAGACGCTCGGCCTGATGAAGGTCGTCGGTGAGCAGCATCAGCCTATATTCTTTCCTTATATAGTCATTGAAGTATTGGCTGACAAGATTGAAATCCTTGTGGAATTTAGGCTGTAGCGATGTGTCGAATTTTATTCTTGTGTTTGCGGAGCTGTTGTTCCTCAGTTCCCAATGCTTCACGCTTTTTGAAAAACTTTCGATTTCATCGGACGACATCAGCTCGGGCATCTCCGGAAGCTCGTCGTTTGAAAGCTTTGCCTGCAATGCGAATCCCTCGTTGTGCAGTTTCTCTATGCTGCCTTTTACGAATTCGATATCGCGTGTTACGAGAATGGTGTTTTTGGGGAGAAACCCGGTAAGCGCAACGGTCTCTTTTCCTGTTGTCTTGGGTACTACTACAGCCTCTTCGACCAGTTCTCTTGAGAGTTGGCTTTCGACTTCGAATTTCCTTATGCTTTCCACTTCGTCGCCGAAGAAGTCGATGCGGTAGGGAAACTCCGATGAAAAGGAGAAAATATCGATGAGGCTGCCACGTACGGCGAACTCTCCGGGCTCATATACATAGGTGACTTCCCTGAATTTTAACTCGGCCAGTTTCTTTTCGATCCGGTCGCGGCTTATGTTGTCTCCTACGGAAATGGATATGGTTTTTTCTTCAAGGCTGCTTTGTGATGCGACCTTCTCGGCAAGTGCTTCGGGGTGGGTGACGATGACAAGTCCCTGCTTATACCCGGCTCTTGCAAGGCGACTCATGACCTCTGTTCTCAATATGCGGTTTGCGTCATCTTCTTGTCCGTACCTCATGGCCCTTCGGAACGAAGACGGGAAAAACAGGATGTTCTTGTCGTCGCTTATCTGCTGCATGTCGTGATAGAAATAGCCGGCCTGTTCTGCGTCGTTCATTAAAATGAGCATGGTCTGCGCCGGTGCTCTGTGCTTGAGTCCGCACAGTATCATTGCAGCGCTGCTGCCTGAAAGACCTTCGAGAAAAGCGTGTTTCTTGCCTCCCTCTTCGCGTAACTGCATCAGGGCATCTACACCCGGATGCTGTGCATATATGTACTGTATTTCTTTCGGTTCCATATCTGTAGCGCAAAAATAACCAAAAAAATCCATTTTCTTATAGAAAACCCGTTTCTTGTCTATAAAATCGTTTAAAAATGACAACAATAAATTTATTGTTGTATATTTGCATAATATACATTGCAAACGGTGTAAAGTATGGATTATATATTTGAGTTTGAAATGAAGGTGCGTGACTATGAATGCGACATTCAAGGCGTTGTCAACAATGCCAACTATCAACATTATATGGAGCATTCACGTCATGAATTCCTGGAATCTTCGGGTGTAAGTTTCGGAGAACTGCATGAAAAGGGTGTCGACCTTATGGTCTCGAAGGTGTCCATTGAGTATAAACGTCCTTTACGTGGAGGTGACAGGTTCGTTGTGCGCATAAACATGGTGCGCAAGGGTGCCAAGATGTTGATAGCTCAGGATATATACAATCTTGCCGATAATAAACTCTCGACCAAAGGCGAGGTTGAGGTCATATGTCTGAAGAATGGACGACTGACCCGTGGCGAGATGTTTGATGAAATTTTCAAGGATTTTTTCAAAAAAAATGCATAGTTATGTCTAATATATTGTTAATACTTTTTTTTATCGCTTTAGTGTTCATAAAGATTGTATTGTCGGGTAAAGGCATTGGCGAAACTGAGGATGATGAGGCTTTCCCGGAGGTGGATATATTTGAACCTGTGGATGCGGTAGAGTTGCCGGACGGAGCAGACTCTCCTTCTCCTGCCCGAAGCGACAACGCTCCTCTCTCTCTTCTTCCCGAAGAGGACGAAGAGCCTGCACCTGTTGTTAGCGATGATATCATTATGGCGGCCGACGAGCAACCGTCTGAAGAAACTATATGCCAGCCAAAGCGGTTGCGTTTCAAGGATAAGTCTGAGATTAAACGCGCGGTGTTATATTCGGAGATACTTCACAATAAATACAATTGTTGAGCACTTTTTGACATATAAGCCAATTTCACTAAATAATACAAGCATAAAAGAGATAACGACATGACCTACCCTATTATCACAGCGAGTGAAGCTGCATGCTATATCAATGACGGCGACGGAGTCGGTATCAGCGGTTTTACACTTTCCGGAACTCCGAAAACAGTATTGCCTGAGGTCGCAAAACGTGCCGAAGAGGCCCATGCTATGGGTAAACCGTTCAAGATAAACCTCTATTCCGGTGCATCTACAGGAGATTCCATAGATGGAGTTCTTTCCCGTGCCGGTGCCATAAATTTCCGTGCACCATTCATTTCAAATCCAACGGTCCGTACGGCTATAAACAATAAGGAAATTGTCTATACCGACCTGCATCTTTCGCTTATGGCTCAGGATTTGAGGTATGGGTATTTAGGCAAAGTAGATGTAGCGATTCTTGAGGCTGTAGATATAACTCCGGATGGGAAAGTATATCTTACGACGGCAGGAGGAATCGGTCAGACAGTAGCGAATCTTGCCGATAGAATAATTATAGAGCGTAACTCCTATCATCATACGATAGGTCTTCACGACGTTTATGAACCGCTCGATCCGCCTTGCCGAAGAGAAATACCGATATTCAGTGCTTCGGATAGGGTGGGCAAGCCCTATGTCCAGGTTGACCCGAAGAAGGTCATCGGTATTGTGGAAGTCAATATGCCGAACGAACAGGTTGTTTTCAAGGAACTTGACGACGTTACCCGAAAGATTGGCGAGAATGTGGTCGGTTTCATTGCCAATGATATGAAGCGTGGCATAATACCGTCAGCAGGGCTACCGATACAGAGCGGAATCGGTAATGTTGCAAATGCGGTGTTGAAAGGACTTGAGGATTGTGAGGGTATTCCTCCTCTTGACCTCTATTCCGAAGTGCTGCAGGACTCGGTAATAAAACTTATGGAGCTTGGACGCGTAAAGGCCGGCAGTACATGTTCGCTGTCGTTGAGCCAGGAGTGTTTGCAGCATGTATATGACAATCTTGACTTTTTCCGTGACAGATTGATTCTCCGCCCGTCTGAAATATCTAATCATCCCGAAATAATCCGTCGTCTCGGAATAATTGCAATGAATACTGCAATCGAGGTTGATTTGTATGGCTGTGTGAACTCATCACATATATGCGGAACGCGCTTGATGAATGGTATTGGTGGCTCCGGTGATTTTGCGCGTAATGCCTTTGTCTCAATTTTTACCTGCCCATCTACACAAAAGGGCGGTATGATAAGTTCCATTGTGCCGATGGTCACACATGCCGACCACACAGAACATGATGTCAGGGTTGTCGTTACCGAGTGGGGTGTTGCCGATTTGCGTGGCAAGGGTCCGGATGAACGTGCGCGTCTGCTTATAGAGAATTGTGCCCATCCCGATTACCGCAATCTGCTTTGGGACTACCTCAAGATTGTGAAAAAGGGGCATATAGGACATAATGTTGCGGCTTCATTGGGGATGCATGCGACATTTGAGCGTGAGGGTGACATGAGAAAAACCGATTGGAGCCGTCTGGTGTGATGAACAGAAAGAAACTCGTGACCGAGATGGGCAGAATGGATCGTGATGCCTTCCTCGGGTCGGAAAAATTGCCGCTTGCAGTTGTCTTGGACAATGTGCGGAGCCTGCATAATGTGGGGTCTGTCTTCAGGACAGCCGATGCTTTCCGCGTGGAATGCATATTTCTATGCGGAATAACAGCTACACCTCCCCAGACGGAGATACATAAGACTGCTCTTGGGGCAGAAGATGTTGTGGAATGGGAGTATTATGAGTCGACAATGGACGCGGTGTCGGCTTTGCGTGATGCCGGATACAAGGTATATTCGGTGGAGCAGTGTGAAGGAAGCATTGCATTGCAGGGATTTCAGGCCGTCCCCGGTGAACGATACGCGGTAATCCTTGGCAATGAGGTGAAAGGTGTGCAACAGGATGTCGTTGATGCTTCGGACGGAGCTTTAGAGATTCCGCAGTTCGGTACAAAGCATTCATTGAACGTGTCAGTGACGGCAGGTATGGTGATATGGGAGTTTGCAAAGAAATTGGGATGGGTGGTCTGAATCATCAGTACAGTATTCGGAACTTCCTTCTGCTGGGAGAAAGTGAAATTTTGCATGACAAATTAAAAATATTGATATATGAAAGAATTTTTTAAGGTCTTGAAAAGGTTTGTTCCGCCATACAAGAAGTATCTTATACTCTCTTTGGTCTTTACATTCCTGTCGGCGATATTGAATGTATTCTCGTTCATGGTAATAATACCGATATTGCAGATACTTTTCAAAATTAATGATACGTCAGGTGTGGAATTCACCCCATGGGCTGAAATGACATCGGAAAATGCGAAAGAGGTCCTCATTGACAATGCGACATATTATCTCAATAGTTTTACGGAGGATTATGGGGCATCAACAGTCCTCTTGCTGTTGGGTATCTTCCTCATTGTGATGACGTTGTTGAAGACTGCAAGCTATTTCGGCTCTTCTGCGGCAATAATTCCTCTGCGTACCGGCGTTGTCCGCGATATGCGCACTCAGCTCTACGATAAGGTGGTGAGTCTGCCTATCGGTTTCTTTACCAACGAGAGAAAGGGAGATATAATCGCGCGTATGACAGGCGATGTGAATGAGGTCGAGAATTCAATCGTGACATCGCTCGATATGCTGATAAAGAATCCGATATTCATAATCATATATTTTACTACGCTCATTTATGTAAGTTGGGAACTTACGCTCTTTACAATCTGTGTGATTCCTGCGCTGGGCTGGATTATGGGTGCTGTCGGCCGTAAGCTAAAGGCAAAATCACTTGTGGCTCAGCAGAAATTGGGTGAGACTACATCGCAGATGGAGGAGACTCTTGGAGGTCTGCGTATAATCAAGGCCTTTCTTGCCGAGAAGAAAATGTCGCTCCGTTTTCTCAAGTGCAGTAATGAACTCAGGGCTGCGGTAAGGCGTGTGGCAACGAGACAGGCTCTGGCGCATCCGATGAGCGAGTTCTTGGGAACCTGTGTCATTGTAATAGTCCTATGGTTCGGCGGTACACTTATATTGGGAGAGAACTCTCCGATTACTGCAGCCGCTTTCATCTATTACCTTACTATCCTTTATAGCATCATTAACCCATTGAAGGATTTGTCAAAGGCATCCTACAATATTCCAAGAGGTCTTGCTTCGATGGAACGTATCGATGCCATACTCAATGCCGAGAACCCGATAACCGATGGCGAGAAGGGAATAGAGATTCCCGAAATGAAGGAGGGCATAGAGTATAAGAACCTTACTTTTTCATATGACGGCGAACGTTCTGTGTTGAAGAATATAAACCTTAAGATAGAAAAAGGCAAGACGGTTGCTCTCGTCGGTCAGTCGGGAAGCGGAAAGTCGACAATGGTTGATCTTATCCCACGCTATTACGATGTTCTTCAAGGAGAGATTACAATAGATGGTGTCAATGTCAAGGATATGAAGGTGAAGTCTCTTCGTGCACTCATAGGAAACGTGAACCAAGAGGCGATTCTTTTCAATGACAGTTTCTATAACAACATAACGTTTGGTGTAGAGAATGCTACAATGGAGCAGGTTGTCGAGGCTGCGAAGATAGCAAATGCGCACGATTTCATTATGGAGACGGAGAATGGTTACGATACATGTGTAGGTGACCGGGGATGCCGTCTTTCCGGCGGACAGCGTCAGCGCATAAGCATTGCCAGGGCAATTCTCAAGAATCCACCTATACTCATTCTCGATGAGGCTACTTCGGCGCTTGACACAGAGAGTGAACGTCTTGTGCAGGAAGCTCTTGAACGTTTGATGAAGACCCGTACGACAATCGCAATCGCACACCGTCTTTCAACAATCAAGAATGCCGATGAAATATGTGTGCTTCGCGACGGTGAGATAGTGGAGCGTGGCAAACACGATGAACTTATAATGTTGAACGGTGTCTACAAGCGTCTGAACGATATGCAGTCATTGTAGCCGATAGCTTTTTATCATGAAGAATATTGCGGTTTTTTGTGCGGCTTCTGAAGAGATTGAGCCACAGTATGTTGCAGCGGCTGCTGAAGTGGGGACGCTTTTGGGGCGTGTCGGAGCCGGGCTTGTCTATGGCGGGGCGCGTGCCGGTCTCATGGAGGTTGTTGCAAAAGCGGCCAAGTCTGCAGGTGCCCGTGTGACGGGTGTCGTGCCTTTTATTCTTGAAGAGCGCAACAGGGTGAGTCTGCTCATCGATGAGAAGATAAATTGCCGTAACCTTAACGAACGCAAGGATATTATGCTTGAGCGCAGTGATGTTCTTGTTGCTTTGCCGGGTGGAATAGGTACTCTCGATGAGATATTTCATGTGTTGGCAGCAGCTACTATCGGTTATCATTGCAAGCGTGTGGTCCTTTATAATGTCGACGGTTATTGGAACGGTTTGCTTGAAATGATTGATGCGATGAGAAACAAGGGCTTCTTGCGCTGCAATCTTGAAAATTTTCTGGCATTGGCAAGCAATGCAGATGAATTGGAACGTATAATTTCAGAGTCTTGACAGAATGGGAAGAGTCATAGGGATTGGAGAAACGGTATTTGATATTCTTTTCAAGGATAACCAACCGATTAAGGCTGTGCCAGGCGGTTCTGTCTACAACAGCATCATATCACTTGGCAGAGCTGGGACTGATGTGGCTTTTATCAGCGAGGTGGGTGATGACAGAATCGGGCGTATAATATTGGAACATCTTAATGACAGCGGTGTCGATACATCGGCTGTGTGTTGCTTTGCAGGAGGAAAGTCACCGCTTGCCCTGGCATTTCTCAATGAGAGGAACGATGCGGAGTATCTGTTCTACAAGGATTATCCCAACAACCGTCTTGAGGTAGAGTTCCCTGTTGTCAAAGAGGGAGATATTGTCCTTTATGGCTCATATTTTGTTCTGAATCCTGTGTTAAGGGCAAAGACAAAAGCGTTTCTTGAATATGCAAAGGATAGGGGAGCACTCCTTTTTTATGATGTGAATTTCCGTAAGAACCATGTTCACGAGCGTATAAAGGTTGCGGAGGCTCTTATAGAGAATCTTGAGTTTGCCGATATTGTACGTGGCTCTGCCGATGATTTCAACTATCTGTATGAAATGACGGATGCAGAAAGAATATATAAGGAAAAAATAAAGTTCTATTGTCCGGCATTCATCTTTACAAGCGGAGCCGGTGATGTAAGGCTGTTTGTGTCGGGTGGTGAGTCAAGATTCCCTGTAAAGAAGGTCGATGTTGTCAGCACCGTCGGTGCCGGTGACAACTTCAATGCCGGTGTCGTGTACGGTCTCATTATGGAAAACGTTTGTCGTGACTGTATCTCTACACTTGCTCAGGATGTTTGGGATAGGATTATATCACATGGCCTTAATTTCAGTGCACATGCATGTACACTTATAGAGAACTATGTGGATAAGGAATGGGCTGCCGTATATACAGGAAAAAGTAAATAGATATGCGTGAATCGGGGTGTAAGGTATCAAGGGTTCTGCTATTGGTGGCTGTTCTGCTGCTTGTAGCTTTACGTGTGGCTCCGCATCATCACTGCAGTGAGAACTGTGGCATGTCTGTTGCATTGTCTTCTGTACATTTTGGGTTTGAGGATTGCGGTGGTTGTGGCCACGGGCATGGTGATGGTCGTGAGGATGAACATCCGGCTGTTCTGTGTTATGATGCCTCGTTGTTCTATTTCCGTTCGACTGATGCCGATTCCTTTTCCGAAAGAATAATACAACCGTCATTGCCCGGATATATGGCAATCCTTGACAGCGAAGTTCCGGAGAATTACCTGTCGCGAAACTTATTTGCCGACGGAGAAGTTCCCGATATTCCCGATGTGATGTCGGTGACATCTGCCATGCGTGCTCCTCCTGTTATCTTCTTCTCGTGAGTTAAGATAATATAAGGATTTTAAAACAATTACTATGAATAGAATATTATTATTGGCGACTGTTCTGGTTGCCATATGCGCTTGTGGCGGTCATAGCCACAATAATGAGGGCGAAAGCCATGACCATGCCCATATACATGGCTTTACGGCCTATACAGACAAATATGAGTTTTTTATGCAGCATGAAGGGCTACAGGTGGGCAAGAAATCATGCATGACCTTGTATGTGACATCGCTTTCCGATTTTAAGCCGGCTGCTGCGCCTGTCAAGGCAAGGCTCAATACAAGCAATGTATCGCAACTTCTTGATTCAAAGTCAGGAGAGAAGGGTATATTCCATTTTGATTTTGTACCCGAGAACGCCGGTCATGCCACTGTTGTGTTCGAAGCCGGAGGTGAATCGGCACATTTTCATGTAGACGTGCATGGAAAAGATGATGTGCATAGTCATGACGGTCACAGTGCCTGCGGTCATTCCCATGGACACGATGCACATAAGGCAGAGGAGCATACGCACGGCAATGAACATTCAGGGAAAGGCCACGGTCTTGCGACTGACGGGAAACATAACGACGTAGCTTTCAGCAAGGAACAGAGCTGGAAGATTGATTTTGCAACAGATGTTGTGGGAAAAAGTTCTTTCACGGGTGTGGTGAAAGTTGCGGCACGTGTTGAGCCTGTGCCGGGTAATTTTACCTCACTTGTTGCGACAGCAAGCGGTAAGGTGCAGTTTGCAGGAAATGTAGTTGCCGGCAAGGCGGTAAAGGCAGGGGAACTGCTCTTCTATCTTGAAGGTGGAGATGTTACCGATAACGATGCAGCTGTGAAGTTTGCCGAGGCAGAGAGCAATTATGAACTCGCAAAGGCTGATTATGAGAGAAAAAAATACCTGTTCATCGAGAAAATTGTCTCTGAGCGTGACTATCAGGCAACAGAAGCTGCGTATAGACAGGCCGAGGCAAGATACGAAAGCATGAAACGGAATTTCGGTGGCGGTCGAATCACGTTAAGGTCTCCCTTTGACGGTTATGTGGCAAGTCTGCTTGTTGCCAATGGTGAATACGTGGAGCCGGGAACACCATTGGCCGAGATACAGCGTCAAGGTGATGTGAATATAGTAGCGGAACTGCCGGTGCGCTATGCCGGCCGTCTGCAGAAGATTATGTCTGTAAACGTGGAATTGCCGGGCGGAGAGGTGTACGGAATGGATGAAACCGGTGCACGTGTGCAGGCTGTGGGACGTGCAGCCGACAGTTGCGGCATGATACCGCTCACAATATCTGCCGGTGGTTTGCATGGAGTTATGCCCGGAAGCATAGTTCTCCTTTACATAACTCCGGGGACAGAAGGCGAGGAGAGCGTAGTTGTGCCTCGCAGTGCAATTGTTGAAGAGATGGGGGCATTTTTTGTCTTTGTTCAGAACTCCCCGATATCGTTTGAGAAACGAAGTGTGGAGATTGATGCGACAGATGGTATGTCGGTGAAGATAACGAAGGGGTTACATGCAGGAGAGCGTGTGGTGACAAAGGGAGCTGTGGCGCTTAAGCTGTCACAAGGAGCGGCTGCACTTGACCCTCACGCAGGGCACGTACATTAAAAGCATCCGGATTATGTTGAATAGAATAATCAGATTTTCTCTGAATAACCGGCTGCTTCTTTTGCTTGCTGTTATTCTTGTGGTGATAGGTGGAGTCTATTCCGCCAAGAAGATTGAGGTCGATGTCTTTCCCGACCTCACCATGCCTACTGTGGTGATACTGACTGATGCATCGAATATGGCACCCGAAGAGGTGGAGAGGCTTGTCACATTTCCTATCGAGACAGCCGTCAATGGTGCTACAAATGTACGTCGTGTGCGTTCTTCATCCTCGCAAGGCTTTTCATTTGTGTGGGTTGAATTTGATTGGGGAATGGACATATACCGTGCAAGGCAGATAATCAGTGAAAAGATGAGTCTGCTGACCGGCCAGTTGCCCGATGGCATTGTGCCTATGCTTGCCCCTCAGTCGAGCGTCATGGGCGAGATTATGTTCATTGGCATGAAGGCCGACAGTACATCCATGATGGAGCTCCGTACGCTTGCCGAGTGGATTGTGAAACCGGCTATCCTTGCTACCGGCGGTGTGTCGAATGTAACGATAATAGGAGGTGACTATAAACAGTATCAGGTTCTTGCCGACCCGGTTCGCATGAAGATGTTCGGTGTCACTATGGCGGAACTTGAGGCTGCTGCATCGTCAATGAGCGTGAATGTGGGTGCCGGTGTTGTCCGTGATTTCGGTAACGAGTATAATCTTCGTGGAATGGGCCGAAGCAATGATGTGGATGTGTTGGGAAGCACTGTTGTGAAGACCGGCGACGATGTCTCTGTACGTGTGGCTGATGTGGCCGATGTGGTTGTTGCCCCGGCTGTAAAGCAGGGATACGCGGCACTTAATGGAGAACCGTCGGTGATTCTTTCCATTTCAAAACAGCCCGGTGTAAATACTTTGAGTGTGACTGCGAATATCGAGCGGAATCTTGAGGGAATCGCAAAATCGTTGCCGGCTGATGTCGTAATCGACACAAGCATTTTCCGCCAGGCCGATTACATACAAGCATCGGTGGACAATGTGGGCAACTCATTGATTGAGGGAGCAGTATGCGTTATCCTTGTGCTCTTCCTGTTCCTAACAAGTATCCGTTCCACATTAATATCATTGTTGGCTATTCCGTTGTCACTTCTGGGGACAATCATCGTGTTGTACCTTATTGGAATGGATATAAACACCATGACCCTTGGAGGTATGTGCATTGCAATAGGCTCTCTTGTGGATGATGCCATAATAGACGTGGAAAATGTGTACAAGCGCTTGCGAGAGAATCATGCCTTGCCTATTGCTGAGCGTAAATCACCATTTACTGTAGTATTTGAGGCTTCCTCGGAGATTCGTGCCTCAATCATCCATGCGACATTGATAATTATGGTTACGTTCCTGCCGCTCTTCTTCCTTAGCGGGCTGGAAGGACGCATGCTGAAACCGCTCGGTTTCGCCTATCTCATAGCACTTGTCATGTCTCTTGTTGTGGCAATGACAGTTACTCCACTGCTGTGCAAGATGATGCTTTCCGATGATAAATACCTTTTACGTAATGAAAAGAAAACATGGGTAGACAAATGGTTGCTGGAAAAGTACAGGAAATCTCTTGCATGGGTACTCTCCCATTCAAAACCGGTCATTTTATCCATATTGCTGCTGTTCGTTGCTTGTCTTCTTCTGTTTACGGGCATGGGGCGCAGTTTCCTTCCCGAATTCAATGAAAAGGCATTGACTATTGCTGCAGTATCCCGTCCGGGAGTGTCGCTTGAGGAGAGCAATATACTTGGTGCTGCAATAGAGAAAGAACTTTTGCTTATTCCCGAGGTAAGCAGTACGGCCCGCCGCACAGGTCGTGGTGAACTTGATGAACATTCGCAGACATCCAATGGTGCAGAGATTGATGTTAACTTCAGCCTAAAGGATAGAAGCAAGACGGAATTCCTTGCAGAAGTGCGCTCACGTTTGGCAAAGATTCCGGGTGTAGTGACATCGGTAGGGCAACCGTTGGAACACCGCATCGACCACATGGTGTCGGGAACGCAAGCCGACCTTGCGATAAAGATATTCGGTCCCGACCTGAGTACGCTGTTTCGTAAGGGAACAGATATAAAGGAACTGTTGAGGGCCTTCCCTGAAGTGGTGGATGTCAATGTCGAACAACAGGTGGAGACTCCGCAATTGCAGATTCGTGCCGATAGGGAAAAATTGGCTTTATATGGTATTACCATGCAGGAGTTCAACAGTTTTGTCGAGGCGGCTTTCCCCGGTAAGAAGGTCGGGAGCGTTTATGAGAATGAACGCAGTTTCGACCTTATAATCCGTTTGAACAGGGACTATACTGAGACTCTGGAGGGTGTCAAGATGGCGCTCATCGATACTCCATCAGGCAAGGTATCGCTTGCCGACATTGCCGATATTGTATCAGTGGGTGGACCGGGTAGCATAAGTCGCGAAAATGTGCAGCGCAAGGTCGTCGTTTCCGCAAACATTGCAAGCGGTGATGTTGCCGGCACGGTGGAGCGTGTTGCCTCTTTCCTTGAAAAGAACCTTCAGCTCGACGAGGGCTACCGTCTCGAATATGGAGGACAGTTCGAGAGTGCTGAAAGTGCATCGCGTACACTGTGGCTCACTACGCTGGTTGCAATTCTCGTTGTTTTTGTCCTGCTTTACAGTGAGTTCAAGAGTACTTCCTTGTCGGTCACTGTGCTGCTTAATCTTCCGTTGGCGCTTATCGGAGGAATATTGGCAACATACTTCACTTCGGCTGTCATGAGTATTCCTGCAATAATCGGTCTTATAACTCTGTTCGGCATTGCTACAAGAAACGGTATCCTGCTTGTGTCGCGCTATCAACATTTGCTCTGCGAAGGGGTAGAGCTTGAGGAGGCCGTGATGAGTGGTTCAGCCGACCGTTTGACACCGATTCTCATGACTGCGTTTACATCGGCTTTGGCTCTCGTGCCGATGATTCTCAACGGGACCGCGTCGGGTAATGAGATACAGAGCCCTATGGCTGTGGTGGTTCTTGGCGGTCTTCTGTCATCTACATTTCTCAATATCTATGTGATTCCTGTCGTGTACCGTTGGGTTATCAAAGGTCGCATTGAGTGAAGTTGTTGCAGTTAAGCACGTCTGGGTTTATGAGGGTGTCTAAAGACACCCTCATTTTTTATTTGTTATTGTTGATATCTTTTGCGGATATTATCATGTATATTACAGTATAATTTTTATTTTTGCATTACATTCTTTCACAAAACATTAATCTCTCTTTATATGATTCAGACAGTTGTAAAGCGCGACGGACGTATCGTCGGGTTTAATGAAGAAAAGATAATTACAGCCATACGTAAAGCTATGCTCCACACCGAAAAGGGGGAGGATATGTCGCTGATTCGTCAGATAACTGACCATATATCTTTCCGTGGCGATGCACAAATGACTGTGGAGGCTATTCAGGACATGGTTGAAATGGAACTCATGAAGAGTAGCCGCAAGGATGTTGCGCAAAAGTATATTGCATATCGCAACCAGCGCCGTATTGCGCGTAAGGCAAAGACCCGCGATATATTCCAGGAGATAATCAATATACAGTCGAACGACGTTACTCGCGAGAATGCTAACATGAATGCCGACACTCCGGCCGGAATGATGATGAAGTTTGCGAGCGAAACAACAAAGCCGTTTGTGGATGATTTTCTTTTGAGCGAGGAGGTGGTGGATGCTGTGCGTCATAACTATCTGCACATACACGACAAGGACTACTATCCGACAAAGAGCCTTACCTGTTGCCAGCATCCGCTCGACCACATTCTCATAAACGGTTTCAATGCCGGTCATGGTGAGTCGCGTCCGGCAAAACGCATTGAGACAGCAAGCATAATGGCATGTATCTCAATGGAGACAGCCCAGAATGAGATGCATGGAGGTCAGGCTATTCCTGCTTTTGATTTCTATCTGGCACCCTATGTACGTTCGAGTTTCATCGAAGAACTGAAAGGCATTGAAGGACTTACAGGAGCAAACTATTCGCATCTGTATGATAAAGAGATTGATGATTATATACAGCAACCACTTGATTTCCTCAGCGGTGATGAGCGTATAATGCAGCATGCAATGAACAAGACTGTGTCGCGCGTACATCAGGCCATGGAGGCGTTTATCCACAATATGAACACAATACATTCACGTGGCGGCAATCAGGTGGTATTCAGCTCTATCAACTATGGAACGGATACTTCGGCCGAGGGGCGTTGTATTATACGTGAACTTCTCAACAGCACATACCGTGGAGTCGGAAATGGCGAAACTGCGATATTCCCAATTCAGATATGGAAGAAGAAGCGTGGTGTGAGCTATCTTCCCGACGATAGAAACTACGACTTGTATAAACTGGCATGCAAGGTCTCGGCCCGACGCTTTTTCCCGAATTTCCTTAACCTTGATGCTACATTCAACCAGAATGAAGAATGGAAAGCCGATGACCCCAAACGTTATATGCACGAGGTTGCGACAATGGGTTGTCGCACACGTGTGTTTGAGAACAGATTCGGTCCCAAGACATCTGTCGGGCGAGGCAATCTCTCATTTTCTACAATAAACATTGTACGTCTGGCTATAGAGTGTATGGAGATAGCAAATAAAGAGGAGAGAATTTCGCTTTTCTTTGCAAAACTGGATAATATCCTTGATATTACTGCACGTCAGTTGCACGAGCGTATGGAGTTCCAGAAAACTGCTTTTGCAAAACAGTTCCCATTGCTGATGTCGGCGCTTTGGCTGGGCTGCGACAGATTGAAACCAAACGATAGTATTGCGCAAGTAATTAATCAGGGCACACTCGGTATCGGTTTCATAGGTCTTGCGGAGTGCCTCGTGGCGCTTGTAGGCAAACATCATGGTGAAAGTGATGAGGCTCAGGAACTCGGATTGCGCATTATAACATACATGCGCGACCGTGCAAACGGTTTCTCTGAGCAGTACCAGCACAACTATAGCATCCTCGCCACTCCGGCAGAAGGACTGTCCGGCCGATTTACGCGTTATGACCGCAAGCATTTCGGTGTATTGAAAGGTATCACAGACCGTGATTACTATACAAACAGCAACCATGTTCCTGTATACTACAAATGCAGTGCGCGTCACAAGGCAGAGGTAGAAGCTCCTTATCATGCGCTCACCGGTGGTGGACATATATTCTATGTAGAAATAGATGGTGATGCTACCCACAATCCCGAAGCTATTATGAGGGTTGTAGACATGATGGATAAGTATAACATCGGCTATGGCTCTGTAAATCACAACCGTAACCGTTGTCTTGATTGCGGATATGAGAACTCTGATAAAGACCTTCGTGAGTGTCCCAAGTGCGGTAGCAAGAATATTGACAGGCTGCAGCGTATAACAGGGTATCTTGTAGGAACAACTGACCGTTGGAACAAGGCAAAACTGTCAGAACTCAACGACAGGGTCATACACGAATAGTATGGACCAAATCTCTATACTGAAGATTCTGGAGGATACCACTGTCGATGGTCCTGGTTTGCGCACCACAATCTATTGTGCAGGATGCCCGAATAGATGTCCCGGTTGTCATAATCCTCAATCGTGGGACATCGGGAACGGGTGCGCTACCGATGTTAATGAAATACTTGACATTGTACTTGCAGACCCTTTTGCGGATGTGACATTCTCCGGTGGCGACCCCATGTTTCAGCCCAATGGTTTTGCAAAGCTCGCAAAGGAAATAAAGAAACGTAGCAGCAAGAATATTTGGTGCTATACAGGGTATCTGTTTGAACAGTTATTGGGAAACAGTGAACAGCGTGCTTTGCTTGAGCAGATTGATGTGTTGGTAGATGGCCGTTTTGTAGAGGCTCTGAAGAGTGAAGAGTTGCGTTTTCGCGGCAGCAGCAACCAAAGGGTTATAGATGTGCAGGAGTCGCTCAGACTGGGCAAGACGGTTGAAATGGAAGGGTTCTGATAGGGGCTCTTGCTGTGCGACCTGAACGCTGCAACACTGGTAAATATAAACTAAGGAGGTGGTCAATTGACCACCTCCTTGTTTATGCTTTGATAATTGCTCCAATTAATAGAATGCACGCTCGTCAACACCCATCACGCTGTTGGGGATGATTGTGTTCTTGCATCCGAATGTAAGGATGTTTGATTTTGTCTCGATGAGTGCATTACAGTTGTCACGGCTGTCAAATACCTTGTTTGCAGGGTCAACGACAATAGACTCAAGACTGATGCATCCTTCAAGCGCAAAATCTCCTACTCTTGTAACACCGGCAGGTATTGTGATGCTTGACAGCAGACAGCAGTCACGGAAAGCCGCAACGCCAATCTCCTTTATTGAGGTCGAAAGAGATACGCTTGTAAGGCCTATGCAGTGTGCGAAAGCAAAATCACCGATAGTTGATATTCCGTCAGGGAATGCTACGCTCGCAAGTGCACGGCATGCTCTGAACGCACTGGGTCCGATGGTCTTTACTGAATTCGGAATAACGATGTTCTTGAGGTCGGAACAGTTATAGAATGCGTGTGAACCTATGCTCTTTACTCCATCTCCAATGATTATGCTTGTAAATCTGCTGTCTTTGAAAGGTGACAGGAAGAACTCGCCCTCTTGGATAAATTTGCCATTTGGTATATCACAGTTGATATGGAGCTCTCCTGTACAGTTTGCAAAGACACTGTTGCCCATAGTCTTTACAGAACTAGGTATTATCACGCTCTTTAATCCTTTGCAGTTCGCCAATGCTTTGTCACCAAGGCTTGTGACAGATTGTGGCATTGTGAATGTGGAGATTGATGTGCAGTTGTAGAATGCGTTCGAACCGATTCTTGTCACTCCGTCAGGTAGTACAACCGAAGTCACCAGTTCTTTGTCAAGATAGAGGTTCTGCGCATAGCTGAGGGGATTTGCATATGCATTCTCAAACTCTATGCCTGCCCATGAAGTTATGTCTGAGATGTTTACAGCTGTAAGACTGCGACAATTATAGAATGCATCGGCTCCAACGGTCGATACTGTCGGGGGCACGGTAATCTTCTTCAGATTATTGCATTTCCAGAATGCATATCGCCCTATTCTCGTTATGCCACGATATATGGTAACGCTCTCAATCTTTGAGCTATACGCATTCCAGGGCACACTTTCGCGAGTATAGTCGGCAATCGCGCCATTGCCTACAATGAGCAGGCTGCCGTTGTCGCTGTCGAAGACCCAATGCACATTCTCGCCACAAGTTCCGTTATCGGTTTCTGCATAAGTATTGCCGGTTGCGACCGTGAACAACAATGCAACTAATAGTAAAAACTTCAAGTGACAATTTTTCATAATAAATCTGTATATGCCTTTTAGCTCCCACGTAAGGCAACAAAATTAAATTATACAACAGGAGCAAATAATGTTTACAATTCAAGTAGGCAGAAGCGGTAGAATCTTTTGCCGGCCAATGCACTATGAACAATAGTAAAACACGTCACAACCTCTCTGTACACAGGACGCAACGAGTCAACAATAACTGTTTTTGCTTAATAAGCCGACGGATTTTTACCCATATCGCCAAAATCATCGCAAATATAATAAACTTATTCCGTATTTCAGCTATTATAATCTTTTTTTTATCATAGGAAACCGATATTTCTCCTCGTTGTGAGGATTTGTAGAAAAAGGTTGCTGTGGAATGTCCGTCGCTTTTAGAAAAAGAAAGGCGACCATGATGTCGCCTCCTTGAATCCTTGTGTCTATTGATACCTCAGCCTTTGTCCCGGCCTGATTACCGAACGTGAATTCAAACCATTCAACTTGAATATGGTTTTCTGTGATACACCATGCTTGGCTGCTATTCTCGAAATCGTCTCTCCCGATTTTACTTTATGGTATTTCGGTTCGGGACCGGCAACCTTTACTTTTCCGTTCTCTACATAACGGCTTCCGGGCTTTCGGTAAATGTATGTATCTCCGGTAACATCCTGGTTCTTGAAGTCGAAAAGCAATGCCGGGTTCAGGCTTTTTCCCATTAGCAGTGTCTCGAAATGCAGATGTGAACCGGATGAACGTCCCGAGTTGCCGCCTAAACCTATAGGTTCACCGGCCTTTACGTTCTGGTTCTCCCCCACAAATTTCTTGGAAAGGTGTGCGTATAGGGTCTCGAGCCCGTTGTCGTGGCGAATCACGACATAGTGCCCGTATCCGCGGCGTTGGTAGGATGCAATACGTACCTTACCGTCAAATGCAGAGTATATTGTATCGCCTCGCTCGACATCGATATCAAGTCCCTGGTGGACACGGCGACGGCGAGGACGGTAGCCGAAAACGTCGGTTATCTTGGTATTGGTAGTAGGCATGACAAAGCCACGCAGGTCTATGACAAATGAGTCGGGCAAGACGGCATCGTAGTGTACGCCGTGGTTCACCCATGTAGGATACATCTCGTCAGAGGGTATGATGTATGCTTCGTTCAGCAGCATGTTGCGCAATGCTACCGAATCCACAAATTCCATTTGCCGTTGAATCTTGACCTCCTCGGCAATCAAATCCTGTGCCTGTATGCTTGCCGATAGTGCAACAAGCATCAGTGATAGTAGAAGACGTATGTTAAATTTCACTGTTTTGTTCATTTGAATTTAAGACTCTCTTCGCCACCGTATTCGAAGCTGGTAACGGCCGAATTGTAGTCGAACAGCTCTTCGGGCTTGAAGAAACGCTCTATCTCTACCTGGGCATTCTCGACAGAGTCTGAGGCATGTATCACATTCTGCTCTCCGCTCATGGAGAAATCGCCACGGATGGTTCCCGGGAGAGCCTTTCTCGAATTTGTGACACCTACCATGAGGCGTACTGTCTCAACGGCTTCTGCTCCTTCAATGCAGCATGCGATTATCGGAGCAGCCTGCATAGATGCTTTCAGGTATGGGAAGAACGGGCGCTCCTTAAGGTGTGCATAGTGTTCATTTACAATTTCGTTGGTCATGAACATCATCTTGATGCCGGCAAGTTTGAGTCCCTTGCGTTCAAAACGTGTGACAATATCACCTGCAATACCGCGCTGAATAGCGTTAGGCTTGATAAGGACAAGAGTTTTCTCCATAGAATATTATGTGTTAGTTAGTTTTGGCAAAGCCGGTGCAAAGATAATAAAAAAAGCTATTATAACGAAAATTAATATGTTAACTTTTTGTCATGACTAAGATATTGCTCCCCAGTTTCTGTTTTTGATATTCTTTATAAAGCGAAGACGTTCCCACAGAATCTTATACGATGGATCATTGCAAATAGGGTCCGCTTCGACGACCTCACGTGCGACCTCACGTACAAACTGCAGCAACTTTTCATCACGTGCGAGATTGGCGATTTTTAGTTCGATGGCCATGCCACTCTGTTGTGTCCCTTCCATGTCGCCGGGTCCGCGCAGTTTGAGGTCGGCTTCTGCTATTTCAAAGCCGTCGTTGCTTGTTGTCATAATCTCCATGCGTTTGCGCGTGTCCTCCGAAAGCTTATAGTCGGTGACAAGCAGACAGTAGGATTGTGCAGCGCCGCGGCCGACTCTGCCTCTGAGTTGGTGCAGTTGTGACAGACCGAAACGCTCGGCATTCTCGATGACCATAACAGATGCATTGGGCACATCCACTCCCACTTCAATGACCGTTGTAGACACCAGCATCTGTGTTTCGCCCGAAGCAAAACGACGCATCTCCTCGTCTTTCTCCTTCGGTTTCATCTTGCCATGAAGTTTGCTGAGTCTGTAGTCACAGAATATGTTGCACAACTGCTTGTAGCCATCCTCAAGATTCTTGAGGTCCAGCTTCTCACTCTCGCTTATCAAAGGATACACTACATAAACCTGCCTGCCTTCTTGCAATTGGCGTTTTATGAATGAATACATGCTGTCGGTGCGGGAACGGAATATATGCGAAGTGGTTATCGGCTTACGACCCGGCGGAAGTTCATCTATTACAGACACGTCGAGGTCTCCATACAAAGTCATCGCCAATGTACGTGGGATAGGGGTTGCTGTCATCACGAGGATGTGTGGAGGTATACTGTTCTTTACCCACATCTTGGCACGTTGGGCTACTCCAAAGCGGTGCTGTTCGTCAATGACTACAAGTCCGAGATTATGAAATATTACATTGTCTTCAAGTACAGCATGAGTACCCACGAGTATATCTATTCCTCCTTCTTCAAGTGCCTCAAAGATAGGTTTCCGCTCTTTTTGTCTGGTACTGCCTGTAAGCAGTTCTACCCTGACCGGCAGGCCGCCTAACATGCGGCGTAATGTCATGCAATGCTGTTCGGCAAGTATTTCTGTCGGTGCAAGAAGACAGGCCTGATAACCGTTGTCCTTTGCCAGCAGCATCGATAGCAAGGCTACAAGAGTCTTGCCGCTTCCGACATCACCTTGCAACAATCTGTTCATTTGCCTGTTGCTGTTTACATCGGCGCGTATTTCCTTTACCACACGCTTTTGTGCGCCTGTCAGTTCAAAGGGCAGGTTCTCGCTGTAGAAACGGTTGAACATCTCACCAACCTTGGCAAAACGGTGTCCCACATAGCGGCTTACTCTCTCCTTTGCATAACGCAGTATGTTCAACTGCACATAGAACAGTTCCTCAAACTTTAAACGGTACTGTGCAAGCTGCAGTTCCTTTGCATTCTTCGGAAAGTGTATAATGCGTATCGCGTCGTCAATGGGCATGAGTCCATGCTTCTTTATGATATCCGATGAAAGGGTCTCTTCGAGAGGTGTTGAAAGCAGATTCAGAAGATTCTGCATGAGTTTGGCTATCGCATTGGAATTCAATCCGCTGCGTTTCATTTTTTCGGTAGTGTTGTAGTAGGGCTGCAGTCCCATGTTGCCTATCTGCAGCGTCGAGACATCGTCGACATCGGGATGTGCAATGTTTACCCTTCCGTTAAACATGGAGGGTTTGCCGAAAACAACATATTGTGTATTCAGCTTCAGACGGTTCTTTACATATTTTATACCACGGAACCAAACCAGGTCGACGAATGCTGTGCCGTCGGTAAAATGGGCGACAAGACGGTGCCCGACACCTTCTCCGAGTTCTTCGAACGAGCGTATCTCACCTACAAGCTGTACATGCTGCAACATGCCTCCAAGTTCGGAGACTTTAAAGATACGGCTGCGGTCGATGTATTTATACGGGAAATAGTATAGCAAATCATTCAGAGAGTGGATATTCAACTCTCTGTTGAGAAGTGTGGCACGCTGTTCGCCTACACCCGGAATGAATCTTATATTTCTTGTTGTGGTATCCAGCATTCCATCAAGGTCTTGGCAACCATGAGGTCGAATGGGGTTGTCAGTTTTATATTCTCCCTGTTGCCTTCCACGCTGACAATCTGTTCGCCGAGAGCCTCAACAACAGAAGCGTCATCGGTAAAGCTCTCGACAAAGCGCTGTTCGTATGCACGGCGCAGGAGTGAAAGTCTGAAAACCTGCGGTGTCTGCACCAGACGGTAGCGGTCTCGAGGCACAATCTCGGTGACACCGTTTCCGCCGACAATATGCCTCAAACTGTCCTGTACGTCAATCATCGGTATTGCTGCACCATGGACAAGGGCTTCGCGGAAACAGTTTTCGAGCATCTCCCTTGATACAAAAGGACGTACTCCGTCATGTACTCCAACCAAGGACTCTTCTATGTCGTCAACTTGAGCCAATCCGTTCTGTACTGAGTGGAAACGTGTTGAGCCACCTTGTGCCAATAACAAAGGAACCTCAAAAGAGTATTGTCTGCATAGTTCCTTCCACTCTTCAAAATGCTCTGCCGGGAGCACCAATATTAACTGTATGGAGGGGTCTATCATGTGCAGCCGTTCAAGAGTGACCATCACGACGGGCCTGTTCCCTAAAAGCTGGAACTGTTTTGGAATATCGCCCCCCATGCGTGTTCCTTTGCCGCCGGCTACGACTATAATGTATTTTTTCATAATAACAGCTTATTTGTTTTTGAATTGCATCTGCGAACGCAGGATATCGACAGTTTCTGTTCCGCATAATCGTGCGACTATTGCAAAGCCGAAATCAAAAGAAACGCCAGGTCCGCATCCGGTAATGATGTTTCCGTCTTCTTCTACACCTGATGCTGTATATAAGGCACCGTGAAGGTCGCTTTCGCAACCTGGATAACAGGTCGCCTTGCGCCCTTTGAGCAGTCCCGCTCTGCCCAAAACCATCGGGGCTGCACATATCGCGGCAATGAGCCTGCCTTGCGCCGACATCTCTGCCAGTAAACTGCGGAGTGGGGCAAAAGCAGAAAGGTTTTCTGTCCCAGTGCCGCCGCCGGGCAATACAATGGCATCGGCATCATTAAAATCGGAAATATTGAATAGAGTGTCTGCTGCGACGGTAACACCTTGTGCCGACACCACATCTTTATGTTCCGTTATCGAAACGGTAACTACCTCTATCCCTGCTCGTCTCATGACATCCACAGGAGCCAAAGCCTCGACGGTCTCAAAACCGTCGGCAAGGAAAACATATGCTTTTCCCATTTTACTTTAATTTAAAATAATATATAATAGTACCTTCCTGATTGTCAACGCCGGAAACGGCATTGAATGTTGCCTGTTTTGCTGCATTGATTGCAGCTGTGCGCAGGGCCTTGCTTGTGGTGTTGGTACGGTTGTTTATACTTGCAGAAACGACTTTTCCTTGTGGGTTAACGATAATTGTCACTACGACCCGTCCGCTCTCCTGTACATCGTAGACAGGCTTTGGCAGTCCTGTCGGCCCCAACGAGCGGCCTGCAAGGTCATATGTGCCCATTCCGCCGGCACCTTCACTTTTGCCGGTGTCGGCATTCCCGTCAACGCTTCCTTGTACAGCGTTCTCGTCGGCATCGGTTGTATCGCCTTTGCCCGACATTGAATTGCCTTTGCCGAAAGCACCGGTCATCAGTGCGTTGACCTTTGCTTTTGTCTCCTCTTCAAGTCGCTTGCGTTCTGCCTCTTCGGCAAGTTTCCGCTCCTTCTCAAGTTCCTCGGCGCTCTTGGTTTCACCCGTATCCTGGGCCGATAATGTATCGACGGGGATACTCTCGTCGTTGCTGCTTATAAGAGGCTCGTCGGGTTGCGGCTCCGACGGTTGGGGAAGCTCTTGCACGGTTTCCTGTGCTTCGACAATCTCTACATCGGTCATCAGCATCTCCTCGTCCGAAGCCTCATCTGTATTGCCTATCACTACAGCAAGGCCCTCTTCGGGTTGTTGAGGCGGTATTGTCATGGCAAGCAGGTATAGCAACAGGAGCACTATTGCATGAAACACAACAGTGCCGGCAATGCCTATATATTTTTCTTCGGAAATCCTATTCATCGCTTCTTGTCGGGACGGCGGGTTGCCAGAACCATCTTGAAGTTATTTTCATTAGCAATATTCAACACCTTGACAATCTCGGCGTACGGGATGGTCTCGTCGGCATATAATGCAACATACATGTCAGAGTCTTTTTCGCGGCAGTCAAGGAGAAAAGAGGTCAGTTCCTCCTCGGCAATGGGCATTTCGTCACTTTTGCCCCATGCTGCATAATAGTTGAGTTCCTTATCGATTATTATTCTCGCCAACGGCTTTGCCTGTGTCTGCTCTTTGCCCTGAGGCAACAGCACCTTAATGGCATTCGGTGTAACCATTGTCGAGGTAATCATAAAGAATATAAGCAACAGAAATATTATGTCCGTCATTGAGGACATTGAGAATATATCTATTGTCTTGGTTCTTCTTTTTATCATATCGGGGAAAACTTTCAAATATTCGTAATGTCACCGGCCGGCTTTACTGTAACTTTCTCATGTGTAGGAAATCCATTGCCGGTTTCTGCTACAATTTCAAGGAAAGCTATCATGTCGGCTTCCATCATGTTCTGCACCTTGTCGACCTGTGCAACAAGATAATTGTATGCAAAGATTGCTATAATACCGACGATCAGACCGCCCACGGTCGTAACCATAGCCTCATATATTCCGCCTGAAAGCAGAGAAACGTCAATATTGTTGCCGGCATTCGACATTTGCCAGAATGCCTGTACCATGCCGGTAACTGTTCCTAAGAAACCGAGCATGGGAGCCACAGCTGCTATTGTGGAGAGGATGGGAAGACCCTTTTCGAGTCTTGCTATTTCGAGCCCTGCATTGTTGTCAAGCACCTGTCTTATCGACTGTATGTCCATCCTGCAGTCCTTGACACCTTTTGCCAATATGCGGGAAACCGGAGTGTTGAGGTTTACACAGTAGTTCATTGCCGACTTTATGTCTTTGTCCCTCATGTTGTCGTGTATGCGGTCGAGAAGGTTCGGGGTTCTCTTCATTGCTTTGCGGAGAACAGAAAAGCGCTCGCAGAATATGTATACGCCTATTATTGAAAGGATAAGAAGTACAATCATTATCCAACCGCCCTTGATTGCCAATTCCAGGACACTCAAGCTCTCTTCTGTCATTTCCACGGCTGTAGCCGCTTCAGTTGTTGCTGCCACAGCAGCCGCAGTAATCGAAATCATAGTCTATTTGGTTTGTTATTTTATCAGACATTTCTGGTATTCATTTATGGTTGTCGCCAGGCCCATGTAAAGAGCATCGCATATAAGTGCATGCCCTATGGATACCTCGTCAACCCATGGAATGGTATCGGTAAAGAACTTGAGGTTCTCAAGGCTCAGGTCGTGACCGGCATTCAAGCCTATGCCAAGAGTCTTTACATACCTGGCAGTCTCCAGGAACGGAGCTATTGCCTTGTCGCGGTCCGATGCATACATGTGGGCGTAGGGGCCTGTGTACAGTTCCACTCTGTCAGCACCTGCTTTTGCTGCATATTCGGCCATACGCTTGTCGGCATCTATGAAAATGGAGCTTCTTATGCCGGCTGCACGAAGGTCGTTGAGTATATCACGTAAAAAGTCATGCTCTGTCACGGTGTCCCAGCCGCAATCCGATGTTAGTTGTGTGGGCTTGTCGGGGACAAGTGTTACCTGAGAAGGGCGGACGCGCAATACAAGGTCTATGAACTCTCTTGAAGGATACCCTTCAATATTGAACTCGGTGCGCAGTACAGCCTGCAATGCAGGTACATCCTCGCGTCTTATGTGCCGTTCGTCGGGACGCGGATGAACCGTGATACCGTCTGCTCCGAATGCTTCACAGTCTTTTGCCACACGGATGATGTCTGGGTTGTTGCCTCCACGGGCATTCCTTATCGTGGCAACCTTGTTTATGTTTACACTCAATTTGGTTTTCATAAGAGTATCTATTTGTTTCCGGACTATGAATAACGCATAGCAACGGCAATTTAGAATAAATTTTCTGCAAAATTAGCACAAATAAAAGATTCGTTGATATAAAATTCCAAAATTAACTTGAATAAGGTGCGATTTTAAACGAGAAATTTCACTCAATTGCACTACATTTGCAGTAAAATATCCACATGCTCTCAGTGCAAAGGCAATTGTACCGGCTTGGTGTGGATGTGTTAGAATGTGAAGAGTTTATAAGCAATTATCCCATATAGTCATGAAATTTGCCATATTCGGAAATAAGCACCAGATTAAGAAGTCGAAAAGTATAGAAGAGTTGTTCAATGCGATAGTACGACATGACGACACCTTTTCAATCGATAGGTCCTATTATGAGTTCTTGCACGACGAGGGTCTCTGCATTCCCGAACCGGAGGAACTGATTGAGGGTAATGATTTTTCGGCAGATATGGCTATAAGTTTCGGTGGAGACGGAACGCTCTTGCGCACGGCAAGCCGGATAGGATGCAAGGATATCCCAATATTAGGTATAAACGCAGGGCGGCTTGGATTTCTCACTACCACATCGAATGAGGATGTCGACTATGTTATCGGGCGCATACACAAAGGGGAGTATGATGTTGAGAGACATAACATCATTAAGGCTGTTACCAATGGCGTTGCGCTCAGGAACTACCCATTCGCGCTCAACGAGATTGCAATAATGAAGCACGACAGTTCCTCTATGTTGACGTTGGAGGTTACGCTCAATGGAAAGGATAGGATAATCTATCAGGCCGACGGACTCATCGTCGCTGCACCTTCGGGCTCCACCGGCTATTCGTTGAGTGTGGGCGGGCCCATAATATCTCCCGACGCAAAGGTTCTTGTACTTACGCCTATTGCTCCTCACAGCCTCAGCGCAAGGCCTCTCGTTATAAGCGATGACACAGAGATTGGAATAAAGGTGTGCAGTCGCAGCGGCAACTATCTTATAGCCCTTGACGGCCGCAACGAAAGTTGTGACGAATCAACGGCTGTAACTGTGCGCAAGGCCGACTATAAACAACTTATCATACGTCGTAGGGAGCATACATTCATTCAGAACCTGCAGGAGAAACTGATGTGGGGAATGGATGAATTCAGAGTGGAAAGACAGTAACGTATGTGAAGTTTCCTGTCACTCAATTTCAAAGGAGTATTTCCCTTTGACAATGTCGTACTCCTTGCCGTTAAGCACAAGTCTGTATCCTGCATTTGACTCTACATCAATCCTTTTGCTTTCACGTACAAGAGTGGTTACGATGTCTCCGAACCGTAGCCGTTCGATACCATGTCGTCCGTTGCCCGTGCTGCGCCAGACAACAGTGTTTTCCGAAGCATCAGCATTGATACCTATGATATTCTCGATGAACATCGAGATAGGAATTAGACCGCTCCATCCTACAAAATCGGGCTTTACCATATGTATTCCTGTCGCGTCGGTTGCAGGCATATACATTTCGGCGGAATATAGCTCCCATATTGTACCTGTAGACTCATAAACCTTGTACATTGCAACCATGTTCCTGTGGGCAATAGTAGAGGCAAGTTCCTCATAGCCGTTCTTTTGCAATCCCTTTACTGTCGTATATGTAGTGGGAGCCCATACTCCACCTCGCCAATAACGTCCGCACTTGTCGTAGTGTGGTTGGTTGGCGGCAAGTGAAGGAAGTGGCAGACGACGCCAGAAAAGTTCCTCGTTCCTGATGGCATCAACAAGGCGTGCTGTCTGTTCGGGAGAAGATATTCCCGCAAGCATAGGCCAGAATGTGGCCGATGTTATCCAGGAGGTACGTTGCGACTCTGTATTTACATCGTAATAAAGACCACTCTTCTCATCCCACATGTAGTGATTTATACGTTCCGACAGTCTGGTTGCTCTGTTGCGATATTCCTTTGCTTTTTTCTGCTGTCCGAGGATACTGCATATCTCGGACAGGTTATCGTAGCACATCTTTATCTGTGACGACATGTCAATCCATCCCATAGCATCGGTGGCAGAGTGTATGTCGCCATCGGGTGCAGGACGGCCAATGTCGCGTGGGGTGTTGTCCATTCCGCTGGCTTGTCCGTTCGACCAGTATAGCATATGTTCTGTTCCTTCGGCCTTACGGTTCTTCTCAATCCATTCTATATACTTCTCTATCGGCTCAACTATTTGAGAAAGTCGCACGGTGTCCTTTGTGAATCTGAAATATTCCATCTCGGCCCAACTGAAGAGCGGAGGGTTTATGGTGCGTGCAAAGTTTGTTCCAAGCCCCCAATGGTGGTCGGCACCATCAGCCTCGTTAAGTATACGGCATATCATGCCGTTGCCGTGCTGTCGTGCATAGAAATTGTCGTGCGATTCAACGAAAGGGAATATATGTGCAGCATAGCGTCCGAACATAATCATGAAATGCGTGTCCCACTGAAATATCTGCGGCGACAGTCCCTCGTCAATCCAGTTGGCAACAAGCGGAGAACTTGCCGGCGGTTGCTTCAGATTTGAGAAAGCTATTTCCCATGCTCTCCAATACAGGTCTACCCATTCGGGATTGTCTTCCCAAACCGGTGACGGGAGCAATGTGCGGCTCTCTTCAAATGAAGGCAGTGAAACCGGGGTATATTCCTTTTTATAAAAGAAGACCCCTCTTGTCTCTTCTTGCGCAAAAAGTGTCATGAGGGAGAATTGTGCAAGAATGAATGCCGAAAAAAACTTTCTCATCCGTTGTTTGTTTTGTGTCTTAGGCTTTATACCATCGGTTATATTTGTATGCATTAAAAGGGCAGTTCTTTAGTATACAAAGTTTCTGCATCAGATAAAAGAATGCTGTCGGTTGTTTTGCCGAATAGTTTAGCTTGTTGTTGTAATTTACTGATGTACTCTTTTTGCTTTGCTATACCTTTTATCTCTTCTTTTCTTGCCTTACTGATTTGCAAAAAGTCATCGTTGATATCTATACCTAGGAAACGACGTCCTAAAAGATTAGCAGCTATTCCGGTTGTACTGCTTCCTGTAAATGGATCAAGTATCCATGCACCTTCTTTTGTTGATGCCTGAATAATACGAGATAGTACACATAGTGGTTTTTGTGTTGGATGTTTGCCACAAGACTTTTCCCATTTGGCAATGGAGGGTAAATTCCAAACATCACGCATTTGAGTACCACCATTTATCTCTTTCATTAGTTCATAATTATAGAAATGAGGATTTTTGGAACTCTTTCTGGCCCAT
>JAEIGA010000081.1_pt1 | contig 125018 bp, 104 predicted proteins | sample 9270691 | NCBI WGS metagenome assembly JAEIGA01 (sample SAMN17057246, study PRJNA624740) | gut metagenome | biome: biome; isolation source: fecal sample | host: Bos grunniens | place: China: Xizang | collected 2019 | reverse complement strand
TTTGTAAGTCCTCCTCCCAATGGGCATCGCGCCAGGCGTGCTTTGCCTCCTCGGAGAAGCTGCCGAGTTCGTAATTGTCGTATTTCGCCACCTGGCAAGTGTTGTAGCCGATGATGCGTTTGGGCTCGCCGAGAGCCGTTGTTTATAGGGTTTGTGAAAGGCGGTATTCCATTGGGCGTAACGCTTACATTCCTTATCGCATCTCCATTGGTCAGCGAGGTGGCTATTGCTATGTTTCTCGGCTCGTTTGGAGTAAAGGCAACGCTTATCTATGTGGTTAGCGGTACGGTGTTATCGATGATTGCAGGTTATATCTTGGGCAAAATGCGACTTGAACGCTACTTGAGTGATTGGGTAAAGAACGCACAAATACAATCCAACGCACAGAGTGAGCAATGGGAAGCAGAGAAAACGCCTTTCTTGAAGCGTTTGCCTGCTATTACAAAAGAATCTTGGGGTATTGTGCGTGGCGTATTGCTATACATTATCATTGGTATTGGAATTGGTGCCGCTATGCACGGCTATGTTCCCGAACGATTCTTTGAACAATACTTATCAGCCGAGAATTGGTGGGGCGTACCTTTGGCGGTTATCCTTGCAGTGCCTGTGTATGCCAACCCTGCAAGTGTCGTTCCCGTCATTGAGGTATTTGTGGCTAAAGGTATTCCACTTGGAACGGCTATAGCTTTTATGATGGCTATAATCGGCTTGTCTATTCCCGAAGCAACTATGCTTAAAAAGGTAATGACTTGGCGATTGATTGGCATTTTCTTCGGAGTGGTTACATTATTGATTGTTATTTCAGGTTATTTATTTAATTGGATTTTATGAGAATATTGATTTTATAGACCTTTAATAGGATTGAGCAAATAGCAGAACTTTTATCATCGGCCATCACCGTTTATCACTGTTTATCAAATAATTCCGCCTTATTTGAGCCTCAATTCCGTAATAATCTTATTATCAACAACTTTTACATTCTGCATCGGCAAGCAGAAACTGATTACCAATGATAGTATCGAAACAGAGCTATAAATTATGCTAGTATTGAACTTCGATTTCTAAAACACAAATACCTAAAGCTTCTTGTATTTTCATATTTTCAATAGACATCTTGCCTCCAACTACGAGCATTGATACGTTTTGTGGTTTTGTACCTAACACCTTACTCTCTGCGTCTAGCACTGATTTATATTTAACACATTGGAATAAACCTCTCATCACATCTGCATCAGATGATGAGATGGATTTAATTTCAACAGCAATCTGCGCACCGTTATTTAGTTCAAAATAAACATCTAGCCTATCACCAGACAGTAAGATATACTCCATATGGCGACGTTTGAAATCTTTGACACCTATCGATTCTGGATGATTATAAATGTATTCTTTTAGTTTTTTATGATTATCCCCTTCGCCTCCGGATCCATATAATTTACCCGAGCGAATTTTTGCTTCATTTGCTGTTATATCAATAACTGATTCTGTCAAACCCAATGACGAAAGCACCCAATCCCATTTATCATATTCAACAGCTTTTGCATTTAGTCCAGCAATAAAAATCTGCTTTTCTTCTTGTGACATTTTGTCATAGGAAGAATACACATAACTAAATCCAGTAGATGGCAATCCTGTAGACTTAGATTTTACTAAAGCATTAAGTGTTGGGATTTCTTCACCTGTCCGCTCTATTAATTTCTTAAAAATATCATCAACATATCCCAATTGCTTACTTAAACCACGAAATGCTGAATATCCTAGTTCGTTAATCAAATTGCCATAAGTGTTTGCAGTTAATCCTTGCTTTGCCCAACGGACAAGAATAGGAATAATTCTTTTAACTAAATCTTGAGATTTTGCCGTATGGCACACCTCTTCAATTATATTTGCAAGACTGTTATGAGCAAATACCGACTCGATATAACTGAATAATTGAGAATTGTTGCACATCGGTCTTTCAATACTTCTACCGCCATTGAAACCATGGTTGCGTAAAACATCATCATTCAGTTTATCTCCGTTGTACTCTTCAACTAGTTTCAACTTAAACGTCAGATCAGATGGGCACTCTGCAACCCAGTATTTACAATCACCTCGCTTACACTCAGTATCCACGACCAATGTTTTAAAACGAACATGTCGCGTATCAGACATATACAAATAAACTATATCACCGATCGACATTTTTACCCGACCTTTCTTCCAGTATACAAAACCATCTTGTTGTAACGATGTAGCATGATCGCACATATTCCGATTAGCAAATACAAGCCAGGTTCTATTCTCCATAATACAAATAAGATATTAAGCATTACATCTTTTACAAAGATAATCAAATATACGCAAATACAATAAAATATACGCAAATACAATAATATAAAACCATGAATATTGCATATGGCATTCGCTAGACAAATCGCAACAATTTGGATTCTCCGCTTATAAAAATAGGCCGTCTAAAAGACGACCTATATTGTATCTTTACTCTTGTGGTTCCAGGACATCTGGACGAAATTCGAGAATGTCACCCACTTGGCAATCAAGTGCGCGACAGATGGAATCGAGCGTCGAAAAGCGTATCGCACGCACCTTACCCGTTTTGAGCTTCGAAAGATTCACAACCGAAATATCAATGCGCTCCGAGAGCTCCTGCAACGACATTTTGCGTCGTGCAAGCATAACATCTAAATTAGTAATTATCATAGCTTTCCTTTTTTTACAATGTAGCACTCTCCTCTTCGTTCAACAAGCGAGCAATATTCATCAGCTCGGCTACGACCAGCAGCACTAAAGGTACAACGACAGACTCAGTATTCAAAATGTATGAACCACCTAAGCCTTCAGGTCGTAGTGTGCCACACAATTCGCTTGCAACGCTTCCCTCCAAAGCTCCGAGATTCGACATTATCAAACTGCGAATGCAGTAGGCCACAGCCATCACGCGGAGCATGATAACAGATGCACGTGTGAAAAAATTGCCCGTGCGAAAACCGCAAATTGCCTGATATACAATAGCAAGCACTAATCCTATCAATGAGACAGTTGCTATCATCAAAATATAGAGCAATACAGTGCGTATTTTAGCCGCCGTAGTATCGACCTCGTAATCGCCGTCAGTAGCGTAAACAATATATTGCGATGGCTCGACAACAATCGCAGGCTCGTCAGCAGTAGCTGAACGTACGATGGTTGGAGTATTAAAACTCTGCTCACCATCGGCAAGCATATAGCTTGGACGGTTGACATCTAATGTGCCGACATATGTAATGTTCTCTGTCGTTCTCCAATCCTCGTCGAATACAACACGCACGACAGAAAGGATCAAATCGGGAAGGAACATCAAACAAACAGTCATAAAAAGCGCAACGATTCGTCGCTGGGTGGATTTAGAAATTTTCATGTTCTTAATGTTTTTAGAATGTTATTTTGCAATTATCATTAATAAATTATCGTTTATCGTTATGCAAAGGTAATGAAAAATTCCGAAATCGCAAACATTTCGTTAATTATTTAATGTTTATCATTAATTTCAATAAGAACGCAGATCTCTTTATTAAACGTCATCTTTGGAAGATGTACAGCAGAAACACTTGTAACACTCAATGTATCAAACCTATACACAAACAAAGACGAAACGATTTTGCAAGCAAAACTGGTTATCGCTTTTCTGAATAGTAATTCAAGAGAAGATCGAAGACAAAAGCAGAATCGAGAATCATCAAGGGCAAGAGAAATGCTATATTTTTGAAATAACCTCATAATCCGCTAAGAATAAAAAGTTTATGCGGAAGGTTCAAGAACGAGGTAATGAGTTGGCAACTGGTCTGATTTATAGATACTTATGTAAAAAATGTGCCTATCTACTTTCAGATAGGCACACTCTGTTTTATAGTGGTGGTCGTTACTCGAAGAAGGTCTCTTGTGAACCACTATGGCGACCGTCGATATAGATATCTACCTTGTAGGTACCCTTCTCGAAGGAGCTTCCGTCGTAGAAGATGCTCACAGGGACTGACTGATTCTCGTAGTCTACCTTACGCACGGCCGAAGCCATCATCTCGTCACCCTCGAAGTTGAACAATATCATCTCCTCCGACGAGAGAACATAGCCATCGGGGGCAGTGATGCAGATGTATATGCTCTTCTCGCCTGGCTCAGCAAGCTCGTTAGCCGTAAGTTCGAGATCAACCCTTAGGCGTGAGGCCATCTTTATACGGCGCACCTCCTTAGATTTGTCGTTGAGGGCAACCATACGGATACCACTCGCACGGATGACAGCACCGATGCGTACCTTTGTGCCGAGTTCATCGGCCTTCTCCTCGGCAACGTCGGCGCGCAACTGAGCCGAGGTTATCTCCTTCTTGTAGGCTACGTTCTGGGCCTGAAGGTTGCTGTTGATGGTGTTGAGCGAGTCGATCTGCTTGAGGTAGCCCTTCATTACACCACGGAGGGTCTCCACCTCGCGCTTGTACTTAGCAAGTTGGTTGTAGTTGTAGGTCTTCTCCTTCTGCAACTGCTCCAACATAACCACAGCCTCCTGATACTTGACAAGCATAGTGTCGTTCTGATCTTTGAGGCTCTCAAGTTCTGTAACGAGGCTCTCGGCATCGCGCTGGAGTAGGGCATTCTGCTCCTCGAAGAGTTGGCGGGCAGACTGCACAATGGCGTAGTCGGCCTCAATGCTCTTATTCTTAAGGCCGTAGTTGATACTAAAGTAGGCCGCAGGGAGGAGCAACACCAGGAGCAGAAGTGCTATAAGGCGGTAGCCCTTCAGTGAACGCTGGTTGCGCTCAAGGTCGGCCTTGAGGTCATCAACCTCGGCATCGCTGTATGAGCCACCATCGTAGATAGGGGTGTTGTACACCGTCTCTTTTGGATCCTCCTTAGGGCTCTCCTCGTTGGTGGGAGTAGGAGTTGCCGTCTCGTTCTGTGGCGTTGTCTCCTTCGACTCCTCGGCGTGCTCGTCATTGAGGGTGCGCTGATTCTGGCGCTCGGCGAGGATGTCGTTGAGGGTCTTTGGGGCTTGGGTCACCACCTCCTCCGTAGGGGTTGTGGTGGGAGTATCTGGGGTTGCTATAGGCTCGCCGCAGATGGGGCAAGCCTTAGACTTGCTCGACACGGGGTTGCCACACTGTTTACATCTTATAAGTGCCATTCTTTATCTATGAGTTGGTTTTAGGTTACAAATATAACGCTTTTGCAACTATATCAATTATGATATATCCGAAAAATCTATGCGCGGACGCTTGCAGTGTCTGTCGCGCAAGGTCCTGAGCCCTTGATTCTCAGCCATCTGCAAGTTGCTATCCCTGCTGAGAATATCTATGGCTACCTCGCGCGTAAGTTCCATAATCTGGGTGTCGGTAGCGAGGTTAGCGATGTTGAGTTCGAAGGCATCACCACTCTGCTGAGTGCCGTGGATATCACCTGCGCCTCGTAGCTTAAGGTCGAGTTCCGAGAGACGGAAGCCATCGTTGGTTTGGCACATAGCCTCAAGACGGGCGCGGCCCTCCTTCGAGAGTTTGTCGCCCGACATAAGGATACAGTAGGATTGCTCTGCTCCTCGACCGACACGGCCACGTAGCTGGTGCAACTGCGAGAGGCCGAAGCGTTCGGCGGACTCGATGACCATAACCGAGGCGTTGGGGACATCTACACCCACCTCAATAACGGAGGTGGCAACGAGGATATCTGCTTCGCCTCGTTTGAATTGCGACATCGCGGCCTCCTTGTCTTCGGGCTTCATCTTGCCGTGGCACACCGTGATACGGTATTGTGGCAGAGGGAAGTCGCGCGAGAGGGATTCGAAACCATCCTCAAGATCCTTGTAGTCCATCTTCTCGGACTCCTTAATGAGGGGGTATACCACATATACCTGTCGTCCTTTGGCAATCTCCTGGCGGAGGAAGCCGAACATCCTGAGACGTGCCGAGTCGTAGTAGTGGTAGGTATGAATAGGTTTACGACCTGGGGGTAGCTCGTCGATAACGGAGACTTCGAGGTCGCCATAGAGCGTCATCGCCAGAGTTCGTGGGATTGGCGTGGCGGTCATCACAAGGATATGGGGTGGCTGATGGTTCTTGGTCCACAACTTGGCTCTTTGCTCCACACCGAAACGGTGTTGCTCGTCGATGACGACGTAGCCGAGGTTGGAGAATTGCACCTTATCCTCGATGAGGGCGTGAGTGCCGACAAGGATGTCGATCTGTCCTGAAGCGATGCCCTCGAAGGCTGTACGTCGCTCCTTGCTCTTAGAGGAGCCAGTGAGGATGGCGACATTTACGCCGATACCCTCGGCCATACGGGCCATTGTGGCGTAGTGCTGGCGGGCCAAGATCTCCGTGGGTGCCATAATGCAGGCCTGATAGCCGTTATCTACGGCCAAGAGCATCGACATAAAGGCCACCATAGTCTTGCCACTACCGACATCGCCCTGAAGTAGGCGGTTCATCTGTCGGCCCGAAACCATATCGGCGCGTATCTCCTTGATGACACGTTGCTGGGCGCCAGTGAGTTTGAAGGGTAACTTCTTATAATAGAAGTTGTTGAAGGCGTCACCTACACGCCCAAAGACAAAGCCTCCTCCGCGCTGGTGACGCGAGGTACGTTGGGCCTGGATGGTGAGTTGCACGCCGAGGAGTTCGTCGAACTTGAGGCGGTATTGTGCCTGTTTGAGTCGCTCCTTGGATTGTGGGAAGTGGAGGTTGTAGATAGCCTCCTTGAGGGGTATCAGTCCGTAGCGTTGGCGCATAGCCTCACTAAGGGGGTCGCTGAAGGCATCGGGAATGGAGGCAACGAGTTGCCAAGCGTTATGAACAATGGTGTGCATAGCCTTCACCGTGATCGTCTGCGAGAGCTTCTCGGTGGTGGAGTAGATGCCCTGAAAACTGCTCTCCACCTTTCTTGAGAGCGCAACCTCCACACCCTCAATCTCAGGGTGTACAAGGCTGATGCGACCCTTGAAGATTGAGGGACGGCCAAAGACGATATACTCTCGGTTGAGTTCTACGCGCTTCTCGATCCAGTTTACGCCGTGAAACCATAACAACTCGGCACACCCCGTAGGGTCGGTAACCTCGACTACGAAGCGTCGCTTCGGACCATCACCAACGAACGATCGACCAACGACGCGACAACGCAACTGTATGTAGGTATTCTCCATATTCTCGTCTACCTCCGAGAGCGAGAAGATGCGTGAGCGGTCGATGTAGCGGTAGGGGAAGCGCATCAGTAGGTCGCCGACGGTGCGTACGCCTACTTCACGTTCCAGCAGGCGCTGGCGAACTTCGCCAACGCCTCCTACGAACTTGACTTCACGTTTTAGAATATCCGACATAGATACGTTGTATATCAGACTGTTATTGTGCTGTGTATTAGATTACGGTGATGGAGCGCACAGGGGCAATCTTTTCAAGACGAGCCTTGCCTCCGAGATCCCCGATCTCGACGATGAAGACAAACTCTTTGACCTTTACGCCATACTCCTTGCCATCGACCATTACCTTGGTGCTCTCCAACGACTCGGCCAAGCCCTCGGCAGTACCTCCCGTAGCCAATACATCGTCGAGGATGGTTACCTCGAAGGTGTCGCCCGTGGGTTTGCCAACGGCGATGTCGCTAAGGCGGTAGTATAGTTTATCGCAACCATACTCCTTCTCGATGAGCACCTCCTTGAGGTCGCCCTCGGCAAATGGGAGTTTACCACTCTTACGCACGGGAACGATGTTCTCGACGTGCTGAGCCTCGGTGAGTAGTGGGGCTGCGAAGAGGAAACCACGAGCCTCAGGTGCGATGACATTGGGGGTTGTGGTGGCCTCGGCAACGCGAGAGATAAGCTCCTTGAAAACCGCTTTATTCTGCAAATATGGGATGATGTCTACAAAGATAATGCCCTCCTTAGGGAAGTCCTTGTAATACTTAAGTACGTCTTTCATAGCTATTTACGATATTTGTATTTACCCTCTGTAATATCCTCGATGTCGAAGCACTCGTAGACGATGGTGTAACCACCATAGGCCAAGTTGCTGGCTCCGTGAGTCTCCTCCTCATAGAGGAAGCCGAGACGGTTGTCTCTCTGCCAAGCCATAGTCGAGTAGGCGGAGTTGAGAGTTGTCACCTGCAATACGCCATCCCAGTTCTCGGCTATGAAGGCTGGGTCGAGGTAGTCCATCTGGTCGGCAAGCTCCTTGTAGTAGATGCCCACGTTCTTGCGCTGTGGACCAAGAGGGAGCGACTGAAGGAGGAGGTGCATAGCCTTGTTGTCGGCAGTGCGCACCACGGGGAGTACCATAACCTCGCCGTTTGTCGAGTTGTCGGCCGATACAACACCATTGTTCGAAGCACCCGAAAAGGCCTTAGTGAGCCACTGTCCCTGAGCCGTGTTAGCATCGTCAAAGAGGAACATATTGTAGTAGCGACCTCCGTTATAGCGTGAGCTGATGAGGATAGAGCCATCGGGCAACTCCTCAACTTTTGGCTCGTCGGCAGTGTCGTAGACGGCAGGGGTATTAGCATCGCCAAGAATCTTCCACTCTCCACCGAAGTCGTCGGAGTAGAGGACATAGTTCATATGCTTAGCATACTTGTCGCGGATGAGAACGGCACAGTAAAGGCGGTAGTAGTTGCCAACCTTTACCGTAGGGCTCTGGAAGATACGGCCCGAAGCGACGAACATAGAGCGCACAGGGCCATAGCGAGTCTCGTCAAACTGTGAGTAGATAGACTCGGCGATATCCTCAGGCAGGCTCCACGTCTTACCGCCATCCTCGCTATAGAAACGTGCGATATTTTGGTGGTTATTGCGTGTGCCATTCTGGAACGACACGTTGCCAGCACAGCTGAGCAACAACACACGGTTGGACTCTCTATCTGCCACGATACAGGGGTCGCCAAAGCCTACGTTCATAAAGTCGGGCGACTTATCGCCCTTACCCTCGATGAGAGGCATTACGTCGGTCCAGGTATTGCCATTATCGTAGGAGAGAGCGTAGTGGAGGTCGATACGGCCCTTATCCGTAACACCGATATCTGTGCCACTATGGCGATAGTCGGCAACGGCGATAAGCGTACCATCCTTAGTCACAGCGAGGGCTGGGATACGGTATGGGATATCCGTAGGGTTGAGAAGTTGGAAGACCTCGAAGCGCTCCGCAGGAGGGAGTTGTGGTTCTGGGGTCTGAGGTGTGTCATTGGGCTTTGTGCAACTGCAAGCGATGAAAGCTACGCCAAGCATTGATGCAAAAAGCAGTTTAATGCTACTCTTCATAGTTGTACTATTTGCGGTAAGTGTAGTATGCACCTGCCTGGCAAGTAGGCATAAGCACAATGTCGTTTACGTTCATATGGGCTGGAAGGTTGAGCATCCACTCGATAGCCAATGCGATGTCGTCGCCCTGGAGAGCCTCAACACCACGATAGACACCCTCAGCACGCTCCTTGTCGCCGTGGAAACGAACCTCCGAGAACTCGGTCTCTACCATTCCTGGGCGTACCTCGCCAACCTTGATACCTGCGCTGAGCAAGTCGGCACGCATCGCCTGAGAGATGGCGTGTACGGCGTGCTTCGATGCGCAATATACCGCACCATTCTCGTAGGGCTCAGTGCCAGCGATAGAGCCGATGTTGATGATGTGGCCACCCTTGCCAGCCTCAACCATAGCACCACTGATAATCTTAGTGACATAGAGGAGACCCTTGACATTGGTATCAATCATTGCATCCCAATCGGCTGAGTCGCCCTTGTCGATATGCTCCAAACCTGCTGCCAAACCTGCATTGTTGATAAGGATGTCCACTCGGCCCAATGGCTTGAGGTACTCGATGCACTCGGCCTCAGAACGTACATCGAAGTTGAGTGCAACACACTTTGCACCCTTGGCCTCAATCTCCTGCTTGAGGGCCTCAAGGCGCTCCTTACGACGGCCTGTGATGATAATCTCTGTGTCGGGTGTAGCGAGGCGAAGTGCTGTAGCACGACCAATACCCGAAGTTGCTCCTGTGACAAGAATTCGTTTCATGGTTCTATTGTGTTTTTAAGTTTCGACGAAAAATTAAATCAATCACGCAAATTTAATAAAATTTGTTGTGGGATACAAATTGAACAACCCATAATTTGTAATTATGGGTCGAACAACTGATATTGCCGTTGTGGCAAGCCTATTTGCGGAGTGCTTCGATGAGTTCGGGGAACTCCCTCCATAGGGGTTCGGTGAGCAACCACCACTCGCGTGCTTCGGCGGTCTGCGAGGGGCGCTCTGAGGTGATATCCTTGCGGAAGGCCTCGTCGTCGGGATGTTCCGAGGCGATGAGTTCGGCATAGAAGGCCTTGTGGCGAGACTTGAGCAACGAGACAAGGCTCTTGTCCAACACCCCTTCTTGGCGGAGCGATGCCCAGAGACGAGCAACGACAGCCTCGGCAGACTTCTCGGTAAGGTCGATAGCGAGGTCGTCGAAAGCATCCATCTCTTCGGTGGCTATATAGCAGAGTGCCAATAGGTTTACACCCTCGAAGTGGTCCTCGGGGTCGCAGTCGAGGAGCATCTCCAATTGTGCCATCGACATCTCCAAGTCGCCGATGCGGAAATGGTCTACGGCAGAACCATAGAGAATAGAGAGTGCAGCGCGACTATTGGCGTGTTCCCAGCGCAGTGGGAGCGGTTCATCCTCTGGGACGATGTCGGTCAAGAGCATAAAGGCCTCATAGCGACGCTCGCAGGCCTCCTCGTAGCGACCAGCATCGACGAGACGCTCTACTTCCTCTTTGTGACGAAAGAAGTTGTAACGCCCCTGACCCTCAAGTTCGAAGAGTTGGTCGGGCGTAGGGTTAAATCTATACTCCGCGTTTGGCATATCCTCTGATTTTATACATTAACAATCCTGAAATTATTGCTGTTAGGCCTGCTCCGTATGCGTAGGCACTGGCCGTAGCACCGAGACCTAAAAACTGTCCTGAGACAAAGAGGAATGAGGAGCAGACATAGGTCATAAATATTGCGGGCAGAAGGGCAATGAAGGTGTATTTGCTATTGCGCTGTGTGAGCCACGCCGTAATCATCCAAAGGGTGATGACCGAGAGAGCCTGGTTGGACCAAGCGAAGTAGCGCCAGATGGTGTCGAAATCTACGAAGGCGATGCCGATGCCTATGGCAAAGAGTGGGAGGCTGACAATGAGGCGCTTGTAGATAGGCTTCTGGTCGTAGTGGAGCATATCGGCAATGATGAGACGTGCCGAGCGGAAGGCTGTATCGCCCGAAGTGATGGGGGCGATGACCACGCCAAGCAGGGCTAAGATGCTACCTATGCGGCCCAGAGTAGTGTCGCAAATGAGTGATACTACCACGCCAGCATTGCTGTTGTGTGCCTGCATATAGTCGTTCAACTGCTCGATACCTCCGAAGAAGGCCATCGCTATAGCGGCCCAGATGAGGGCGATGATAGACTCCGAAATCATAGCGCCAAAGAAGATGGGGCGTGTCTGCGACTCGTTGGTAACACAACGCGCCATAAGTGGTGACTGAGTGGCGTGGAAACCTGAGATAGCACCACAGGCGATACTGATGAAGAGCGTAGGTACGATAGGTAGACTCTTGGCGTTGAAGTGCATATTATCCAACGACACAAGTTCGGGGATGGTGTAGTCGCCAATGAGGAGTACGCCAAACAGCATTATGGCCATAATGATTAGGGCTGCACCAAAGATAGGGTATATCTTGCCTATAATCTTGTCGATAGGAAGGACAGTGGCAACGAAGTAGTAGACGATGATTACGCCAACCCAGAAGAGGTAGGGCATATCGCTCTTGTCGGCAAGAATCTGTGATGGGGTGACAATAAATACTGCACCCACCAAAATCATCAACAAGGGGATTATGATGAGGGTGAGTTTGTGCATACCGTCTCCGAGATACTTACCAATAATTTCGGGGAGGCTCTTGCCATCGTTACGTAGCGAGATGACGCCAGAGATATAGTCGTGCATTGCGCCCAAGAAGATGCCTCCTAACGTAATCCAAAGGAAGGCTACAGGACCATAGCACGCACCCAACACTGCTCCAAAGATGGGGCCTGTGCCAGCGATGTTCAGCAACTGGATGAGGAAGATGCGCCAACGTGGGAGCGGAATGTAGTCTACTCCGTCGTATAACTTATTGGATGGTACATCGGCTTTGGGGTCGATGCCAACGAGTCTGTCGATGAATGCTCCATAGAGAAAGTAGGAGGCAACCAGGGCAATAAGGCAAATGAAAAACGTAATCATAACTTTTTTTGTTTAATCACTGCGAAATTAGCAAAAAATTACGATATTTGCAGTGTCAAACTAAAAATAGTTTGACCATTAGGCGCCTTAATAGCTCAGTCGGTAGAGCACTTCATTCGTAATGAAGGGGTCGCGGGTTCGAGTCCCGCTCAAGGCTCACGACTCTCGTTAGTAGTGCTGACGAGAGTCTCTCTTTTTGAGCCTGTAGGTTGTTGCCACTAACCGCGCACGTAGTGTGGCATCTCGGCAGGAATCTCCAACGAAAACTCAACAAGGCCTGCAATCTCCCCCTTCTCGTACCAAGGAGTCTGGTAGATAAGTTTGCGGAGTGGTCCCTTCTCGATGGTGTAGGCGTTATTCTCGCCATTGGTCATCAGGCGGTTGATAATCTCGCGAGAGCGTGCTGAATGGCAAGGGATCATCGAGCGACCACGTACGTCGCCATTAACCTCACAAGAGCGTGTGTTCTGGTAGAGGACAACGCCATCGAGGTCACAAACGGTTATGGCACAAGTCTTTAAGTTGTCGCCCCAGGGGCAACGTAAGGTTTCAAAATCCATAGTATTGTATGTTTGGTATAGTTACGAGTTGATGCGGTAGACATTCTTTACACCCTTGATTCTGCGGAGCGAGTGAAGTAGCATATCGACCACGCTGACGCTCGGCACTTCGACCGTGAGTTGTGCTGTGGCACTGCCATCGCCCTTGGGCGTGAAGTTGATGCCTCGCACCGAAAGTTTGAGATCCTTGCTCGCCGTGTCCATAATAATAGTGGCAAGACCAGGTATGTCGGCAGCGGTGATGGCTACGGTGATGCGGAAAGCGCCCGAAGCGCCCTCCCTCCATCGAGCGTCGATAACTCGGTAGGGGTAGCGCTCGCGCATACGACGTGCATTAGGGCAGTCGGTGCGGTGGATGGTGATACCAGCATTTATGGTGATAAAACCGAAGATGTCGTCGCCCTTGATAGGGTTGCAGCAACGGCCCAGTTTATACTCTATGTTATTGATGCTATCATCGATAACGAGGGCATCGGAACGCTGTGGCGCAGGGGTTGCTTCGCGCTCCTCCCTCAGACGCATCTTGCGCTCCTCGACCTCCGCAGCGGCCTGTCGGCGCTCCTCCTCGGCCTTGCCAGAGAGCCAGTGGTGGAGAATCTCCTTAATCTGTGTGATGTCGATCTTCTGGTCGCTGATAGCAACATATAGTTCGTTGCCACGACGGATTTTGAAGTGCTTACATAGATAGGCAACTACCTCATCTATAGCAATATCCATCTTCCAGTTCTTAACCTTGCGCTCCAACTCCTCACGGCCCAAGCGGGCGTGCTTCTGTCGCTCCTCGCGCAAGAAAGCACGTACCTTATTGCGGGCCTTCTGTGTCACACATATAGAGAGCCAGTCGGCCTTAGGTTTCTGATCCTTGCGTGTTATGACCTCGCAGATGTCACCATTCTTCAGAGGCTCCTTTATAGGTACAACGCGGCCACCAATCTTACCTCCCGTGCAGATGGCACCCAACGAGGTGTGGATGTCGAAGGCGAAATCGAGCACCGTAGCACCCTCTGGGAGTTTGCGAATATCACCCGAAGGGGTGAAGACAAATATTTCACCCTCAGATGGTTTTGCTTCGAAACGGTGGGCGATAGACTCCGAAGAAGTGTTCTCCAACAGCTCTCTAAGGCGACCTAACCACTCCTCAGCACCCATACCACCCTGCTTAACACCCTTATAGCGCCAGTGGGCGGCGATACCGCGCTCGGCAACCTCATCCATACGCTCGGTGCGAATCTGTACCTCGACCCATCGACCACTCTCGGTGACTACGGTGGTGTGGAGCGACTCATAGCCATTGGACTTTGGGATAGAGATCCAATCCCTCATACGCTTAGGGTTTGGTTTATAGAGCGATGCGACGTGAGAATAGACGGTCCAGCAGAGCGACTTCTCGCGCTCGATGGGGCAGTCGATGATGATGCGCAAGGCGAAGATATCGTAGACACCGTTGAAGTCCACCTGCTGTTTCTTCATCTTTTGGTAGATGGAGAATACCGACTTCGTGCGACTCTTGATATGGTACTTTATGCCCTCCTCATCCAAGAGTTTGCGCACGGGGGCAAGGAACTCCTCGATGAAGGCGCGACGCTCGGCCTCGCTGTCGGCAAGTTTTGTGACGATATCGTTATAGGCCTCAGGCTCAATATATTTCAACGATAAATCCTCCAATTCACTCTTTAGGGCGTAGAGGCCTAACTTATGTGCAATCTCGGCATATAGGTTGAGGCTCTCCCAACTCTTTGCAAGGCGCTTCTTCTCGGGGAAGATAGCCAATGAGCGCATAACCTCCAAGCGGTCGGCAAGTTTTATGAGAATCACGCGAGGGTCTTCGGAGTATGAGACAATCATATCGCGGAAGACCGAGGCCTGCTCCTTAGAGCGCTTTAGTTTGATATCCGAAATCTTGCAGAGCGACAGGGCGATACCCAAGACCTCCTCGCCATAGTTTGTACGGATGGTCGAGGAGAGTGCATCAAGGTCAGTGGAGTGTTCCTGTACGGCGATGCGCACCACGTCGTGAACGATGGCGGCAATGGTGGAGTTACGGCCCAAGCCAATCTCCTCGGCAACGATGCGCGCCATAGCCACACCGTGGTCAAGCAGTGGGGTGTTGTCGTAGCGAACACGACCCTTAAGGGTCTCGTCGGCAAAGCATAAGGCATCATCGACCATCGCCTGAGTCTTAGGCGAGTAGTTTGTGGCGATGAGTTGCCTGAAATCGTTGTATCTATCTAATACAGAGTTACTCATAGGACATCTGTGTATTATCGGTTAATCTTTATAGACAACAACTAAGTCGTCGTTGCCTATGGCGTAGAGTTCTCGCTCGGAGGCTGTAGCGATGTCGCTGCAGGTGATGCGCTCTACACGGAAACCTGCGCTACGAAGGCGATCATCGTAATCACGGCCATAGACTCGGCGGTGGTCGTACTGACCGAAGAGACGTGTGCGCTCCTCCCTATCTGTCACGCTGTCATCCTCGAAGGTTGTGGCTCGTCTCCTATCCTCAGGAACGAGGAGTATGCCCCAGCCACCGTGGCATAGGATGCGGTGTAGTTCGCGTAGTGCAACCCTGTCATTCTCAACGTGTTCGAGTAGGTGGTTGCAGATGACTACCTCTATAGTCCCATTGTCCAACGGAATCTGCTGAACGTCGAAGTGTAGGTCGGCTAGCGGAGACTCCAAGTCGGCAGTTATGTAGTTGCCACTATTGCCATAGAGGGGTTTCAGGTGGCGCATAAGCGATACCTCAGGGGCTATATGTAGCAGGCGAGGGCGACGCTCCAAGAGGTCGGTGTGGCGTGTTATCCACAGCCATATCATACGGTGGCGCTCCAGGGCTAAGCATCGTGGGCAGAGGGCATCCTCGCGCGAAGTGACATAGCCATAGGGCATAAACTTGCGACGTCGGCTACCACAGAGTGGACACTCCCTACCTCGTCCTAAGTAGGCGATACCCATAATGGGTACGGCCCACGAAGCAAGGCGCTGTAGCCAACTGCGTGGTATATGGTTCAATGCCCAACGGATAGCACTCTTCATTGGTTTAGCGCAAATATAGGGTTAAAAAGCCTTTGAGGCGATGTCGTCAATCTCCTCTTTGACCTCCAAAAGGGTGTCACGGCAGAGGTCGATAAGTTCGTTTGCGCGTTTCATCGTCGAGGGGAGCTTGTCGAGGGTAATCTCTCCCGAACGTAACTTTGCAATTAGCCCCTCCAACTCCTCGATAGCCTCGCTATAGGTAGGGGTGTTTTTTGTACTCTTCTTAGCCATATATATAAATAAGTATTACTCTTTGGTTATATTTTGCACTACGGCATTGATGGTGCCGTTGTGAAGGGTTATCTCTATCTGGTCGCCAATGCCAACCCCGCAGGCAGAGGTAATTATACCCTCGGAGTTCTGCACAAGAGCAAAGCCGAGTTTAAGGATGTTATCCAACGAGTAACTCTCCGTAAAGTGCTTGAGCGACTCGAGGCGTTGCTCCTCGGTGGCGATAATGTGTGAGGATAACTCCTTTATGCTCTGTTCGATAGCCGAAAGGTTGTGGCTATGGTTCGAGATATTTTGGCTTGCCAAGTGACATAGTTCCAATTTGCGTTGAGCCAGATATGAGTTCTGGTTATTGAGCATCTGCTCCGAGAGTTGGCGAAATTCTGTGGCCAGGTCATATATAGTATTCAACTCCGCCGTAGCGCTATCCACCAAGAAGGCTCCTACGGCCGTTGGAGTCTTGCACATATAGTGTGCGACCATATCCACTACCGAGACATCCTTGTCGTGGCCGATACCCGTGATTACCGCCATTGGCATCTGCGTAACGTAGAGGGCGATGCGGTAGGAGTCGAAGAGAGCTAAGTCGCTCGTAGAGCCTCCGCCACGGATGATGACTGCGATGTCGAAGTCACTCTCCCTCTCGGCAATGGCACTAAGGGCATTGACAACACTCTCTTCAGCACCCTCACCCTGCATAGTGGCCTCGAAGAGTGTGACGTTGAAGTTGAAGGGCGAAGAGCCAATCTCGGTCATAAAGTCGCGATAGCCTGCGGCAGTGGCGCTCGACACAACAGCGATGCGGAGCAGGGGGCGAGGGAGGGATAACTCCCTATTCATATCCCATACGCCATCCTCCTTGAGTCGCTCGATGGTCTCGCGACGACGTCGCTCAACATCTCCCAAGGTGTAGTTCGGGTCGAGGTCTATAATCTGGAGCGAGAAGCCATAAATCTCGTGGTAGGTGACAACCACACGGACTAAGATACCTATGCCCGAAGAGAGGGGTGAGCCTGTGGCCTCACGGAACATAGCATCTATCTGGGTGTAGTTGTTACGCCAAATCACGGCACGTGCTTCGGCACGTGGCACACCCTCGCTATTGCCCTTCTCAACGAGGTTGAGGTAGCAGTGGCCTGAACGATTGATCTTGAGTTCCGAGATCTCGGCACTCACCCACAATGGGGTGGCGAAACACTCCTCCACGGTGGTACGCACCATACGTTGTAGGTCGTATAGTGTGATGCACGACTCCTTAGAGGTGAAGAGGTTATGTCTCGAAGTCTCCATTGTTGCGCTATCTTATAATTACGAATGGCTCGGTAGGTAACTCCTTGTGTAGTGGGAGTTTAAGATTTACAAGGTGTTGGCTTGCAACACCCTCTCCCTTGCGTTGGGCAGGCTCCCAGAGAGGGGCATCCTCTATGGCCTTGGTCACACGGCCGAGGAATTGGCGCGAGGTGGACTCTAAGACCTCCTCGATGGATGTGCACCCCGTCTCGTCTACGACGATACGTAACGAGACTCGCTCGGCAGGCATATTGTCGGGCCATTTGACCGTGGCGGCAAGGTAGTCGGTGAAGTTGCTGTATCCCTCAGTAGAGAAGCGAGCAGGGCTGTCGTAGCGAAGTGTGACAAGAACGACTCCCTCGGATGCTTCGATACCCCACGTGGCGATAGTCTCCTCGTCGGCAGGGAGAGTCTCAATAGTCTCTATGTCGTTCTGCGCAATGCCGTCGATGCTCTCCACCACCACGCCATTGACGACGTAGAGTGGGCCGTGAGCCGAGAGACTTACGGCGGTGAAGAGTCCTGCAAAGATGAGTAGCAATAGGCGCATAACGAGGAGTGGTTAGAGGGGTGTTATAGTTTGAATTTATAACTTATGCCAAATATGTGACGCATCTCATTTTCAAGGAGATAGCCCTTAAGATTGCCACTATTCTTCTTATAGTCGATATTATACGAACGGTCGTAGTCGAAGTAGTAGTAGAAGTCGAGGCGGTGGTTGCGGTCGGCACGGAACTTAACGCCAACACCAGCACGGTAGCGTGTGATATAGTTATCGAGGGTGTGTGGCTCAGCCTTATAGTTATTCACCACGCCTGGGGCGTTGAGCGTATTGTGCAACTCGAACAGCACGTATGGGGTCCAACGAGAGTGGCGAATACCGTAACTTGCCGTAAGGCGTGAGCGGAGCACCATCTCTGGGTTAGGCTTCTCGTACAAGTTTACGGAGTCGGTACGGAAGGTTGTTTGCAGACGCTCTCTGAGAGCCAGCTCCACTCGACCAATCTCCACGTTACCCTCAAGGTTGGCATTTACGCGGTGGCGAGGCTTATCCCACGCACGATCCTCGAAGTCGTGAATGTTGATAAGGGTGTATTCCGCACCGAGGTTGAAATATTTGCACACCTCGTAGTTGATGCCTGCTGAGGTTTGAAAGCGATCAACGGAGCGAAGGTCGTTGTTGAGACGCATCTGTAGGCCAGCCTCCAACGACAAGTTCTTCGCTACCTCCCACTCTACAGCACCCTCAACGCGACCACGGAAGTCATCGCTGGTGACAGAGGCTGGGGCGGGAATCTCCTGTGCCTGAACAGCACCAATGGTGAAGAAAAGGAGTGTGATGGCAGTGATTATATGTAAATACTTCATAGTTAGTCTGTTTTATTGGTTAGAAGGCACTCTTCTCGTTTATCTTCATCGTACTTTCGGACATCGGGTTCTCACCTCGCTGAGGGTAGTAGTAGACCTTGAGGAAGGCTACGTCGCGGAGGAAGTCTACATTGCCAACATCTACCCTGAGGACCTTATGTCCGAGGCGGGTTTCGAGGTCGGCGATAAGCTCTGCTCGGCGGTCGGGGCGGATGAGTTCGATGCGCTCGTAGCACACCAACTTCGAGGCCTCGCGCTTGCGCATAATGGCATACTCGACGACGGTGAGGAGCAAAAGGAGAAGTCCGTTGGCGAGGGCTAACTCGGCATACGACACCGTAAGGTTAATGCCATTGATAACCGCCACAGCAATAGAGAGGAAGAGGTAGGTCATCTCTCGAATAGGCACCATCTCGGTACGGTAGCGCATAATGCCAAAGATCATAAATAGGCCCAGACCAATGCTTACGTCTATGCCGACACTCTTCATAAAGAAGAGGAGGAGAAAGACGGCCGAACCAAAGAGCATAAAGGTTACGGAGAAACCCTTGCTATGGCTCTTAGGGTAGTAAAAGAGCCAGGCGATGGCTGCGGTAACAAGCAGATTGACCGCAAATTGCAAGCATAACTGCTGAACGGAGATGCTATCACACAAGGGGATGCCCAAGAAGGTAGCACCCGTGGTGTGGTCGCTATTTGTTAGGGCCGCAATCTCAGCATCGAAGAGATCTGGATCGCTGATGGGGTTATTGAGTCCAAGCATAGTCTATAGGTTTTCTATTTAACGAAGTTTAGTACGATTCTATTGTAGCCGAGGCGCTTTTCGATGGCGCGTATCTTCTCCAACATCCTATTGCGTTTGATGCCCTCGACCGTGAGGGCTGTTCCGAGGCAATACTTGCTCACCTTGAAGGGTTTGATGCCCATCTGGCTCAGTAGGCGTTTTGTGGTGGAGTCCACCCTGCCATCTTGCTTGAGTTCAGCAATCGCCATACCCTTTACCTCTGCACTACGCCCCGAACGAATATCCTCGTAGCGAAGGTCGAGGTCGATGGTTATACGCTCGCTAAGGTTGGGATTTACCAATGTAATGCGCACAAAACGTGTCGATAACGAGGCGGATAGCGTCGTAATGTCGTGGCGAGATATTGCAGATACAAAGTCGTTGGCCTTGTCGGAGGCCCTGAAGTCTGCAAAGTTCATAGCAGGAATCTCTATGCGTCTCTTATTGGTGCGCCCACGGTTGTTCTTGTCCTTTACCTCGATAAAAGTCGTGCCACTCTCGACGTAGCGACGTGTGCGTATCTTTTGGCGGTTGAGTTGTTGGTTGTGATGGGCAACATACATAGCGCGCTCCTCGGTATCGAAGTAGAGGGTGTCGTAGCGATAGGCAAAGATGCCATCGTTCGTCTGTACCCTATAGCCGAGCAATGAGGCCTCCTTGAGGAGCGTTATGACACTCTCCTGGTCGAGGATGAACTTGGTGTCGATGCGGTTCATAAGTTTCACCGCACGCATCTCATCCAAGGAGATGTGCCCCATCTCTGTCCATAGGTCGAGATTGTTGAGGTGTTCGTATGTGGCGTACGGTTGCATAGGGCGAACTACTCGAAGATGTATTCGAATTGGCGGTATGAGTTGAGGGTGCCGTTGGCGTTGTAGTTCAAGCGACGGATGCAGACTCCGTTGCTGTCGTACTCATACTTTCGCACCTTATCCACCTTACCTCGCTCGTTATAGACTATCTGCTTGATGAGTTGGCCTTTGTCGTTGTATTCGAATGTGGTCCTCCATGCGAGGTGGCGACCAAAGTCGGCGTATTCTGCCTCGGCAATGAGTTGTCCTAAGCTATTGTAGGTCTCGGTGTGGTCTATCCACTTGTTCTTGCCATCGGGTGTGGTCTTCCACTCCTTGACCGTAAGACTCTTGCCCTGTTGCTTAGCCATAAGGGCTCGTTCGGGAGACTCGCTAAAGGCGGTAAAGGTGATGGTGAGCGCCACCAGTGATAGTATAAGACGTTGAAACTGCATACTCTTCGCTAAGAAATAAGGGACCAATCCCAAGGTGGAATTGGTCCCTATGAAACTATTGTGGCACCTATCCACCTACTACAACTCGCTCTCCTTCAAGCGCTCAGCGTTCTCGGCAACGATAAGCTGGTCGATAACATCCTGAATGTCACCGTCCATAAAGGCTGAAAGGTTGTAGATTGTGTAGTTGATACGGTGGTCGGTGATACGTCCCTGAGGATAGTTGTAGGTACGAATCTTTGCTGAACGGTCACCCGTAGAGACCATAGTCTTACGCTTCGACGCAATCTCGTCGAGGTACTTAGAGTATTCGAGGTTGAAGACACGTGTACGCAACTCCTCGAAGGCCTTGTCGAAGTTCTTGAGCTGTGACTTCTGATCCTGACACTGCACGACGATACCCGTAGGGATGTGGGTAAGGCGGATAGCAGAGTAGGTGGTATTTACTGACTGGCCACCAGGACCTGATGCACAGAAGATATCCTTGCGGATGTCGTTCATCGAGATCTCGATATCGAACTCCTCGGCCTCAGGAAGAACTGCTACGGATGCAGCAGAGGTGTGAACACGACCCTGGGTCTCGGTCTGTGGTACTCGCTGAACACGGTGTACGCCCGACTCATACTTCAATGTGCCGTAGACGCTCTGGCCTGTAACCTTGAGCACAACCTCCTTGTAACCACCTGCAGCACCGTCAGAGGCAGAGGTGATCTCGTAGCGCCAACCCTTCGACTCGATATACTTGGTGTACATACGGAGCAAGTCGCCTGCAAAAATCGCAGCCTCGTCACCACCCGTACCACCACGAATCTCGACGATGGCGTTCTTGTCGTCCTGTGGATCTTTAGGGATAAGAAGCAACTTGATCTCCTCCTCCATCTTCTCGATAGCAGGCTCCAAGGTAGCAACCTCCTCACGTGCAATCTCTCTGAACTCCTCATCCTTCTCGTTAGCCAATACATCCTTTGCCTCGGCAAGGTTTGCAAGGGCTGTGCGGAAGCGGTCAGAGGTCTCGATGATAGGCTCCAACTCCTTGAACTCCTTGGTGAGCTGCACGAACTGTTTTACGTCGGCGATAACCTCTGGGTCGGTGAGTTTCTGACCTATCTCCTCGTATTTTAACTTAAGGCCATCAAGGCGAATAAGTATTGAATTGTCTGCCATATTATATGCTTTAGTTTATTTAATTGCGCAAATATACAATTTTTTTTCGAAGAATCCATAACCGTTAAGTCACTATTAGTTAAATGATTGTATTTGTAATGAAAAAATAATGTAAAAAAATTTGACAAAAAGGCTTGACAAACGCATTTTCACGTTGTATATTTGCACTGTCAAACGGATGCTAACGAGAGTTGAAATTTAGGACCAAGGTTGAGGTGCGTGGCCTAAATCTAAAAGTTATGAACATTCGTAAAAAGCATATATACAACGTATAAGGTTGTATTATTAATATTAATTAACATTTAATAAACAAAGTTATCAACAGGCGCAAGAGACTCAATTTAAGTTGGAGTATAGAGCGTTTGCAAGGAAAAGTACACTATTTTCTAATATATTAAAATATTTGACTATGAAATTTACAACTATCCCCTCCAATGGTGCAGATTGGAACAAACCACTGCTCTACACCATTGAGACTGACCAGACGGACTCGGAGAGTGTAGCCGTAGATATTATTGATGTAAATACCCGACAATCAATAGGGTCGTTTACGATTTACACCCTTGCAACCAAGAGTTTCGACATTGCGCCCTACCTGCGAAGCCAAGCGAGTATCGACCCTGTAGTGCAGCAGAGTGGAATCGCAATATCGCCCGCGGCATTCAATGTCAAAGTGGTGGCGAATGGCGTAGAGTCACTGCCCCGTATATACTACAGAGCGCCAATCGATTACACCATATCAGCAATCCTGAGCGATGCCGTGGAGAACGATGAAGTTACTTCGGGTGACATATTCAAACTGACCATCTATGCCCCTAAGAGAGTGGTGGTGAGGGTCACGCGCTACTGGTTGTCACCGAAAGTGTATGAGTATTCGATTGATACGCAGAGTAAGCCCGTGGAGTTCTCCTATCTCTTTAACTCCACTACAGGACAAGAGAGATTCACAATCGATGTATTGTGCGATAATGTGTTAATTAAGTCATACTCACGAAGGTCTGTGCCAGCCAATGGGGCTCAGACAATCCTTTGGTACAACCCTCGTGGAGGCATAGAGACCTACCCTTTCCCCAAGCAGACAAGGCTCAGCTGCCGAGCGAGGGTTGAGAATGAGGAGTGTGGTATGGGCGCATATACACGGTTGAGTGGTGTAATAACTCGAAGTGTGCTATGCTCGGCCTATGAGAGTGAGGCTCGTCTAAAACAGATAGCACAGATAGTCCTGTCACCGAAAATATATACGTGGCGAGATGGCGAGTGCCGAGAGATTAAGCTCACAAAGCGTGAGATTGAGTTTAATAAGCGAGGGGAACTCCATAGCCTCGACATAGAGGTTGAGGAGGAGTGGAAAGGGGGTGAGTTATGGTAGCCCTATATATTGATGGTGTGGATTGCCCTTTGGTTGAAGGACGAGTGACCTTTCCGCTCTTCAGTGCCAAGAAGTTGCGTAGTATCGAAGCCTGGCGCAGTGGCGAGAGTGTGGAGTTAGAGGTGCTGGCAACGCCTCAAATGGACCATCTCTTCGGATTTGCCAATGAGGCTAACCATACCGAGGATTTTAATACCTCCTATCATCTTGGCGAGGTGAAAGTAGATGGAGTCTCCATCCTTTCGGGAGTCGCTTCGCTTGTTGGGGCTCGTATTGGCAAGAGACGTACCTATAGGGTGGAGGTGCGCTCTGGAGGCGCAGAGTGGGCCGATAATGTGGCGATGACGCGCCTCAGTGCCACCGATATTGCCACTGAGCGAATTATGACCCTAACCTCCGTTATGGAGTCGTGGCGTGATGGTGGAGATATAAGGCTTTTGCCGATTAAGCGTGATAGCTATGCCACGGAGGCACATACGGGGCAGTATATTCCACAACAGACGATACTTCCGCAGGATTACCACCCCTTCCTATCGTTGCACGCCATAGTCGAGAGAAGTATTTGCCGAGATGGTTACACTATTCAGAGCAATTTCCTAAACACAGAGTTCTTCAAGAGCCTGATGCTCAGTGGTGCATATAGTCAGCCTGAGACAGAGCAAGCCTATAGTACGATGGACTTTAAGGCGGTGCGTTCGAGGTCTACCACTACAACTTCATCGCTGAATGGTAGAGTAGACGTAGCCTCTCCGGAAGGGGGCTGGCGCTTAGGTCCACTCGTCGATACGGTATCCCCCTCGACAGTGGATGAGAATGGTAACGCCTGCTACGAGGCATTCTCGCGAGGCGGTTGCTTCAAGATAGAGTCTGGAATCCCAACATTTCGTCCAAGTCGAGAGGTGCGCGTGGCATTCGACATACGACTACACTATACCACCGACTATCGTATAGTATCCTCCACACGTCTCAAGGGCTACGACAAGATCTACATAAGTAGCGATTGTTATGTCGATGTAGACCTTATAAACCCCTACAAGGATAGGCGTGCAACGGCCCAGCCAGGCATAAAATATAAGCTCTTTATTTTCGACTACAATCCAGAGGCCTCATATAAGTTAATTGGTTATGGCTCTGTGACTTCAGCGGTGTCGTCGGTAGTCTTGCCAAAGAGCTATACGGGCCAGTTGGCTCTGTCGGTTATGCATCCTGGCCAGACGAGTTATACGCCCTATGAAGGCGATTGGGCTCTCTACGATGGCATCATCTCCGAGACGGGTCGAAGGGAGGTGGATATCACTCTGCGTACGCCATTCGAGGCACTCTCCCCCTCCTCGCCAAAGGAGTTTCAGACAATCTACTTCTATGGGGCTTCCGCGGAGCAGAATCTCACTCTTCACTCTGGGTGTAGTATCGTTCCGATATTTGGCGGTACGGCAGGTTATGGCGAGTTGCTTAAGTTCAAGGATGTGGCGCACCACGACATCTCGCAGGCTTCGGCTATTGAGGCTGTGGCGCACCTCTTTAACCTCTGTATCTATACGCACCTTCCGACAAAAAGGGTCTACATAGAGCCTTACGATGACTTTTTCAATGGAGAGGTTGTTGATTGGCGAGAGAGGCAGCGACGTGAAGACGACGTGATTAGCGAGGGGGCTAAGGAGGGCTATATGGCTGAAAAGTTGGGGTACCAGCAATCAGACGGAGCGACGGCGCGCCTCACCTCCAATCTATCCACGCCCTTTGGACAGTGGAGTAGGGCCTATCGCAACTACGCCGTCAAGGGTAGTGTTCGCAGTCGCCTGAATCCGATACTGCTGGCTACGGCATCTATGGATAATGCTACGACCCTCGCACCATCGGCAAAGTTCTTAGTAGTGGGCGACCGTGATCGCATTGCTAATCAGGAGTATATAGCGCCACGTATTGTATCGTATCAGGGTGTAAAACAACTTCCCGAAGGCGAGATGTGGCCCTTGTCGAGTGGTATAAACTACTATCCGTTGGCTACGTTCCACGACCCTGATACTGGCGTGAGCCTCTGCTTCGAGGATAGAGATGGCTGTAGTGGCCTACACCGATACTACGATAAGGAGTTGCAGGAGACCTATTTAGGTCAGACCCTCACAACGAATATCGCGCTGTCGCCTGAGGGCTATATGAAACTCTTCGACCCTCTGTCTGAGGAGGCTAACATACGGTCACGCTTTCTTCTGAACATCGGTAGTAGCAGTGCGCTCTTCCGTCTCGATGAGGTAGTCTCGTATGACGCCGAGAAACAAGTAGCCCGTTGCAGATTCCAGCGAATCCTAAGCGGGCAAACAGAATAAATCTTTAACATCTAAAATTTTATGAGTCAGTTAATTAAAATCAAGAACGAAGTAAACCTCACGACTATCGATATTGAGGGTACTATCGGAATGGAGGAGGCGTGGCAGTTCGACAACCCCGACAGCCGTGTTGCTACTTACGAGCGCTTCCGCGAGAGTGTGTCGCAGATTGCCGACATCCAGAACAGCGAAATCAGGGTCAATATCCGCTCTACGGGTGGCGATGTGAACGATGCCATTCTCATCTACGAGGCCCTACGTGCTACGGGGGCAAAGGTCACCACCTGCTGCTATGGCTATACCGCCTCGGCGGCGACCATCGTGGCTCAAGCGGCAAGTGAGGGGTGTCGCCTCATAGCACCCTCCTCGCTCTACCTCATCCACAACTCCATCTGTGCTACGGAGGGTAATGCCGAGGAGTTGCAGGCCGAAGTGGAGATGTTGCACCAGACGGATATGCGTCTTGCCGATATCTATGCCACACGTTCGGGCCGAGATATTGAGGAGATAAAGGCGCTTATGGCTGAGAATGGTGGTCGAGGCAAGTGGCTCTCGCCAGAGGAGGCTATTGCGATGGGGTTGGTAGATGCTGTAGAGGATGTTGTGGCTCCGACGACAACCTTTACTGAGCGTACTAAGCAGGCTGTAGTGGCACTACTCAACCACTTGGGTATCACGGCTGAGGCCTCGTCACCAGAGCCACCACACCCTGCCGACGATATCAATATTGTGGTGCGTAACAGCCAGAGTGAGAAACCTTTGGCATCGCATAAGGAGATGTCGCTCATCGCTCTAAAGGAGGCACAGCGCGAGGTGGAGGCCTCGAAGGTTAAGAGTGTGCAAGACCCCAACCCTGTGGACCTCGATAGCGACCCTCGCAAGTTGGCCTATGAGTCGGATGCACGCAATATGCGACTACGATAAAAAACGGGAGCAATCCCAAACAAACTTTTTTACTAACACTTAAACACATTTTAAAATTATGGGACTTATTGAAAATCCTAAGACCTACACAGGTCGTGATCTTGAGACAATCTTCTTTCGCCCTATGTTGGTAGGCCAGAATGCCGAGCAGCTTGGTATCCGAGTGATGTACAATATGCCGGTACCGACAACTATCCAGATGTGGAGCCCTCGAGCCGATGTGCTTACGGCCTATAGCTCTGGCTGGAGTGGTGGCGACTGCGCTACACACGGACAGAAGAGCATCGAACTAAGTAAAATCAAGGCCGAGGTTGGCTTCTCCGCTTCGGACTACTTCCAGCAGGTCTTCGAACTCATCGTGGGTCGTGCGGATGTCAATCTCGACGACCTCACAGGCTCGGAGTTGGAGCAGGCAGAGACGGAACTCTTCCGTGCCTCTATCGCTGAGAGTCTGCGCGTTACGATGTGGATGGGAGATAAGCAGGCCTCGTCGTATAACCTCTTCGACGGTTTCTTGACATTGGCCCACAGGTATAGTGCCAATCCTGCGGTAGGTAAGGTGAACTTCCAGGGCAAGGGTGTGAGTCCTGACACCATCCTCGAACTCTTCTCCTCGATGTGGGACAATGCCTCGGCGGAACTCAAGTCGCTTAAGGCCGAAGGCAACCTCGCCTTCTTCGTGACGACGGATGTCTACGATGCCTACGAGCGTTATCTCGATGGTTGTGGTGCGGATGGCGCTTATACCGATCTCATATCGGGACGCAGAGAGTTGTCGTACCACGGTATCAAGATTGTCGATATGGGTGTATCGAAGTATTTCGACCCTGATGGTAGTCTCGCCTCAACACAGTGTCTGCTTACCGACCGTCGCAACCTCGTCTTGGCGGTGAATACCTCGGATTATCCAGGCTCGGAGGTGCGTATGTGGTATAACCCCGATGCTATGGAGAATCGCCAGCGCGCTGTCTTTATGGCGGGTGCCGAGATTCTCGATGAGACAATCCTCGTGGTTGCTAATTTTTAGCCATCCCAAACGACTAACGTGTTAAATCTTAATGACTATGAGTAAAAAGATTGCTACACGTGTCGTTGCAACCTCTAACCGCTCCGAGTCCCTCTTGGGCTCGGAGGGTGGGGGTGCTTCGCAGACGTGTGATAAGGTATGGCGCTGGGGTAGCGATAATATGTTGCCCTATGCCCTTTCGCTCCTGGCTCGTCGTTCGGTTGCTCATCGTAGGATACTAAACGACAAGGCCGACTACGTGGCTGGCAAGGGGTTGGTCTATGATGACAATCCGCTGTTACACCATATAGCAACCTCAGCAAATGGTAGTGGTGAGTCGCTCCGCAGTGTGATTGCACGCTTGGCATTGGACGAGGCGATGTTTGGTAACGCCTTCTTGGAGGTGGTGACCAACGAGCAGAAGAGCCTGCTCTCGTTCTACCATATAGATGCCTCGAAATGTCGTATTGCCAACGACTCTAAGCACGTGGTAATCCACCACGACTGGCGAAATTTTAGTGCTAAGGATGCTGTAACCCTCTCGCTCTATCCCAACTTCGAGAGGTGCGATGATGGCACTCTCCGTGCGGTGGTACACTACAAGGATTATGAGCCAATGTTTTCGCACTATGGCGTAGCCCCCTACGTGGCGGGTATGGATGCTGCGGCCATTGTCTACAAGACCGATAGGTGGAACATATCGCGCATTGATAGCTCCTTCCAACTCTCTGGAGTGATGGTGTTAGATAATAGTGTGGAGAGCGAGGAGGAGGCAAGCCGTATAGTTCGTCTTGCCGAGGAGCGTTTTGCGGGAAACCCTGGCCAGGTACTCTTCGTATTGCGCGACCAGAATGAGGCCGACAACTCCCAATTCATTCCGATAAATACCTCCTCGGATGGCGACTGGCAACGCCTACATACTCAGGCTGAGTCGGACCTTGTGGTGGCACACTCCTGGTTTCGCTCGCTGAGTGGCTTGGACTACTCCTCTGGCTTCTCCACCGACCGCATCCTCAACGAGTATGAGGTGGCCTTGAATACCGTCATTCGCCCCGAACAGGCTCAGTTATTGGAGCCTATACGCGCCATAATCGAGCAGGTGCTTGGTGTCGATGCCTCGTCGCTGGATATTGTGAACTGCCCACCGTCGCGCTCTAAGCCACTCTATATGAAGGTATGGGAGGCTCGCAAAGCCGATGGCCTCGACTACGACGAGAGTGATGCCGACCAGCAACGCCTATTGGCTGAGATAACGAAGTATAATATACGATCAATAGAGTAGAGAGATGGATACACTAATAAAATCAGATGATGTTTTGTCGCTCGCCTACACTGCCGATGGCCGTGTGACAAACCTAAAGATTACGAAGGTGGATATCGCAGCAGCTGAGGGCCAATTCCTTCTGCCAATCATTGGCGAGGAGTTGTATAAGAGTCTTATGCAGGGTAACTACCCGACACTGCTTCAGGAGTACGTAGCACCTCAGGTGGCCGCCTGGACACGATATATTGTCGAGCCTATAATGGTCGAGCGATGTGGCTACGAGAGTAGTGCGGCCTACAACGAGGTGCGCAAGGTGATCTATCGTCGCTTGAGGGGCATTGCCCGAAACCTCTCGCGCCAACTGAGCAACTACCTCAATGCCCACTGCGACGAGTTCCCAGAGTATAACCCAGCAGATAACCCATTAAACCACTGTAGTATAGATGGAGATGTTGTGCAAATATTTTAGTGCCTTACTGGCGTCGCTATGTGGTCTGCTCTGCCCCATAGCGCCCCTCATCAGTGCTGCGATGGCCTTCATCATCGTAGATTTCATCACGGGTGTCGTAGCCTCGCGCGCTGTGGCAAAGCGTGAGGGGCGAGAGTGGTGGATAGAGAGTCGCAAGGCGTGGCGCACGGTGCTTAAGGGTGGCTTTGTTGCCATAGCTATCGTGATGATGTGGGTGATTGACCACGCCATATTAGAGTTTATGCACCTCAACCTCGCCAACCTCTTCACGGGCTTTGTCTGTGGCGTGGAGTTGTGGTCCTTCTTGGAGAATGCTACAACCATCAGTGGCTCGCCACTCTTTGAGTGGTTGGGGCGTTGGGTGAAGCGACGTGTAGGAAAGGAGGTGGGAGATGAGTAGGGGCTTGAGAAATTGTAACCCTGGCAACATCCGTCGTTCGAGGGTGAGGTATGTGGGAGAGGTTGTGCCGAGCAGAGACAGAGAGTTCAAGGAGTTTCAGTCGATGGCCTATGGCTACCGTGCGATGTTCGTGTTGTTGGATAGTTACCGTCGTCGTTATGGTCTATCTACTATCCGCCAGATGCTCAACCGCTACGCTCCCCCTACGGAGAACTTCACCGAAGGCTACATCCGTTTTGTTGCCGAGCATTCGGGAATCTCGCCCGACGAGGAGTTAAATACACGCTCCCCACGAGATATGGTACCCGTAGTCTCGGCAATGTCCGAGATTGAGAATGGCGTAAAGGCTGTTGTTAAAGATGTTGAGGAGGGCTGGAGACTTTTCATAGCCTCCTAATAATAAGTAAGGAGGGCGTGTCCAACGTTTTGGACACGCCCTCTTTTATTGCTGTAGCGAGTTGTCATTAGCAATTCATCGCACCACAGCAGTGGAGTACCTGACCGCTGACATAAGATGAGAGGTCAGAAGCGAGGAACAATGCTACGTTAGCAACATCCTCAGGTGTACCACCACGACGCAAAGGAATCTGTGCAGCCCACTGATCCTTAACCTCCTGTGAGAGCTGGTTGGTCATATCTGTAATGATGAAGCCTGGAGCGATGCAGTTAGCACGGATACCACGAGGGCCCATCTCCTTAGCGATAGACTTAGCCAAACCAATCATACCTGCCTTTGAAGCAGAGTAGTTGCACTGGCCAGCGTTACCGCTAACACCAACAACAGATGACATATTGATAATAGAGCCACTGCGCTGCTTAGCCATAACAGGGGTTACAGCGTGGATGAAGTTGAACGCAGACTTGAGGTTTACGTTGATTACTGCATCCCACTGAGCCTCAGACATACGCATCATAAGACCATCCTTAGTGATACCAGCGTTATTAACCAATACGTCGATGCGACCGAAGTCCTCGACAATCTGCTTAACAACCTCGTGGCTCTCGTCGAAGTTCGCTGCGTTTGAAGCGTATGCCTTAGCCTTAACGCCCATAGCCTCAATCTCCTTTACGGTCTCCTCTACAGCCTCGTTGATTGCCAAGTCGGTGAATGCTACGTTAGCACCCTCCTGAGCAAAACGCAAAGCGATAGCCTTACCAATACCGCGACCTGCACCTGTTACAAGTGCTACCTTTCCTTCAAGAAGTTTCATAATACTCTCTATTTCAGTTTTATAACAATCAAATTATTTGCTATCCCACTTGCGGAGTGCTACGCAGGCATTGTGACCACCGAAGCCCAAAGAGTTTGAGATAGCCACGGTGAGGTCGGCCTTGCGAGCCTTGAGTGGTGTGTAGTCGAGGTCGCACTCTGGGTCTGGGTTTGAAAGACCGATAGTTGGAGTTACGATGCCGTGGTGGAGCGAGAGAGCCGAAGCAACAAGCTCTACAGCGCCTGTAGCACCAAGCATATGGCCAGTGATAGACTTTGTAGAGGTGATGTGTGCCTTCTTAGCTGCCTCCTCACCCATTGCGAGCTTGATAGCCTTAGTCTCGGCAGCATCGTTCAATGGAGTACCTGTACCGTGTGCGTTGATATAGAGGGTATCTTTCTCTGCATCGAAAGCAGCCTCATCCAAAGCCTGCTTGATAGCGCGTGATGCTGGGATACCGTCTGGGCGTGGAGCGGTGAAGTGGTGAGCATCGCAGCTGTTGCCATAACCAACAACCTCAGCGTAGATCTTAGCGCCACGCTTCAATGCGTTCTCCAACTCCTCAAAGATGAGCATACCTGCACCCTCAGCGATTACGAAGCCGTGACGGTCAGCAGAGAATGGGAGTGATGCCTGGAGTGGATCCTCCGAGCGTGAGAGTGCCTTGCTGTTAGCGAAACCACCAATAGCGAGTGGGTGAACAGAGGCCTCAGCGCCACCTGCAATGATGGCGTCGGCATAGCCGTGCTTGATAGCGCGGAAAGCCTCACCCGCAGCGTGAGTACCTGTAGCACACGCTGTTACAACTGGCAAGCATACGCCCTGAGCGTTGTGAGAGATCGCTACGTTACCCGATGCGATGTTCGAAATCATCATAGGCACGAAGAATGGAGAGATACGACCTACGCCCTCCTCAAGCATTACCTTAGTCTGGTTTACGAATGTATCCATACCACCGATACCTGAACCGATGTAGACGCCGAGACGCTCTGGATCGATATTCTCGCCACTCTTAAGACCTGAATCCTTCATAGCATCAGATGCAGCAGCCATTGCATATAAGCAGAATCTGTCGCTACGACGAGCCAAACCAGCATTAAGTTCATACTCCGACTGGTCGAAATTCTTGATCTGGCCAGCAACCTTTACAGGGAGGTTGTACTCATCGTAACCCTTGATAAAATCGATACCGCAGTTTCCCTCTACGAGATTCTTCCAAGTATCCTCTACGTGGTTACCCACGGGTGTAATTGCACCGATACCGGTGATAACTACTCTTCTTTCCATTATTTATTCCTATTTTTTTTCGGGGTATCGCTACGCCCGATAATATTATCTAATTACTTTATCGACTATTTAGCCCACTCGATGATGCAAGCACCAGTGGTGAATCCTGCGCCAAATGCGCTGAAGACGAGTTTGTCACCCTTCTGCAACTTGCCCTCACGGTTCAACTCATCGAGTAGAGCAGGGAGTGCTGCAGAGGAGATGTTGCCATAACGCTCTACGTTATGCGGTACACGCGACTCATCCACGCCGAGGAAGTTGCGAATAGAGTCGATGATTCGGCGGTTTGCCTGGTGAAGCACATAGTACTTTATATCCTCTGGTTTGAGGTTGGTCTGATTGAGCAATGTTCTGATGTCGCGGCAAGAGCTTGTTACGGCGTGTTTGAACACCTCACGACCCTTCATCACAAGAGGCTCGTAGTTCTCATCCTTGTCGATGTAAGGCGTAGGCTCAAGAGCGCGCTGGTAGTAGAGGACTTCGGTGAGTGAAGAGGTGGTTAGGCGGATTGCCTTCATCTCGTCACCCTCAGTCACTACGGCAGCTCCAGCGCCATCACCGAAGAGTACGCAGGTACTGCGGTTCTTCCAACTTACCATACGTGATGGCTCCTCGGCACACACGATAAGAATATTCTTAGCCTTCTTGCACTGAAGCTTATCCTCTGCCATATCGAGGGCGAAGATAAATCCAGCACAAGCGGCATTTATATCCACTGTAGGACAAGTAGCACCCAACTTACCCTGAATAATACAGCTAAGCGCAGGTGTCACGTACTCGTTCACAACATTCGAACAGATGATGAAGTCGATATCTTTTGCTGTAAGGCCCGCATTCTCCAACGCTTTGTTAGCGGCTTCGGTTGCCAAGTCCTCTAATTTCTCTGACGAAATCACACAACGCTCCTTGATGCCTGTTCGCTCGGTAATCCACTCATCCGTAGTCTCAAGAAATTTTTCGAGCATCTCGTTACTCACGGAGCACTTAGGATGTACCGAACCTGTTCCAATAATTTTCATTCAGAAATATTTCAGTTAGTTTAACATTATTATCAAATTCTATACTTGTCGGAGGCCTTGGTTTGGTCCGTTGCATTCGCAGTTTTGGAATTGCCAATTTTTCCATCGGCCCGACAATGCGGTGCAAAGATACGTTCTTGCATACATACGTGCATACGTTTTGTGGCGAAAAAGCTTATATTGTGGCGAAATTGCACATTTAGGGGTAAAAATATTGATAAAAATAGGAATTGTAGTATATTTGTAGCCGAAATCGATTAAAAAACTGGAGAAATGAACCAACGAGAAATACCAAAATATCTTATATCACGCCGATATATCTCGGCTCTTATTGCACTAATTGTAGCATTTTCGTCGCTCTATATGGTGCTGTATAAGCCATTCTCTTTGGCTGTTTGGTTCGGTCTGGATCAGGTGTTAAATTTCTCCTTTACGCTGCTCTTCTATATCGCTGCTATAGTGGTGTTGATTCTCAGTAGGTCGCTGATGTACTCGTTGCAGGATAGAGTGGAGCTTACCGTGGTGAATTATCTTTGGTGGATAATGGGTGAAAGTCTAATCATATCGCTGATATACACATTAATTACCGTTAATTTCTTCCCCCTTGAGGGCGTTTCAACTCCCTCGTTGGCCACTCACGCGCTTATGTGTGTAACGTGCATACTTCTACTTCCTAATGTTTTTGTCTCATTCTATGCCGCCTATAAGGCTAAGTGTGAGGAGTATGATGCGATCTCATATCAGTTTCAGCGACTCAGCGAGGAGTACCGATTATTAGAGTTGGAGAAACGTAATGAACTTATTGTAGCAAAGATTGTTGGTGTAGATAACAAGAAGGAGAGTGCGCCTAAGATGATAAACTTCTACGATAATAGTGGGGTGTTGCGTCTTACGGTTAATGTAGATGCACTCTACTATCTTGAGTCAGAGGATAACTATATCACTATATATTATAAGCATAACGAGAAGATGCACTCCTATATGCTACGCTGTCGTACTCGAAGTGTGGAGCGTAGTTTGGAGGGAACCTGTATGGTGCGTTGTCATCGCTCATTTATTGTGAATATCAATAAGATACGTGTTATGGGCGAGAATAGGCGTATGCACTTCCTGACCCTCGACGACGAGCAGGTAAGTCCTATTCCCGTGTCGAAGAGTTACTACCAGTCGTTGCTCTCCTCGTTGAATACCTCTACGGCTCAGCCAAAGGATGGGGTGTCGGTGGCTGATGGTACAGAGTCGTAGACTCTCTTTTATAACATATTGAGGGTGTCCACATATACTGTAGGACACCCTCAATATTGTTTATATAGGTGGACTTACTCCTCCTCCTGACTCTGAGCCTCTCGTTTAGCACGAGCCTCCTTACGAATCTTGAGTGGTGTTCTGTCGAGATACTTGCGGCAGAATAGCGCGAAGTGACCGTGGTTGGTGAAGCCATACATCTTGATAATAGACTTCAGAGGTACGTTTGTCTCGGTCAAGAGACGCTCAATCTCCACGATTCTCTGCTTCTGCATCCAGCTATATGGTGTGTCGTGGAACTCCTGTTTGAACATATTGTTGAAGTGCTGAATGCTGAAACCACAGATATCGGCCAACTCCTCGACTGTCTTCACGCGTGGTGCGTTGTTGCGAACAAGTGACACGAACGACTGGTTGCGGTCGAAGAGGTTGAAGAATGTGCGTAGCTGAATTTGAGGTGTATAGAAGAACTTGAAGATGATGAACATCTCCTGAATCTTTGCGCGTTGCAAGTGGTTACACTTCATATTGTTATCCAGGTACATCTTGATTGATGAGAGCAGTATGTTCATAGGCTCGTTCATCGCTACCTGGGTAAATTTGTAGTTTATCTTTTTGATCTTGCCCGCGATGCTATTGAACGGAATCATATCGCAAGTAGCACCTGCGGTAATGAAGTGCGCACGAATGATATCCACATCTGTTAATGCTGTAATCTCATACTGGTAGGCGCGGAAGCAGAATACAAAATGGCCTTCGCGCACGGTATAGTCCTTTCGCTCCTCCGATGAGATCTCGAAATTTCCAGATGTGAGGAAGAGAAGGGAGTTGTAGTCACCTCGTTCGACAATTCTCTTTTCACCTGCCTTGAGCGTGATGAGCGAGAAGCCAGCTTCGGGTTCGAGGGTGTAGGAATGACAAGTTGCCGGACACTGATTTGACATATTATTTAATTTTAGGTTATATTATTTAGTTTTTTCTCTCTTTTCTACACTTTTATAGTTATACAAATATACTGACAATTATTTAATAAGCAAATTTTTTGGCGCATTATAATAATAAAATATGCAAAATTTAAAGTTTTTGGGTCTTTTTAGACCATAAAAAGGACTTAAAATGCATATTTATAACCCAATTATTGTGTTGCGTATTAGGCTTATATAGTAGTATGTTTAGGCGTATGGAAGAGAAAATTAGGGGTCGAAAGGCCGTGCCTCAACCCCTCATAGAGTTCTGTGCTAATTGGCGTTGCCTATTGTAGGTCGCCTATTTGCCGTTGTATGAATTCATTGTGCGGTCTGCTCCGATAGATGCGAAGGATAGGATTGCCTCTCCAAATAACTTAAGACGCTCTGGCATACTCTTATTCTCCTCGTCGGAGAAGTTGCCAAGGACATAGTCTACCTGATGGCCCTTTGGGAAGTCGCCACCCACGCCAAAGCGGATGCGCACATACTGGTTATCTCCCAACATCTCGGTAATGTTCTTCAGACCGTTATGTCCACCCTCCGAGCCACTCTTTCGCATACGGAATGTGCCAAAAGGAAGGGCTATGTCATCGGAGATGACGATGAGGTTTTCGCGTGGTATGCGCTCCTGCTCCATCCAGTAGCGTACGGCCTTGCCCGATAGATTCATATATGTCGAGGGCTTGAGCAAGAGCAGTGTTCGACCACGGTGCTTGAGTGTAGCCATAGCGCCGTAACGCACCGTCGTAAAAGAGATATTGGATGCCTCGGCTAAGGCATCCAACACTCTGAATCCGATGTTGTGGCGGGTGTTGGTGTACTCGGCACCAATGTTACCCAGCCCTACAACAAGATATTTCATTCGCGATTCGGTTTTGTACTACTACTGAGCAGCACGTGAAGCACGTGTTACACGAACAGCACAAACTGCAGTAGTTGCAGGAGTTACGAATGTAAGGTTCTCACGCTGGAGGTCACCAACGAAGATTGTCTGACCAACCTTCAATGGAGTAACATCAACAACGATCTCATCTGGAATGAACTCAACAAGACCCTTAACAGTGAGCTTACGAGCAGAGAGCTGCAACTTACCACCGATCTTAACACCCTCAGCGTTACCTGTAAGGCGAACTGGTACGTTTACTGCTACTGGCTTACCCTCCTGAACACGGTAGAAATCTACGTGAAGAACCTGCTCACGAACTGGGTGATACTGAACCTCGCGCATAACTGCAGTCTCCTTACGGCCATCGATATCGAGCTCGATGATGTATGAGTTAGGAGTGTAGATGAGCTGACCGAGCTCCTTAGCGTCGATAGTAAATGTTACCTCCTCGCCGCCACCGTAGATGATGCAAGGTACCTGACCCTCGCGACGTGCTGCCTTAGCGAACTTCTTACCGAACTCGTAACGTGCAGTACCTTTGATCTGAATTGTCTTCATAAGTGTTTGATAATAAAATATTTAACTTCAGCACCACTCAATCATAGTCGTTGCTATGACCCCATAGATGCCTGCTTGGGAGGGCAAAGATAGAAAAAAAATCGTTTCGCAATGCTTTGCACCCCATTTTTTTTGCAAAAAACGCTGAAAACTATGATATTGAGAAGTCGCGCAAGCAGTCGTTGAGGGAGGTCTTCTTATCGGTAGACTCCTTTCTGCGACCAATGATTAGGGCGCACTGCACACCATACTCACCTGCGGGGAACTTCTTGTTATAGGTGCCCGAAACAACCACCGAGCGTGGAGGAACGTAGCCCTTGTACTCTATGGGCTCATCGCCCGTAACGTCGATGATATGTGTTGAACCAGTGATTACGGTGTTCGAGCCGAGTACGGCCTCACGACAGATGTGGGCACCCTCGACGACGATTGAGCGTGAGCCGATGAAGCAGTTGTCCTCGATGATTACGGGTGAGGCCTGCACAGGCTCCAACACGCCACCGATGCCTACGCCACCGCTGAGGTGTACGTTCTTGCCAATCTGTGCGCACGAGCCCACCGTAGCCCAGGTATCTACCATAGTGCCACTATCGACATACGCACCGATGTTTACGTACGACGGCATAAGGATTGCGCCAGGTGCGATATATGCACCATAGCGAGCCACAGCGTGGGGTACAACACGTACGCCCAACTCCTCGTAGCCACGCTTGAGCTCCATCTTGTCGTACCACTCCAATTCGCCAGCCTGCATTGTGCGCATAGTCTGGATTGGGAAGTACATTATTATAGCCTTCTTCACCCACTCGTTCACCTGCCACTTGCTATTCTCCAAGTCCAATGGCTCGGCACAGCGCACCTCGCCCTTGTCTACGGCCTCGATGACGCGACGTATCGCCTCTTTGACCTCCTCCTTCTGAAGAAGCGAGCGATCTTGCCAAGCCTCCTCTATTATAATTCGCTCTGTATCAAACCTGTTCATACTATATTATCTTTTGTTAAATCTCTTCTATTGCCTTGAGTATTCCCTCCTCGTCGTAGCCGCACTCGGCATAAAGTTGCTGTGGTTTGCCGTGCTCTACGAATCGATCCTCAATACCGAGGTTTATGATTTTTGCACTATATCCGCTACGCAAGAGGTGGGCAGCAATGGCCTCTCCCACACCGCCACGTATTACACCATCCTCCACGGTGATTATGCGTTTGAACTTCTTGCCTATGGTCTCTATGAGGGCGGTGTCTAACGGCTTTGCATAGCGAATATCGTAGAGGGCAACACTGCGCTTAGTGCGCGCTATGGCTCGTTGCGTTACGTTACACATAGTGCCGATACCTATGATTGCAATGTCGTCACCCTCAATGAGTTGCTCTCCACGACCTTCGGGGATTTGAGTAAACGGAGTCTCCCTCCACTCTATGCCCTCGCCAACGCCTCGCGGGTATCGAATGACGGTGGGGTGGTCGGCCATTGATGCTGTGTACATCATCTGGCGGAGCATCCACTCGTTACGTGGGGCTGCTATGGTTATGTTGGGTACGCATCCGAAGTATGCGAGGTCGAATGCGCCGTGGTGTGTAGCACCATCTTCACCCACGATGCCTGCACGGTCGAGACAGAGTACTACGGGGAGTCGTTGTAGTGCCACGTCGTGGATGACATTGTCGTAGGCACGTTGCATAAACGACGAGTATATGTTGCAGAAGGGGCGACTGCCACCTGTAGCAAGGCCTGCCGAGAAGGTCACGGCGTGTCCCTCGGCGATGCCCACGTCGAAGCATCTGTCGGGCATCTGGCTCATTAATATATTCATCGAACAACCCGAAGGCATAGCTGGTGTGATTCCCACTATGCGCTCATTGTTTTGGGCCAAGTCGAGGAGTGTCTGACCAAATACATCTTGATATCTATCTGCCTTATATACCGTGCGCTCACGCTCTCCTGTGGCGGCGTTGAAGCGACCTGGTGCGTGCCAAGTTGCGGGGTCTTGTTCTGCTGGAGCATAACCCTTGCCCTTCTTGGTCTTTATGTGTAGGAGTTTTGGGCCCTCTATCTCTTTGAGTGCCCTGAGTGTGCGTACCAACTCCTCGATGTCGTGTCCATCGACTTGGCCGAAGTAGCGGAAGTTGAGGCTCTCGAAGAGGTTGCTATTTTGGAGGAGTCCCTGCTTCACGGCGTTGCCAGCTTTGCGGATGAAACGGTGGAGGGGAGGAATCACTGCCAAGCCCTTCCATAGTGTGCGCTTCAGGGAGTTATACCAGCGAGAGGTGGACATATGTACGAGGTATCTGTCGAGTGCGCCTGAGGGCTTGTCTATAGACATCTCGTTGTCGTTAAGTACCACGAGAATATCGGTCTTAGGTGAAGCGCCTGCGTTGTTGAGGCCCTCGAAGGCGAGGCCTCCCGTCAGTGCGCCGTCGCCGATTATGGCTACCACGTGTGCTCTCTTCTCTTGCATCTCAAGCGACTTGGCTATGCCGAAGGCAGCCGAGATACTTACAGAGGAGTGACCAGCACCGAAGGAGTCGTACTCGCTCTCCTCCATACGTGGAAAACCACTGATACCGCCGTAGGTGCGATTCGAGGCAAAGGCATCGCGACGCGAGGTGATGATCTTGTGGGCATAGGCTTGATGTCCTACGTCCCAGACGATACGGTCGTCGGGGGTGGCGTAGACATAGTGCAGGGCTATGGTTAGTTCTATCGTTCCGAGACTTGAGCCGAGGTGTCCGGGGTTCTTGGCACAACTTTCGACGATATACTGGCGCAACTCCTCGGCATAGGCCTTGAGTTCGGCTATCGACATCTTGCGCAGATCGGCTGGTGAGTCCACTTGGTAGAGGTATGTATACTCTTTTTCAGTCATTCTATCAATAAATCTATCCGATTACAATGTGTAAATATCACAGCAATCAACTTACAAATATACGAATTTTTTAATAGATAGCCTCTACATAATCTCAAAAACCATACATCGCTCATTAAAAATCAAAAACTATCGGTGAAAGATTGTATTTTTACCCAAAAATTATTACCTTCGCATAATCAATAAATAGTAAGTGAGATATGGCTACAGCAAAATATCGCAGAATACTGCTCAAGCTCAGTGGTGAGTCGTTGCAGGGAAAACAGAATTATGGTCACGATGTAGAGGTGCTAAACGCTTATGCCCAGGAGATTAAGCAGATTAAGGCGTTGGGTGTAGAGATTGGTATCGTCATTGGCGGAGGAAATATTTTCAGAGGCATCCAGGGTGCGGGTCGTGGTTTCGACCGTGTTAAGGGTGACCAGATGGGAATGCTTGCAACTATCATCAACTCGTTGGCTTTGCAGTCGGCGTTGGAGTCGCAGGGTGTTAAGACTAAGGTGCTTACCTCGATTCGTATGGAGCCTATCGGAGAGTTTTACTCTAAGGCTAAGGCTCTTGAGTACCTTGAGGCTGGCTATGTTGTTATCATTGGTGGTGGTACCTCTAACCCATACTTCTCTACCGATACCGCCTCTGTCTTGCGTGGTATAGAGATTGAAGCAGACGTTATGTTCAAGGGAACGCGCGTTGATGGTATCTACACTGCCGATCCGGAGAAGGATCCTACGGCAACAAAGTTCGACACTATCACCTTCGACGAGGTGCTTGCTCGTAGACTCAAGATTATGGATCAGACAGCCTTCACGTTGTGCCGTGAGAACCACCTCTCGTTGATTGTCTTCGATATGGATACTCAGGGCAACCTTGTTAAGGTAGTGGCTGGCGAGAATATCGGCACTGTAGTTACCGATTAGCGTGTTGTTCGTGTTGGACAACTAAATGGTTTAACTTAAAATTAATGACGTTATGGCAAATAAGACAAAACACACTAAGCGTGGCTCTACTACTTCGTTGGTAGCGATGCTCGTTATACTCTTGGCACTTGTTGCAGCAATCATCTTTTGGCCCGTTGAGGCGAGCGCAAATAGTGCTGTACAGCAACCTCAGGATATAGAGTCTACAACTCTCATCCACGCTGGCGATGTAGCCCCTGACTTCACCGTCGAGATGCTTGATGGCAAGAGGGTTACGTTGTCGTCGTTACGTGGCAAGGTGGTGTTGGTAAGTTTCTGGGCTACGTGGTGTCCTCCTTGTCGTCAGGAGATGTCGCATATGCAGGAGGGTGTCATCGATCGCTTTGCGGGTAGCGATTTGGTGGTGTTGCCTATCTCTCGTGGCGAGAAGCGCGAGACTGTCGAGAAGTTCATCGAGAAGATGGGCTACGGCTTCCCCGTTGGCTTGGATGCAGACCAATCTATCTACTCGAAGTATGCTTCTAACTATGTTCCTCGCAGTGTGGTTATCAACCGTGAGGGCGAGGTGGTCTACGTTGCTGTGGGCTACGACGAGCAGATTGCTCAGGAGATTGGTGTAGCCATTGCTGAGTCGTTGCAGAAATAGAGAAATAACAAACAGAAAAGATACTATGGATACTAAGACTATTATGACTGAGGTTGCGGACCGTATGCAACGTGCCGTTGATCACCTCACCGAGGAGCTCCTCAACATCCGTGCTGGTAAGGCGTCGGTAAATGTTCTTAATGGCGTTTTCGTTGATTACTATGGCTCACAGACCCCTGTATCGGGCGTAGCGAGTGTCACTGTGCCAGATGCTAAGACTATCCTCATCCAGCCTTGGGATAAGAATATGATTCGTCCTATCGAGAAGGCTATCATCGACTCTAACATTGGCTTGACACCATCTAATAATGGTGAGCATATCCGCCTCTCTATTCCACCACTCACTGAGGATCGTCGTAAGGAGATCGTTAAGAAGGTGAAGGCTGAGGGTGAGACCGCACGTATCAGCCTCCGTAACGCGCGTCGTGATGCTGTTGAGGCATTCAAGAAGGCTGTCAAGGATGGTATGGCCGAGGACGAGCAGAAGGATGGCGAGGCACAGGTACAGAAACTCCTTGAGAAGTACACCAAACTCCTCGACGTAGAGCTTGAGAAGAAGGAGAAAGAGGTGATGACCGTGTAAATGGTCTGTCACACACAGCGATAGGGGGTTGTCCACAAGGGCAACCCCTTTGTCGTTTAGGCAGAGAGGGCTTGGGTTGCTCTGCGCTTTTATGGGCTAAAGGGTGATAGGGAATACAGGGAATATAGGGAGATTAGGGAATTTAGGGAGGATTGTAATGCTGTCGAGATACAACCCCGTGTTATGTTATCGAGTGGCGTAAGCCTATACCTAAATCCGTTAAATCCCATATAGTGCTGTTGGCAAGACATCGCCTTACGACCACAACAAACAGAAGAAGGGGTGTCCAGTCGGACACCCCTTCGTTCGTGGGCTTACAGCCACACCTATATATTACATATAGAATGGGCGGATGTAAGTTGCGTTATATGAAGGTGTGAATGCCTCAACCTCCACGCTCTTAGGCTCAGCCTTAGCCTCGAATGTAGGCATCTCAACCTCTGCGCTCTCGAAGGTCAAGGTGATGCCTGTGTTCTTGCCAATAACTACTGACTCAGGCATATAGAATGACTTGCTTGACTTGCCAGATGCAGCATTCAACTCATCAACCAAAGCCTTCAACTCGTTGATGTCGCCCTTGTTCTCTGCAGTTGCACAAGAGTAAGCACGGCCGATACCACCAATAAGACCATCATTGTCTATAGCGTATGCCAAGCCAGTCTGTACAACATCCCACTCAGCAACATAGAAGCTATATGGCTCGCTAAGCTTAGTGCTCTCCCATAGGCCAGTCGCCACTCGCCACAAAGCTGGGTCAGGGTACTCGTTAAGGTTTGTCACGTCGTCACCTACCATGGTGGTAAAGAGTGAACGAGCACCATCAAAGCCACTATACTTAACAACTGAGATAGCCTTACCCTTAGTTGCTGCTGGCTGGCCAAATACGCTACCATTCTCCTCGTCGCCAGAGTAGTGACCTACGATCTCTACTGTAGGGGTGATAGAGCCGACCTCCTCAGTAGTGAAGAGATTCTCGAACTTGTGGAGCTTAACTACGTGACCAGTCTCGAATGAGAGAGCAGCTACGAAGCCCATAAGAGTAGTGTTAGGGGTGAAGCCACTTCCGTTGATATTCTGGTTGCCACGATAGTAGAGGAGGCTCAGAATGTCGAGAGGAGTAGTGTTTGGATTGTCCATCTCTCTGTACATTGCGAGAGTCTCATCGAACCCTGCGTCGAGAACATCGATGATAGTCTCCTCGTCGAAGTCTGCAGGGTTGCAAACATCTACAACGTAGAATGTAGAGGTGTCGCTTGTCTTGAGCTCGATATCAGCGCTATAAGGGGTGATATTCGAAGCTGTCATTGTGAATGTAGTATCCTCTGGGTCGCCAGCCTTTGCTGAGCGGAATGTAACCATCTCAGGCTCTGAAGTGATACCACCAGCGTAACCGAATGCGATAACGTAGTAGTCGGTATCAGGCGATGGCAATGAATACTTGTACGAACTGCCTGGGCCACCAGTGTAGTCCTGAACACCAGTGTAGAGCATCATACCACTGTTCATCCAACCGCCATACTGAGCAACGATGCCGTTCATAACATCCTCAGCGCTCTGCTCGCCATCCCATGCGCCGCACATCCAGCAGTATGTATCCTTGTTGTTAGAAGGGGTAACCTTGATAGCTGCCTTAATCGCCTCGATGTCTGTAACAGAGATATCGAAAGAGATGTTTTTAGCCTTAACGTCGCCAGTGGTGTAGGTTGTAGTATAAGGCTCAGTAGCGATAGTTACCTGACCATCCTCAGTCACGAAGAAGCCAGAAACCATATTGATATACTCAGCGTTTGCAATAAGGTCCTTAGCCTCAAGGGTAAGCTCACCCTTGTGGAAGATGTTGTTCATAATTGCATTATCTGAGTATCCTGCTGAACGCCAGTTGTTGATGTCCATTTCGAGGCAGTAGAGCATGAACTCCTTCTGGCTCATTCTGTAACCGCCCTCTGGGTCGGTGTATGCGTCGAATGTAGCCTTAGGCAATGTGTAGAAGTACCAGATATCCTCGTCGTTCGAAGGGGTTACGGTGTAGGTAGCGCTGTTGCCATCTACCTCGGTCTTGATCTCGAAAGTAGTAGCGAGGGTAGCGGCCTCAGCAGTAGTGAACTTTGTCTTGAGCGCCTTTGTTGTAGCCTCGTAGTTCTTTGCAGGGTCTACACCGAATACGATGATGTAGTAGTCGCTCTCTGGTGCGAGACGTGATACCTTAACGTCGGTAATTACACCCTTGTCCACTACCTCAGGCATAAACTCAGCAAATGTCTTACCAGTTGTACGAGCCTCAGCCTCAAGCTCCTGGTAGAGTGTAGCGATGAGATACTCATCCTTAGTGAAGTCGTCAGCGCTCTCCACGTCATAGATAACGCAGAGGTACTCAGCCTCAAGATCTGAAGGGGTTACGCTGTATGTAACCGAAGAAGAGGTGATCTCGCCAAGAGTTACCTCGAATGTCAAGCCCGTTGTTGTGCCAGGCTGGTCTGGTCCAGGCTGGTCTGGTCCAGGCTGGTCTGTGCCAGGCTGTGGAACATCAGAATTCTCACAAGCGACAAAAGCGAGTGTTACCACTGCCAACATCGCCATTAACCAATTGAATCTTTTCATAGTTAGTTTGTTTAATTAAGTTGTAAAGTATCTTGTTATTTTGCTTTTTGCAAAGAGTGTTGAATCTTGCTATACTCGAACGCATACTTACCAATGTACAAAAGTACATTATTTCTATAAAAGCACCAAATTTTTCAGGGAGAAACTGTATAGCAAGGCTCCTTTGGCGTTACGCTCACTCTTAAAATGCTCATTTACGTTCAAGTAAACTCCGCTTTTTCGAGTTTCGCGTGCCTAAAATTAGTCCTTGCTATACAGTTTCTCGCTACTTCTGCGTTACGCTTGCTCTCAAAATGCTCATTTACGTTCAAGTAAACTCCGCTTTTTCGAGTTTCGCGTGCCTAAAAACAACAAAGGGCTACCCCGAAAGATAGCCCTTAATCTCTTTGATGGACTCGGTTAGAATAGTCTACCTGTCCAGTTTAGAGTTACCTTGTGTGCTGGGTTGGCATCATCCTTAGCGTCAATAACGATGGTGTAGTTGTCGCCGCCGTTGTCGGTGATGGTCATTGTGCCATCAAAGATTGGGGCCTGGTCTACGCCCTCTCCATTAGCGTATTCGATTACTACTGAGCCCATTATGAACTGGTTGTCGTCGCTGATTGAGAAACCAGGGACAAAGGTGTATGCCTTGAAGTCGGGCTTTGTCTCATCCTCTGCCGAGAAGCCTGTTGAGGTGTATGTTCCTGCAATTCCCGATGCGCCGCTGAGTACGTCGTCGGTCAAGAAGTCGAGTACGAGGTATGTTCCTTGCTTGAGACCGTCGTCGCATACGAACTCGATCTGCCAGTTGCAGAAGCCGCACTTCCAGTAGTCGCCAAAGCACGTCAATGTACCTGCGCAGTTTGCGAGGTCTATTTCGTAGTCGCTGTCGAGGGTAGAAACGTGGTCAGCCACCTCGTTGTAGGTGAGCGAGTAGTTGCCCTCGAAGGTCACGTAATACTCTGTTGTAGTGCGCAATTCATCGTTCTGCACCTCTGCTGTGAGGGTGAACTTGTTACCCACTACCTCCAACTCTGCGTAGGTGAATGAAGACGACCACGCCTCGTTGTTGCCATCTACGAGTACGTAGTCGGTGTCGCCGACATTGATTATTGTGTTGATGTTGAAGCTGTTAGACGCGTCGAGCGTGTACTTTCCGTCGGGTACACGGGCGTTGTGAGGGTCTTGTGATAGTGGGGCGAGGATGTCGAGACGGAAGAACTCTGAGTTTCTCACGGTGTTGCCGTTCACGATGCCTCCATCGGTGAGGATTACCCAGTATCGTCCCATACCCGCAATGGAGGTGTCGTCGTATGAGCCTATGAGGGTGTCTGCCTCTACGGTTTGCAGTGTAGAGCCCTGAACCTTAGGCTCTTGGATGACCTCCACGTTGAAGCAATATGTCTTGTAGCTCACCAAAACTGTTGCCTTGCGGCTTGTGAGGGTTGTGTTCTCCGAGACGTGGATTCGCACATATCCGCGCGACTCGTAGTTCATTGCTGTCACTACCTCGGTGTTGTCCACTACGGCCCAGGCTGTTTCGCTCTCATCGGCCTGGAGGTCGTATGTGATTGTGAAGTTGCCGCCCTCGGATGGCACGTTGATTGTTGCTTCTGAGGTCAGTGTTAGTGGAGAGTTGTTGTTTGGCTCGCTTGGGGCCACAGGCTTTTCGCAGGCTACAGCCACTGCTGCAATCAGTGCGATAAGTGCAAAGATAGATCGTTTCATACTCTATTACTTATATTTAAAATAAATTGATCGCGATGTGATATTTTTAATAAATTCTCATTCGGGCGACAAAGTTAATAAAAATATTGTAGTTGTGTATATGCTGAAATGAAAAAATACTCTCCTATTTCCGAAAGAATATATTGGAATAAAATTGCGATTTGTGTGAAAAAATATTGCAAAGATGTTGCATAATTCAGAAATTTTTACTTAAATTTGCATTGATTATCGGGGGAATTGTCCCCTGTCGTGTAAACTTTGACACTATAACTAACTAATTTATTAACTAAAATCTTTAACACTATGAGGAAATTTTTTACAACCCTCAAGTCGGTCGTAGCTACTGCTGTTATAGCATCTATGACATTGGCTGCATCGTGTTCTTATGACGATTCAGCTATAAAGGACAATCTCAACAAGGTTCAGCAGGAGGTTGATAAGGTTGAGAAGGACCTCGCAGCATTGACAGAGCGCGTTGCTGCATTGGAGGATCAGCTTGCACAGGAGGTTGAGGCATTGGAGTCTCTTATCAATGGCAAGACTGTTGTTACTAAGGTTGAGACTGCAAACGGTGTAACTACTGTTACATTGTCTGACGGTACAACTTTCAATGTTTACCCAGAGTGTGGTGTAGTTGATACTGACACCGACACTAACACTTACCTCTCAATTGCAGAGGATAACGGTGTTCTTTACTGGGCAGTTTATGAGAAGGGCGAGTTCAAGGAGTGGTTCCTCGTTAATGGCGAGAAGGTAGCTGTTTACGATGGTAACGATCAGGATGACGACGTATGTGACAATCCTTATCAGCCAGAGGAGCCTATCGCACCACAGTTCCGCGTAAATACCGAGACTATGAAGATCGAGGTATCTATCGACGGTGGTGAAACTTGGGTAGAGTCTGGTTTGGATGCTTCTGCAGCAGGTGCACAGCTCTTCACTGGTGTTAAGGATAATGGTGATGGCACCGTTACTTTCACTTTGGGTGACGGTTCTGAGCTTAACGTGACTAAGGCTGAGCTTATCGAGTTCAACTCTGCACGCGCACAGGTTTATGTTAAGGCAGGTGAGGTTAAGGACGTATTCTTCACTATCAACGACGCTGTTGCTGACATCAACGTAATGAATCAGCCACTCGGTTGGAAGGCAGAGGTTGCTCTTGCTCCAGTTGCTGAGGAGGATGAGGACAACGTAGATCCAGGTATGGGCATTTTGGCAGCAGGTGGTACTGAGTTCGTTTTGAAGGTATCTGCTCCATCTAATGATTTCGTTAAGAGCGGTTACGCTGAGAAGCACGGCTTCATCCAGGTACACTTCAACACTGAGGCTGGTGCTTGCAAGGTAGCTAAGTTGGCTGTTGATCTCGCTGAGATTACTTTGGACGTTGATAAGGCTGGTAACATCACTATCGAGAACTCTTGGGTTGATACCTTTATGGCAACTGACTTGTTGACAGGTCAGACTTATGAGGCTACTGAGTTCAACAACTTCTATGTAGGTGTTCTTCGTTACTTCGACTACACTGGCGATTTCTTGGCTGACGAGAAGCGTGGTGTTGATATCGTTGGTGGTTATTCAAATAACCTCGGTTACTCAATTGAGGCATTCCAGGTTCCAGCTTATGAGGAGGGTGTTTGCGAGAAGCACACTATCCATACATCTGTAAAGGAGCTCGTAGAGTCTGATCTTAACTACTACGACATAACTTACGAGGGTGAGTCATTCGTAGTATTCGTTATCCCAACTGATTCTACTACTGGTGAGTACAATATGGAGGGTGCAGTATTTGCAGACTTCAAGCAGTTGACTGTTAAGTTGGAGGTTGCTGAGACTACTTGGAACAATGTTTACTTCAACGCAGCGTTGCTTGGTGGTTCTGAGTACAATGTTATGCCAGCTTCAGAGTCTGAGGTTAATAACTATATTGAGTATGGTTATTGCGAGAACGTTGAGGGTTATTTTAAGCTTCAGTTCGACCAGTACATTGAGTATCAGGATTATGACTATACATTCGGTTGGCAGCGTAAGGGTGATGTAGTTGATCCACACATCTCTCTCTCTGATCTTGTTCCAGGTTTGTATTTCGAGGCTACTCCAGACACTACTTACTACTTGGCAATCTTTGCTAAGGAGGAGGGTCGTACAGAGTACACTTCAGATGATGTCAAGATCTTCACTTTCACAACTGAGCCTATCGTTGAGGCTGAGACTCCAGCTGAGTACGCTTTGGTTGAGGGTGAGGACTTCGGTTACTTCCAGCTTCACTATGTACTTTCAGTTCCTAACAACACTGACACTGTATACTACAAGTGGTGTGATCCTACTGATGAGGTATTTGAGTCTGACGAGACTTTGATGAATGCACTTATCAACGGTTACAGCAGCCACAGCGAGTGGAATGATGGTTACTCATTCGATGTTTCTACAAATGTTGGTGCTCCTGGTACAACAAAGAAGTTTGCTCTCTTGATCGTTGATACTGAGGGTAACTACACATTGGCAGTTGAGGAGTTCACTTCACCAGTTCCAGTTTACACAACTGCTGAGCTTGCTATCGAGTCTGTAGACTTCACTACTACTGCTGCTACAATCAACGTATCAGGTCTTGAGGGTCTTGAGCTTAAGAAGGCTGTTGCTTACTTGGTTTCAACTGATGCGAATTCATACTATGTAAAGTCTGAGGCTGATCTTAAGGATTTGGCACTTTCTACTAACTGGATGTATCGTCAGTTGGAGGACTTCACTAACGGTATCGTTTACGATGCATCTGCTATCCAGACTGCTGACTACAAGTATGAGTTGGTTCCTGGTAAGACTTACCGCGTAGCTCTTGGTTTGGTATTCACTGATAACACTATCGCTCAGACTCTCTATGGTGAGTTCACTTACCCAGCTGAGGAGCAGCCAGAGCAGCCAGAGCAGCCAGGTGATGAGGTAGTTTACACTTCTGCAGATGCAACAGGTGATATATATTACAGCGATTACTATGTTAATCTCTACGGAAGCAATGGCGATAAGGTTGTAATGAACTTCTACGGTATCTCAGAGTACGACACTTTCTTTATCCCAGAGGGTACTTATGACTTCGGTGGATGGGCTGGTGCAGTCTACACAGGCGGTTACTCATACATCCTTCACAGCGATTCAACAAGAGACGACATTCATAGTGGTACTGTAGCTGTTTCAGAGGTTGATGGTAAGTATCGTTTGGAAATTGAGGCTAAGGTAGGTGACACCTACGCAGCGTTCAGCGCAGTTTACGAGGGTGCTATCACTGGCCTTATCCTTCCAAGCCAGTATATTGCTCCAGAGCCAGAGCCAGAGCCAGAGCCAGTTGGTTTCGACGCAGTTCGCGCTGAGTACGACAACAAGATGGAACTTTATGAGTACAACGGTGGTGATGCTGAGTACGCATTCTGGTTGTATGACGAGAATAACAACTATATCGAGGTAATTTGCGAGTTTGGCCCTCACACAGGTTGGGATTATGTTTACTCGGCTAAGAAGGTTATCGATGGCGTAAGCGTTGCTGCTACATCAGTTCAGACTCAGGCTCCAAGCGAATACGAGTGTGAGGCTGGCGAGAAGTACTTCGTAGTTGTTGCTACTTTCGAGGACGGTACTTCAGTTGAGTTCAAGAATCAGCTCCCAGCAGTTGAGGTTAACTACCTTGGCGAGGGTTCCAACTACGCTCCAGGTTCTGAGAACCCAGGCGTTGGCGGTGGCGACGAGTCTTCAGATGTTTATCCTACAATTTACGGTGTAGAATCTACTCTTGAGGAAGATTGGGGTGAGACTGAGGTTAAGTTCTACATTGATGAGAATTTTTCACAGTATCACCGAGTAAGCTTTACTGAGTGTCCATTGACTGAGGGTGTTAAGACAAGCTACACCAAGCAGTTCTCTTCTATCGCAGGTAAGGGCACTACTGTTGCCGCAATCAATATTGAGGTATCGAAAAATGCAGATGGCAACCTCGTATTCATTGGTACTATTACAGGCGAGGATGGTACAGTTTACCATATTGACACTACAAACGCTGAGATGTTGTAGAATACTACAAATAGTAAACTTTTCGGAGCTTCCCAATCGGGAGGCTCCGATTTTTTTGCCCTTGGCTCTATGGTGGGGGGGGGCAAGGCTCTCGCCTTGCCTGCTACGCAGGAGGGAGTTTAGGGGGGGGTAAGGAGTTTAGGGAGTTTAGGGAGTTTAAGGAGTTTAGGGAGGTTAAGGAGGTTAGGCGTTTGGTGAGTTTAAGGTTAGCGCGCCTTAAAAACGGGTTGCGATCGTTCAACAATAATACTACTACATAACCCCTATAGTATATAAAACAAATTTGGCGGTGAAAATCAATTCACCGCCAAAAAGCATTGTCCTATTGGACAGCCTTAGTTGTAAAGGCTAATCGAGTATTACTTAGTAACGCTCTCCAAGCGCTTCATCATCACAAACATAAAGAGTGCTGAAAGCAAGCAGAGAACGATGAATACTGTCCATACCGACCACAATGGAAGACCTGCCCAGAGGAAACCACCAACAGCAACCAACATATTACCGATAGCAGTAGCCACGAACCAACCACCCATCATCAAACCCTTGAGCTTTGGAGGAGCAACCTTCGATACGAATGAGATACCCATAGGTGAAAGGAGCAACTCAGCAAATGTGAGAATGAGGTAGGTAAGGATCAACCAGTATGCAGAGGTACGTGTCGAAGGCTTGGTATCTGCCTTGATAGCAGCGAGTGTAGCCTCAGCCTCAGCAACTGCTGGATCAACTGTAGGCTCCTCAACAGCCACGATCTCGCCCTCCTGAGCTGTAGTCTCCTCCGCGATAATCTCTGTTGTAGCCTCCTGTGTATTTGCAGCAAGGATAACGGTCTGTGCATTGAATACCGCGTCGAAGATCTCCTTGTTCTCGGCAGTAAGCTTGCCCTCGAAGTCGCTCTTAGCCTTCTCAGCAACCTTCAAAGCCTCCTCATCGCCCTGAGCGTTGAAGATGTTCTCGGCCAAAACCTCAGCCTTCTCAACAGCGATAGCGCGAGCCTGGTCGTTAGGGGTGTTCAAGCCACGTGAGCCGATAGCCATAATAGCGAAACCGATAGCCGCAACCATCATACCGTAGGCAATCTTACGTGGCGCTGAAGGCTCCTTGCCACTCTTAGCCAAAGCACCAAAGATAGCCATTGATACTGGGGTCAAGGCAACAACGTAGAATGGGTTGAACTGCTGGAAGATAGGAGCAGATACGTTTACGGTAGTCTCTGGAGTGATGCCATAAGCACGATATACCAAGAATGCCAAAACAGCAGATGCGATAGCACCTGAGAAAATCTTGCCCTTAGCGGTTGTGCTCTGGAAGATAGAGAATGAAGCGTAAACAGCGATGATGATCAAGGCGAGGTTCCATACGTTGAATACCATAGTCTCGATACCCATTGCAGAGGTCTTTGTGAACTCGTCAGCGAAGTAAGTCAAGGTCAAACCGTTCTGGTGGAATGCCATCCAGAAGAAGATAACCACGGCAAATACGAGGCACAAAGCAACGATACGCTGCTTGGTCTGCTCTGGAGTGAGGTCATCAACGATCTGAGCAGTCTCGCCCTTCTTCTTGCCACCCTCAACGTGGCGGAAGGTAGAGCGGAATACGTAGTAGATGACGATTGAGAGTACCAATGCTACGCAAGCAACAGCAAATGCGAAGTGGTAAGCGTCGTTAGAAGAGAAGCCGAGGCTGTTCTGAGCCCACTCCTTGATACCTACAGCGGTTGTAGGGGCGAACAACGAACCTACGTTGATAGCCATATAGAAGAGTGAGAAACCAGAGTCGCGCTTATCAGCATACTGTGGATCGTCGTAGAGGTTACCAACCATTACCTGGAGGTTACCCTTGAACAAACCAGTACCAAGGCTGATGAGCAACAACGCCGCCATCATAGCAATCATAGCGATAGTGTCGCCACCCAATGGGAATGAGAGCAACATATAACCGCCAAACATCACGGTAATACCGATAGTAACCATTCGGCCGAAACCGAACTTGTCAGCGAGAATACCACCTACCAATGGCATAAAGTAGACCAAACCAAGGAAGGTTGAGTAGATCGCACCTGCGGTACCCGCAGCCAAACCGAAGTTCTCGCGAAGGAATAGGGCAAACACTGCCAACATCGTGTAGTAGCCGAAACGCTCACCAGTGTTAGCAAGGGCTAAGGCATAAAGACCTTTAGGATGTCCTTTAAACATAGATAAAAGTTTTTAGTTAATATAATTAATTTGTTAATTGTTATCGAAATAACACAAATCGGCGACGAAGATACGAACAAAAATAGAATTTACAAAACTAAAATGCCACTTAGACCCTAAAAGAGGGTTTATGTGTAGCCTTGAGAGGGTAGAATGAGCCGTTTGAGGGATAGGCCGAGACGACAGAGGGTGTCCACAACGTGTGGGACACCCTCAACTCGATGGCCGCTATAGCGACCCTATGTATATATGGATTAAGCGTTAGTTACGCGCTCAAGCCACTTAACCATACCAAGCATAATACCCATAGAGATAAGGCATACTGCGAGGAATACGGTCCAGCAAATCCAGATAGGAGCAGCGTTGTAGATAAGTGGACCAATCCACAAGAGCAAGTTACCTACTGCTGTTGCACCCAACCACAAGCCCTGGCACAAACCGAGCATATGCTTTGGCGCTACCTTCGATACGAATGACAAACCAAGTGGCGAGATGAACAACTCGGCAACGGTCAAGAAGAAGTAGAGTACCAACAATACCCATGGACCTGACAATACAACACCCTCGGCACGTGCCTCAGTTGCTGATGGGTAGCCCATAAAGTAAGAGTATGCTGCGAGGAATACGTATGCAGTACCTGCGATAGCCATACCGATAGCAATCTTACGAGGGGTAGAGATATACTTGCCACGACGACCCAACGCACCGAATACCCACATAATTACTGGGGTAAGGACGATTACGTAGAATGGGTTGAGTGCCTGCCATACCTCTGGTGCCACGCTGTCAGACTTCACGAAGTCGCGTGCGAACATCGAGAGTGAAGTACCGTTCTGGTGGAATGCAAACCAGAAGAAGATAGCGATAGCCAACACTGCGAACAACGCATACATACGCTGCTTGATCTCTGTTGCTGCTGCGATACGCTCCTCTGGAGTGTAGTCTACGTTTGTATTAGCAACCTTCTTTGCAGGGGTTGGGAAACGCTTGCGTGTAGAGATGAAGATTGTCAAAGAGATGAGCATAGCGGCTACAGATGCGATGAACGAGTAGTGGATACCCTCGTTGAAGATCTGGAGGTAGTCACCGCAGAAGGTTGCGATGTCACCCACAGGCTGTAGGCTTGACTCTGCAGCGAGTTTAGTAAGGTTCTCAGTCACCTCGCCAGTCTCCTGGAACTGGTGGCAGAGAGCAGGAAGCTGTGCGTTGTAGAGCATATCGTGAGCCTTCAACCACCACTCGCGGAGCAATGGAGCAACGAATGGAGCGATAACACCACCAACATTGATAAATACGTAGAAGATCTGGAAACCAGAGTCACGCTTATCCTTAGCAGCCTTCAAGGCCTCCTCGCCCTCCTTAGCAGCCTCAGCCTCAAGGTTGTCGTACATCTGACCTACGATAGCCTGGAGGTTACCCTTGAAGAGACCGTTACCGAATGCGATGATGAAGAGTGCAAAGCAGGTGAGTGGGAGCAACCAGTTGATGTTGGTTGATGTAGCGAGGATAGGGATTGAGAGTAGTACGTAACCCGTTGCCATCACCATCAAACCTGCCATAATGGTACCCTTGTAGTTCTGAGTCTTGTCGGCGATATAACCACCTACCAAGGCCAAGATGTAGATACCTGCATAGAAGCAAGAGTAGATAATAGAGCTTGTCTCTTCGCCCAAGCCAAACTTCGAGCAGAGGAACAATACGAGAACGGCGTTCATGATGTAGTAACCGAAACGCTCGCCCATATTGCTAAGAGCCGCTGCTAAAAGACCTTTAGGATGTCCTTTGAACATAGTAAATAAGTTTTAGTTAATATTATGAGTTGTAATTGTTACAAGTTGTAGGTCAAATTATGCCTCATATTGGACAAAGATACGAAAAAACTTTGTATCTTTGCTAAAACTAAACCGAAAATTCTATGAAAGAGCAAAATAAAAGGCTCGCTATGGTGGCTGCTGATGAGTGGCTACAGCCTGTAGAGGAGGAGATTAATCGCAGACATAGTATGTACGAAAGCCGTCTTAAGGAGATTGAGAATGCGGCTGGTACCATCGTGGACTATGCCAACGGACATCGCTTTTTCGGCTGGCAGTACGACGATGTTATGAATGGCTGGTGGTTTAGGGAGTGGTTGCCTGAGGCTAAGGATGTCTATATTTTTGGTGACTTCAACAATTGGCAGCGTACCGAGTTGCGTCTTCAGCGCACGAAGGATGGCGTATGGTCTATCTTCTTGCCCGATGCTATGTATGGCGAGCGTCTGGTGGATGGTGCGTTGTATAAACTACATATCCACGGCCATAACGGATGGCGAGACCGAATACCCGCCTATGCTAAGCGTGTGGTTCAGGACGAGGAGACAAAGAACTACACCGCACAGTTTGTCTTGGATAGGCCCTACGAGTGGAAGCACGACGATTTCCGCGCCCCAAAGGTTGGCGAGCTGATTATCTACGAGGCTCACGTGGGTATGGCTCAGGAGCGAGAGGGTGTAGGCACCTACGTAGAGTTCCGCGACGAGATTCTTCCTCGCATCAAGGAGGCTGGATATAATGCCGTGCAACTTATGGCTATCGCCGAGCATCCCTACTATGGCTCGTTTGGCTACCACGTGTCGAGTTTCTTTGCCCCATCGTCACGTTTTGGTACTGCCGAGGAGTTGCGCTCGATGATTGACCGCGCCCACGAATTGGGAATAGCGGTTATTATGGACCTTGTTCACGCCCACTATGTTAAGAATTTCGACGAGGGTATCAATGAGCTTGATGGCTCGAAGCATCACTACTCTAAAGAGGGCGATGCAGGCTACCAGCAGTATTGGGACTCTATGATTTTCGACTATGGCAAGCGTGAGGTTGAGCACTTCTTGCTCTCGAATGTAAAGTATTGGTTGGAGGAGTTCCATTTCGACGGTTATCGCTTCGATGGTGTTACTTCGATGCTCTACTACCACCATGGCTATGTCGATTTCGACTGCCGTGAGCGCTTCTTCGACGAGGGTGTGGATCGTGATGCTATCGTATATCTAACTCTTGCAAACAAACTTATCCACGACCTACGTCCCGATGCTATCACCATTGCTGAGGATGTGAGTGGTATGCCAGGTTCGTGCGTCAAGCCAGAGGAGGGAGGTATGGGCTTCGACTACCGCCTCGGTATGGCCATACCCGACTACTGGATTAAGTTGCTCAAGGAGCAGAAGGATGAGGATTGGAATATCTGGGAGATGTGGTCGGTGATGACCAATCGCCTCCCTTCGGTACGCACGGTTGCATACGCCGAGTCCCACGACCAGGCCTTGGTGGGCGATAAGACCATCGCCTTCAGACTTATGGATAAGGAGATGTACTTCTCGATGGATCGTGCCTCGGAGAACTTGATGATCGACAGAGGTATGGCACTCCATAAGCTCATTCGCCTTATGACAATCACTACGGGAGGTGAGGCGTACCTCAACTTTATGGGTAATGAGTTTGGCCACCCAGAGTGGATTGACTTCCCACGCGAGGGTAATGGCTGGTCCTATCAGCACGCCCGTCGCCAGTGGTCGCTGGCCGAGAATGGTTTCTTACGCTACTCTTTCCTTGCCGAGTTCGACAAGGCTATGGTGGCTATGGTCAAGGAGTATGGCGTGTTGGGTGATGGCTACCCATACAACCATATGATGGATGAGCATAACAAGACGATGGTCTATTCACATAAGGGCCTCTTGTTTGTATTGAACTGGCACCCCACAGCCTCTATCCCCGATTATGAGTTGTGTGTGCCTTGGCCAGGAAAATATACCGTGCTCTTCTCTTCGGATGAGGCCCGTTTTGGAGGTCAGGAGCGTGCTGAGGTCGAGGGTGAGCACTTCACTACCACACACCAGCGCGAGGATGGTTCGGAGTACTATACCATTAATATATATAATACCTCACGCACGGGCGTAGTCTTTAAGTGGGAGGAGTAAGCAGGATGAGACGAGTTGTGACAAATCTTAACTATAGACTCCTTTTGGGAGTTGTGGCCCTTGTTGTGGCTATGGCCTTTGGCCAAAGAGCCTATGGTGCGTCGCCCTTGGATGCCGATACCGTGGCCAACCATATCATCATCTCGAAGCAGAGGATGGCACTTGAGGTCTATAATGCCGAGAGCGAACTTATGCGTAGTTACCCCGTTGCCGTGGGTAAGAACTATGGTAATAAGCGCCTTAAGGGGGATATGAGGACCCCTGAGGGAGAGTTTATTGTCAAGCAGATACAGTCCTCGTCGTCGTGGTTGTATGACTATGGCGATGGTAGGGGCTATGTCGAGGGTTTCTATGGCGACTGGTTCTTGCGCTTGGATGTGCCTGAGTTTTCGGGCATAGGCATTCACGGCACGGAGGATGAGGCGAGTCTCGGCAGACGTGTCACCGAGGGTAGTATCCGTCTTGCCAATGAGGATATCAGGGAGTTGGTGTCGATGATTAAGGAGGGTATCTCCGTGGCTATCGAGGGCTCGTCTAAGGATCACGAGGCCGATGGTATTGTAGATATGCAGAGTGGTAGACCTACGGCAGTTATTACCGACGATCCTGTGCTTCCTGCGGAGGAGAAGAAGGCGGCGGCTTCTTCGGCTGATGAGACTGTGCAGAAGAGTCAAGCCTCTGTGCCAGAGGGTGATTACGACTGGTATACCATTCAGGATGGCGACCTCTTAGGTCGTGTGGCCCAGCGCTATGGCACGACACTCTCGGAGATTAAGAGACTCAATCCCGATATCAATGTCGATAGGATAAGCATCAACCAGCGCATACGCATACCTCGCAAGGGGGGTGTTGTGGAGCAGAAGAGCGCTGAGGAAAAGCCCGTCACCGAGAATGAGGGCGAGGTGTGGTACACCATTCAGGATGGCGACCTTGTGGGACGCATAGCGCAACGCTACGGCACAACCTCCAAACGGATTGCCGAACTAAATCCCGATATCAATATTGATAGGATTAGCATCGGGCAGCGCATCCGCGTTAAGTAAAAGAGTATGGGTCAGGCATTACTGCTTGACCCATATTAGTTTTTTTGTGTCGTAACCTCGCTTGGTTGCTATGTCGAGGATGTGGCTGAGAGTCTCTTCGGGGAGCGATGGTGTGCGCGACAGAATCCATAGGTAATTCGGCGACTTACTACCCACTAAGGCCCATTGGTAGTTGTCGTCGAGGGCTAAGATGTTGTAGTCGGAGTAGAAGAAGAGGAAGAAGGATACTCGCAACTGGCCGACTCGCTTACCCCGTTTAGCCTTGCCAAAGGAGCTTTTCTCTCTGCCTGTGCGACTGTTGAAGCCGCTATTCTCCACTACGATATCCCCATTGGGCATCTTCGTATAGTGCGCTTTGCACTTCTCTAAGTTGCGCTCGAAACTGTGGTCGAAGCGGGCGATTTCATACCATCGCCCCATATATCTATCCACGTTTAGCGATGTTACCGTCGTGCGGTCAATGTCGTGGCGTTGTGCCTTGCATCCCAAAGTTGCCATAACTATAGCCAATAGAATAAGTGTTGTACTTCTCATAAAATTCGATGTTTTGTGAGGAGTCATAACACACATTTAGTGCCAAAAAGATGGGTTCTACAATGTATAAATAAAGAGAGGGTGTTCGTATTGATGAACACCCTCTCGCGATATGTCGTTTTGCGACTACTTCATCTCTGCGAAATACTTGTAGAAGTATGGCAAGGTCTCAAGACCCTTGTAGAACTGGTCGAGGCCATAACTCTCGTTAGGAGAGTGGATGGCATCCTTTGAGAGGCCGAAGCCCAACAAGATAGACTTGATGCCAAGGATGTTCTCGAAGCCTGAGATGATTGGAATTGAACCACCAGAGTAGAATGGGAGTGGCGTAACACCGAAGGTTGTCTCCACGGCCTTCTCTGCAGCCTTATATGCTGGGAGGTCGGTAGGCGATACGTATGGTGCGCCACCGTGCAAGAACTCCACCTTAACCTTCACGCTCTTAGGAGCGATGCGGCGGAAGTGCTTCTCGAAGAGTTTAGCGATCTTCTTGAAGTCTTGGTTAGGAACCAAGCGCATAGAGATCTTAGCATACGCCTTAGATGGGATTACGGTCTTTGTGCCCTCGCCAGTGTAGCCGCTCCAGATGCCGTTTACGTCCAACGAAGGGCGGATACCTGTGCGCTCCATAGTGGTATAGTCCACCTCGCCTGCGACGTCGCCCAAGTCGAGAGCCCTCTTATACTCCTCCAAAGAGAATGGGGCTTTGTTCAGAGCCTTGCGCTCAGCATCGCTGAGGATGCGCACGTCGTCGTAGAAGCCAGGGATGGTGACACGGCCGAACTCGTCGGTGAGTGACGACACCAACTTAGCCAATACGTTGGCAGGGTTAGCTACAGCGCCACCGAAGAGGCCTGAGTGAAGATCCTTATCTGGGCCAGTAACCTCTACCTGCATATAGGTAAGACCACGCAAACCAGCCGTGATGGTTGGGGTGTCGAGGCCAATCATCGATGTATCAGATACGAGGATGATGTCGGCCTTGAGGAGTTTCTTGTTGTCGGCACAGAACTTATAGAGGCTTGGAGAGCCAATCTCCTCCTCACCCTCAAGCATAAACTTCACGTTACAGGGGAGGGTGTCGGTTGCTACCATCGCCTCGAATGCCTTAGCGTGCATATATAGCTGTCCCTTGTCGTCGTCAGCACCACGACACCAGATGCGGCCATCCTTAATCTCTGGCTCGAAAGGATTTGTCTTCCACTCGTCGATAGGGTCCTCTGGCATCACGTCGTAGTGGCCATAGACAAGCACGGTCTTTGCCTTAGGGTCGATAATCTTCTCGGCATAAACCACAGGATTGCCCTCGGTAGGCATCACGTCGGCACGGTCAGCACCAGCCTTAACCAATGAGGCTGCCAACCACTCGGCACAACGTACCATATCCTGCTTGTGGAGTGATGGCTGTGCGCTGATTGAAGGGATGCGAAGAAGGTCGAAAAGCTCCTCTAAGAAACGCTCTTTGTTCTTGTCGATGTACTCGGTTGCAAGTTTCATAGTCTATAGTTTTAAGGTTTATATTATCTGTTATTAGGCTTTGCAAATTTGTTCTATTTCGGAAATGAAGCGCTGTGCTAAGGCGTCGGCTTCAGCCATACTCTTTGCCTCGGTATAGACACGGATGATAGGCTCGGTATTCGACTTGCGGAGGTGCACCCAGCACTCCTCGAAATCGATCTTCACGCCGTCAATGTCATTGACCCTTTCGGCTGAGTATCTTTGCTTTATCTCCACCAAAATCTTGTCTACATCAATCTCTGGTGTAAGCTCAATCTTGTTCTTTGAGGCGAAGTACGCAGGGTAGCTCTTTCTTAGCTCCGACATCGTGGTATTTAGGCCTGCAAAATAGGTCAAAAAGAGAGCAGTGCCCACCAAGGCATCGCGGCCATAGTGCAACTCAGGGTAGATGATTCCGCCATTACCCTCGCCACCGATTACAGCACCCGTCTCCTTCATCTTTGCCACGACGTTCACCTCGCCCACAGCCGCCGCCGAGTAGCTACATCCCTCGTAGCGAGCCGTAACATCGCTCAGGGCGCGTGACGATGATAGGTTCGACACGGTATTGCCCTTGGTGTGGCGAAGCACATAGTCGGCAACGGCTACCAAGGTGTACTCCTCAACAAACATCTCGCCATTCTCCATAACGAAGGCCAAGCGATCCACGTCGGGGTCTACGACGATACCGAGGTCGGCACCCTCACGACGGATGACCTCCGATATCTCGGTGAGGTTTTCGGGGAGTGGCTCTGGGTTGTGTGCGAAGTTACCCGAAGGGTCGCAGTTGAGTTCCACGACCTCGCAACCCAACTCCTTGAGTAGCGCAGGGATGACGATGCCTCCGACAGAGTTTACAGCATCTACCACAACCTTGAACTTGCGCTTGCGCACAGCCTCGACATCAACGAGGTTGAGTGCCAATACCTGCTCGATATGTTTAGGGTTGAAGTCCTCGCGTAAAACCACCTTGCCGATATGGTCGATGGTGGGGTATTCGTAGGTGCTATCCTCGGCCATAGCCAATACCTCTCGACCCTCGCTGTCGTTGAGGAACTCGCCACGCTCGCTGAGGAGCTTTAGGGCGTTCCACTGGCGTGGGTTGTGCGAGGCGGTGATGATGATGCCACCATCGGCCTTGTGTGTGATAACGGCCATCTCAGTACCTGGGGTGGTGCAGAGACCTACGTTGATGACGTCGCAGCCTGTGCCGAGGAGTGTTCCCTCGACCAATGAATCGACCATAGAGCCAGAGATGCGAGCATCGCGGCCCACGACGATTGTAGTGCGCTTATTGGGGTTCTTAGCCTTGATGAAGCGGGCATAGGCAGTGGTGAATTTTACGACATCGATAGGGGTTAAGTTCTCCGAAAGAGCGCCACCTATGGTGCCTCGAATACCTGATATAGATTTTATGAGTGTCATACGCAATGGTAATTTACTATCGTTACTTGAAAAAACGGGGCAAAAGTTTTGCTATCTTCGACAAAATTATTAATTTTACGCGAATATTAAAAATATTTTAGAATAAATTATCGGCGATTATGAGAACTATACCATCTTCAGAGTTGATTATCAATGGTGATGGCTCAATTTTCCATCTCCATCTAAAGCCCGAACAACTTGCCGACGTGGTTATCTTAGTGGGTGACCCAGGCCGTGTAGCCTTGATCTCGGAATATTTCGAGACTAAGGAGTGTGAGGTGGCAAACCGAGAGTTCCTTACCGTCACAGGTACATATAAGGGCAAGCGTATGACGGTGATGTCTACGGGTATCGGTATCGGCAATATCGACATCTGTGTTACGGAGCTCGACGCCTTGGCAAATATCGATTTTGCTACCCGTCAGGTGAAACCTGAATTTAAGAAATTGACCCTCGTGCGTCTTGGTACGTCGGGTGCTATTCAGGAGGATATCGAGGTGGGTGAGGTAATCTTCTCGCGCACATCGCTCGGCTTCGATGGCCTTATATCGTACTATGCTGGACGAGATAGCGTCTGCGACCTCGACCTTGAGCGTGCCTTTATGGAGCATACGGGGTGGTACGAGAAACTCCCTGCACCATACTTCGTAGATGCCGACAAGGCTCTTTACGACCTTTTCAAGGATTCTACACGTGAGGGTATCACCATCGCCGCTCCAGGCTTCTACGCCCCACAGGGTCGATGGGTGCGTCTCCAACCACACGACCTCGACCTCAACAAGAAGATAGAGTCGTTCAAGTTCGGAGACCGTCGCATCACCAACTTCGAGATGGAGGGCTCGGCCTTGGCGGGTCTCGCCTCGCTTATGGGTCACAGAGCAGCCACTATATGCACAATCATTGCACAACGTGTGGCTAAGGATGCCTGCACCGACTATAAACCCTTTGTGCGCCGTATGATTGAGATGGCGCTCGACAAACTTGCAACACTTTAGTATAGAGTAAAATATAAACAAAATAAAACGACTAAAATTATGAAATTTACAGTATCAAGCTCTGCATTGCTTTCACTCTTGGCAACTACAGGCAAGGTTATCAGCAACAAGAATACCCTTCCTATCCTCGACTACTTCCTCCTCGAACTCAAGGGAAACGAACTCACTGTGACTACCTCTGACCTTGAGACCACTTTGGTAGGTCATCTCACCGTGGATGGTGTTGAGCGCGAGGGCGTTGTTGCTGCTCCAGGCAAGCTTATGCTCGACTCGCTCAAGGAGTTCCCTGAGATGCCTCTTGAGTTCGACGTGAACGACTCAACTTGGGAGATTAAGGTGCGCTGGGCGAGTGGTTCGCTCTCAATTCCTGGTGCAAGCCCTGTAAGTTACCCTGCTATGCAGACCATCGGTGCTGAGCATAAGGAGATTCTTATGGATGTGGATGTGCTTATCGCTGGTATCAACAAGACCATCTTTGCTACCGCTGACGATGAGTTGCGCCCAGTGATGAATGGTGTCTACTTCAACTTCGAGGAGGGCAAGGTGACCTTCGTGGCTACAGATGCTCATAAGCTCGTGCGCTCGGTTTCGGAGTGTGCCGACGTAGACTTCAACGCATCGTTCATCCTTCCTAAGAAGCCTGCAAACTTGCTTAAGAACGTGTTGCTCAAGGAGGAGGAGCCTATTCGCATCACCTTCGATGCAAAGAACGTGACCTTCGAACTCAAGAACCATAAGTTCGTGTGCCGTCTTATCGAGGGTAACTACCCTAACTACAACGCTGTAATCCCAACGGCTAACCCTAATAAGGTGCTCGTAGATCGTGTTGAGCTGGTGAATGGTATCAAGCGTGTGGCAGTCTGCTCGAACCCTACCACCAACCTTATCCGTATGGATATCGCAAACAACCGAATCAGCCTTGCTGCTCAGGATCTCGACTTCTCGGTATCGGCTAACGAGACAATCTCTTGCAGCTACGATGGCCAGCCTGTGACCATCGGCTTCAAGTCTACCTTCCTCGTGGAGATCTTGTCGAATATCGACACCCCAACCGTGATGATTGAGTTGGCAGACTCTACACGCGCAGGTGTCTTTAAGCCTGTTTACGACGACAAGCACGCTGGCGAGGTGTTGATGTTGTTGATGCCAATGATGATCAACGCATAGGTCGGGGTAGACTATAGAGAAGTTATAGGGTATGAATCTAAAACTTAATCGCCCCATTGTATTCTTCGACTTGGAGACTACGGGTGTCGATTCGGCTTCGGATCGTATTGTCGAGATATCGATGATAAAGATTGAGGTCGATGGTAAGAAGATAGTTAAGACACGCCGTATCAATCCTGAGTGCCACATTCCAGAGGAGGCTACGGCAGTCCACGGCATCACGGATGAGGATGTAGCAGGGGAGCCTACATTCAAGCAGATTGCTAAGTCGCTGGCCCAGTTTATCGAGGGTTGTGACTTCGGTGGCTTCAACTCCAACCGTTTCGACCTGCCCCTGCTTGTCGAGGAGTTTATGCGCGCGGGTGTCGATGTGGACTTCCGCAAGCGCAAGTTTGTAGATGTGCAGACCATCTTCCACCGCAAGGAGCAACGCACGTTGGTTGCAGCCTATAAGTTCTACTGCGACAAGGATTTGGAGAATGCACACTCTGCCGAGGCCGACACTATGGCCACCTACGAGGTGCTTGAGGCGCAGATTGCTCGCTATCCCGACATCGGCTCGACGGTGGAGGAGCTTGCAGAGTTTTCGTCGAATGGTGCCATCGTAGATTTTGCGGGCCGCATTGCGCTGAATGATAAGGGCGAAGAGGTCTTTACCTTCGGTAAATATAAGGGTTGTAGCGTGGAGGAGATCTTCCGCAAGGAGCCAAGCTACTACTCGTGGATGATGGATGGTAACTTCCCACAATACACCAAGAAGGTAATCACCGAGATACGCCTCAGAATAAAATAGTTAGAAACGCTCAATGAGAAACCTTAGAAGACTTCTTACACTGCTCTTTGTGGCCATCGCTGTAGTGGCCTCGGCTATTGAGCCCTCGAATATTGTGGTAAACCTTAATGGCAAGGAGTACTACAAACATAGGGTGGAGAGTGGCCAGACGCTCTATGCCCTTGCTAAGGCCTACGGTGTCACGGAGCTACAGATTATCGACAGCAATGTGGGCCTCACGGCATCCTCATTGCGCGCCGATGACTATATCCTTATCCCTCGCACCAAGAGCAAGACGTATGGTAGTGAGCGCAAGGTGAGCCTCGATGCAGATAGGCAGGAGGGTGAGAGTAAGTTGTCGAAGAAGTTTCTCATCCACGAGGTTAAGGCGGGCGATACGCTCTACTCCATCGCTCGCAAATACAAAATATCGTTACAGATTCTCGAAGCGGATAACCCAGAGATAGAACTCGATAAGTTGGCTATTGGCGACCAGATAAAGGTGCGCCGTACGGATAGGGGCTATGCCACTACTGCGGAGATTGAGAAGGAACTCAAGGATCGCAATATTGCGACCAATGCTGTGGTGGAAGAGGTTGTAAACCAAGGTGTTGAAACGAAGTGGCAGGAGCATAAAGTAACCATTGGTGAAACCATCTACTCACTCTCGCGCGCATACGGCGTTAGCGAGGAGGAGTTGATGAAGTTGAATAACTTGCAAACTACAGCAGACCTCAAGGCGGGTATGGTCATTCGCATAAAGCCACTTCAGGAGCCTCAGGCTGTTGAGGTCATCGAGACCGTTGTTGATATCGTCGCTGAGGAGGAGACTCCACAGGAGACACGTCGTAAGGAGCGTGAGCGAGGCCGACAGGAGGGTGATGCAAAGGATGAGAGCGACGAGGGACTTATTGATGTCGGTATGAGTGCCGACAGCCTCCACCCCGTGGATATTTTTGAGGGAGAGGCCCAGAGCGACATAGTGCCTATCGAAGTGGAGTTCCCGCCACTTAGTATGCACCATACGCTCAAGGTGGCGCTGATGCTTCCGTTCCATATCAACAATAAGGTGAATCCCTATTTCGTTGATTTCTACAACGGTATGCTTTTGGCGATGGAGGATTTGAAGAGCGAGGGCTACGACATAGAACTCTCGGTCTTCGACACCTATAGCAGCATAGACCGCATAATCGACCTCGTGAGCTACGAAGAGGGTGTCCTTGATGCCCAACTTATCATAGGCCCTGTCTACGAGGATGAGTTGCGCCACGTGGTAGGTATGGCCGAGCAGAATGAGATACCTGTGGTCTCGCCATTGGCAGATAACGAGTCGATAAAGAGCCCCGTATTGTTCCAGATGCATGCCGAGCCAGAGTGTAAGTATGATAGATTTACCTCGCTTTTCGATGCGTCGAAGGAGATTGTGACAATCTATGCCAATGCTTCGGATAAGGACTTTATGGCTGAGATAGAGGGACTTGTGGAGTCACCTACGCGCACTAACCTCAACTTCGTCTTCGACCGTGGAGCCTTCTTCTATAACCGTAGGGGCGATGGCTCGAATGGCGAGGAGGTAGACATCACGGAGTTTATGCGCACACCGACGCACAAGACCTTTATTATCGCCTCGGCAAATGAGACCGACGTAGATAGAATCCTCACCACGCTGGCCTCGACACGTTTGGCTATCGTAGCACGTAGTATCAACTTCGGCGACTATGTCGTTGTGGGTAACCGCAAGTGGAAGCAGAGCAACAATATTGATAAGCAGTCCTTCTTCCGCAACAACATAATCTTCTTCTCGCCCTACTTTGCGAGTCGTAGCAACGAGGTGGTACGTCTCTTTGATGGTCGCTACGTGAAGGCCTATAATGCTCTGCCTTCGATGTACTCGTACCGTGGTTACGATGCTGCGATGATCTTCTGTCGTAAGATGTTTACGGGCATCGACGGCACTATCTTCGAGGAGTATTTCACACCACTCTCTACGACCTATCGTTTCGAGTTCAAGGATGGCATCTACCAGAACTGCCACTGGACAGGCGAGCAGTATAACTCTAACTTTACCATTACGGCTAAATAGTTGGGCTTAAGGTAAATAACCAAATAAATAGGAATGGCTAATATATCATCATCCATACCCGAGAAGACCATAGAGCGACTCAGCGAGTATCGCAGAACACTCATCAAGTGCCACGCTCAGGGCATCACCCATATCTTTTCGCACGTCTTGGCAGGTATGCACGGCATCACTGCGGTACAGGTGCGTCGCGACCTTATGCTCATTGGTTTCTCGTCGGATACCAAGAAGGGCTACGACGTCAAGGTGCTTATCGACTTTATCGATGGCATCCTCTATAGTCAGAACACGATGAATATGGCCATTATCGGTATGGGTCACCTCGGCCAGGCTGTGACCAAGTATTTCAATGGCAAGGGTCTTAAGTTGCGCATCACCGCGGCTTTTGATATCGATGAGAATAAGGTGGGTAAGACTATCGACAATATCCCTTGCTACCATATTGATCAGTTCGAGGAGCGCGTTGAGGAGCTTGATATCAGCATTGTCATCGTCTCGTCACCAACATCTGTGGCATCGACCCTCGTACTGCCAATCATCAACGCAGGTATTAAGGGTGTGCTTAACTTCACCTCTGCCCCTCTGAACTTCCCCCAGGGTATTGTCGTAGAGAATTACGATATCACAACCCTACTGGAGAAGGTGGCCTATTTCGTTAAGGTTGCCGAGGAGAACGCATAATATATATAGGTATTGACCGAGGGTGAAGAGTTCTATCATTAAATATGGCTTCGAGGCGCTCAGCTCCGATAGGAGGCGTGTGGTCACCATTGGATCGTTCGATGGTGTTCACGAGGGTCATCGCATCCTTTTGGACCACCTTAAGGCTATGGCCCGTAGGCTCGATGCTGAGAGTGTCGTTGTCACCTTCGACCCCCACCCACGTATCGCTATGGGGCGAGATGAGGGTATGGGTCTGCTTACTACTGTTGAGGAGCGAGCCCTACTCCTTGAGGCAGAGGGTATTGACCACCTTGTCGTTGCGCACTTCGACGAGGAGTTCCGTATGCAACCATATAGCGACTTCGTGGCTAATAGCCTTGTGGCGAGGCTTGGTATGTGTGGTATGATTGTGGGATATAACCACCGCTTGGGTCGTGGTAGCGAGGGTAACTACGAGCGTCTTGTGCCTATGGCCGAAACATATAAGTTTGAACTTGAGTGTGTACCGCAACATCGCCTTGATGGAGCTAAGGTTAGTTCTACGGTAGTGCGCGAGGTGATTTCGGCGGGTGATATGGAGCGCGTAGCAGAACTATTGGGTCATCGTTACGTTGTCGTAGGTAACTCGTTCAATGGTGTGGTTGATGTCGAGAATAGGTATAAGATACTCCCTCCCGATGGAAGATATCGTGCAACGGTAGAGAAGTCGGGCATAGTTCACGCTATGGAGGTGGATATTCAAAACCGTAGGATTTGCAGTAAGGAGATAGCCGATGGAGCTGTTGTGATTTCCCTTTAGTTTTTTACGGTCGCATAAAAATAGTAGAATAATGCCGTAGCTACCAAGAGGTAGTTATGGCTATTTTTTTTGAGATTACTCACAAAAAGTGGGGTGGTTGAGGAAATTTAGATCCAAAAATACAATATAAACATATATTTTATATTGTATAAAGGTCATATTGCAGTTTAGCATAAAAATCGATTTTTAGTATAAATAATTTTCTATAAATTTGTGCAAGTCAATTAAGGATAAGGTCGTAAGGCCTGATAAAAGATAACTTAGATGAGTAGTCGTGCAAGTGTAGATACCCTGTGTAGGGTGGATGAAGAGTGTATGGATGATATGCCTCAAAGAGTAGAAGAGTGTGTCAGTGTAGACCTCAGTAATGAGGGGATGCAGGGCGAGATGGTTATTAGATTTAATATCAATATGAATGGTAAGTTCAAGGTCTATGATCAGCGCGAGGAGGAGCGTTTTCATCAGGCTCTGAACTACGGTATTCGCCATAATGCTCCGATAAATGAATTGGCTGAGATATGTTGTCTTTCGCCCTCCACCTTCAAGCGTCGCTTCAGGGAGCGTATGGGGTTATCTCCCCATCTATGGTTTGTGCAACACCGTATGAAACTTGCGCGTGACATCTTGCTTAATGCCAACATATCCACCACGGAGTTAGCGCGTCTGTGTTGCTATAACAATACCTCCTACTTTATCTCGGTCTTCAAGTATTATTATGGTACTTCGCCAGGGCGACTTAAGAAGAGCCTACAGAGTAACCAGAGTAGTAAGTCGATATAGAATAAAGAGCTACCTAACTGTTTAGGTAGCTCTTATTTGTTCAGCTAATTTTTTACGAACGTGAGTCGCTCCCAGAGGCAACGTGGAATTAGTCGCCAGAAGAACACTATCAGCCTAAATCGCCAGTCGAAGATAATCACGCGTCTTTTTCGCTTTAGCCCTTGCAGAATGTGGCGAGTGGCTTGTGCTGTGGTCATTAGCATAGGGTAGTGCTTCTCAGGGTTAAGGATCTCTGTCGCCACAAAGCCTGGTCGGATATCGCTAAAGAGTGCTGGTATGTCGTACATACGCACATACTGCGCAAGAGCCGAAAGGTATGTGCTTTGCATCGACTTCGTTGCCGAGTAGGCGGGTGCCGAGCCCATACCCTTAGTGCCTGCCACCGAACTAATAACGGCGATATGTGCCTTGTGTTTGGCGTTGTATGATGCCGCCCCCTTCACGTAGTTTAGGAAGTGAACCACGAGGCGTACCATACCCACAGAGTTTGTTGCTACGGTGTTAAGCTCTATCGCCGCGTCGAGGTTTGGGTTTTGCTTGCCTATGCCTGAGGCGTAGAGTAGGAGGTCAGGGTCGCCAACCTTTGCGATTAGGTCGTCGAGTTGTGCTATGGCCTTCTCGGTAGTTACGTCCATCGTGGCAATATGTACCCTCTCCTGTCCGAACTCCTGTTGTAGCTCCTCCAGACGCTCAGCACGTCGGCCAGCGATGCCTACGACGACACCTTGTGAGGCAAGAGCACGAGCAACCTCGCGGCCTAAGCCTGAGGTTGCTCCTATGATTATCGCACGTTTCATATTAGTTGATCAACTTGTCGAGTTGAGAGAATATTCTCTGTCGGATCTCCTTGAGTTTCGAAACTTTATCGCGATTCTTTCTTGCTACGAAGCGGCAAGAGCCCATAAACTTCTGGAACATTCGCATAAAGTTCCACGCCAAGACAAACATAAACGGAAAGGCCACGAAGTAGCCCAAGGCCCACCAGAATCCAGCAAATATCCACAATAGTATAGATGGGATAATCAAACAAATAGGCACTGATACAAAGACACTTACGCCTACGTTGAACGAACTTATAAACATCTGGTCCTTAATGAGTATATTGAGGAATATCTTTGGGATGATGAACAGAAGTGCCGTAGGAATTATCGAGACGATAAATAGTGGAAGGAGCAATAGAAGGCCTAATCCACGGAGTATAGGTGCTTCGATGCCAGGGTTGTGGATGAAGAGCCAGTCGCGGATGTTGAGTTCCTTTAGTCCCTCCGAGAAGCGACGTGTGTCGGCATATACGCCCTCCATCTCCTCTTTATTCTCGGTGTATGCTCGCTGTAGTTCGGCCACGAGTTTCTGGTCGGAGAGGAGGCGCGAGGGGAGATAGTTGAATTTGTAGCCGTGCTCCTTGGCGTACTTTCTGCCGTAGCCCGACTCGCGGATAAAGTCGATCTCTTCGTAGTGGTCGAGGTCCTCGATGTGGAGCATCATCTGCTGTATGGTGTCGCGCACGATGGTATTCACCTCCATCATAGTCTCACGAGGTGACTCCTTATATCGCTCGTAGTAGGGCTTGAGCGAGATAGGCTCAGCAAACTTGATGAGCATATCTGTACGGGCGTGGAAGTAGTTGGAGTAGTGGTTGCACGAGGGCAGAATCATAACGTCTTGCTCGAAGTTCATCTTCTCGGCAGCCTCGAAGGCGATGCGGAGGTATCCCAACTTGAATTTGCCCAACCAGCGTTTATCTTGGTGGTCGGCCTCAGGGTAGAGCATGAGGGTCTCGCCATCGGTCAGAGCCTGACCAGCGTCGTCCATTGTCTCGCGGTTCTTGTTGATTGCGCCAAATCCCTCGTGGCTCATACGGTAGGCGGGCAAGAGACCCATAGCGCGGAGAGCCTTGTTGAATATAGGATTTTTGAATACGTTGGCACGGGCGATGAAGTTCATCCTTCGGTCGGTGAGTTTCAGGCAGACACAAAGGGGGTCGTTCAAGCAGTTCTGGTGGTTAGATACCACGACTACGGGAGTACCGTCGATGGGTACATTTTCCAGGCCCACGATATGCTCCTTGCGGAAATATAGCCACGAGTTTACGTATTGCAAATATGTTCTAAAAGTCTTGAGTAGTAGAGAGTGCTCTCTTGGTTTTCTAATCTTTGGCATACTTTTTTTGTTCTATTTGGCAAATATACTCATTTAAAGCCAAAAAAATATCGCTGACGGGCCATAATATGCCTGCCAGCGATGCAGAATAGGTATTTATACCACTTATATTTCGTCCGTTTAGGGTTGTTTATGCCTTTGTCTCCGTCTCAAGGTCGAGTTGCTGACGCACCGACTCTTCGTGGATGGCACTGAATATTTGGTGGATGAACTCCTTGCGTATGCTCATCGATTCGGCCTTTGCCTCGGCAGCCACCAGGAGCTTGTTGTACCTGTCGTGTTGCACTACAGCCATCCCGTGTTTACGCTTGAAAGAGCCTATCTCACGCGCGATGTCCATACGCTCGGCTAACAACTCTATTATGCGGCTATCGATGGAGTCGATATGTAGTCGATAGTCGCTCAGGAGATCCCCCTCGTTGGTGCTTCTGCGCAGTTGTAGCTGTGCTATAAGCTCCTTGAGGCTCTCTGGCGTAATCTGCTGTTGTGCATCGCTGAGGGCTTCATTGGGGTTGGGGTGGCACTCTATCATAAGGCCCGAAAAGCCTAAGTCGAGGGCCTGCTGAGCGAGTTGTGCCACGAGGTCTCGTCGTCCGCCTATATGGCTGGGGTCGGAGAGTATTGGCAGGTTGGGCAGTCGGCGGTGTAGCTCGATGGGTACCGACCAGTGTGGTGCATTGCGGTATGGTGTGGTCTGGTGTGTGCCGAAGCCACGGTGTACGGCAGCGAGGCGACGAACGCCACTGTTGTAGATGCGCTCTATAGCACCTATCCAGAGGTCTACGTCGGGAATTACGGGGTTCTTCACTATCACGGCAGTATCTACACCACGTAGGGCATCCGCAATCTGCTGTGTAGCGAATGGGTTTGTCGTTGTTCGCGCACCTATCCACACACCATCAACACCTGCCTTTAGGGCAAGGTCGAGGTGTTGGGGTGTGGCAATTTCGGTTATTATGCGCAGGTCATACTCCCTCTTGGCCTCTGCGAGCCACTCCAGCGCCCTGTCGCCAATGCCCTCGAAGGAGCCTGGCTTGGTGCGAGGTTTCCAGATTCCAGCACGCAGAATCTCCACCCCTGCACGCTTTACGCCACGTGCTGAGGTGAGCAGTTGTTCGCGGCTCTCGGCACTGCACGGGCCCGCAATGTAGAGGGGCTCGGCACTCTGTCCAAGGAATAGGGGAGTGAGGTCTGTCATAGTGGTTACTCCTCGACGATGGTTATTGAGAGGATGAGGTCACCTGGGCGGATATCGTCGATAACATCCACGCCCTCAACTACCTTGCCGAAGCAGGTGTGAACGCCGTCGAGGTGCTGGGTGTTCATACGGTTGTGGCAGATGAAGAACTGTGAGCCTCCGGTGTTTGGGCCACGGTGCGCCATAGAGAGTACGCCACGGTCGTGGTACTGACGCTCGGCACGGGTCTCACAAGGGATTGTGTAGCCTGGGCCTCCCGCACCATTGCCAAGGGGGCAGCCACCCTGAATCACGAAGTCGGGGATTACGCGGTGGAAGGTGAGGGCATCGTAGAAGTGGCTCTCAGCGAGTTTGATAAAGTTATTTACGGTGATAGGGGTCTCCTCGGCGTACAACTCCGCCTTCATATCACCCTTTTCTGTCGAGATAATTGCGTATTTCATAGTTTATCGGTGTTTATATCTTCACAAAGATACTAAATGCTGTGGTAACAAAAAAATCTTTGTCCCATTTTCTTGTGCTACCTATTATATAAATAAGAGGAGAGGGTGTCCTACAACCTCTGTGGACACCCTCTCCTTTATTTGGCCAAAGCCGATTTCGTTTGTCAAAGTATGTGTTACTCAGCAGTTACGAACTCGAATGCCTTGCTCTCGTTTACTGGGCAGTAAGCTGAGTTTACAACCTCCCACTTACCGTTCTTGTCCTTAGCGCTAACGATAACGAGGACACCGCAGTTCTCAACCTTCCAGCTATTGCTTGTAACCTCAATTCCACGAGAGTACTCTACTGACTTACCCTCCTCGATAGTGCCGAGATCCTCACCAGAGATATCTGAACGAGTGATGTTAAGACCGTTGCGGATAGCGAAGTCGTAGATCTTGTGCTCAGGCTTTGTAGCACCAGCCTGGTTTGGGCTATAGATGTCGCTCTCAAGCAACCAAGCAGTAGCGCGGTACTCGTTAGTCTTAGCAGCCTTGATCTCAGAAGCGAAATAAACTACCTCGCTATCGCCAGATACCGCCATAGAGATACCTACGTCAGCACCATCCAACTGGATATAGCTCTGAAGAGTTGATGCCATAGCGTTGTAGTTACGGTTGATACCCTGGCCATTGAAGTTCATAATAAGGGTTGGCAAACCAGTGATACGACCACCATAGAAGTTACACATAGTGGTTGCTGCTGCGCTTCTTGCAGGGTCACCATCAGTAAGATAGCTTGCAAGACCATGGTTAGTCACCTCGTTGTAGTGGTTCACCCATGATGTGCCGTGAAGCTTGATAAGCTCATCAACCATATCAGGGCAGTAGCCACAGTTTACACCTGTGAAATCAACGAGGATAGCACGGTGGTTGAATGCGAGGTTCTCTGGCTCTGGATTCTCAGGAATCTCAGGAACCTCAGCCATAACAGAGATCTTTACGTAGTTAGAGTTCTCGCTACCTACAGTTGCAAAGAACTCGTAAACGCCAGTAGTAGCTGCAGTCCACTTGCCATTCTCAACTACTGTCAATTCAGCATCATAGATATTAGCCTGTGATGTTACGTCCTGGTTCTCAGCATCAGTAACGGTGAAGGTTACAATGTCACCAATCTCTACAGATGTCTTGTCAGCAGTGAGAGTGATGCTACCTGTTGGCTCAGGACGTTCTGGACCATCGGTACCACCCTGCTGGCCATTGTCGTCACCACCATTGTTGACTGGCTCACAAGCAGCAAAAGCAAATGCTACAGCGCCAAGAAGCGCGAAGAATTTTGTGATTTTCATAGTTTTGTGTTGTTTTTAGTTAGATAATATTGTTTAACTTATTTCTTGTAGTCGTATGTCACACTGCCATTTACTGGGCAAATTACCACGTTTACTACCTCGAACTTGCCTGCACTATTCTTGGCTGATGCAATGACCATAGCCTTGAGGTTATCGCGATTCCACACGTTGCTACCTGCACCTGTGATGGCAAGGTTCATTGCCTGAGTTGCACACTTACCAGCCTCGATAGTTCCGAGGTCGAAGCCCGAAATAGGGTTGAGGGTTGCAGCCTGACGGATAGCATTGTTGTGGATATTCATCCAATCCTCGGTAGCATTCTTCTGAGTACCCTCGATGCCATCCTCCAACAACCAAGCAGTGATGCGATACTCGTTGGTAACGGCAGCCTTAACCTCTGCGTTTACAACAACAGATGTCGTAGCAAGGCTTGCTGAAGCAGCGATACCTGCGTCGGCACTCTCCTTCCAGATGGTGTTGATCTGCTGAGCGATATGGCTTGCGTTACGATCCGACTGAATGTCATAGACAAAGTTGTAGGTAAGGCGTGGGTATTCTTTCACACCAAAGTATGTAGAGATAGAGCCTGCAGCAGCAGAGAATGCAGGGTCAGAGGTGTTGTATGAGTGTGCCATAGTCTCATAGTACTTGTCGTGCATACCCTCCATAGCCTCAACCTCCTTCAACGCCTTCATCATCTCAGGGCAGAAACCACAGTTAGTACCTGTGTGGTCCACCAAGAGGATACGGTGGTTGAACGATGTGTTCGCTGGCTGTGGATCCTCTGGAAGAGCAGGGATTGTTGGGACAACATCAATCTTAATTGTATTTGAGATTGAGGTGCCTACTACGGCATAGAACTCATATTGACCATCAGCCGTAGGGGTGAATGGGTTTGTAACCTCCTTCACGTCATTAAACTTTCCATTAACGTAAATTTTGTTGTAAATCATTGCATTTGCAGTTAAATCTACGTTCGATGCATCCTTGACGATAAAGTTGATAGGGGTATTAACCTCCACAGAGTAGTTGGCTACTGAGAGGGTTACATCACCCGTTGCGACAGGACCATTATCTGGTGCTGGCTTCTCGCAAGCCACCATAAGGGTAGCTACGCCACAGATAAGTCCAAAAAGATTCTTAAGTTTCATATTCGTTTTCTAAAGTGTTTAGAATGAGAGCGTCAAAGCAAGGTTTGCACCAGTGAAGGCTGGCTGCTTGCGGCATACACCACCAGAGCAAACGATACCCTCGCGGTTACGGCCATAAGAGAGCTGTACGCGGAGGCTGTTGTGAGTGAAGCTCGCACCCACCTGGTAGTAGTGCAAAAGCTCGTGCTTGAATGGATTCTCATACAACGCAGGGTCGTTTGAGTTGGCCATACTGTAGTGGTAGAAGTAGTTACCATAGTTGCCATCCTTCATAGGCTCACAGTTCCACATATCGCTTACATAAACGCTAAACTTAGGTGCGAAGTTATACTCGATGGTTGCTGCTACCCAGTCACCCTCGTAGTTGTTAGCAGCGAGATACTGAGCCTCGAAACGCAACGAGTGCTTCTTGTTCACCTTGTAGGTTACGTCAGCTACGAAGATATGCGATGGGCAGTAGTGACCCTCAGGCATATCATACTGGTCGGTATCACGACGCTGGAACGAGTAGAAGAAGGTAGTCTTAAGTGACTTATTCCACTGACGCTCAACGTCGAAGTTAAAGTCGAGCCAGATGTTGCGACCCTCGCGCATTTCTGAACCAGAGCGCAAGGCAACGTGGTCGTAGGTATTGAACATCGAGAAGTTAGCGTGGAAGTTCCAGTACTTGCCACGAGCCTTCTTGTTGCGCAACGAGTAGTACAAGTCGATCTGACCGCCAATCTCGTTGCCCGATGGAGCGCCCATAAATGGGTTGAGACCTGCCAATGAGTAGGTGTGCTGACGAGTAAGGATAGGGAGATAGTTTAGGAAGTTACCGCCAGAGATAGCATCCGCACGTGGATCGATGAATGTTGTCATATTCTTCAAACGACGGAATGTAGCAGTAGCCGAGAAGCGCTTGTAGTTGTAGCCCAAGTCTACGTAGATAGCGTTACCCTTGCCTACGTTCTCAACTATATTCGCATTGTTGTAGAGGTCATTGTTGAGCTTGGCAGCGTACTCACCACGAAGAGTGACACCCTTATACTCGAAATTAAGACGACCAGAGACCATATTGAGGTGCTGACGACCAAGGGTGTTGATCTCCTGCTGAGTCTCCCAATCAACCATATTGAACTCCGAAATATCGCTATCGTAACGACCTACGTAGCTACCCTCAACTGAGACGACACCATCGTTCCAACCCGCCATATCTGAGATAGAGAGTGAGAGGTCACCACCATATACCCAGTTGTTGGTGCGGATATCGTAGAGACGTGGCATACCTGCCAACACCTTCACGTTCACGTAGTTGTTGAAGTTGTAGTAGGCACGAGCACCTGCCAACGAGTTGTTGAACGCGAGGTTGCGATCCTCGTAAGAACGGAAGATAAGACCGTTACCAAACTGGTCGTAAATATCACCTACGCGAACACCCCAGTTCTTGTCCTCCCACTGGATATACTTAGAGAGGAAACCCGAAAGCTTAGTGTCGCGCTGTGAGTAGTTGTAGAGGTCGTAGCCATAGAGTGGTGGAAGGTAACCATCAACCTGGAGACCTACAGAAAGACCCTTCCAAGAGTAGTCGAGCTTGAGGTAGTCGTTAGAACCGATGTTGCTACGGTCTGGACCATCGACAAAGTTGAACTCGTAATCTGGATCAGGATTATAGTTGGTGTACTTACCAATATCCTCCAAAAGCTTATCCTTAGCGTAGTAGCTTGTGTTGCTCTCGAAGGCGATAGAGAGACGACCCTCCTCGCCAACCTTAATCTGCGCTGAGGCCTCATTAACACAAAGTGTCGCACAGAGAGCGACGCCTAAAAAGAGTATAAATTTCTTCATCCTACAAAGTTTATTACTTTACACAAAGGGGAGTTACTGCAATGTAACTCCCTGTGAGATTGTTTGTTTTACTGATTATTTGAGCGACTTAATCTTCTCGAACAACTCCTGCTCGCTACCTGGAGTGTAGCCAGAGTGTGAGTAGACGATGTTACCCTTACCATCCATAATGAAGGTGTGTGGGGTGAGGCTCACGTTCATTGCACGCTTGAAATCCTGGTTCTTGTCGTAAACACATACGTAGTCGTCCCAACCCTGACCCTGAGTCATAGCACGTGCGCGGCTCAAAGTACGTGCATCATCAACAGATACGGCAATCACCTTGAACTCTGCCTCGTCCAACCAATCGTAGAGGTTGTCGTTGATGGCGTTGAGCTCCATAATACAAGGCTTGCAAGTGGTAGACCAGAACGAGATAATTGCTGGAACACCATCCACCAAGTCGCGAGTAGAGATAATCTTACCCTCCTGATTCTCAACCTTAACATCTGGAACCATCTGTGCCGATGCGCTAACACCTACGAAGAGCGCAACCATCAAAAACAATAACTTTTTCATAATCTTATTAGAAGTTTTAAGTTAATATTTATCTATCCTTTTTTAGTTGTCCGTCATCTTTATCCGACTCGTTCCCTTAATGAGTTCGTCGAAACCCTTCGCAATAGTAACGCATCAAGAGTATTTGTCGTATACCTTATCTACTTTATTTGTGCGCAAGATAGTGATTTTTCAGCAAACAACCATAACTTTTCGCAGAAAAAAATGTGAATGGGTAAAAAGTGGCGGTGAACTGACAAATTTTTGTAGTTATAACAGTGCATCTACTGCCGCTAACGAAGTCGTCTAACAAGGCTCCTTTGGCGTTGCACTCGTTCTCAAAATTCTCATTTACGCTTAGTAAACTCCGCTTTTTCGAACTTCGTACGCCTAAAATTAGCGCTTGTTATACGGCTTCTTCGAGTACTGCCCCATCGCCTCGAATTTCGCCGAGCGTTGTATCTGCACTATTCTAACAACAAAATGGTCTCGCGCTTGGGATGGTGGGAACTCCGCTTTTTCGAACTTCGTGCGCCTAAAATTAGCGCTTGTTATACGACTTCTTTGAGTGCTATCCGTTGGATTTCTAACTATCAACAGGTGGGGACATCTGGTGCGTAATGATAAAAAAGAGAGGTTGCCAAACCCCAAGGGGTGACAACCTCGCTTACTCAATTATATGCTCCGCCCTGTGTAGTTGACTCTATCGTTCGGGCTTGATATCCTTGATGCGCAACTGCTTGCTCACCGTACCACGGTAGTGGTTCTCAACAATCTGGTAGCAGACCGACACGGGCTTGCCCGCACGTACCCACTCATAGTGAGTAGGCTGCTGGAAGGCGATGGCAGGAATAGTGGTGTGTGGCTTCTCCCTCTGCATAAGGTCCATACGGAGGTGGTCGCACTCCACGCCCACAAGTTTCGCATCGCCACGGTTGCTCACGCTACGTGTCATAAACACTGGCGCACTATTTCCTGGGCCAAAAGGCTGGAAATTGTTGAGCTGACGGTAGAAGTCGTCGGTGATCTCCGAGAAGAGCAACTCGCAGTCGATATCTACCTGTGGCACAAGAATATTGGGGTCTATGTTATTCTCAACATAGTCGTTGAAGCGCTTGGTGAAGGCCTCAACATTCTCCTCCCTCATCGTGAGACCCGCAGCGTACATATGTCCGCCGAAGTTCTCCAAGAGGTCGGAGCAAGACTCGATAGCCTGGTAGAGGTCGAAACCTGCAACCGAGCGTGCCGAGCCCGTCACAAAACCATTAGACTTAGTGAGTACCACGGTAGGGCGGTAGTAGGTCTCGATAAGGCGAGAGGCTACGATGCCGACGATACCCTTCATCCACTTAGGGTTGTAGATGACCGTACTCTTAAGTGCCTTAAGTTTAGGGTGCGACTCCACGTAGTCGTGCGCCTCCTGAGTGACATTGCGGTCGATGCTCTTGCGGTCCTGGTTGAACGAGTCGATAACCTCGCCAAACTTCGCTGCCTCCTGTGCATCGCCCTCGATAAGAAGACTCACAGCAGCGTGACCGCCTGAAGGTGCCGCATTCTCATCATCCTCGTCCATACGCATACGGCCTGCGGCGTTGATGCGTGGACCAATTTTGAAGACTATGTCATCGACGGTGATATTGTGGTTCTCAAGACCACAAATCTTGATAATCGACAACAGACCCTTTGAGGGTGAGGAGTTTAGCTTGCGCAAACCGTAGTGTGCCAAAATGCGGTTCTCGCCCACAAGTGGCACAATGTCCGAAGCGATGCTCACTACCAACAAGTCCAACAGATGCTCAATCTCGGCAAAAGGAATCTTGTTGCGTCGTGCGTAGGCCTCGACGAGTTTAAAACCAACGCCACAACCCGACAACTCATCGAAAGGATAGTTGCAGTCGGTGCGTTTGGGGTCCAATACAGCCACTGCCTGAGGAATCTCCTCGGCAGGTAGGTGGTGGTCGCAGATGATGAAATCTACGCCACGCTCTTTGGCATAGACGACCTTTTCAACGGCTTTGATGCCGCAGTCCAAGGCAATGACCAAGGTTACGCCCTTGCGGACGGCGTGGTCGATGCTTCGGATTGATATGCCGTATCCATCGACATATCGGTCAGGAATGTAGAACGATAGGTTCTTGTGACCTATCTGGCTTAAGAACTTGTAAACCAGCGCCACGGCAGTGGTTCCGTCGACATCGTAGTCGCCATAAATCATTACCTTTTCGCCAGCCTTCACCGCCTTCTCGATACGCTCCACAGCCTTGTCCATATCCTTCATTAGGAAGGGATCGTGCAAGTCGCGTAGTGCGGGTGAGAAGAACTTCTTGGCCTTCTCTACAGTGTCTATGCCCCTCTGAACTAATAGGTTGGTCAATACAGAAGACATTCCGAGCTGTGAAGACAAAGTCTCCACCTTGGCGCGGTCGCCTTGTGGCTTGACTACCCATCTTTTTTCTATGGGCATAACAATTATTTTTTATATTTAACATTTAAATTTTTCGTTAAGTAGTTGATGAACTTAGGCATAACCTCCTTCATAGTCACCTCTCGTTTAGTGAGTGACGAGAGCGAACAAACGCCTCTGTCGGTAAAGCCACAGGGGTTGATGAGTTCGAACCAGCGTAGGTCCGTAGCGACATTCATCGCCAGACCGTGCATAGTCACGCCGTGTGAGGCACGTACACCAATGGCGCACAACTTAACCAAGCGGTTGCCCTGTGTCACCCATACACCCGAAGCGCCCTCGCTACGATGTGCTTCGATGCCATACTCCGAAGCAAGGTCGATAACCGACTGCTCCAATGCCTCTATATAACGACGAATGCCCAATCCTATTGCATCGAGGTCGATGATAGGATAGCAAACAAGTTGCCCTGGGCCGTGGAAGGTGATGTCGCCACCGCGATCAATGTGGAAGAACTCTGCTCCGAGGCTCTTCAAATACTCCTCGGTAACAAGCATATTCTCCTGGTGGCCACTCTTGCCTAAGGTATATACTGCGGGATGCTCAACAATGAGAATGGTGCCATGCGCCTCACCTGGGGTGATTCGCTTCTCCAACTTCTTTTGGCACAAAGCATCAAATAGCGTGCGCTGAAGATCCCAGCACTCGCCATAGGCCATTTGTCCTAAATCTTTGATTTCTACGATTACTTCGTTCTGCATACCTCTCTCACTGCTTCAAGTGCGGCATCCGCCAAATATGAGGAACGCACAAGTGGTGCGCTCGCACAATAAGCGAAACCCATCTCGAGAGCCTTGAGTCGGTACTCTTCGAACTTTTCTGGAGTGATGTACGCCTTTACGGGGTAGTGCTCCTTGGTTGGTCGTAGATATTGGCCGAGGGTTACGATAGATACACCCACCTCTCTAAGGTCTTTGAGGGTTTGGAGTACCTCCTCTTCGCTCTCGCCCAGGCCGAGCATAAGTCCGCTCTTGGCCACTGCTCCGCTATCGGCAATATGCTTCAGTGTCTGAAGCGATGTGCGATACTTGGCGCGTGAACGCACCTCAGGAGTCAGTCTCTCGACGGTTTCGATGTTGTGTCCCACGATGTCGGGACGCGATGCTAATACCGTGTCTAACAACTCGGCACGAGCATCCATATCAGAAATAAGGAGCTCTATGGTTGAGTCGGGGTTTTCACGACGAATGGCCTCCACGGTCTCGGCCCAAATCTGAGCTCCGTGATCAGGGAGGTCGTCACGTGTCACCGACGTTACAACGACGTGTTTCAGGCCCATAAGGCGGACGCTCTCGGCAACCCTCTTTGGCTCCTCGACATCGGGTGGCAAGGGGCGACCTGTGGTGGTTGCACAAAAGCGACAGTTGCGAGTACAGATGTCGCCCAGAATCATAAACGTAGCGGTACGACGGCTCCAGCACTCTGCCTTATTGGGGCACATTCCACTGGTGCAGATTGTATGCAGACACCTACCCTCGACGATCTGTTCGACGTCGGCAGTGTCGGCCGTACTACGTAGGCTGATCTTCAGCCATTCGGGCTTCCTTAGATACTCTTCGCGTTTTGGTACCTTCGACATTTTTAAGTTCACTTTTTTCCAATTGATGCAAAAGTACAAAAAAATTCAATAACAACAAATTTTTCGTATAAAAAAGTGAAAAGAGGACCGATGTTGGTAATTAGAGATGAAAAAGAGAGGGGACTCCCATTGTGGTAGGAGACCCCTCTGTGTTGGTTTAAAGATATTGCTATTCCGTTGGAATATCCTTGTTTACGTTCTTCGAGCCGATGAGGGCGTAGAAGAGGAGGTAGGCCAAGCCAGCAACGATTACCAAGTAGCTTACCAAGTAGTTGCCTGAGAGGTCTACGACGTAGTTCTGGAGCAATGGCAAGATACCGCCACCGCAAACCAAAGCCATAAAGATACCTGAAGCCTTCTCTGTGTAGCGACCCAAGCCCTCGACAGCGAGGTTGAAGATGCCGCCCCACATTACCGATGTGCAGAGACCGCAGAGTACCAAGAGGGCAGCGTTGATAGGTACGTTCTCCATACCGAAGCCCTCAGTACCCTTGAATACTGGGAGGTTTACGCTGATTGCTGGGTCGAGGAGCATTGCGCCAGCGACCAATCCAAGACCGATAACTGAAACGGCGGTGAGCATACTCTTAGCCGAAACCTTTGCACCCAAAGCAGCACCAGTGAGACGACCCACGAGCATCAACAACCAGTAGGTTGCAGCCACTGTAGCAGCGATACCCTCAGCGCCAGTCTCAACGCTCAAACCACCATTCTGCAACCACTTCTGCAATACGTTAGGAATACCTACCTCGACACCAACGTAGATGAAGATTGCCACAGCGCCCAACACAAAGTGGCGGAACGACATAGGGCCGTACTGCTCCTTTTTCTGATTGGTGGTAGCCTCTGGCTTGCTCTCAGGGATGTTGGTGAAGATGATTACGACAAAGGCCAAAGCGAAGATAGCCAAGGCAATGAACATCAATGGGAATACCTGCTTAATCTCGGCATTAGCGATGCTTGGCACGAATACACCAGTGAGGAAGATTACGGCAGTACCCATCAACGAGTTGAATGAGCCACCTACCTGCAACAACTGGTTACCGCGGTTACCACCACCAGCAAGCTTGTTGAGCATAGGGTTTACCACGATGTTGAGCATACACATTGAGAAACCTGCGATGAATGCACCGAGGAGGTAGACACCAAATGCGATGTCGCCATTAAGCAGACCTGCAATGGTCTGAACGCCAACGCCAGTGAAACCTACGGCTACGGCAGCCAAAGCGGTGAATTTGTAGCCGTGCTTCTGTAGGAGGTTACCCGCAGGGATACCCATTACGGCGTAAGCGATAAAGTTGGCAAATACGCCGAGTGTTCCCATCCAGTTGGCAACGCCAAACTGGTTCTTAAGAACGTCGCCCATAGGTGAGGCGAGGTTGGTCACGAACGAAATCATTCCGAAGAGCAGAATCATTACGATAATGGCCAGCAAATTGCTTCTTTTTTCTGTACTCATATTCTGTTGTGTTTTAGATTGTTAATTGTCTGAAGTTTGGTCTATCTATCGCGCTCGGCAATGAATAAGCAGAGGTCGAGCAGAGATTTGTGATAGGGTGAGTCGGGGTATTTGTGCAGTAGGTGCATAGCGCGAGTGAGGTAGGACTTCAGTATCTCCGACGCGAACTCTATGCCACCGCCATTGATGACCTTTTTGTGGAGCGTATCGAGGGCCTCGTTGCTTTCGCTGCACTGCTTGAGGAGTTGCTTAATCTCCTTTGCCTCCTCTTCGGTGGCTCTCTCAAGCAGACAGATTAGCGGGAGTGTTATCTTATGCTCCTTGAGGTCGTTGTTGGCAGGCTTTCCCGTTTTGTTGTCACGCTGGTAGTCGAGGATGTCATCCTGAATCTGGAAGGCGATGCCGATGGCCTCACCAAACTTACGCATACGGTCTACATCTTCGCGTGAAGCGCCTACGGACAAGGCGCCGAGGGCTGCACTCACACCAATAAGGCTGGCCGTCTTTCGATATATTATATCGAAGTAGTCGTCGCGTGTGGTATCTAATCGCTCAGCGTGTTGGCTCTGTAACACTTCGCCCTCGCAGAGTGTTGCCATTGCTGTACCGATATAGGAGATGAGGTCGTACTGTGCAGATGCCATACCGAGGGCCATTGTTCGTGCAAGGATGTAGTCGCCGAGGATTACAGCCATATTGCTCTGCCACTTGGCATTCACCGAGGGGTGACCTCGTCGCTCGTCTGCCGAGTCGAGAACGTCGTCGTGGATGAGCGAGGCGGTGTGTATCATCTCCACGAGCATTGCGGCCAGATATGTTCGCTTAGTGCAGTGGCGTTCGTTGGCGTTATGCTCAGCCGTAGAGTGTGGGCTGTGGAGCGATGCCGCAAGGAGTGTCACGATGGGGCGTATGCCCTTGCCACGTGACGATAGGGCGTATGTTAGCATCTCCTGAAGGAGCTCTCCCTCGGCCGAAAAGTTGTCTGCAATAAAGGCGTCGAAGGCCTCCAAATCCCCTAAGATGGGTTTGCGAATGTCGTTAATAGAAATCATCTCATTAGGTTTCAATTAGGCAAATATACGAATTTTTTGTAAACAAAGGCTACTTCCCACCTCAATATTTGCTAAAATTATTCCTTTGCCCTTTATTGGTTAGCGGAATTGTCCTCTTTTTCTCCGTGGTAGTTCGATGTATTCGGTATAGATGAGTTGGGTATTGGGGTTTGAGGACCACACCTCTTGGCGTATCGCCTTTGTGCCGTAGCGGAAGAACCAGAAGCGTCGTGGCACTCGGTGGATAACCTGGTGGAGTGTGTCGATGCTGCGTACCGAGAGGGTTAGTGTGTCGCTCCTGAGAGTTGCCGAAATGGTGTTGTGAGGGTCTGAGGCAGAGGCGTGGAGGAGGGGTTGTTCGAGGATGATAGTGTCTCGCAGAATTAGGGTATCTCGCAGGGTTGTGGAGGTTACGCTTTGGGCGACACTCTCCACGTTGCGGAGTCTGATTTTTAACTCTCGAATGGTTTTGGTGTCGGAGGCGTGTAGATGGCGAAATTCATCCAATTCGAGCGAAAGGGCCTCGACAGATGCGGCGTAGTTGTTGGCCTTGGTGCGATAGAGTGTAATTCCCTGTTGTAGAGAGTGTTGATTGTTGCGCAAACGGCGGTTGTCCTGCCATAAGTTGAGCGCTGTCGCTACGAGTGAAATGACTACACTCGTAACGACCAAAAGTGATAAAAGTCGTCTCATAATTTTAAGATTATTTAGTTAGGATTTTCGCCACAAATATACAATATTTGAATCCAGAAGTCAAGTATTTTAATAAATAATTTTTCACTTTTTTCTTGGCCGATGGGTGGACTGGTGGCAACCGTGTTGTAATCAGTGTGTAGTGAGTTAAAAATGTGGTGATTCTTCTTTTTAGTTTTGCAAAATTTTTGTACCTTTGCGCGATTTATTCTTTTAAATAAGGTATGGAGATGGTAAAAGTGGATGAGCATAGCGTGAAGGAGTCCTTTTTGCGAGTGGCAAAAATGGTTGCTCCTTGGTTAGTGGCGGTGCTTGCCTTTTGGGTGGTGAGTTACACGTTCTATGCTCCTCAGTTCGACGATAAGTCGCTCTCGCAGGGCGATATTGCGCAGTATGCTGGTATGTCGCAGGATATACGTGAGCACCGTTCTGAAACGGGAGAGGATCCTCAGTGGACAGGAAATATGTTTTCGGGAATGCCTGCCTACCTTATCGATGTGGAGTACCCTCAGCAGTATGTCAAGCGTGCGGCCTCGCCAATCATTAAGAGCATTGGCGACCCAATGAATATGACCTTTTGGGCAATGGCCCTTATGATGGTTGCTGTGGTACTTATGGGTGTCAATCCTTGGCTCGGCATCATTGCGGGATTGGCATACGGCCTCTCCACATACTTCTTCCTTATCATCGACGCGGGACACATAACCAAGATGTGGGCTTTGGTCTACGCTCCGCCATTGGTGGGTGCTGTGTGGTATGCACTGAGACGTAATCTATGGCTTGGTGCCTCGTTGGCAGCCCTCTTCGGCTCGTTGGAGATTGGCGCTAACCACCCACAGATAACCTACTACTTCCTCTTGGTCTGCGTGGCTATGTGGCTGTCGTTGCTCGTTGAGGCGTGGCGTGAAGGTGTTGTGGCTCGCTATTTTAAGCGCACGGCAGTACTGGCTGTTGCGGCGGCGTTGGCCGTGGGCTCAAATATTTCGCCATTGTGGTATACACTTGAGCATCAGAAATATACGACCCGTGGTGTGAGCGAGGCTGTAGATGCCGAGGTGGCTCGACAGCAGAAGATAGAGTATAATACGGCTTGGAGTTACGGCATTGGCGAGAGCCTCAATATGCTCGTGCCAAACTATATGGGTGCATCCTCTACCGACATTAATAACGAGGTGGTGTCTGTGTTGCAACAGCCTATGACTCAGGGCGGTATCTTTAATTTGGCCGTAGATGAGTATGCCGATGCTGTCACAGGGGAGAGACGTTCGGATGTTATAGCGCGCTTGGAGTCGGGCGACGAGAGGTGTGTGCAGGATGTCGAGCGTATCTATAGCGCCATTAGTGAGGAGGCGTGGGCATACGCCTCGAACTATTGGGGCGCACAACCCTATACCGCTGGCCCAACCTATATCGGAGCGGTGGTCATCTTCTTGGCCTTGTTGGCCCTGATGCTGTTGCCCTTTAGGCGTGTGGCTTGGATTGTTGCGGTGTCGCTCTTTGCGATGCTCTTGGCCTGGGGTGCAAATATTATGGGCTTCTACGAGGTTGTGTACTCCGTTTTGCCTGGCTATAACAACTTCCGTACGGTCTCTATGGCGCTGGTCGTTGTGGAGTGGGCTATGCCTTTGTTGGCGGTGATGGCGCTCTGGGCGATAATCAAGAGTGAGGCACCGAAGCAGGCACTTATCAAGCGCATAGCTATCGCTTTGGGAGTTGTCGTAGTGGTTGTCGTGGTGATGATGCTCACGGCGAACTATGGCCTTGAGGGTATTAATGAGCAGTTTGGTGATAGACTTTGGGTCGAGCAGTTGCGTTCGGCAGCCTACGAAGGTCGCCATTCGGCACTCCTTGCTGATGCCGTGCGCACAACGCTCTATGTGGCCCTTGTGGCGATAGTGTTGGTTGCCTATGTGGTGATGCGCGAGAGGTTGCGCCAAAGGGCGAATGTTGTGAAGTGGCTCACCGTGGCAATGACGCTTGTGGTGGCTATCATGATGGTTAGGGATTTGGTGGGCGTTGCCCAGCGATATATCTACGACGAGAAGTGGCAGGATAAGGCCCCTACGGAACTCGTTGCTACGGCGGCGGACTTGGAGATTTTGGAGGATGAGACCCTTGGCTTTAGGGTTCTCGACCTTACGGGAGATCCCTTCAATAGCGCCCGTGCATCCTATTTCCACCGCTCGGTGGGTGGCTACCACGGTGCTAAGTTGGGACGCTACCAGGAGGTTATCGATAGGTATCTGCGACGCCTCGATGCCGAGGTGCTCGCTATGTTGAACACTCGCTATGTTATCTACGACGGTGAGCCAATGCTTGCCGAGTGGGTTACGGGTGTTGAACCATACGGTGCTGCGTGGTTGGTAGAGAGTGTCGAGGCGAAGGAGGGGGCAAAGGCACAACTTGAGGCCTTGGATGGTGTGGACCTCCGCACGGTGGCTGTTGTGGATGCTACAACCGAGGGTCTTGCCACCTACTACGATGCCGAGGGCGAGATAGAGTTGGTGGAGTATGCCCCAAATAGGTTGCGCTACGACTACCGCTCTGTGACCCCTTCGTTGGTGGTCTTCTCGGAGATATACTTCCGTGATGGCTGGAGCCTCTATGTCGATGGCCAGCAGATGGAGTATTTCGTTGTCGATTATATCCTGCGTGGTGCGGAACTTCCCGCTGGAGAGCATAGCGTGGAGTGGCGCTTCGAGGCCCCTCGCTGGGGAGTACTCTCGGTGATAATGGCAATTTGTAGCATCGCAATATTTGTTGCCGTTATCGGTGCTTGTGTGATGAAACCTAAAAGTGAAAATATATGTCAAAGGATAGAAGAATAGAGCGCAAGGTACGCCGTTCGTATATAATCTCTACGATGAGTATCACCCTCGTACTCTTTATGTTGGGTGTGGTGTCGTATGTCACCTTTACGGCGGTGTCGGCAGCCGCACGCCTTAGGGATAGTGTCGTGGTGTCGGTGGAACTCTCGCCAATGGTCGAGGGGGACACCTCGCGAGAGGAGTTGTTCTTGGCTATCGAGAACTCTGGAATGAGCAGTAGGGTGGAGTTTCTTAGTGGCGATGCCAAACTTGAAGACGAGGCCTTCCGCGAGCAGTTTGAGGTGGATTTAGAGATGTTGCTCGGCGAGAATCCGTTGCGTGATAGTTATGAGGTCACCTTGGCTAAGGAGTGTTCTACGGCAGAGCGTGTCGAGGAGTTCGTGGCTCTGGTTAAGGAGTTCGAGTGTGTGGAGTATGTGGCTGTGCCACCTGTGGAGATCGTTGAGAGTATGCATAGCACTATCTCGCACGTGACAATGGGTCTCATAATCTTTTTGGGTGTGCTGTTGCTCATCTCGTTGCTCCTGCTCAACAACACCATCCGCTTGGCTATCTACTCTAAGCGCTACCTTATCAACACGATGAAACTCGTGGGTGCTACGAAGTGGTATATTATGAAGCCATTTATGGCGACGGCACTCAAGCAGGGTATCTTGGCTGGCATCCTGGCGGCGTTGATGGTCTGTGGCATCGTCTATGGTGCTGAGGTCGTGAGTGTCGAGGGATTGTCGCTACTCGACTACCGAGAGGTGGGTATCATTGTCGCTACCATCGTAGTTATGGGTCTCGTCATTACGCTGTTGTTCAGCCTCTTTGCAGTGAACAAGTTTGTGAATATGAAGTCAAATAAAATACATCTCTACTAAGAGAATAACGAAAATATTATGTCTACTAAGGGAAATAATCAGGGTCAGAATCGTATGCCCTTTACCACGAAGAACTACGTTATGATGCTCGTTGGCGTGTTGGTTATCGTCGTGGGCTTTATCCTTATGTCGGGTAGTGGCAACCATACTGCCGACTACTTCGACGACTCTATCTTTTCGTTCCGTCGCATAACCCTTGCTCCGATAGTCGTTATCGTGGGCTTTGTCGTTGTGGGCGTGGCGATAATGAAGCGATTTGATATTACGGATAAGGAGTAGGGGGTATGACAATTCTTGAATCGGTGATATTGGGAGCGGTGCAGGGGCTCACGGAGTTCTTGCCTGTGTCGAGCAGTGGCCACTTGCAGTTGGCTAAGGAGTTGCTCGGTGTGGAGATTGAGGACAACCTCACCTTCGACGTTATGCTTCACGCCGCCACGGTGCTCAGCACTATTGTAGTGTTGTGGCACGAGGTGTGGGCTCTGTTGCGAGGCCTCTTTACCAAGGGAATGAACGACGAGAAGAGTTTTATTCTAAAACTGATAATCTCTATGTTACCTATCGGTATCGTGGGATTTCTGCTTCGTGATAAGATAGATGCTATGCTCGGCTCGCAATATATTATCGCTATTGTTGGAGCTATGTTGTTGCTCACTGCAGCCCTTTTGGCCTTTGCCTACTATGCGCATCCTCGCCAGAAGCAGACAATCTCCTATCGCGATGCCTTCATTATCGGTGTGGGTCAGGCCGTGGCCTCTATGCCAGGACTCTCGCGTTCGGGTACTACGATTGCTACGGGATTGTTGCTCGGCAACGACAAGGCTAAGGTTGCTACCTTCTCATTCCTTATGGTCTTAGCCCCCATTATGGGTCAGGCTCTCTTGGATATTGTTGGTGGAGGCTTCTCGCTCACGGGAGTTAGCACGGCGTCGTTGGTTGCGGGCTTCTTGTCGGCCTTTGTGGTGGGTTGTTTGGCGTGTAAGTTTATGATAGGTGTGGTCAAGCGCGGTAAGTTGATATGGTTTGCTATCTACTGTGCCGTTGTGGGCTGTGTTGCGCTTGGAACATATATCTTATAATATATAGTATATGGAAGATTTTACATTACAGGGCGTCGATTTCCCTGAGGGCTATGTGGCGGTTATCGATAAACCCTATGAGTGGACCTCGGCGGATGTTGTGCGCAAGATAAAGTTTCAGTTGCGTAAGTGTGGCTACCCCAAGATAAAGATTGGTCATGCAGGTACGCTCGATCCTCTGGCTACGGGAGTGTTGCTGGTGTGCATCGGTAAGGCGACTAAGCGTGTTGAGGCCCTTCAGGCCGAGCGCAAGGAGTATGTCGCAGAGTTGCAACTCGGTGCTACAACCCCTTCGGGCGATATGGAGCACGAGGTAGATGCTACCTATCCTACGGAGCATATCACCCGTCAGAGCCTTGAGGAGGCCCTTGAGCGCCTCTGTGGTGAGCGCGACCAGCTCCCTCCGCTCTACTCGGCAAAGAAGGTGCAGGGTGTGAGGGCCTACGAAATAGCACGTGCTGGCGAGGAGGTGGAGCTCAAGCGAGCAAGGATTAACATCTACGCAATGGAGATTTTGGAGTACGATATGCCACGTGTCAAGATACGTGTGGAGTGTAGCAAGGGTACCTATATCCGCTCGTTAGCCTTCGAGATTGGCGAGGAGTTGCAGAGTGGTGCCTACCTCAGTTCGTTGCGTCGCACACGCAGTGGAGAGCATAGCGTAGAGTCGGCCCATACGCTCGACGAGTTTATGGAAAAGTTGCGTGAGTGTGAAACAAAATAGAGATTTTTACGTATATATATTGATTGTTAATTGTTTTTTTTGAAAAGATATGAAGTTATCTCAGTATGGCTTTGAGTTTAACGAGGATATGATTGCTAAGTATCCTACGGTAAACCGTGACGATGCCCGACTTATGGTCCTTCACCGTTCAACAGGCGAGATCGAGCACCGCACCTTTAAGGATATTATCGAGTACTTCGACGAGAAGGATATGTTTGTGTTTAACGACACCAAGGTATTCCCTGCACGCCTCCAGGGCTGTAAGGAGAAGACGGGTGCCGATATCGAGATTTTCTTGCTCCGAGAGCTCAACCGAGAGTTGCGTTTGTGGGATGTCTTGGTAGATCCAGCACGTAAGATACGTATCGGTAATAAGCTATTTTTCGGTAATGACGAACTTATGGGTGCCGAGGTTATCGACAACACCACCTCTCGTGGTCGTACTCTGCGTTTCTTGTATGATGGCTCTTACGAGGAGTTCAAGGAGGCGCTCTATAACCTCGGTGAGACTCCACTCCCACGCTGGGTTAGAGAGAAGGTCGAGCCAGAGGATGCTGAGTGGTATCAGACCATCTATGCCGAGAAGGAGGGCGCTGTGGCGGCTCCAACGGCAGGTCTTCACTTCTCGAAGCACCTTATGAAGCGTATGGAGATTAAGGGTATCGACCGTGCGTTCATCACCCTTCACGTGGGCCTTGGAAATTTCCGTACCGTAGATGTTGAGGATTTGTCGAAGCATAAGATGGACTCTGAGCAGTTCTTCGTCACTGAGGAGGCGGCTGAGACTATCAATAAGGCGAAGCGTGATGGTCGCAAGATTGTAGCTATCGGTACTACCGTTATGCGTGCTATGGAGACTGCGGTCTCTGTGGGAGGTATGCTTAAGCCTATGGAGGGTTGGACAAATAAGTTCATCTTCCACCCATACCAGTTTACCTCTGCTGATGCCTTTGTGTCGAACTTCCACTTGCCATACTCAACCCAGCTGATGATGGTTGCAGCGTATGGTGGCTACGACCTCGTTATGCAGGCCTATGAGATTGCCGCTAAGGAGGGTTATCGCTTCGGCACTTATGGTGATGCGATGTTGATTTTGTAAAAAATTTACTATCTTTGTATAGGTAAAATATTGTTATTATGGCAACAAACAAGATTTTGTACGTTTGTCAGGAGATATCTCCCTATCTTCCAGAGACGGAGTTCTCGAAACTCTCGCTTGAGATGGCACGTCAGATGCAAGAGAGAGGTTGTGAGGTGCGTACCTTTATGCCTCGCTATGGTTGTATCAATGAGCGTAGAAACCAGTTGCACGAGGTTATCCGTCTTTCGGGTATGAACCTCATCATCAACGATAACGACCACCAGCTTATCATCAAGGTTGCCTCAATCCCTGCGGCCCGCCTACAGGTCTATTTCATCGACAACGACGACTACTTCTCACGTCGTGCGGTTTTGCAGAACGAGGATGGCGAGATGTTTGAGGATAACGACGATAGAGCAATCTTCTTTGCACGTGGTATGTTGGAGACGGTTAAGAAGTTGCGTTGGTCACCAACCATCGTACACTGCCACGGCTGGTTTTCGGCTATTGTGCCTATGTACCTTAAGAAGGTCTTCTACGACGACCCACTATTTAGGGATGTGAAGATTGTGTTGTCGCTCTCTGACGATAAGTTCGACACCTTGCTCAACGCCGAGTTCAAGCAGAAACTTGAGGGCGAGGGTATCTTGGATAGCAATATGAAGATTTTGGAGGAGCCTTCATACCAAAATCTCTATCGTTTCGTTATGGATTATGCAGATGGTGTTGTTGTGACCTCGCCAAATGCAGATGCCGAGATTGTTGAGTATGCTAAGCAGTGTGGCAAGAAGGTACTCGACTATGTCGAGGGTGACGAAACAGAGGTCTACGATAATTACAAGAGATTCTATGACGAATTGTAGATTGTTACTCCTCTCTATGGTGGTGCTCCTTATGGCCTTTGTGGGTGTAGGGTGTACTACGGAGATGGACTACAATATGGGTGAGGAGTTTGTTCCCACCAACCAAAATATGGAACTTAGGCGTCGTGTCTACGCCTTGGGTAAGAGCACTGAGGGTGATAAGGAGGTAGATTGTCCGTTAGTCACCACACGTCTCTATCGTAGCGACTCACTAAAGTCGGCAAACCTCCAGAAGGGCTTCTTTGGTCGTGAGGTTAGTGCTGTCTATGGTGAGCGTACGGCCTGCTTTATGTCGCAGATGATATTTGGCCTCTCACTCCCCAAGGAGCGTGGCTGGGGTTATCGTCCTATCTTCGATAGTATGGTGTTGTCGTTGTGTGTCTCGGACTATCAGGCTGTGGATACTACAAAGAAGCACCGCTTCGAGGTCTACGAGATCACCTCTAACGACTACCTTACGGCGGTGGAGGATACCACTTTCTATATCAATTTCGACCCTACTCCATATATCTCCGACAAGCCTATCTTTACGTTCACCTACCCCAACCAGGAGAAGGGCGTATATATTGGTGATATGAAGAAACCAACGAATAGAGAGGTGTTGCTTGAGGAGACCGACCAGACGATGGAGTATATCTCTCGCCTTATGTTCTTGGATGAGTTAGATGCCAATGGCGGTTACGCCTTGGATAAGGATAGCATCTATGTTTCGGGTCACGAGCGCGAGTTCTTGGATAGGGTACGTGGTTTGTGTATCAAGCCTGCCGACGATATGGAGGGGGCTATGTTTGTTACCGACTTGGGAAAGACAGCACTCTTGCTCTACTCGCGAGGCCGCTATGAGGAGGATCCAACGATCATTCGTGATACTACCTATATGATCTATAACCTCTACCTTAATCCAGCATCATACGATATTAAGGCTGGTAATGTATCGGTTAATAGTGTGAAGTATGATACAGCCTCATCTACGGTAGGCTCGGCATCTACCGAGGAGCAACTCTCTACGACATACGTCGAGGGTCTTGGTGGAGCGGTTACAGAGGTGATGTTTACCGACGAGTTCATCCAGTCGTTGGCCGACATAGTACTCGAGGCTGAGGGTGACGCTGTGGTATCGGTGAATCAGGCGATGATGTCTATCTATCTTGAGGGTTCGAATTACGACTATAATTTCAGCGATCCTCTCGGTATGGCTAAGATTCTCGATGGCGCACTCGGTCGTATCGGTCTGTACACCGACTATAACAAGTTGGTTACGATTAGTGACTATGCTTATAGTTTAGAGTCGAGCAACGCGCCACTCGATTACGATGGCTATTTGAGCCGTTCGTTGGCTTGTTATAAGGTCAATATATCGAACTACATCCAGTCGTTGATAAACTTGGCGTTGAAGAATGTGGATGAGTCGGGCAAGGTGAACTTGGAGAAGTTCTCGGCTGACTATCAGCCCAAGGAGGAGTCGTTGGTGACTTCGCGTAGGTTCTATATCGCTCCAGAGATCTACTCGCTCTATAGTTTTAAGCGTCAGGCGGTGTATGGAATGTACTCGGGCGAAGAGGTCGTTGCTCCGATAAAGTTGGAATTGACCTATACGGTTGTAAATTAAAGAGTTAGAATAGAATAGTATGATATATCAGCGAGCCTAAGTTCACCACTTAGGTTTTGCTGTGTATAAAGAAAAGATATTGTGATGCAGGAAAATTTGGTTATAGTAGAGTCTCCGGCTAAGGCTAAGACCATCGAGAAGTTCCTCGGTAAGGACTATATGGTTAAGTCGAGTTTCGGACATATCCGCGACTTGGCAAAGAAGGGGCTCGGCATTAATATAGAGAATGAGTTTGAACCTGTCTACGAGATTCCTGAGGATAAGCGCAAGGTTGTTGATGAGTTGTCACGCCTATCACGCGAGGTGAAGACCGTGTGGTTGGCATCCGATGAGGACCGCGAGGGTGAGGCTATTGCTTGGCACTTGGCCAAGGTGTTGAATCTGCCTATCGACCGCACTAAGCGTATCGTCTTTCACGAGATTACGCAGCGTGCTATCCTTGCGGCAATTGAGAATCCACGCTCCATCGATCTTAACTTGGTGAATGCCCAGCAGGCCCGCCGTGTCTTAGACCGCCTTGTAGGTTTCGAGCTCTCGCCCGTGTTGTGGAAGAAGGTGCGTCCAGCACTCTCGGCAGGTCGTGTTCAGAGTGTTGCCGTGCGCCTTATCGTGGAGCGTGAGCGCGACATCATCAACTTCAACACCTCGGCACAGTATCGTGTTGTGGGTCAGTTCTACTCGTCGGAGGATACCTCAAAAACACTCTTCAAGGCGACTCTCTCTCAGGCCTTCGCTACACGCCAGGAGGCTGAGGCTTTCTTGCATAGTTGCGTAGGTGAGCGTTTCACAATCTCTAAGGCCGAGGAGAAACCCGTACAGCGTTTTGCAGCGCCACCATTCACCACATCTACTCTTCAGCAGGAGGCTGGTCGTAAACTCGGTATGAGTGTTTCGCAGATTATGTCCGTGGCACAGAAACTCTACGAGCAGGGTCTTATTACATATATGCGTACCGACTCTGTGAACCTTTCACAGATGGCTATCACGCAGTGTAAGAATGAGATTACTCGCCTCTTTGGTGCTAAATACTCTTACCCTCACAACTTCAAGACCAAGACCAAGGGCGCTCAGGAGGCTCACGAGGCTATCCGCCCATCATATATCGAGCGTCAGGAGATTGAGGGTACAGCAGCCGAGAAGCGTCTCTACGAACTAATCTGGAAGCGTACCGTAGCATCACAGATGGTGCCAGCGGAGTTGGACCGCACGACCATTGTCGTAGATATGTCGAAGCGTTCGGAGCAGTTCGTTGCTCAGGGCGAGGTGGTACGTTTCGATGGCTTTATGCGCCTCTACTCGGAGTCTGTTGATGAGGATGCCCAGAGCGAGAGCGAGGGTGGCATCCTTCCAAAGATGGAGGTCGGTGATAGCGTTATTCCTACAACCATTACGGCTATGGAGCGTTATAGCGTAGCCCCTACGCGATATAATGAGGCAGCGTTGGTTAAGCGTCTTGAGGAGCTTGGTATCGGCCGTCCTTCAACATACGCTCCAACCATCACCACCATCATCAACCGCGGCTATGTCGTTAAGCAGAACCGTGATGGCCAGAAGCGTCAGGTGCTTCACCTAACCCTCTCAGGTGATAAGATTAGCGAGAAGATGGTAACGGAGAGTTATGGTAAGGAGAAGAATCGCCTTGCCCCAACCGATATAGGTATGGTCGTGAATGACTACCTTGAGATGCAGTTCGCCTCAATTATGGATTACCACTTCACGGCAAATGTCGAGAAGGAGTTCGACCGTGTCGCCGAGGGTGAGATTACGTGGACCGATATGATTCGTGACTTCTATGACCCATTCCACAAACTCGTGGATGGCGCTGTAGGCACACAGAGCGACCGCAGTGTGCAGTCGGCTCGTGTGTTGGGCGTAGACCCTAAGACAGGTCTTACGGTCAAGGCTCGTATTGGCCGCTATGGCCCTATGGTGGAGCTTGTTAGCGAGGATGGCGAGAAGGGCCAGTTTGCTTCGCTCAAGAAGGGACAGCTTATCGAGTCTATTACCTTGGAGGAGGCCTTGGAGCTCTTCGCCTTGCCACGCAACTTGGGTGACTTGGATGGCGAGCCTTTGATGGTTGGTGTCGGCAAGTTCGGCCCATACGTGCGCCACGGCAAGACCTTCGCCTCATTGCAGAAGGGTGACGACCCATATACGGTAAGTCGCGAGCGTGCCGAGGAGTTGCTCAAGGAGACTATCGAGAAGCAGCGTGTGGCATCAGAGCCTTTGCGCACCTTCCCAGAGGATAGTGCTATGGTAGTCAAGAGTGGACAGTATGGCCCATATATCGCCTATAACGGCAAGAACTATCGCTTGCCTAAGGGTACGAAAGTCGAGAGTCTTAGCTACACTGACTGTCAGCGTATTGTGGCAAAGAGCAAGAAATAACATAAATAATTTATACTAATCATCAATCTAAAACTATTAAACTATGAAGAAAATCTTCGTTTTGGCACTCGGTATGTTGTTTGCTACTGGTGCTATGGCACAGGATGCTGAGCTTGAGTTCTCTGTAGTGAAGGAGAATCCTATCACAAGCATCAAGAACCAGAACCAGGCTGGTACTTGCTGGTGCTACTCATCATTGGCATTCATCGAGTCAGAGCTTTTGCGTATGGGCAAGGGTGAGTACGACTTCTCGGAGATGTTCATCGTTCACAACACCTACCTCGATCGTGCTGAGAAGGCTGTTCGCACACACGGTGACGTATCGTTTGCACAGGGTGGTTCGTTCTACGATGTAATCTATGGTATGGAGGCATTCGGTCTTGTTCCAGAGGCAGAGATGCGTCCAGGTGTTATGTATGGCAAGGAGCTTAGCGTTCACAACGAACTTTCAGCAGTTAGCGACGCTGTAGTTGCTGCTATCGCTAAGGGTAAGCACCGCAGCCTTCAGGTAAGCCCTGATGGTGAGCTTTTGTGGAAGAAGGCTATCACAGCTATCCACGACATCTATCTTGGCGAGCGTCCTGAGAAGTTCACTTACAATGGCGTTGAGTACACCCCACAGTCATTCTATGACTCTTTGGGTTTGAATGCTGACGACTATGTATCATTGACCTCTTACACTCACCACCCATTCTACACCTCTTTCGCTATCGAGATTCCTGATAACTGGCGTTGGGCTCAGTCATATAACCTCCCTATCGACGAGTTGATGGAGGTATTCGACAACGCTATTATGAATGGCTACACTGTAGCGTGGGGTAGTGACGTTAGCGAGGCAGGCTTTACTCGTATGGGTACAGCAGTACTCCCTGAGGAGGCTGCAGGTAACGACCTCCAGGGCTCAGATATGGCTAAGTGGCTCAACTTGACCGAGGAGGAGAAGAAGAATACCCCTAAGCCTACAACTCAGAAGTGGTGTACTCAGGAGGAGCGCCAGATTGCTTACGACAACTGGGAGACTACCGATGACCACGGTATGCTTATCTACGGTATCGCTAAGGATCAGAATGGTACTGAGTACTATATGGTTAAGAACTCTTGGGGTGAGGCTGGCACTTATAAGGGTATCTGGTATGCTTCAAAGGCATTCGTTCGCTACAAGACAATGAACATCATTGTTAATAAGAACGCACTTCCTAAGGATATCCGCAAGAAGTTGGGTTTGTAATTAAGCTGTTAGCGAGGAGGTTGAGGCCTTCTTGATAGAGATAGAGGGTGTCTGACAGATTCTGTCGGACACCCTCTTCTATATCTATTGGTAGAGTCTTTTTGGCAAGAAATCAGACTGTATAGTAGCACAAAAAACGACAATAGAACAAAATCTATAAGAATAAAAAGTCGTGTATCGTTGCAGAAATGATAAAATTGTTATAACTTTGTCAATATATCGCGTCTCTTAGAACTACCTTTATGGCTCGTTTTTAGGGTGATAGCGGATTTAAACAATATTAACTATGAAGAGATTTATTACAATTATACTCCTTTCTGTTATGGCGATGGCGTGTGGTATGTTGTCGCCAAAGAGCAACGATGCAGCTAATGATATTCATCATGCCGAGGTTGTTGAGGCAGATATCGCTCCTACCAAAGATATAGATACGCTTAGTGTTGAGGAGCGTGTGGAGTACTACCTCTTGCGCTATACGCACGAGACCTCTACAGGCGAGAAGGCCTCGGCTGAGGCTACACGTACTGAGATGATGGAGTGGCTCAACTCCCTCTCGGATGAGGACAAGCGTCGTGCCGACGATGCTTCGGATGAGTGGTATGGCGAGAATGCCCACCGCATTTAGTGCATCCCCCCCCGTCTCCCACTAAAGTAGGAGTACAATCAAGATTAGACCCTTATGTTGAGAGTCTCTCGCTTAGTTTAGCGAGAGAAGTGTATGTCGCGCTCCATACGTCTAAGTTTGCGTATCTGGAGCGTGAGGAGTATTATTGCGATAATCACCGAGAGCGTGTCGGCTAAAGGCATCGAGATCCAAGCACCGAAGGCACCGTAGCGTGGCGCAAGGGTGAGGAGTAGGGGAAGGAGGAAGAGCAACTGGCGTGTTGTGGAGAGGAACATCGCCAAGGGCGCACGACCGATATACTGGAAGAAACCTCCCGCAACTATCTGGAAACCAACCAATGGAAATACCATCATAGCAAGTCCAAGGCCCTGTGCCACTACCTCGACCATAGCCTTGTCGGCCTCTCCAGTCGAACTATCCACAAAGGCAGATGCTACCTGATAGGGGAATAGTTGGCCAACTAAGAAGGCGAAGGTAGTCACACACGTAGCACATATAATCGTATATTTCAGCACCTTGATAACACGGTCATACTGCTTAGCGCCGTAGTTATATCCCACGATAGGTTGCATACCTTGATTGAAGCCGTTGGCTACCATAATGAAGAGCAGAATCACACGGTTCATAATGCCGTAGGCTCCCACATATACATCGCCCACATTTCCTGCGAACGTCTCTGTTGAAACCACGTCATAGACTCCTGTACCGCCATAGTGCAGGAGGGTGGTGTTCATAAAACGTGTTACCAGCGAAGCACATAGGTTGAGTAGGAATGGGGCCATACCTATAGATATAATCGCTGATACGATATGTCGCTTGAAGCGGAAACTGCGACGACGGAAGCGCAAGAAGTTCTTCTCGGAGGTGTAGTGCTGGACCTGTATTCCGAGCGATATGGTCTGCGCAATCACCGTAGCCAGGGCTGAGCCCTCGATGCTCCAGCCAAAGCCAAAGATGAAGAGGGGGTTGAGGATGGTGCAGATAGCCATCGAGAGCAACATAATATACATCGCCTTACGGGGGTAGCCTGAGGCACGCAACTGCTCGTTGAGACCCAAGTAGAGGTGGGTGATGATGTTGCCGAACATAATTATTCGCATAAAGCGACGTGCATAGTCCAGAGTCTCGGCACTCGCCTCGCCACCTGAGAAGAAGATGAGGATGGGGTCGAGGAAGAGTACGAAGATGAGCATTATGGAGATGCCGAGGGTGATGTTGAGCAGAACGGCATTACCCAAGATATCTTCGGCAGCACGCTTGTTGCCCTCGCCTAAGCGGATAGAGATGCGTGCCGCAGCACCCACACCGACCATAGCACCAAATGCCGACGCAATATTCATGATTGGGAGGGTCACGGCCATACCCGAAATCGCAGCACCACCGATGCCGTGGCCGATGAAGATGCTGTCGATGATGTGGTAAAGCGATGATGATGCCATCGCAATAATTGCGGGGATGGCATATCGTGCAAGCAGTTTGCCTAAGGAGTCCGTACCTAACGATACGGTGTTGTTATGTGCTGACATCTATTTTATTTATCCTTTCTACTCTTTGGTAAATGTCGCCACGGCAACGATGTTGTTGTCGTAGTGTAGTATCTCTATATGTGCCTCTGGCTCGCCGAGCAGGAGGCCACGCATAGTCTCGCTCTTGGGGTCGAAGCTCTTGATTTGTATGTCGTTGCTTAGGTCGATGCCACGTCGGCCGTAGAGTTTATACAAAGCCTCCTTGGCACACCACACGTAGCCCGCAAATTCGGCCTTATCGCAGAGGGCCAACTCCCTACAACTCATAAAGCGAGACTTTGCAGACTCGAAGTCGCGCTCTTGGCACTCTATGTCGATGCCTACACGCTCTTCAGCAATAGCCACAGCCACCATACCCGCGCCGTGCGCTACGCTGATGAAACAGTTGGGCCTATCCACTATTGGCGCACCCACTTCGTTGTATGAGATGGAGGTGTGGATGCCGAGTTCTCCTCTGACGACCCGCCTCCAGGCGAGGTGTTCGCGCCTACGTCGCTCGTTCTGAAAGCGCACAGCCGAGGCTATATCCTCGGCCGTAATTAGACTTTCGCAACAGGCGTAAATCTCTGGTACAGGCTCAACTATAATCTTAACCATTGACCTCTACCTTAATCTTATCAACTCTTCGACCATCCATCGTGGCGATGAAAAACTTCACGCCGTGCGACTCCATCTCATCACCTCGACGAGGGAGGTCGCGCTTAAGCTCCATCATTAGGCCTGCGAGGGTCTCGGCGTGGCCGACGACGTCGTTGAAGGCCTCCTCGTCGTAGCCTATGGCACGCACGAATTCGCCTATATGTATCTTAGCATCGAAGATGTAGGTGTGCTCACCAATCTTCTCGTAGAGTTTATCCTCCTCTTCGTCGCTCTCGTCGGTAATTTCGCCCACTACCTCCTCAAGGATATCCTCCAGCGATATAAGTCCCTGAGTAGCACCATACTCATCTACGACGATGGCGATATGCACCTTGTCCTTCTGGAATCGCTTCAGCAGGTCGTCAATCATCATCTTCTCGTGAACGAAGTAGGGCTTGCGAAGCAGGCTCTGCCACTCGAAGTCGTCACCCTGGTTGATATGTGGCATAAGGTCCTTGACGTAGAGGATGCCTCGCACATCATCCAGGTCGTCGCCATAGACAGGGATTCGTGAATAACCCGTCTCGACGATTATCTTGCGCACCTGGTCGTATGTTGCCTCATACTCCAACCCTGTGATGTCTACTCGCGAGTGCATAATCTCCACCACCTCGGTCTGGCCGAAGGCTACGATTCCTGAGAGCATCTTCTGCTCCTCCTCCGAGCCCGTCTCCGCGAGGTCTACGGCATCCGCCAGCTCCTCGATAGATATCTCGGCATTGCGGCTGGCAAGGCGACTCACACGACTCGAAGTGCGTATGAGGATGAAGGCCAAAGGGTAGACTAACCACTGCAATATCTTGAGAGGGCCAGAGACCAACGTCGCCATCTTTATAGGGTTGGTCTGCGACAGCACCTTAGGCATAATCTCGCCAAAGAGCAAGAGTAGGAAGGTGATGACGATGGTATTGAAGACAAACTCCCAGACGCTCGAAAATATAAATAGGGCATCTGCCAGTTGTGTCGCCACGATAACCAAGCAGATGTTCACCATATTGTTTGTCACGAGTATCGTCGCAAGCAACCTATCGCCATTATCCAATAGGTCGAGTACACGGCGAGACGAGGCAGTATTGCGTGCCTCAAGATCTGCTAAGTCGTTGTGCGTGAGCGAGAAGAAGGCAACTTCCGAGGCCGACGCCATTGCCGAGAATAGCAGAAGGAGTAGTGTCAAGCCACCGAGGATTGCGATATGTGCAATGTCGAGGCTCTCTCGTAGTGTTATAGCATCCATTCGTTAATGCTCTGTCGTTCTTAGTTTAGTTCTGGAAGAGTGAGCCACCGAGGTCTGAACTCTCCTCCTGCTCGTTGCGACGTGCAGGCTGGAATGTCGTAGTTGCGGTATTCTCGCTCTCGTCCAAGAAGGTGGCGTTGTTGCGCACGTAGGCTGGCTCACGCTTCTGGGTTGCTATGTTCTTGTATCTGTCCTTAGGGGCTGTGATTACCACAGGCTCCTGATGGATGATGGTAGGCTCCTTGACTGGGGTCGGCTCCACTACGGGGGTCTCCACCTTAGCCTCCTCCTTAGGTTGCTCGAATGGGGTGTCGAAGTCAGGGTTTACGTACTCGGTCTTAATCTTGAGTTCGTTGCCATCGGCGAAGCCCGTAGCCACAACGACGATCTCCAACTCGTCATCCTCCAAGGTGTGCTTCTGGCTTGCACCCCAGATGATATCTGCCATGTGGAGGTCGCCATTCTCATCCTTGTAACGTGCGCACTCCTGAATATATTTCATTGCCACGGTGATATCATCGTGGGTGAGGGTGTCGATATCCTTTACTGAGTAGCTGAGCAAGATACTCTTAGCACCCGCGATGTGGTTATCGTCGATGAGTGATGATTCGAGGGCCTCCTTAGCAGCCTCCAAAGCACGATTCTCGCCACTCTTCTTCACTACCGACATATGGGCGCGACCGCTACCACGCATAACCTTCTCGACATCGGCGAAGTCCACACGCACCAATGCCCAATCCACGGTGATAAGCTCGGCGATACCCTTAGTAGCCATACCAAGTACATCGTCGGCACGACCAAAGGCCTCCTTTAGTGGAAGATTACCATACTGCTCACGCACACGCTCATTCTCGATGATGATGAGTGAGTCCACATACTTGTTCAACTCGTTGAGTCCCTTCACCGCGTTATTGAAACGGCCATTACCCTCCATCACCAGTGGCATAGTCACTACGGCTACGGTGAGGATATTCAACTCGTGAGCAATCTTTGCAATGACGGGCGAAGCGCCAGTACCAGTACCACCACCCATACCTGCTGCGATGAAGAGCATACGCACGCCTGAGGTGTCGAGCAAGTCGCGCAACTGCTCCTCGCTTTCAAGGGCGAGTTTGCGACCCTTCTCTGGGTCGTTACCAGCACCGAGACCTGGACCAATCTGAATCTTGTTGCCTACGCGGCAGTTCTCCAATGCCTGCTTATCGGTGTTACACACCACGAAGTTCACGCCCGAAATCTCCAAATCCTGCATGTGGTTTACGGCGTTGCCACCAGCACCACCGACACCGATGACCATAATCATAGAGTTGGTGTCGAGGTTGAGATCCGAGAGTTTACCTCCGCTGACGGCCAAGGCGAGGTCGTCAATTTCGCTATTTGGGGTGTTGTTATATGTATAGTCGCTCATATACGTATTAGTTTTAACTATGTGATAAGTAATGTATTAGGTAAAGATTAATACTCCTCGTCCTTGCCAGCGAATGTGTCGCCCAACGAACTGATGGCCTTGGTAAGCCAGCCCTTGAGACCCTTAGATTTAGGCTGAGTCTCGATATCGATCTCCTCATCTTTAGTATCCTCCTTCTTGTCCTCCTTCTTCTCCTCATTGCCCTCCTCCTTTGTCTCAGGCTTTGGGGTTGGGGTAGGCTTTGGTGTAGGAACGATAGGGTTGAGAGGTCTTGTTGGCACATCCTCCTTTATCTCGTCGTTATGCTCATTCTCCTCGCCATTGTTGCTTGGTGTAGGCTTTATTGGCGTAGGAGTAGGAGTAGGGCGAGGTGTAGGTCTTGGGATGCGTGTCTCACGCTCCTCATTGCCCTGACCGTAAGGGTTGTTAGGGGTGCGAGGAGTAGGCTTTGGCTCTGGGGTAGTATATACCACGGGGCGCTCCGCAACACTGCAACAGCCGATGTTAGAGCCGTAGAGCAAGAGCGAAAGGATTGTCGCATAGGCGCGGTTATCGACCTTCTCGCCAAGGCTATTTTCGGTGAAGCCATACTCAGGATATACTGAGCGCACCTCGTCGTAGCCGAGTTCGCGGGCAAAGAGTGCCTCGACGAATGGGAGTTCTGCACCACCACCAGTGAGGAATACCACGGGGGCGAAGCGACGACGGCAGTTAGCCTCCTTAATCTCGCGCTTTACCCACTCGCAAATCTCCTTCAAACGCTCCTCTATGATGCGTGCGAGGTTACGACGGCGGATGCTCTTTGTAGTACCCTTGCGAGCCTGGCTGAATGAAATCTTGTCGTCCACGGCATTCTCCGCAATGGCACAGCCGTACTGCACCTTGAGGCTCTCGATGTATGAGCCAGTGATGCCATAAGCGCGGATGTCGTCGTTGATGATATCCATACCGATAGGGATGGATGCGATGTAGCACACCTTGCCGTTGTTAAGCACCGTAACGTCGGTGATGCCACCACCAAGGTTGATGACGATAGCACCCTCCTCCATATCCTCGGTGTTGGTGATGCCGAGGTGCGACACAAGGGCGTTAGGCACAAAGCGCTTCACGCTAATCTCATGCTTGAGCAAGCAGTGCATAAGGCGCTCACGCATCTCGCGGTCGCAGAGGATGAAGTTGTAGGTTCCTGCAAGCACACGGCCGTAGGCACCCACAGGCTCGCGTACCTCCTTATCATCGACCTTGAAGCAGAGGGGCTCCTTGCTGATGATCTCCTCCTTGTTGTCGGGGAGTTTCACGCTCTGCATACGGCGGTCGAGGCTCTCAAGGTCTCGCTCGGTAATCTGGTTGCAGCCGTTGCCCTGCTCATCTTGAACATATACGTGGTCGGTGACGGGAACACAGCGGATGTACTCTCCTGAGAGACCTGCGTAGGCCTCCGTGATCTTGATGCCGAGGCTATTTTCGAGACGCTCCTTCACAGCGCGCACGGCACGACCCACGGTTTCGCTATTCTCTATGCGGCCTGCATTTACACCAGTTACAGGCTCGGATGCCACGCCCAATATCTCAATCTGGCCACTATCCTCAACAGAGCCTACGGCCATAACTACATTGGTTGAGCCAACATCGATTGCTACAATCTGTTTACCTTTCATTGTTCTATCCGTTTTTTATTTATCTTTCCTATCCTAATTCGGTGTGCGCTAAAGAGTAACTCTCTTTCGGTTGGTCACTCGTCACTTCCATACGCACTCTCTCTCGCTGTCCATCGACCTGCGATGTCCTATAGTCGAGGTGTTATCTGCACACCACCTGGCCTCTGTAACGCAGACTGATGTTGCGATACTTGTCCCAGCCGACGTTGTTGAGACCATTCTCGTAGAAACGACGCAGTTTGTTGAGTTTCTCTACGAGGTTTTCCATCGTGCCGAGGTCTACGGTGAAGCGACCCGAACGAGGAACAATGGCGAGTTGTAGAGGTTCGTGACCACCTCCCGATGCGATAATCTGTACTATCTCTGCGTTCCAGAACTCGTCCTCGCCAATAAATGTAAGCAACTCCACCAAGGCCTCGAAGTCGTTCGCGTGGTTGCGAATGGTATGCTGCTTCTTGCGCGCATCCTCCTGTGCCTGGCCCAGAGCCGCTATAGCACCATTGATACGTCGCTTGTTGATGCTATAATCCTCGGTGGCCTTGCTGAGCCCCTCCTTATAGGCTGAGTACAATATGTCGAACTCGCCCTTTGAGACGAAGATGCTCTTCTTGGGGGCTGCACGTTTAACACTGCGCAACTGCTTGTTGTTGGCGATGAGGTCGCGGTAGAGGGGCAACTTATCATCCTCAAGGGTCGCGATATGTTTGTCGAGCATAGCGATAGAGTCGAGTGCCACATCCTTGGCATAGCCTATGAAGTCGCTCTTGAACAGCGGTTTGAACGAACCCGTAATCACGGGAACGTGTACGGCATAGACATCCTTGGCAGGGAGGAGATAGCCCTCACGTGTGAGGTACATATCGTATCCCGAGATGCGTAAGCGCGCGATGGGCTCTCGCTGAGTTATCTCCACCTCCATCTCGCCATCGTAGGTGACAAAGACGTTGGCTTCGGCCACGGCGTTGTGGTGGGCGATGGTCTGCTCTATGGTGGCGATGTCCACGTTGTCAATCACACTACCTATAGGGGTGATGCCGTGCTGGCCAAACCACTCTAAGAGCGATGTCTGGTCGATGAGTGGGTTGTCGCCACCTCCCTCGATATCTATCTCGATGGTGGTGACGGGCACACTCTTGTTGTGCTTGGTCGCAAGTCGCTCAGCACTTACCACAACCACGATGATAAGCACCCAGAGGAGTGCGAAACCTATGCCTTTGCCAACCTTCTGCCACATAACGCCCTAAACAACTATCTGTTACACTTAGCCCTGAGAGTCTCGGCCACAGCGCTACATACCACATCTATATTGCCTGCACCAAAGGTTACTACAACATCGGTGTCGAGACCCTTGAGTGTTGAGGCTATGTCGTCACGCTCGACCATCTGCCACTCGGTGGTGAGGTTGCGTCCGATGAGTTCGGATGTCACACCCTCGATAGGTAGCTCGCGAGCGGGGTAGATGGGCACCATAAGCACCCTGTCGGCCATCGACAGCACCTCGGAGAACTCCGTGGCGAAGTCGCGTGTGCGAGTGTAGAGGTGTGGCTGGAATACTGCCGTAATCTTGCGATTAGGGAATATGTCGCGCAGGGATGTCATCGTAGCCCTCAACTCCTCTGGGTGGTGGGCGTAGTCGTCGATATATACCTGCTCAGGGGTGTTGAGGTAGACCTCCATACGGCGCTTCACACCCTCAAAACTGTCGAGGCCTCGACGCACAGCATCCTTATCAAACTCCTTGCCCTCGATACGTGCTGCTGCCCAGAGCATCGCCACCGCAGCAATGGAGTTCTCGATATGTATCTTGCCCAAGATGCCGAGACGGCAACCCTCGATGCGTCCATCGGGAAGAACTATGTCGTAGCGGTAGTGTCCGCCCTCGATGAGTTCTATGTTCTCGGCGTGGAAGTCGCCACCCTTGTCGCAAGAGTATCTATATATTTGACGCGCTGTTGTGTCGTAATCTATCACCACCCCCTGCTTAATGATGAGTGCACCGCCCTCTTTTATCTGTGAGGCAAACTCCTCAAAGGCCTTGACCATAGCCTCTGGAGTGTCGTAGATGTCGAGGTGGTCGGCATCCGTTGCAGTGATTACCGCCACGTCGGGGTGTAGGCGTAGGAATGAGCGGTCGTACTCGTCGGCCTCCACAACGAGGCGTCGTCCCTCGCCCAAGACGAGGTTAGAGGCGAAGTTGCGCGAGATGCCTCCGAGGAAGGCACTGCCAAGGCCTGTGCAGTGGTTGAGCCACGAGGCCAACGTCGAAGTGGTGGTCTTGCCGTGAGTGCCAGCAACGGCCATCACGAGCTTACCGACGCTCAGATGGCCAAGCATCTGCGAGCGCTTCTCGATGGTGAAGCCCTGCTCTCTGAGCCACGCCCACTCCTTGTGGTCGTGAGGAATGGCAGGGGTGAGGACTACCAAGGTGTTCTCGGGGTTGCGCATAGCCTCTGGGATGAGGTCGGGGTTGTCGTCGTAGTGTACCGCCGCACCCTCGGCCTCCAAGGCGCGAGTTAGAGGTGTTGCCGTGAGGTCGTAACCTGCCACAGCATACCCCTCGTGGAGGAAGTAGCGGGCAATGGCACTCATACCAATACCTCCGATGCCCAAGAAGTATATATTCGAAAACTGCTGTTCCATTGTAAAACCTATTTTCTGGCAGTTAGTAGCGACTCGATTTCCATTACTACACGCTCTGCAGAGTCGCTGATAGCCAACGAGGCGATATTTGCCGATAGCTGCTCACGGCGCTCTACGTCGAGGGCGAGGGCCACAGCCTCACGCATACCTCGCTCCACAGCCTCGCTGTCGCGCACAATCTCTGCTGCACCCTTCTCCACCAAGGCCATAGCATTCTTTGTCTGGTGGTCCTCAGCCACGTTGGGTGATGGAACGAAGATGGTAGGCTTAGCCACCAAGCACAACTCCGATACGGTGCAGGCACCACTGCGTGATAGTACTACGTCGGCAGCACCGTAGGCATAGTCCATACGCTCGATGAATGCACCCTGCCAGATGTTTGCTGTGGGGTGCTGGGCGAGGAACTCCTTCATCTCGCTCTCGTAGAACTTGCCCGTCTGCCAGATTACCTGCACTGGGGCTGTGCCATTGAGTGTGAGTATCCAGGCCTTCATCATCTCGTTGAGGGTTCGTGTGCCGAGCGAACCTCCCACAACCAATACTACGGGTAGCTCCTCGTTGAAACCATAGTGTGCGAGTGCCTCCTTGCGGTTGTTGTTCGATGAGAATCGGCCTCGCAAAGGATTTCCCGTCATCACGATACGCTCCTTGGGGAAGAAGCGCTCCATCTTGTCGTAAGCGACACAGATGCGCTTGGCACGCTTCGAGAGCAACTTATTGGTGAGACCTGCGTATGAGTTCTGCTCCTGAATAACTGTGGGGATGCCGAGACGCTGTGCTGCCCAAAGGATGGGGGCTGAGGCGTAACCGCCAAAGCCTACGACGATGTCTGCACCAAACTCGCGGATTATGCGCTTGGCACGACGGATGCTTGCCACGAGCCTAAAGGGAATAGTCAGGTTGGCGAGTTCAAAACGGCGCTGTAGACCAACCACAGGGAGGCTCTCGATGCGGTAGCCCAAGGCTGGAACTTTCTCCATCTCCATCTTTCCTTCGGCACCCACAAAAAGTATCTCTACATCCTCGTTGTATTTACGTTTTAGGGCCTCTGCCACAGCCACGGCAGGGTATATATGTCCGCCGGTACCTCCGCCCGACAAAATTATTCGTTTCATGCGTCGTATTATAGTGCAAAAAATAATCTACTTATAACAATATAAGCATTTGATAATCAAACGTTTAATCATACCCCGCTTATGATTAGGGGATATGTCTGCAATTTCACCCTACAAAATTATATATTCCCACGAAAAAATACAAGTTTAAAGGGTGACAATTTTTAAAAATATTTACACTTTTGCTGGAGGAAAATAGGGTGGCAGAATCTCTTTACGTAAGGCGAAAATAGGGGTAAAAATATGCGGAAAATTCATCACTTTTTGAGATGATGGTGTTGTAATTGGGAAAAAAGTGTAATTTTGTAGAAAATTAGTAAACACAAAATATTAAAGAGATGAAGAATTTTAAAAGATTATTTCTCCTTTTTGTCGTGGCGATGGTCGCTTTAGTGGGATGCTCAGAGTTTGGTAAATCACCTGTGGATGACATCATTACGGTTAAGGACGGACAGTTTATTCGCAATGGTGAGCCATACTATTTCGTGGGTACAAACTTCTGGTATGGAGCAATCCTCGGCTCTGAGGGCGAGGGTGGCAACCGTGAGCGTCTCGTTAGGGAGCTCGATTTTATGAAGTCCCACGGTATCGACAACCTCCGTGTACTTGTTGGTGGTGAGGGTGAGAATGGTCTTTTGGGTAAAATTGAGCCCAACCTACAGCCTGAGCCAGGTATCTATAACGACGACGTTTTGGCTGGTCTCGACTTCCTTATGATGGAGTTGGGTAAGCGCGGTATGACTGCCGTACTCTACTTCAACAATGCCTGGGAGTGGAGTGGTGGTTACACACAATATGTAGCTTGGGCAAATAATACTCCGGTGTTAGTTCCACGTGTGGATGGCTGGTTCTCATACAATGCCTTCGCTGGAGAGTTTGTGCGTAATGAGCGCGCTAAGGAGTTGTTCTTTAACCACTTGCGCTATATTATTACACGTACCAACCGCTATACTGGTATTAAATACATCGAGGACCCAGCGATCTTCTCTTGGCAGATTTGCAACGAGCCTCGTGCCTTCAGCAGCAAGGAGCAGGACAACAAGGAGGCCTTTGCTGAGTGGATTGCTGCCTCAGCGAAACTCATCCGTTCGCTCGACCCTAACCATATGATCTCTACAGGCTCTGAGGGCTTCTATGGCTGCGAGTGGGATATGGCTCTTTGTGAGCGTATTCACGCCCTCGACGAGATATCATATATCAACTGTCACGTATGGCCTTATAATTGGAAGTGGATGCGTGGCGACAATATGGTTGCAGACCTCGACCGCTCTTGCGCAAACACAAAGGAGTATATCGATATGCACATCGGCCTTGGTCACTCTATTAACAAGCCTGTAGTGGTTGAGGAGTTTGGTATGCCACGCGACAATATGGACTTCCATAAGGGTAGCCCTGTTGTGTGCCGCGATAAGTACTATACCTTCGTTTTCGACCTTATTCTCAAGGATAAGGAGCAGAATGGCCCATTTGCAGGATGTAACTTCTGGAGTTGGGGAGGCTTTGCTAAGACTAATGTCGAGGACCACGAGTACTGGGCTAAGGGCGATGACTATACTGGTGATCCAGCACAGGAGCAGCAGGGTCTCAACTCAATCTTTGTTGAGGACAGCTCTACGCTTAATATTATCCGTGAGGCTAATAGACGACTCGGCAATTTGTAGTTTTTTAAGTGAATGGGGGGGCTATCTCCCCTCTATGAATGTTAATCCCACAGAAGAGTACAGGGGTGTACTCTTCTGTGGGATACTTTTTGTAGTAGCATAAGTAGTCTCTTCTGTGGTCAAAAATGCTCCTTGAGAGTTGGAAATCGAAATAATTTCGTATATTTGTGTGTTATTAGGCGAGTAAATATAAACTGTCTTAATATATGAACTTTACGGGAATCATTGTGGGTCTTGCCACATTTCTAATAATTGGAGTGTTCCATCCTATTGTTATCAAGGCGGAGTACTATCTTGGTACAAAGTGTTGGTGGATGTTTCTTGTTGCGGGCATCCTATTTTGTCTGCTCTCACTCATAGCAGAGAATTTTATTGTATCGACAATTCTTGGTGTTGTGGCCTTCTCATCGTTTTGGAGTATCTTGGAGTTGATACACCAGAAGGAGCGAGTTAAGAAGGGTTGGTTCCCTGAAGGCCCAGGACATAGGAGATAGGCGTTTGGCCTGCCTCCATAAAAGACTACGACCTATAAATCTTAAAATATTACGACTATGGATATTATCATACGAGCCTTCAATCCAGAGGGAGGCAATGCCAGAGCCACGAGTGCAGATATATGCGACAAGGCCGTTGGTCTGATCATCAAGGGCGACGATGCCGATGCTATCATTGCCAAGTTCCACCAGCAGGCCCCAACAATCGATCTTAGTGCCAACTGGTCGGGCCTTAGTGACCTCTTTGACTCCTTGGAGACAACCTCTCCAATGATAATGTTCTGTTACAATAAGCGCAAGCCATACGACCCTTTTAATTGGAACGAGTGTTATCATAAAAACCTCGCCAACAATCCACAGTCTAAGGCCAAGATGATGGGTTTCTATGCCGATACGTTGTTAGCGAGCCCTAAGTTGATAAACCAGATGGATACCATCTTGGGTAGCCGAACATTGTACAAGGATGTTGTTCTGCTCTCGTCGGCTCCTTACTCTAAGGCGCGCGACTTCAATAAATTGAGCCGAGCGATAGTGGATATCTATGCTTCGCTCTGCTACGATAAGCCTGAGGAGCATTGGGCCGAGGCAGAAGAGTTGTTACACAACGAGTTAGGCAATGATAATGCCTATATTCTTATTGTCGATGCTGATGAATGTCGCAAACGCTTTATCTGGAATGTAGCCCTTGGTGAACCAACCAACCACCGCTTAAAGATTGATTGGAAGAAGACGGGTTGGAGCATTGGTCAAGATTATAATGAACATACCTCCGAAATTGTTAATGCTCGTACGGGTGTTATCTCCTATGAGAGTTTCCAGGGTTGTATAACTGAAATAACCGACGATGCGATGACCATCAAGTTAGGTGATAGGACCGAGACCCTCACCCCTGGCAATACTCTTGTGTTCAGGGATGGAGATAGTTACGAGGACCACGAGGGTGTCGAGCATTATGATATCTCCTATGCCCTTGAAATCGAGTGGCTAAAGGAGTGACCATCGCTCCAATAGCAACAAAAAAGAGATGACTCCAATCTGAGTCATCTCTTTCTATTTAGGTATAGGTCAATTACTTAAGCATAGCCTTTACCTCCTCGGCAACGGTCTTGCCGTTGTAGCCGAACTTCTCGTCCAATACCTTGAATGGAGCAGAGTAGCCGAAGTGGTCGAAGCCGTGGATGAAGCCCTCCTCACCTACCAAGCCGATAAGGTTGATAGAGAGACCAGAGGTCATACCGTAGCGTGGCAATGTGCCCAAAACCTCTGCCTGGTACTCCTTAGGCTGGTCGCGGAACAAGCCTTCACTTGGGATAGATACCACACGTGTAGCGATACCCTCCTCAGCCAACAACTCAGCACCCTCAACCAAGGTAGATACCTCAGAACCAGTAGCAATCATAGTAACCTTAGCATCCTTATTCTCCAAGACTACGTAACCACCACGCTCAGCCTTCATAGCCTCAGCACGGCGTGACTCGCCACTCAATGCTGGCAACGACTTGATGTTCTGGCGTGAAAGGATAAGGGCAACTGGGCGCTCCTCCTCCAAAGCCATCTTCCATACAGCAACAGTCTCCTCGCTATCTGCTGGGCGAAGAACGAGCATTGAGCGCTCGCCAGAGTGGTTGTGGAGGTGCTCCATAAGGCGAATCTGTGCCTCGTGCTCAACAGGCTCGTGAGTAGGGCCGTCCTCACCTACGCGGAATGAGTCGTGTGTCCAGATGTAGATGACGTGCTTACGCATAAGGGCTGAAAGGCGTACTGCTGGCTTCATATAGTCTGAGAATACGAAGAAGGTACCGCAAGCAGGGATGATACCGCCGTGAAGTGCCATACCGTTCATCACGCAAGCCATAGTAAGCTCAGCAACACCTGCCTGGAAGAAGTTACCAGAGAAGTCGCCCTTGGTGAATGCCTTGGTCTTCTTGAGGAAGCCGTCGGTCTTATCTGAGTTAGAGAGGTCGGCAGACGATACCACCATATTCTCTACGTGCTCTGCGAAGTAGCCGAGCATAGTTGCTGAAGCAGCACGTGTTGCCTGGTCTGGCTTAAGCTCGATAGCCGAGTAGTCGATCTCTGGGAGCTTGCCTGAGTAGAAGTTATCCATCTTCTCTGCCAACTCTGGGTTAGCCTTGCGCCACTCAGCCTCGGTAGCCTTCATCTGCTTAGCCCACTCTACGAGCTCCTTGCGACGCTCAGCGTAGACCTCCTTAGACTCCTCGAATACTGCGAATGGCTCCTCAGGGTTACCACCGAGGTTCTTAATTGTAGCAGCGATATCTGCACCAGCAGCTGTAAGTGGCTGACCGTGTGTAGATACCTGGTTCTCGAAGCTTGTGCCATCGGCCTTACGTGCGCCATAACCCATAATGGTCTTACCGATGATGAGGGTTGGGCGCTCGGTCTCAGCATTTGCAGCCTTCAACGCAGCGCGAATCTCGTCGATAGACTGGCCATTTACTGTGATTACGTTCCAATTCCAAGCCTTATATTTCATCTCGATATCCTCAGTATCTACCTCGTCGCACTTAGTAGAGAGCTGAACATTGTTCGAGTCGTAGTACATAATGAAGTTTGAGAGACCGAGGTGGCCAGCAACGCGACCAACACCCTGCGAGATCTCCTCCTGTACAGCACCGTCAGAGATGAAGGCGTAGGTCTTGTGTGCCATCCACTCGCCGAAACGTGCTACCATAAAGCGCTCAGCGATAGCAGCACCGAGAGCCATAGCGTGGCCCTGACCAAGAGGGCCAGAGGTGTTCTCAACACCACGCAAAACGTCTACCTCAGGGTGACCTGGAGTCACGCTCTCCCACTGGCGCAACGACTGCAAATCCTCGGTAGTGTAGTTACCAGCCAACGACAAAACGGCGTAGAGCATTGGAGACATATGACCTGGGTCGAGGAAGAGGCGGTCGCGGTGTGGATACGCCATATTCTCTGGGTCGTAGCGCAAGAACTCTGTGTAGAGTACGTTGATGAAATCAGCACCTCCCATAGCGCCGCCAGGGTGACCAGACTTTGCCTTCTCAACCATCGAAGCAGCCAAGATACGGATGTTATCGGCTGCACGCTGTAGTTTGTTGTTTTCCATAGTTAGGTTTTTTTATTTTGTTTGTAGTATTTTGTAGCTATTTAGTGAAGGCTGAGGTCAGCCTTTCGTGTAAAATATCAGACAAAGATAAGAAGAACTTAATTAATAATAGCATTTTTAGGGGAAATAATTGTCCTAATGGTGCAAATAAGAGCGACCTGCCTACCACAATGGGGTAGACAGGTCGATAAATGACTCTTTTATGTAGTGTTACTTCGTAAACTATCTCACCTTGAAGTCGGGGTCGGCCATCTGTGGGATAGGCTTGATGTACTCGCCAGCCTCGAACTTAGCACGCACGGCCTTGAAGGTGTTGATGGTGTACTCCACATCCTCCATCGTATGTGCTGCCGTAGGTATCACTCGAAGGATGATCTCACCCTTAGGGATTACTGGGTAGATGACAATCGAGCAGAAGAGGCCATAGTTCTCGCGAAGGTCTACGATGAGGTTTGTACCCTCCTCGTTACCACCCTTCATATAGATAGGTGTCACGGGCGACTGGGTTACGCCGATGTCGAAGCCGTTATCCGTAAGACCCTTCTGCAGGGCGCGTGTGATCTCCCACAACTTCTGCTGATACTCAGGGTGTTTGCGGATGAGGTCGAGACGCTTGAGCGCGCCGATAACCATAGGCATAGGCAACGACTTAGCGTAGAGTTGCGAACGCATATTGTAGCGGAAGAGGTTGATCAACCAACGAGGACCTGCCACGAAGGCACCGATGCCTGCCATAGACTTGGCAAAGGTGTTGAATAGTACGTCGATCTGGTCCTGAACGCCGAAGTGGTCTCCCGTACCGCGGCCGTTGTTACCCATAGTTCCGAAGCCGTGGGCATCATCTACCAAGAGGCGGAAGTTGAACTCCTTCTTATACTTAGCAATGACATCCAAGAAGCCGAGGTCGCCCTTCATACCGAAGACACCCTCGGTGATGACCAATACGCCACCACGCTGTTGCTCAGCGAGTTCTGTGGCGTGTTGGAGCTGTAGGCGCAACGAATCCTCGTCGTTGTGGGCATAGACGAAGCGCTTGCCTGGGTGCATACGCAGACCATCGATGATGCAGGCGTGGCACTCCTTATCGTAGACGACAACGTCGCGTGGGGTAAGCAAACAGTCGATAATCGAGATCATACCCTGATAGCCGAAGTTGAGCAAGAAGGCATCCTCCTTACCTACAAACTCGGCTAACTCCTGCTCAAGTTGCTCGTGGTACTTTGTCTGACCCGACATCATACGCGCACCCATAGGGTATGCCATACCAAACTTCTTAGCACCCTCAGCATCTGCCTCGCGCACCTCTGGGTGGTTGGCCAAGCCGAGGTAGTTGTTAAGACTCCAGTTCAAGACGGGCTTGCCTCGGAACATCATATGTGGGCCGAGTTCGCCCTCCAACTTGGGGAATGCAAAATAGCCGTGAACGGCCGACATGTACTGACCGATAGGTCCTCCAGCATTATTCGATAAGCGCTCAAAAATATCTACCATTTTCGCAAATATTAAGTTAAATTCTCAGTTGCCTAATTGCTGAACTTAATCGAGTATTCAGCAAATTTTTATCTTGCGCAAAGGTAATTATTTTTTTGTTTCGGTGGTTGAAAAATAGATCAAAAATAGCGAAAAATAGGTAGAAATACGTATGATTTATGACCATATTTCTTGCCACACAGGGGCGATTTGCTCAACCTATTAGAAGAGTTCGAGTTGTTCGGGTGACGAGTTGAATGTTAGGCGGTGATAGGGTGTGAGGCCGTGTTCGCGGATGGCCAGACGGTGTTGGCGAGTGGGGTAGCCCTTATTCTGCTGCCAGCCATACATAGGATACTCCTCGGCCAGACGCATCATATATTCGTCGCGGTGGGTCTTGGCAAGCACCGATGCCGCAGCGATATTGGCATACTTACCATCGCCCTTAACGATTGTGCGCCAAGGGGTTGTGAGGTCGGTATGGAATCTGTTACCATCTATGACGATAAACTCTGGCGATATCTCTAAGCCTTTGATTGCGAGGTTCATCCCTTCGATTGATGCATTGAGGATATTGATTTGGTCGATACGCTCGGCAGTCACCTCCACCACCCGCCACGCCACGGCCTCTCGTTCGATTATCTCTCGCAGGGCGTTACGTCGTCGCTCGGTCATCTGCTTTGAGTCGTTGAGTAGGGGGTGGTGAAAGTCGGGAGGTAGGATTACCGCCGCGGCAAACACAGAGCCTGCGAGACAGCCTCGGCCCGCCTCGTCGCATCCCGCCTCAATAAGTTCGTGTTGGTAGCAAGTCTCAAGCATTGTCGTTGTGGGTTAATTGTTTGTGGCCTTTACCTCGAATTGGCGAATGGTAGTGTCGGGGGTGTAGCCCTCGTCGTTGAACGAGCCTATATGGCGGAGCATAGCCTCGCGTACGGTGATATCCGTATTTATGACTGGTGAGGCCAATGTACTGAGGTCGATGTAGTTGTTTGTTATGTAGTTACATAGAGCCACGCGGTAGGTGCGACCCTCCTCCAACTCCAGTCTAATATCCGTAGCATCGGGGGCTTCGAGTGGCTCTTGGCCAAGGATGATGGTGTAGGGGATGTTCGAGGCGAAATAGATGTAGTGCGACTCCTTATCGGCCTTCTCTGCCGTTCCGCTATTGTACTTGTCGAGGATGAATCGACGCATCTGCTCGGTAGTCATCTCGGCGAGGGTGATAGATGATACGAAGGGGTCATTGTTGAGTATATCGACACGCTTGACCTCGCCCTTGGGGAGTGAGTCGATGCGGATGCCGCCCACGTGGTAGAAGACCACTTCGGGGACAAAGCCGTTGTCGTAGGGGTAGGTGGCCAGCGATTCGAGTGTGAAGTTGATTACGCCCTGGCGATCTATGGCCTCGGTGGTTGTACCAACTACGGCATTTAGTTCGGGGTCACGTAGTTTAATCTCTGCCACCTGCTCCTCCATAGAGGCGTTTGGAGCGATGTCGCTAAGTGATAGTTGCTCATAGGTGATGCTCTCTATCTTGCCGTTGAGGATTGTTATGTCGGCAACGGTGACGTATCGTATATTCTTGTTATTCTGCGATATATGCACTCCGTTGAGCTCCTCGTTTACGAGGCTATGGCTATGTCCTCCAACAATCCATTCGCAGGCAGGATTGCGCTCGGCGAGTTGCCTATCCACGTCGAGACCCATATGCGAAAGGAGAACTACAAAGTCGCACTCAGAGGCTATCTCCGAACAGACGGCGTAGGCGGTATCTATGTCTGAGGATATCTCGTAGTTGGTGTACGAACTCTTGTTTCCTAACGGAAGCATACCCTCGCTGTCGGTGTCTACCACGCCCACCAGGCCAATCTCTATGCCACAACTCTCGATGATGGTGTAGCGCAGGGGTGTGGTTGCTCCGTTGAGACCCTTGACATTGGCACATACGATAGGAAACTCTGCGACCTCGATTGTTCGGTCGATGGTAGTATGTCCCTTGTCGAATTCGTGGTTGCCGAGGGTGGCAACGTCGTAGCCAATGGTGTTCATAAGGTCTATAATTGGTATGCCTGGCTCGATGGCATCATCGACGTATGCGTTGCCAGAGACTCTGTCGCCAGCATCTACCAGAAGGACCTCACCCTTGGCCTCATACTCCGCCACGAGGGTTGCCAATCGAGGAAAGGCGTCGATGGTGGAGTGGATGTCGTTGGTCGATATGATGTATAGATGTTCACACTTCTGGTCGATGCATCCTGCTGAAAGCAGGGTGAAGAGGATGAGCGACGATAAAAAAAATAGAATTTTTCGCATAAGTTATCACATTTATTCGTTACAAAGTTACAAAAAATTACTATCTTTACACACCATTAATTAAAAAATAGGTAGGCTATGGCTAATAGAGTAACTTTGCGACTTGTCAATAATGCGACCTCTTTTGAGGTTGAGATGGGTGCTTCGCTGATGGATGTACTTCAGAGTGTAGCAATCGAACAACCCTATCCCGTACTTGGTGCGAGGGTTAATAACTGTTATAAGGAGCTTAGCTACCGCATCTACAAGCCCGTCACCGTGGAGTTCTTCGATATCCGCCATTTCGAGGGCTATCGCATCTATCAGCGTACGCTCTCCTTCGTGATGCAGATGGCCTCTGTGGAGCTATTCCCTGAGCGCAAGCTACGTATCCGCCACACTTTGGGCAATGGCTTCTACGCCGAATTCGACGATAAGGGTGGAGTCTTGGCCGAGGATGCTGTGTTGCTCAAACTGCGTATGGAGGATATCGTGGCCCGCGACCTGCCTATCACTCGCACAAAGGCTCTTGCCGAGGATGTGGCTAAGGAGTATGCTAAGTATGGTTTCGACGATAGGTTGGAGTTGCTCCAGACGCGCCCACACCTCTATCGCACGGTGAACCACTTGGGCGATATGCCTGGCTACTTCTACGGAGCATTGGCACCCTCGTCAGGTTATGTGTCGCGCTTCGATGTTGTGCCATACTACAATGGCATCTATGTTGCTCTTCCTGCACGTACCAATCCAGAGCAGGTCACTACGGCTATCAACCACGACAAGATGTTCGACATCTTCCACGAGTACCAGATGTGGATAGATGTTATGGGTGTGCCTACGATTGGTGACTTGAACCGCCGCGTTATGAATGGCGATGCGTCGGAGCTTATAAAGATTGCCGAGGCCTTCCACGAGAATAAGATTGCCTCTATCGCTCGCTCCATTGCCGAGGCTAATAGCGAACGAGGTGTGCGTATGGCCCTTATCTCAGGCCCTTCGTCGAGTGGCAAGACCACCTTCTCGAAGCGCTTGGGTGTGCAGTTGAGGGTATTGGGCCTCGACCCTGTGCTTATCGCCCTCGACGACTACTTTGTCGATAGGGACAAGACCCCATTGGACGAGGATGGCAAGCCCGACTTCGAGGCTTTGGAGGCTATCGACCTCGCAACTCTCAACGACCACCTGCGTCGCTTGACCAATGGCGAGAGTGTGGCTATCCCACGCTACGACTTCATCTCAGGCCGACGACAGTGGCACGAGAAGCCCCTCAAACTCACCGACCGCTCGATACTCATTATGGAGGGTATCCACGCCCTCAATCCACAACTTACGCCAAGTATCTCGGATGGTGAGAAGTTCAAAATCTATATATCGTGTTTTACTTCGGTGGCGATGGATAACTTCTCGCGTATCCCGACTACGGATAACCGCCTCTTGCGTCGTACTATCCGCGACAATGCCACTCGTGGCAACGATGCCCTACGCACGCTCTCGATGTGGCCGTTGGTGCGTCGTGGCGAGGAGCGACATATATTCCCCTACCAGGAGAATGCCAACGTGATGTTCAACTCGTCGCTCTTCTACGAGATATCGGTATTGAAGGCCGTGGCAGAGCCCGTCTTGAGGGAGGTGCCAGATACTGCTCCAGAGTATGCCGAGGCGCGCCGTATGTTGAAGTTCTTGGATAACTTCGTGCCTATCGCTCCCGACGAGATTCCACCAACCTCGCTTCTTAGGGAGTTTATAGGTGGCAGTTCGTTTAAATATTAGAGGGCTTTAGGCCACGTAATAATATAAGAAAACCAAAACAACTAATAAACAATAACACAATGAAAACCTTTGACAGTTTCGTAGATCGCCACGTCGGTCTAAATTCTAAGGATGATTTGCAGCAGATGCTCTCTACCATCGGTGTAGGCTCTGTTGAGGAACTCTTGCAGCAGGTTATCCCTGCAAATATTCGCCTTAAGAAGGCTCTTGATCTCCCTGAGGCTATGAGTGAGTATGAGTATGCACAGCATATCGCACAGTTGGCAGCCAAGAACCGTACGTTGCGTTCGTTTATCGGTATGGGCTACTATCCTAACGTCGTTCCTGCGGTAGTTTCGCGCAACGTCTTTGAGAACCCTGCGTGGTACACCTCTTACACCCCATATCAGGCTGAGATTTCACAGGGCCGTTTGGAGGCATTGCTCAACTATCAGACCGCTATTCTCTCGCTTACTGGTATGGAGGTGGCAAACTGCTCGCTCTTGGATGAGGCAACTGCTACTGCCGAGGCTATGCTTATGATGTATGCTTTGCGCTCACGCGAGGCTGTTAAGCAGGGCCGCAACCAGCTCTTCGTAGATGAGAACATCTTCCCACAGACCTTCGATGTGCTTATCACACGCTCTGAGCCATTTGGCATCGAGATTATCCGCGACGACTTCGCAACCTATGAGTTCACAGGTAAGGAGTTTGGTGCTGTTGTTCAGTTCCCATCGGCTAATGGTGAGGTAAGAGACTATGCAGGCTTCGCCGCGAAGGCACACGAGGCTGGTGTATTGGTTACTGCTGTTGCCGACCTTCTCTCATTGGCATTGCTTAAGTCTCCAGCGGAGTGGGGTGCAGATATCGCTGTGGGTACAACCCAGCGTCTCGGTTGCCCTATGGGCTTGGGTGGCCCAAGCGCAGGCTATATGGCTACACGCGATGCGTATAAGCGCCAGATGCCAGGCCGTATCATTGGCGTTTCGGTAGACCGCCTCGGCAATAAGGCTTTGCGTATGTCGTTGCAGATGCGTGAGCAGCATATCAAGCGCGAGAAGGCTACGTCGAATATCTGTACTGCACAGGCTTTGATGGCTTCGATGGTGGGCTTCTACTGTATATATAATGGTAAGGAGGGTCTCCAGCGTGCTGCGCTCAACGCCCACACCGCAGCCCTCACAGTTAAGGATGCTTTGGAGGCTATGGGCTACGTAGTTCGTACCAAGGCTTTGTTCGACACGTTGGATGTTGAGGCTGAGGCATCTGTGATTCAGGATATCGCTTTGGCTCGTGAGATTAACTTCTACTACCCAACCGACGACTGCGTACGTATCGCCTTCGATGAGGTTACTACCGACGCTGAGTTGCAGAGCGTAGTTGAGATCTTTGCTGAGGCACGTGGCAAGAAGGCTAAGGCTGTTAAGCGTGTTGAGGCGCCACGTATCGCTGATGAGGTGGCACGTAAGAGCGACTTCTTCACCGAGTCTATCTTCAACTCATACCGCACCGAGACCGAGATGATGCGCTATATCAAGCGTTTGGAGTTGCGCGATATCTCGTTGATGAACTCTATGATTTCGTTGGGCTCTTGCACTATGAAGCTCAACGCAGCACAGCTTATGCAGCCATTGTCGTTGTCGGGCTTCCAGAATATGCACCCATTTGCTCCTGCCGACCAGGCTGAGGGCTACCGCGAGCTTATCGCTAACCTTGAGGGTTACTTGGCTACTATCACAGGCTTTGCGGGCTGTACGCTCCAGCCTAACTCAGGTGCTGCTGGCGAGTACACAGGTCTTATGATGATTCGTGCTTACCACCAGAGCCGTGGCCAGGGCTACCGTAACGTCATCCTCATCCCATCGTCGGCACACGGTACTAACCCTGCATCGGCTGCTATGGCGGGTATGAAGATTGTCATCGTTGCTTGCGACCAGAATGGTAATATCGACGTTGAGGACTTGAAGAAGAAGGCCGAGGAGTACTCTTCGGAGTTGTGCGGTTTGATGGTTACCTATCCATCTACCCACGGTGTCTTCGAGAGCCGTATCCGCGATATCGTCGATGCTGTTCACGATGCAGGCGGTCAGGTATATATGGATGGTGCTAATATGAATGCACAGGTTGGTCTGACTAACCCTGGCTATATCGGTGCTGATGTCTGCCACCTCAACCTCCACAAGACCTTTGCTATGCCTCACGGTGGCGGTGGTCCTGGTGTTGGTCCAGTATGTGTTGCCGAGCACTTGGTTAAGTTCTTGCCTACCCACTCATTGATGGAGACTGGTGGCGAGGAGGGTATCACCGCCGTATCGTCATCACCTTGGGGCTCAGCGATGTTGCTTCCTATCACCTACGGCTATATCCGTATGCTTGGCTTCGAGGGCTTGCGTCGCTCTACTGAGTTGGCTATCGTGAATGCTAACTATATGTCGTCGGCCTTGAAGGATGAGTATAAGACCTACTATTCGGGCGAGACTGGCCGTGTTGGTCACGAGATGATTCTCGACCTCACCCGCTTCAAGCACGACTATAATATCGACTGTGGCGATATCGCCCACCGCTTGATGGACTATGGCTACCACGCTCCAACCCTCTCATTCCCTGTTCACGAGACCTTGATGGTCGAGCCTACTGAGAGTGAGTCTAAGGCGGAGATGGATCGCTTCATCGAGGCTTTGATTCAGATTAAGCGCGAGTGCGAGGCTGCGGCTGCTTCGGGCAATAGCGACAATGTCGTTGTCAATGCTCCACATACAGCCTTAGAACTTGCTGGCGAGTGGTCACACCCATACTCACGTCAGGAGGCTGCCTTCCCATTGGATTGGGTTAGCCAGGGCAAGTTCTTCCCATACGTCACTAAGATCGACAACGGTTATGGCGACCGTAACCTCGTTTGCCGTTGTATGGAGTAAGGGTTACCTATTTATATATAATAGATAATTCCAAATAATGGGGGTTGCTCTCGAAAGGAGCAACCCTCTGTTTTTGGTCCTTGTCGTACGGCGGAGGCTTCGGAGGGCTTACACACATAGGTTGTGAGAACGTGTGAACCAGAGCAATATGGTTAAATAGCAAGTGCCTACCCCGAAAAGGGGTAGGCACCTTTGCTGTTATATGTTACTGCCGAGTGGTGGCTAACCGAGCAACCTCTTCAGAGCCATAATGTTGCGCTCGTTGCTGATGCTCTTACCCTCAGGGGTGTAGGCGTGTGCAATAGCCTCGCTAAAGTGCTTCTCCACCTTGTTGCGCACCACCTTCATAGTGCTATTAACCAAGCCATTCTGCTCGGTGAAGGCCTCGTCGGCAAGGGCTACAACGGCAGGTACCCAGCGGTCGGGGAACTCATCGCCATAGATGCCTCCTGTGCGGTACTTAGCAACCTCACTACCAAGAATCTCGGCAGCCCTCACATAGCGCTCGTCACCCGTGAGTTGCTCCTCGTCCAAGCGGCGATTCAAGGTCTCCTTAGAGCCGACTACCAAGGCGATAGTATAGGGGTTTTGGTTGTTGTAGACGATTACCTGGTCGATAAATGGCGACTTATCAACGATAGCCTCCTCCATACCCTCTGGACTATACTTCTCGCCATCCGACGATATGAGCAGGCTCTTGAAGCGACCCAAGACATAGAGGAAATCATCGGCCGACATATAACCCATATCGCCCGTATAGAGCCAGCCATCACGTACCGTGTCGGCCGTAGAGTCGGGATTCTTCCAGTAGCCAGCCATAACATTCTCACCCTTGATGACAATCTCGCCCTTCTGGCCTACGCCTAACTCACGACCCTCGTCGTCGAGAATCTTTATCTCCAAAGGCTTAACCAAACGGCCCGAAGAACCGAAGCGGTGGTTACGCTTGCTGGGGGCATTCGTAGATATCACGGGTGTAGCCTCCGACAGACCATAGCCCTGATACATAGGGATACCGATGGCGTAGAAGAAACGCTGTAACTCGCTGTCGAGCAGTGCACCACCACCGATGAAGAACTGCAACTCGCCACCGAAGGCCTCACGCACCTTGGAGTAGAGGATCTTGTCGAACAACGCCACTGCGGGCTTGAGCAAGCAACGCAACCCCTTACCCTTAGAGTAACCATCAGCCTGGTAGAGGTATGAGGTCTTGAGGGCGAGGTTGAAGAGACGCTCCGTGGTCTTACCCTTCTTGCGGATTGAGGTCTCGATATTCTTGCGGAAGTTCTTTGCCAGCGCAGGAACAGAGAGCAAGAAGTGGGGGCGTACCTCCTTGATATTCAATGGTATATTCTTTAGAGTCTCCATAGGAGTACGGCCTACTTCGGTCGTTGCAACTGATGCACCGCAAGCAATCATAATGTAGAATCCCACGACGTGTGCGAAGCAGTGGTCGAGTGGAAGGATGATGAGTGTGCGCCAATCCGAAGGGATAGAGACCACCGAGAGTGCCTGCTCCACATTAGCCGTATAGTTGCGGTGGGTGAGGACTACACCCTTAGGATCTGCCGTAGTTCCTGAGGTGTAGGTGATGGTTGCGATATCGTCGTTCTGGAGTGATGCACCAATAGCCTCAAAACTCTCACGATTGGTTGCCAAACGCTTGTCGCCCAACTCCTTAAGTGCATCCAACGATATCTCGCCATCAAGGAGGCCTCCCTCAACATCGCCCCAAACAACGATATGTTTGAGGTCGCTAAGGTCGGCCACGATAGAGCGTATCTTGCGCAACTGGTACTTCGACACAAAGATAAGTTTGGCATCGGAGTGCTTGAGACGGAAGAGAAGGTCGTTGGCCTCCTCCAACTTTATAGATAGGGGTACGCTGATAGCGCCAGCATAGAGCAAGCCCAACTCCGAAATAATCCAGTTGTTGCAGCCTTCGGCCAAAATCGATACTCTGTCGCCACGCTCGATGCCCAAGGCCACAAGACCTGCACCGATGCGCTGAGCCTCGCTCTTAGTGGTGTTATACGACGTAGGCTCGAACTTTCCGTTATGTTTCTCCAAGAGGAACTCCTTCTGGCCATACTTGGCAACGGACTCCTCGAAGAGATCTATAATTGTACGTTTCATACGTTTAAGGTTTTAATCTCCCAAAGTTACAAACTTTTTCTAAAAAAATAACCCGATTGGCCGTAAAAATAGGTCAATCGGGTCATTATCATAGAATTGGTGTGTGGTTATGCCCACTTTACCAATGCGAAGTCCATACGGTGCTCCAACTTGTCGTTGGCAGGGAAGATACGAAGAGCAACGTCGAAGGTACCTGTGTGGGTAGGAGCGTAGTCGAGAGCGAGAGTTACCTTGCCGTCGTTAGCCTCAACAACCTCAAGGCGACGGGTCTCGATAACATTTGCTGCCTGACCAGCCTCAATCTGTGTAGCAACAACCAACTCAGCACCAATATCCTCCTTGCTCAAACCTGCAAGGTCGAGAGTTACCTCGAAGTGGTACTTCTTGCCTACATAGATTGCCTCAGACTCGATCTCTGCGCGCTTAACGTCGAGGATAGCGACATTGTCCCAAGCGGCAGATACCTTACGCTTCCAAGCCGCAATCTGGCGAGCCATAAGGTAGTTGTTGTCGATGATGAGTGACTTGCGGGCAGCGAGCTTGTTGTAGAAGCGCTCCTCGTAGTCGATAAGCATACGGTTGGTTGTGAAGTTAGAAGCGATGTCTGCAACACACTTCTTAACAGCATTTACCCAGCGGTGTGGTACACCATCCTCAGCACGGTCGTAGTACAATGGTACGATCTGCTCCTCGATAGTGTTGTAGATCATCTCGGCATCGAGTTCATCCTGGAAGCGCTGGTCGGCGTAGGTGCGCTCCATAGGCAACATCCAGCCTGCGCCCTCCTTGTAGCCCTCAACCCACCAGCCGTCGAGAACAGAGAACTGCATAACACCATTCATAACACACTTCTCGCCTGAAGTACCTGAAGCCTCCAATGGACGGGTAGGAGTGTTGAGCCATACATCGACACCCTGAACCATACGGCGTGCCAACTCCATATCGTAGTTCTGCAAGAAGACGATCTTACCTACGAACTCAGGCATTGCCGATACCTCAACGATGCGCTTGATGAGGTCCTGACCTGGCTTATCGTTAGGGTGAGCCTTACCAGCGAAGATGAACTGAACAGGGCGCTCCTTATTGTTTACCAAAGCAGACAAACGCTCCAAGTTGGTGAAGAGGAGGTATGCACGCTTGTAGGTAGCGAAACGACGAGCAAAACCGATAGTCAATACATCTGGCTTGATGCTCTCGGTAACCTGTACCATCTGGCGAGGCGACTGGAGGCGTACCTGTGTTGGGTCGCTGTAGCGCTTGCGGATGGTGTTGATAAGGCGGTTCTTGAGGAACATACGCTCCTGCCAGAGCTCCGTGTCATCGATCTTATGTACGTTCTGCCACTCAGGGATATTGTAGGTGTGACCCTCGAAGGCATTGCCGAAATACTTAGAGTAGAGGCGACGAAGGTTTGATGCCACCCAAGTTGGGAAGTGAACACCGTTAGTTACGTAGCCAATGTGAAGCTCGCTCTTGAAGTAGCCTGGCCACATATTGCCCAAGATATCCTTAGATACCTCGCCGTGCAACCAAGATACACCATTAACCTCCTGTGAAAGGTTACAAGCCAAAACCGACATCGAGAACTTCTCGTTAGGGTCGTTAGGGTTTGTCTTACCGAGGTTGATGAACTGATCCCAAGTGATGCCCAATACCTCTGGGTAGTG
>JAEIGA010000080.1_pt1 | contig 125445 bp, 90 predicted proteins | sample 9270691 | NCBI WGS metagenome assembly JAEIGA01 (sample SAMN17057246, study PRJNA624740) | gut metagenome | biome: biome; isolation source: fecal sample | host: Bos grunniens | place: China: Xizang | collected 2019 | reverse complement strand
TTTTCCGTTTGGTATTGAGGATGATGAAATGTTGATTTATAGAAATTTATAACAGACAATGCGAAAAAAACATACAAAACTGCATTAAAATCAATACATCGGTATATGAAAAAAAATTTACTTATTACTTTAGGAGTAGCCTCACTTGGTCTGACTTCTTACTCGATAACGTATATGCGAGTACAACAGACTGATGGATCAGAAGCACAATTTGTTGTGGATGAAGTCGAACAAGTTGATTTTTTAGAGAATGGTGCTGTTGACACAACATCATCCGTAACTTATGAATATGTTGATTTAGGTCTTCCGAGCGGAACCTTATGGGCAACATTCAATGTCGGAGCAACAAAACCAGAAGAGTATGGCGACTATTTCGCATGGGGTGAGACAAAACCAAAGGATGTTTATGATGAAAACACATACAAATGGTATGATTCGAATTATGTTTTAAAATTCTTAAAATATTATGGAGTAGATGATCATCGTTTATATCAGCTTTGGGGTATAAAACTAGGTTCAATAGACCATCTTATAACCTTGCTACCAGAAGATGACGCCGCCACTGCAAATTGGGGATCCGACTGGCGTACGCCTACAAAAGAGGAACTTGAGGAACTCATCAACAATTGCGAATACAGATGGACAGAGATCAAAGGAGTAAAAGGTGCAAAATACACAGCCTCTAACGGAAATTCAATTTTTATTCCTGCTGCTGAACTCCAATGTGGCTCTTATTTCCATGTATCATCTGGTAGACAAGCCTTCATTTTTTCGTCTTCATTATATCCTCATGCTGAACCAGTATATAATTCATCATATTATTTAGTATCCACAGAAGGTGGTCCTATAATTGATGTCTTTGATCGTATAATTGGACTCTCTGTTCGTCCTGTATATGTCAAAAAGTCGAAAGAAATAACAGTTGTTGACACAACAAACCAAGGTACTGCATCTAATTTATAAAGAATAATGTGGAAAAAACACATAAAAATGCATAAAAATCAACACATCGATATATGAAAAAAAATTTACTATTTACTTTAGGAGTAACCTCACTTGGCCTGACTTCATACTCGATAACGTATATGCGAGTACAACAGACTGATGGCTCAGAAGCTCAATTTGCTATGGATAAAGTCGAACAAGTTGATTTTTTTGAGAAGGAAGCTGTTGACACAACATCATCCGCTAATTACGAATATGTGGATTTAGGCCTTCCAAGCGGAACTTTATGGGCGACATATAACATTGGTGCCTCTAAACCTGAAGAAGTTGGAGACTATTTCTCTTGGGGTGAGACAGAAAATAAAGATTACTATAATTGGAGTTCTTACAAATGGTGTATCTCTAACAATGGCTGTTTGAATCTACTGACAAAATATAATTTAGGCCATTACTACAACGGTACAATTGACAATCTGCAGACTTTACTTACACAGGATGACGTATCAAGTGCCCAATGGGGATCTGAATGGCGTATGCCTACAAACGATGAATTCCAAGAACTTATAGACAACTGCAAATATAGTTGGACTGAATACAATGGTGTGTATGGAGCAAAATTTACAGCTTCAAACGGCAATTCAATGTTTCTTCCTGTTGGTGGCTACTATGAATGTTCCACTATCTACGATGCGGATAGCCGTGGATTCTATTGGTCATCATCCCTTGCCAATGAATACGAATTCTGTGCACTCAATGTTTTTTTCCGTTCTGAAGGAGTAAACATGAACATAGGCAACCGTCGCTTGGGATTCCCTGTACGCTCTGTTCGTCGCGAAAAAAAATTGCCGACAGTTAACGATACAACATCCATAACTTATGAATATGTCGATTTAGGTCTTCCTAGCGGAACATTATGGGCGGCATTCAATGTCGGAGCCACTAAACCAGAAGAGTATGGCGACTATTTTGCATGGGGTGAAACAAAACCAAAGGAGATCTATGCATTGCATACATATAAATGGGCAATAACATATCATGTCGTAAATTTTAAAAGAAACCATTTAGATCCGTATACTGGTTGGCTATTAAAAGCCATAACAAAATATAATAGATTTGAATTTGATTTTGATGGAGAGCATCATTATAGAGGACCCGAAGACAATCTTACAACACTACAACCTGAAGATGATGCTGCCACAGCAAACTGGGGAACTGAATGGCATACTCCGACAAGGGAAGAAATCGATGAACTCATTGAAAATTGTATATATAGCGACACCATTATCAATGGTGTAAGAGGATCAAAATATACAGCATCCAATGGCAATTCCATTTTTATGCCTGCTGGTGGTTACTATGAAGATTCCGATTATCTAAATGATTACAACCCCTATTTGAGTTCTTCGTTCGGTGAAGGCTATCTATTTGCAGACGCATTAAGTAAAGGTAGAATAAGTTTTGCATTATACTATTATGGTTGTCTCGTTCGACCAGTCCGTTCAAAAAAGTAGATCCTTTATTCTGATATAGGATAAAAATAATTTTTTGAGAGAATAAAAAGTCCTTAAAGTAGTTCATACTTTAAGGACTTTTATTATAAACGCGGTAAAATAATACACAATTTTACACACTGTTTTGTTATTTTTTTTGATGAAATGAAGAAGAACTCCTAATTTTGCACCGCTTTAATAAAACAAACACAAATTACCAAAAAACTAAAATGAAGATTGGACTGAATCTCTATGGCCCATGCTCAAAGCAGGCAATGAAAGAAGAAGATCTGTTGATTGCAATAAGAGCATTGGAAATCGATTATGTTGAACCCTGCATCCTTCTAGGAGGTTTGACACACAACAACCCATCATTTTGGACAATGATGAAATTCCAGCATCTTTATAAGTTGATGAAAAGCATCGGATTAGGAGTACAATCAATCCATGTTGTGACAGAATCAATAGAAAAATCCGTCGACGAGATGATCACATTGACAAACGAATATGGAATCAAACAGTTCGTGGTAGGAATGCCAAGTCAGCTTAATGAGACAAGCTTGCAAGAGAGAGCGAAAGAGTTGAGCGACGCTGCAGAAAAACTTCAGTCTTGCGGATCCCGACTGCTCATCCACAACAACCAACCAGACACCGCAGTAAAAATCAAAGGAGTGACAGCATTGGAAAGATTGGTTGATTTGTGCGACGGGAAAGTAGGATTCCAGCTTGATTTAGGATGGTGTGCGGCGGGAGGAGAGGATCCTATCGCATTCTTCACACGCAATGAAAGTAGGGTAGAATCACTACATTTCAAAGATTTTGTCAAACCGGGAGTTTCAAATACAGATGTTCCAATCGGATTAGGAAGCATAGACACAGCTTCAGCCATTAAGATAGCCAAGAAGCTCGGCATACCAATGTTGATTGATCAGGATAGCTACAAAGACATTCGCGTCGACCTGAACGAATCAAGACAATTTATAATAATTCATAATGCATAATTCATAATTGCGTATCGTCCATCGTTATTTTTTCCCATTCATATATACCATTCTTCCCATTTTCGCATTGTTTACTGACATTCTTGCCTAAATTGCTAAGAAATATTAAATTTGCAGGAGTTTGCGATATAATTTAACAATAGGGTTTAATAAGATATATATGAAAAACTTTATAAAGCATTGCCTTACAGCAATTGCGACACTTCAAATGACTGCAACTGTGTTTTCCCAATCATGGAATCTAGTTTGGCAGGAGGATTTCGGTGTTGTACCTGATTCCGTATATTCCGACTTTGCAGATCCAAGCAAAACAATGCCAGGACATAAATGTGCCAAACAGGGTCAAGCCGTCCAGGATGGATTTTATGCGATTGTCAGCCATGTCTACAATGAGCCGATGGGTTCGTGGTGGTATGAGATAGACGACCATACTGGAAATAAAGATGGAGGCCTGCTTTTATGCAACACAGATGGATCATTGGAAGGAGAAATCATCTACAAACAAAAAATCGAATTTCCAATATGCTCCACCAACAAGTATAAATTCGTGATGTATGCCGGAGGAAGCACCAATTTCGGTGGAATCCTTCCTAGTCTTGAAATGACAGTTTTGGCAAGCGATGGTTCTCTACTTGGACAAACCAAAACAGGTGGAATACCAATGCTTTATAGCAGTTACGACTGGAGTGTACCTCCAACTTGGAGCAAATATGAAGTGGAATTTGATCCAGGCAATTACGAATGGGTTGAATTCCAATTGATAAATAGAGCTGAATGTACAGCTAAAGGTGAAACCCCAGGAACTAAATGGGATGATGAATGTCAATGTAATAAAATTTCATGTGGATCCGGTAATGATTTTGTACTCGATGATATTCAATTATTCCGTCAGGATGCGGAGACGGTGCCAGATCCTGATATAACAAACAATTCCCTTGTAGAAGAGACAAATCAGAACGGATGCTTATACTCTTCATCATACTCAATACCAAGCAAAGTGCTTGACGACTGGCACCAATTATACAAGAACATTTACTTCTTGTGGCAGGAGAGTGAGGATGGATACACATGGAATGATATTGCAGAACCAATCAGCGGTATCGACAAGACCAAAACAGTTTTGGATGTGGATGCGACTAAGTCGATGCAATATCGTGTGATTATCACAGGAGCAGACGAAAGTGAAGCCAAAGCTAAAGAGATTGCCAAACAGATCAGCAAAAACGGTGGACCAGACGATGGTTGCTACCTGTTTTCTATATCCAACACTCTGTCGGCAGCACTGCCAAAGCCAGATTGCAAGTATCGAAAAAATCTAAGAATCTTATGGTCTGAAGACTTTGGTGTATGTGACACAATGGAATTGAAAACCCATCCCAATGCTCCAGGCACTTTCTATGAAGACGATGGTGTGGCTGAATTTGACGCAGGCAAATATGTGATCACATCTTGTCCTAGTCTGGCCATTATACAATCGAAAAGTTGGAATGTCAATCCAGAGAGAGACAGCAAGAATGCAAAAGATTCAAAGGGAAAAGTAGGAGGAGCATTCCTATATGGGAAAACAAGTGTGACCGACACAGTCATATATCTTACAAATTTTGCCGGTCCATTCTGCAACTGTAAGGCATACATGCTTAATGTGGATGTTTTCAAGAATGTCGACTGGGGAACACTGCCAATCCGCATTGAAGTGCTGGATGGAAAAGATGTGATTGGTGAAGCGTCCGGAGTCATACCGGGAGGTCAAGGAGGATGGATCACACTGTCCGCACCATTCCAACTGCCATCTGATTTTAAGAAATCTTTGACATTGAAAATAAGTTGTTCGACAAAATATATTGATGGAAACAAACAAATTAAAGATGCAGAGAAAAACGTAAGTTTCGGAATCGACAATATCACAGTAGCAGTTTGTGGAGAGACTATGCCAGAGACTTCCGTCTATATAGATGGAGACAAATCACTACAATTTTTAAGTGGCTTTGATTGTACAGACGAAAAAACGCATACTATTGATTTCGATGGCAAAGCAGATTGGATCGACCAATATCCAGACGCTGCGTTCATTTGGCAGACATCTGTGGATGGGGGAGCGACGTGGAGCAATTTATCTGCTTCATCAACTTCCATCGAATATGAATATACAGGAGATTTAGAATCATTGTATAGAGTTGTGATAGGTGAGACAGAAACTGTGGCAGAAGAAGTAGCGGCTACTGGCAGACACAAAGATGAATGCTCCATTTACTATATCACTGATGTTGTCGGATTCAAATGTAAAGAGAGCGAATGCCGCGCTCCTAAATTCTCATTCGACGCCGACAAGGAGGTAAAGAAAATCGACACTGTTTTCTGTGCCATTCCTGACGCTATAGACATCAATGTGATCCAGACCAACAAGGTAAATGTAGATGATTTCTACATCGCCATCATGGGTGCGGACAAAAAGTATGAAGCTGCGAAAGTTATGTCTCCAGCCCCAACGTCTACAGATAATATCTGGAAAATTTCTCTTGACAAAAAGTCGGCAAACTATATGATCTACGCAATCAACGACACTTGCAAGAGCGACACATTATATATCAATGTCGACGTGAGAGAGCCAATTGAATTGAAACCAGTTGACGACCTGATGTTCTGTGCTACAGAAATACCAACAGTCATACTCAAAATCACATCAGGAGAGGCTGAGTCAGTCTTTTTGAAATATGGCTCCCATGAAGGAAAAGCGGAAGTGACATTGTCGGAGGCATTCGTTATTTTTCCTGATATCGCCGAAATAATAGGAGAAACAGAAGTCTCAGCATACGCAGAAAGCAAAGATGGAAAATGCAAATCGGAAACAATCACATTCAAAATGGACTATGAATCTATTCCTGATTTCACTTTCGACGTCGATAATAATATCATTTGCAGTGGAGATAAAACAGAACTGCACCTAAATATCGCTGAAGGCCATAACTCAAAAAATCATAAATATGAAATAAAAGGAAGCGACGGCAAACCTGTGGACATCAATGACCTTGTGGTTTTCCCAGAAAATGGTATAACATACACAGTTACAGCCACAAGTGACGTTTGCCAATCTATTTTATCTAAAGAAATAAGTTTATATGTGGTATTGCCTGCAGCACTTTATCTGGAAACTGTGCCATCACCCGTCCTAAAGACATTAGGTTTCGATGATGCTGTTTGTGCACCTGCCACTGTTTCATTCATTTTAAAAGACAACTTCGACCTTACATCCTGGGATTGGGAATATAGAAAGAAAGGAGAAAAGGATTTCACAAAATGGGAAACTGAAAGCACTAAAACAACAAATAGTTTTGAGGTCACAGAAGAAACTTCTTTCAGAGTCACATCAAAGGTAGATACAGAAGTATGTAAAAATTTTTCTTCATTTATCATCACCATTAAGGCTGAAAACAAGCCTGAGTTCTCTTTGGCCTTGGATAAAGACAGAATATGTGAAAGCGGAGATATAGAATTATCTCTTCTAACAAAAGATTCCTATGATCCTTCGATAATAACAGCTACAGCCAACGGCAATCCAATCACTTTGAACGACAACAAATATTCAGCAAACATTAGCGAGACAACCAAATTTGAGGTTACTGTTTCCGGAGAAGTGTGCGGTGAGACAAAATTTGACACAACCGCTTACGTGGACCATCCGCTTTCATTCACATTATCTGCTGACAAAACTAAAATTTGTGAAGGGGAGGATGTCACATTCACTGTGACAGGAGAATCAAATGGAATCGTTTGGTATAAGAGTACAGACGGTAATAAATATACAGAGTTCACACCTGAAAGTGGAAACAAAATCACACCAGACGAAACAATCTACGTCTATGCGGGAACACCAAGCGATGGAGCGTGTGGAGCATTCAAAGTTGACCCTATAAAGATCGAAGTAGAGAAACCAATTTCATTTGATTTGACAAGTGATGTGAATGGAAAAATATGTGCCGGAACAGAGGTTAATTTAGCAGTCAAAAACTTAGTCGGCACACCAAACTCATCCAAATGGGAGAAGAATGATATAGAGATAAACGCAGTGTCATCCTATAAAGACACTCCAGTAAGCACGTCCACTTACAAAGTCACTTTGAATGGAGATGTCTGTCCATCTGTTGAGCAAAAGATAGAAATAGAGGTGGAGAGCGCGGACGCATTGACTCTGACAGCCGACAAATCATTGATTTGTGAAGGAGAAAGTGTGACATTGACAAAAGACTATGGCACAAATGATCCAGCCTCGGTAACATGGTGGAGCGAAACAGCCGGAATGAGAACCAAGATTTCTGAAACAAGCACCGTCGCACCAAGCAAATCGACATCTTATTATTTGAGTGTCAAAGGATCTGTTTGTGATGAGGTTTATTCACAGCCAACTATCGTAGAGGTTGAGCCTATTAATGATTTTACATTTACTGTAGAAAACGAAATGATTTGCGAAGGAGATGAGGTAAAGCTCACATTTGGGTTGAAGAGTTTCAGATCTGATGAAAATAATTATATTCTTACAGCAAATAATAAAAAACTTGAAGATAGTGATTATACGAGCTCTATTATAGTAGGAATTCCAAACTATGTAATGATGAAAGTGTTCACAATTCGTCCGACAGAGCCAACAACATACGAATTGACAATGCCGGGAAAGGTCTGTAAATCAGAAACCAAAAGTTTGGATGTGAAGATTCAGAAACAGCCAAAACTATCTGTGACTATTGACAAGACAGGAGTATGCGAAGGAGAAGACGTTACTATCACACCGACAGCAGAGAATGTGGATGATTTGATTTGGAAATCAAGTGTAGACGGAGGTGTGACATTTAATGACGACCCTGGCACACTGCAAAGACATACCTACAATTTGACAAAAACAACTTTAATTTCAGTCACTACAAAAAGTGACGATGCATGTGATCAGGTAGTTTGGACTCAAGAAGTGGAGGTTGAACCAGCATTCAAAGTGGCACTTACAGAAAGAAACATAAACATAAAAGATTGTTATTGCAAGGGCGATGACCATTTAATAATTGCATACATCAACGGAATAAATCCTAGTATGAACGGCAAATACCAAACTTTGAGTTATGAATGGCAAAATAGTCTTGATGACATTAATTACAATACAATTAATCCAACAGATAATCCAGCCGCAATAGCCCCAATCGTAGATACAACCACAACTTTCGTAGTGAATGTATCGGGCAAATATTGTGAGACACAAACTGACACTATACACATAAAAGTAGATGTTGTGCCAATAATGACTCTAGAAGCGACAGCAGATACTGTATGTGAAGGAGATGAGGTTACATTAACAGGCAAGTTCTCTTCTACAAATCTCAATAATGAATCAATTTGGATCTCTAAAGAATCATTTCCCTTATTTGATCCATTCTTTCTAACCGAAATAGGACAACCGTCTCCATCAGTAGTATATCCGACCGAGTCTTGTACATATAAAGCTTCAGCAAGAACATTAGCCGGATGTGAAATAGTTCCTGCGACGAAAAAAATATTTGTGGAAAAAGCCATATCACTTGTCGTTCCTTCCGACACATCGCTTTGTGAGGGTGGAGAAGTGAAGTTTTCTGTTGATGGAAGCAAGGGCTACCAGTATGTCTGGACTATCGATGGAGACACATTGTCGAATAACAATAAGTTCACATACGATGGAGACGAGCCAGCCAATGTGAAACTTGAAGCAAAAGGCCAAATATGTAAGGAGACGTATGATATAGCCATCAATGTAGTGCCGACACCGCATATTGTTTCGGTGGAGGAGAGTGGAGCCAACGCTTTTGAAGTCGCAGCAGAAGGTGGCAGCGGAGCATATATGTTTGATTTTGGCAACGGTTATCAGTCTTCTTCAACATTAAGTCCAGCCACATACGGACGCACATATAAAGTCAAAGTCAAAGATGAGTTAGGATGTGAATCAGACACCACTATCAAGACTCCGACTTACGAGTTGGAATTTCCTGTAAGTTTCACACCTAACGGAGACGGGGAAAATGACGTGTGGAAGATCAATAATATTGACAAATATCCAGGAGCGACGGTAAAGATCTTCGACCGTTTTGGCAAAAAGCTGTGTGATATGAAAGCAGCCGAGATGGATGCGTGGGATGGCACATATAATGGAAGAGCCCTACCGTCTACCGATTATTGGTATGAGATTCAGATTGATGAGATCGACAAAACATACATCGGACATTTCACACTGATAAGAAATTGACGGTTAAAAAATGTTAATATTTAAAATCCGTACTGCTATCAACAAGTGGTACGGATTCTTTATTTTTTGTTTTTTTGTAATTTTGCACTAGAAATCTATAAATCAACTTTTAAGTCATAAATTAATGCGTATGAATAAAAAAATACTCTTATCGATGTTGATGGTTATCATTTCAACATTGTTTTCGTTTGCAATGTCAGATGATTATGATCCTAACTATAAATTACAGCATCGTAATGTCTTTGTTATGTCAGCAGATTCTACACAGGGATATGCTTCGCTGTCAAACATTAGTACAGCGGTAGGAGATTCTCTAGAACTATATGCGAAACCTAATTATGGTTTTACATTTGATCGCTGGGAATCTGTGAAAGGCTTGTCTACAGACACAGTGTCAGATAATGACACTATTTTGGCATATTTCAAAGAATTGCCTAAATACAATCTTACATTTATCTCGGATGATACTACCAAAGGAATCGTCTACGGTGGAAATGGACTTTGGTATGAAGGCAAAATCATGGAGAAAGACTGGCTTTTTTATCCACATGATCCAGCTTTGATTTTCGAATCTAAAAACGGATATCATTTCTCTTATTGGGAAACCAATATGGGAAATCTTAAAGATATTTGGGATTATTACTTGACTGCAGATGATACTATCACTCTTCATTTCGAAAAAGATACAGTTCCAATGGGATATTTGGATTTGAGGATCGAACGAATTGACACATTGGATCTATATGGTAATCTTTTATTCTGGGATAGTTATCAAACATCAGAAATAAAAGATTCTGCTACTGTCACAAATTTGACAACAAAAGAAACGTTTTGCTCTGATATAGTCTCTCTAAGTAATTATGTATTTGCTTATGGCGACACTTTATTGGTTTCTGTTAAGTCAAATGACGATTTTAAAAATGATTCGGTTTATACAGTTGTATATGATGACTCATCAAGACATTATATTTATAAAGTGATTGAGTTGACTAGACCAATGCAAATTGTGAAATTGGAGGAAGCTGAAGGAGATTCCTTCAATGTAGATATTACTATCGCCACAATTAATAATTACTATCCTGATTATAAATGGGAAGGGAATGGTCGTTATGCAAAGGGAGATACAATTAATGTTTGTATTGAGAAACCTCTTTATTATGAAATGGGATCTGTTTTATATAGAGTACCAAATGACTCTTGTTTTTCTTTTGTCGTGAAAAATGACATCAACATAGTATTATTACAGGATTATCCAATAGGTGTCGACCAAGTCGCTGCAGAAAAGGAAAGTGATCCATTTGTCAATGTCTACACAATCAATGGATATCTGTTGAAACAGCATGTCAAAGAGAGTGAAGCACTTGACGGACTAAACAAAGGTCTGTATATTGTAGGCAGAAAAAAAGTGTTTGTTAGAAGATAATATCTAATTCACTTTAGAATTATGAAGGGTCGTCCGTTTTATTTCGGTTGACCCTTCATGTTTTTATGTTATAAATCAATAAATTTTTGTATATTTGCAAAAATTTTGAAATTCAACACGAAAATTAATAAAATTATATAATGATTACAGCGTCTGATATTGTAGTTCAATTTGGAAAGCGTATCCTTTTCCAAGATGTAAATCTAAAGTTCACACCAGGCAACTGCTACGGAATCATCGGAGCAAACGGTGCAGGAAAATCAACATTTCTAAAAGTGATCAGTGGAGACTTGACTCCGACAAAGGGTAGTGTCACTATTGCCCCAGGAGAGCGTTTGTCTGTGCTTCGTCAGGATCACTACGCATTCGATGAGTGCACTGTTATCGAGACTGTGCTTCGTGGTCATGAGCCATTGTGGAATGTGATGCAGGAAAAAGACGCTATCTACGCAAAACCAGAGATGACAGACGAGGATGGTATCCGCGCATGTGAGCTTGAGGAGAAGTTCGCAGAAATGGACGGTTGGAATGCAGAGAGCGACGCTGCTGCTTTGCTTTCCGGTCTGGGCATCAAAGAGGAATTGCACTACAAGTTGATGAAGGAGTTGAGTGGTAAAGAGAAGGTGCGTGTGCTATTGGCACAGGCTTTGTTTGGAAAACCAGACAATCTGCTTCTCGACGAGCCTACCAACGACCTTGACCTTGAGACTGTAATGTGGCTTGAGGAATACTTGTCTAATTTCGAAAACACAGTGCTTGTCGTTTCCCACGACCGTCACTTCTTGGACAGCGTATGTACACACACTGTGGATATCGACTACGGTAAAATCTCAATGTTCGCTGGTAACTACAGCTTCTGGTACGAGTCTAGCCAGCTGGCTCTTCGTCAGCGCGCTCAACAGAATAAGAAAGCTGAGGAGAAGAAGAAAGAGCTTCAGGAATTCATCCAACGTTTCTCTGCCAATGTGGCTAAGAGTAAGCAGACTACTTCAAGAAAGAAGATGTTGGAGAAACTTAATATCGAGGAGATCCAACCGTCTACACGTAAATATCCAGGAATCATCTTCACTCCTAAACGTGAGCCAGGCAACAAGGTGCTTGAGGTTAAGGGATTGGCTGCAAGCATTGAAGGAGAGGTTCTTTTCAAGGATGTCACTTTCCAGGTTGAGAAGGACGACAAGATTGTATTCGTGAGCCACGACCCACGTGCCATGACTGCTTTGTTTGAGATCATCAACGGCAATATCAAGGCTGATGCTGGTCAGTACAGCTGGGGTGAGGACACAATAACAAGCGCATACCTTCCAATGGACAACACTAAATTCTTCACTTCTGATTTGAGTTTGGTGGATTGGCTATCTCAGTATTCAGAGGATACAACAGAAAGTTATGTCCGTGGATTCTTGGGCAGAATGTTGTTCTCTGGAGAAGAGATCTACAAAAAATGTAACGTGCTTTCCGGAGGTGAGAAGATGAGATGTATGATCTCACGTATGATGCTTAAGGACGCCAACCTTCTATGTTTGGATTCTCCAACCAACCATTTGGACTTGGAATCAATCCAGGCATTCAACAACACTTTGAAGACATTCAAGGGTGTAATCCTAATGTCGAGCCACGACCATGAGTTTATTCAGACTGTTTGTAACCGTGTGATTGAGCTTACTCCAAACGGAATCATCGACAAACGTATGGACTACGACGATTATATCTCTGATGATTCTATCAAAGAGTTGAAAGCTAAATTGTACGCTAAATAATCGTAGAAAATGAAATTTGCCGTTAGACTGATATCATCGATTTTTGCTGCGGCCACACTCGTCGGTTGCGGATCAAGATCAGAGGATAGATTTTCTAAAGTGGCTATCCCAGAAGAGAATAGGGTAGACGTTGAGTTCCGTCGACTGGATAAAGAGTTGACGGGATTAAACTATGCCAACTCAGCATCAGAATTCGCAAAACTGAAGGAGGTCTATGCTGCGAATGACTCGTCGGATATGAATTTTCTTGACATCTACACAGAAGCCGTTTTGAATATCGGAAATGTGGATCAGATGGAGACAAGGAATATCATCCAGAAATTCGCTACCGGCAAACCATATTGCGAGTTTTTCCAAGATGCAGATTCTGTTTTTCCAGATATGTCTGCTGAAAAACAAGAGCTTGACAACGCATTCTCGATCCTGAAGACTAATCTTCCCGACATGAATGTGCCAAAGCAATATGTGGCTATAGTGTCGGGATTCTATTCTAATGTGTTGTGCACTAAAAGCCGTTTGGGATTCTCTCTTGAATATTATCTCGGAGCGAATTATCCAAATTATAAATATGTCGACGGATTGTACGACTACATGATCTGCAACTACCGACGTGAGAAATTGGTTTCAGATGGCGTATTTTGTTGGTTGTCGACGGAATACGAGTTCAAAGAGTCTGCCCCAACATTGTTGCAAAAGATCATCTATCTTGGAAAATTGGTGTATTTGACTTCAGTATCTTTGCCAAATGAAGATCTCCACACAATCCTAGGCTACACACCTGACCAATATGAATGGTGTTGCCAAAATGAGGCACAAATGTGGCACTATATGGCAGAGTACAAGCATCTGTTCAACACCGACCGTCTGACAGTAGGCAAATATTGTGATCCAGCACCGTCGACTGCATTCTTTCCTCAGGATTCTCCAGGAAGAAGCGGATTGTTTGTCGGCTACAATATAGTGAAAGCTTATTTGGATGCCAATGCTAATGTGACACTTCAGGAGCTGATGAACAACAACGACGCTTCAGAAATTCTGGAAATGTCTGGATATAATCCCAAATAAGCCAATTATAGAAACATAAACAATATAAAGGAACTATATCCATGGTAAAACGTGTTATAGTTCCTTTTGATTTTCATTCAATGAGTAAGCACATATTACATATTTTATCATTTCTGATAATTTTGTCAATAACTCCTTCTTCTTGTTATCTGAATCCACAAAGGGAATCCGACACATCGGAAGCAGGACTTAAAGGGAAGGTAAAATATGTAAAACTGAACGAATCATATACAGAAGAATATAATAAAGACGGATACCTCATAAAATTTATTTATCCGTGCAACGATTATGATGAATACAAGTATGATTGGCATGGCTACCTCAAAGAAATGACATCCGCTCATTTACTTGACTACAAGATAACTTGTGATAACACTTATGACAAAGAGGGAAGAATTATGCACATTGTAAGTTACGAAAACAATGATGGAGATAAATCAGTGATTTCAGAAACGTTTTTCACTTATAATGATCAAGGAAATCTTGCTACAAAAGAGACTATCCACCCAAAAGATTCCTTAAAACTATTTTATAGATACACTTACGACAATAAAAACCGTAAGTTTGAAACCAACGCTTTTATCTCTGATAAAGATACAGAATCCAATATCGTTGAAAAATACGACACATTGGGCAATGTATTAGAACTTAACTTCAAAGATACAATAAAGAAAATTATATATTTCTATGACTCTCTAGGTTTTATTTCCGAAAAAAGATTCTTTGACACAAAAGACAGTATCATAGAAAAAGAGATATTTCGTTGTGACGAGCATGGCAATTGGATAGAAAGACGACGTGTTGACAACGACGGGAATATCCTGGAAGAAGAAAATAGAGAAATAGAGTATTTCGACTAGGTAACCTTGTAAATTTGTCATATTATAAAACAAAGAGTATGCCAATTTGTCGTATATTCAATTTGGCATACATTTTGATTTTTATGAGATGTAATAATATTTTTAAATTAGAACATGAACAATTTCGATGATATGAACGAAGAAAACGGAGAATTTATTCCAGTGATTGCAGACGGCGGAGTGCCGGAAGAATATAAATTAGATAAGACAGAAGGACTCATGACACTGGCATTACGCAATGTAGTGCTGATGCCTGGAGTTGTTTTGCCAGTACAACTAGGAAGAGCAAAATCAAAATATGCAGCAAAACGGACTAAATCTTTAAACGAGCCATTGGTGGTAGTCACTCAGAGAGATGCACGTGAGGATGAGCCAACCAAGAAAGATCTATATGACGTTGGAGTCGTTGGAAATGTAGTGAAAATACTAGATATGCCAAACGGACAAAGCACAGCAATCATCCAAGGTTTACGCCGTGTGATGATAAAAGACTTGCGTGTTCAGTCTAATTTCTTGGAATCAGATGTTGTGCTTCTAGAAGAGATGCTCCCTGAAGACGAAGAGAAACGAGAGTTTGACGCAATACTTGATTCTGTCAAAGAGAGATCAGAGCAGATACTAAAAGCATCTTCCGGAGCAGTGCCAATGGAAGCAATGTTTGCTCTTCGCAATATAGAAAGCAGCATCTCATTTGTAAATTATGTAGCGGCAAACTTCCCATTTTCTGTAATAGACAAACAGAACATGTTGGAATGTGGCTCACTGAAAGAGCGTGCTCTAATACTATTGTCGCTGCTCAACAAAGAGATGCAACTCGCGTCGCTGAAACAGAATATCCGAGAAAAGACAAACCGTCAGATCGACCGTCAGCAGCGCAACTATTTCCTACAGCAACAGATGAAGACAATCAAGGATGAACTTGATGAAAATGGAGACGATGAGGATTATTCACGTCTGCTTGCCGAGTCTGAGAAAAAGAAATGGAACAAGAAGATTAAAGATGTGTTTATGAAGGAGTTGGGCAAACTAAACCGACTTCCTCAGCAATCACTTGACTATTCTACTCAAGTGACATATCTTGAAAACATGCTTGCCTTGCCTTGGGATGTCAAGACGAAGGAGACTCTTTCATTGAAAAACGCACAAGAGGTGCTCGACCGTGACCATTACGGCATGGAGGATATCAAAGACAGAATCCTTGAACATCTTGCTGTGATGAAACTTCGTGGAAATATGAAGTCGAATATCCTTTGCTTGTATGGCCCTCCAGGAGTAGGTAAGACATCTTTAGGAAAATCCATCGCAGAAGCTCTTGGCAGAAACTATGTGCGTGTGGCACTTGGCGGAATCCATGACGAAAGCGAAATACGTGGTCATCGCCGCACATATGTCGGTGCAATGCCAGGACGTATACTAAAAGCGATGAAGGATGCAGGTTCGAGCAATCCCGTCTTCATACTTGATGAGATCGACAAGGTAAGCCATGCAGACGGATTCCACGGAAGCCCTGATTCTGCATTGCTTGAAGTGCTTGATCCTGAGCAAAATAAGAATTTCCACGATAATTATCTTGACGTGGATTACGACTTGTCTAACGTGATGTTTATCGCTACAGCCAACGACATCAGCAATATCAGCCAACCGTTGAAAGACCGTATGGAGTTTATCAATATCGGTGGATATTCACAGGAAGAGAAGCTGCAGATCGCAAAGCGTCATATCGTACCAAAAATCGCAGCTGAACTTGGAGTTTCATTGGAGGAAGTCACATTCACGGACGAAGCATTGAATAAAGTGATTTCCGGCTACACAATGGAAAGCGGTGTGCGTGGATTGGAGAAACAGATTCGCAAGATCTATCGTAAGCTTGCCAAGAAGATTGTGATGAAAGAAGAATTCAAGTCGACAGTCGACGTGGAGGATATCCAGGAATACCTTGGAAAGAAAGAGGTTCCGCATGAGCTTTACGAAGGCAATGACAATATCGGTGTTGTCACAGGATTGTCTGTTACAAGCTACGGTGGAGAGATCCTGTTTATTGAGACATCATTGTCGAAGAGCAAAAATCCTACACTTACAGTCACAGGTCAGATCAGGGATGTGATGAAAGAGTCGGCAATGCTTGCGATGCAATACGTAAAATGTTCTGCAGACACATTAGGCATCGACCCTACAGTCTTCGACGACACAGCCGTGCATATCCACGTGCCAGACGGCTCAACACCGAAAGATGGTCCGTCAGCCGGTATCACAATGGCAACAGCTCTTGCATCTGCGTTCACAGGCAGAAAAGTGAAAGCAAATTTGGCAATGTCAGGCGAGATCACGTTGAGGGGCAAAGTCACAGCTGTAGGCGGAATCCGAGAGAAGACATTGGCTGCCAAACGTGCCGGAATCAAAGAGATTATCTTGTGTAAGGATAATCAGAAAGATGTGGAGGAGATCAAGCCAGATTATCTTGAAGGCGTGACATTCCACTACGTCGACAATGTCCAGGATGTGTTCAAATTAGCATTGGTATAAATTCAATGATATGAAAAAATGGGGGAGACGCGGGAAATCGCGTCTCTTTTGTTTTCTGAGGCAAATAATAAATATGGATAAAGATAAAATAAAGAAGGACGTATCGCACAGATGCGTCCTTCTTGTTGTTATTTGTGAGAGCCTTTATTCTCCCTCAAACTTGACTGCAATCTCAATCTGACCAACTTTTTGTCGATTATAATTATATGGATCGCTAATCACTTTGATGATACCGCATTTCCCCTCTTGGTTTTTGAATCCAATAAGAGTGCCTTCCGACCAGCCAAAACCATCAGAGAAATAAATATCTGATGACTTATCTACCTGATTTCTTACGATCTTTGCTGATTCGAACACGTGCAACAGCCCAGAAACTGTTTTCAAAGTATCAAACTTTGCAGATGTGAAATCATCAGACAAAATATAGAACGAAGTGGAACGTGTTGATAAATCATCTACAATCAATTGGATCAAATCAACAGATGTTCCTCCGGCAAGGAAATACTTCGGATATGTTGTGTTTGTGCTGGAAGCATAATCAAATGAAGATTGTAATTTTGTTGCATGATCCAACGTCCTTACAGTATCATAATAAGCGAAAGCAAAATCAAAGTTGCTTGCATTGCTGATTTTCATCTCTTTTGCACTGAAATACATATTTTGTCCATACTGATTGTCCAGCACAAACTCGCCAGAAAGGACTTTCTTCAACTCTTTTGTCTCCTGCTTAGGCTCATCTTTACCTTCTTCTTCCTCATTGTCTTTGCACGAAAAAAATCCAGTGCATAAAACACTCATTAAAACAATAAACTTAATACTTGTTTTCATGTTTACTAATTTTTAAGTATTTATTGAACTTTGACATTAAATGTAAATTGAACACGGCAATCTGTTGCAGATGTTCCAGGCTCATGACTTAAAACATTATTAAATAAACCTCTATAATGATGACTTTCAGTGAATTCATTAGTCAACTGAAGCTCAATAGTCACTTTGCCATTATTATTGTCAAGAATATCAGAAAGAACATATTCTTTATAGAATGCATTGTAATCATCATACTCGTGACGGTTTCCACAGCCACATGGCTTGTCCCACTCATACAATTGTGCATCAACTACTAATTTAGTGCCTTCATATCTACTATAATCGATAGTGAAAAGAACAGAATGTCCAGCCATTGGTGCTTCTATTGTTTTTCCAACAGGTACATTAATTGCTCCACTTTCTGAAATAGGTTGGTTTAGCACGTAAAACCAAGATGACAATTCTCCATCTGGATATTTAAGACGTAGCTTGATTGTGCCACAAACATCATTTTCTCCCTTTACTCCATAGAAATTTTCTGCAGTTATTGATGCATTTGTTGATTTACAGTTTCTTGCGATATATTCAGTAGCGTTCACAACTCCAAACTCATCATAGTTAGAAAGTCTTCTCAATGTGAATGCGATTGGTTTAGATGGAGATTCCTTAGAGAAATCACCTCCATTTGTGATAAATTCAATCATCTTCTCATAACCCTTGACTGCTCCAACAGCATCCTTAGAGGATCCTCCAATCACAGTTCCAGAAATGGAATAATCCTTCAATTTTTTATAAGCAGTCGTAGAATCATTTAGAACGATACTGCTTTTACCCAATTTGAATGAAGAGTTCAAGACATTTGCGACAGAATCTGATTTTTCATTACTTTCAACGCAAAAATAGGCGGCACGTCCATATTTAATGCTAGAAACATAAACGGGAACAGTACTTCCTCCTCCTATTGCTTGTCTTAAATCAGAGGCAGACACAGATGAGGCGAAAAACTTTGATGGAGACGACGGAGCATCAACATTGACTGTGTAATAAACTTGTTGGAATTTTACCAAATATTTTGATGTTGTGCTTGTCTTGGAAAAATCAAAATTATCACGCAATTTCAATTTGTTGTATTCAACACTTGCTCCAACAGCCATTGCTAATTGTTCTTCAGACACAATCTCTTTGATCTCAAAAGAACAAGCGGCTGGAGTAGCTCCATCAACTCCAGAATCATACATCATATCTTTCATAGACTGTGTCAAACTAGACAATGAAGGTTTTTCAACTGTCCTGACAACATCCCCCACAATGTTCGGAAAATCTGTAGAAATAGTTAAAGGTCCTCTTTCCAGAACAATTTGTCTGTATGATCCTTCTGCAACTGAGTTGCCATCTAAAATACTACCGGGATAAATCACATCAGAAGTAGGATCCATCAAAAGAACCTCGGAAAAAGATTCACTTGCTTTGTACTTTGTACATTCACAATACGTCTTAGTGTTTTCATCAATTTCTGTAAGAACATCTCCAATTTGTTCATTTCCTCCAACATTTGGTTGGATTGGATCCCCTAAACCGAAAATGAAACCATCCAATGTCTCGGTAGGTTCTGAACTATCTGGTTCGACCTCTTCATCTTTACAAGAACACGTAAATAGGACTGCTACAATACCTATCGCACATGGCGATAAAAACTTTTTTAACCTCATGTTTTTTATTTAATTATTTTTAACGACGCAAAATTACACGTTATTCTTGTTTTCGCAATCATAATATGTTGTTTTTTTTGTTAAAAAAATAAAAAAATACGACAAAATGCTTGTTTTTATATATGAATAGTCATTTGTATGTGTTAATCTAGCAGGACAATACAATAACAAAAAAAGCCCGACATATAAATGCCGGACTTATGAATTGATGATGCTGTAGTCTAGTTAAAAACTACATTTTATCATTAATATACAATCTCCAATGTGACTTCTGAAGCCGCATCGTCTGCATTGCCACTAGCAACATTTACAATGAAAATGTTACCATTCTCAGCAACGTATGCAAAATGATTTAAATCCTTAAGAGGAAGAAGGCTTTTCTTATCTGCAGCATCCACATCTTCAATATATCCTTTCACAAGAGCCAACTTAGATGTTAAATACTCATTATATACATCATCTGAAAGAACGATGAATTTTCCAGATCCTTTCATATGTGCAACTGTAATTTCTGCTTTAGGTTCAAACTCAATTCCACAGATTGATTTATTTACTGCATCAAGTTTAGCAACATATTTGTTTGAAAGATTTCTTGTTGCCGACTTAAAATTATCACCAGCAACAGTAAAGTTTCTTGTCTTACCGTTGATAGACAAAGCGTAAGAACCCTCGATAGCAGGGAATGTGATGCTGTAGATAGAGTCTGTGATAGAAGCGTTACCAGAAACATTAACCTTTCCAAGGAAGCTGTTAGAAACAGTGAATGACACTGATGCTGGATCAACATTTGTCTTGTTGCGAAGAATAACGTCAACGCTGATGCTGTCTGAGTTGATTCCGTCAGCAAGCAATGTGTTTGCCTTGATTGTGTCTCTTAGAGAATCTGGTGTAGAATTGTTAAGTCTGAAAGAGAACTGATCTGGATAAACTACCTTCTTTGGTGTTGTGTCTACAGGAACCACTGGAGCCGGTTCTGGTTCTGGTTCGTCATCGTCCTTATTACATGATCCAAGTGTCATAACACCTGCTACTGTTGCCATAAGGCAAAGGAGTTTACCTCCATTTAATGCTTTGATAGTCATTGTTCTTTAATATTTTGTTATTTTATAAAATTCTGGACTAAAATTTCAAACTATTTTGAAATTCCATTCATTTGCAAAATTATCAATTAGTCTACAACAAAACAAATAAAATATTATTATTTTTGCCTTGCTGTACAATTATCTGTGTGGCTGATTGTTGACTAATACAAATAAACTGATGTTGAGAAAGATATATTATACATTAAGTAGCGGTAAAAACATTAAGTTTGTCTACTACCTACGTTGTTATATGAGGCTTTTGATGCCTCGATGTATATGCAGAAATCGTTTGCCACGCCTTCTTGCCCAAATAGAATCACGAAAGGATAGAGACTATATCATGAAGCGTGTGGATTATTATTGTAAGACAAACACTCCTGTCGTTTTACCAAATACTGCGGAATGTCTAAGTGATTCTTGGAAAAAAGTGTGGGGTGGAAATGTCTATATGCATGACACATATGAGTTTACACGTTTTTTTCCTGGTGAAAAAAAATGGGGTTTTGAACCTGGAGATGTAACATATGTGCCTGATATACCATCAGTGGTTAAAAGTCGTCCTCTATGTGAAAACAATCAGAATTCTATCGTTTTGAAACTTGATAAGGTTCGCCATTTCATCTTTGTAAATGATAGGAAACAATTCGAAGATAAAGAGTTCAAAGTGATTTTCCGAGGAAAAATTGCAGGCAAACAGGCTAGGAAAGATTTCATGGCAAAATTTTTTGGTAATCCTCTCTTTGATGTTGGAGACGTAGGACGCAAAACAGATTCTCCTCTCGAGTGGCGAACAGGCAAGATGACCATCAATGAGCATCTTGATTATCAATTCATAATGGCGATTGAAGGAAACGACGTAGCTAGCAATTTAAAGTGGGTGATGTCGTCTAATTCATTGGCTGTAATGCCACGTCCAACTTGTGAAACATGGTTTATGGAAGGCACATTGATTCCTAATTACCATTATGTTGAAGTGGCTACTGATTTCTCAGATGTGGAGGAACGTGTACGCTATTACCATGAACATCCGGAAGAAGCAAAAGCTATTATTGAGCACGCCCATGAATATGTTGCACAATTTATGGACAAGCAACGTGAGGATTTGATTTCTTTAGCTGTATTGAATAAATATTTTAAAATGGTGTAGATTTTCCAAAACAGATAGATGGTCTGTCACAAGTGAGGATTCGAAAGGACGGAACGCCCTTACATTCTCACCATCCGCGAACCCGAAGGGTGAGGGGAATAATTTTTATATAAAATACGGTCTTTAACAATCCTCTATTTACATACATATTTATTAAAAACGTAACAGGCATATTAAATTAACGTGAGTACGATGAATTGTAATCTGTGAATCATTTTCCACTTTTGATTGAAATCTAACCTCCTTTTCTCATAAAAAGGCGAAGTCTTTCTCTGCAAACTTTTTCTCTCTGTGGTTTTATTAAATTATATGTGCTCGCCTACGGCTCGCACGTTGGAAGGGGTTAGGACGTTCCGTCCTTAACAATCCTCATTTATGACACTCCAACTATCTTTTTGATTTCGTCGAACTCACATTAAATTAAATATGGCAGGCACAAGGTCTGCCCCTACAAACACAAAAAGAGCGACATTTTGCAATGTCGCTCTCTTTATTATAATGGACTATTTATTAATATTCCATCTTGCTCATACGAACGTAGCTCTGGTAACGCTTCTTAGCCATTTCCTCGCTAGCGTTGAACAACTCCTGAGCCTCAGAAGGGTACATCTTCATTACAGAAGCGTAACGGTTCTCACCCTTCAAGAAATCCTGGAACTTAGAGTAGTCAGGCTCCTTAGAGTCAAGAGTAAATGGATTCTTACCCTCTGCCTCAAGAGCTGGGTTGAATCTCCATAGATGCCAATAACCGCACTCAACAGCCTTCTTCTCCTCAGCCTGTGCCTTACCCATACCTGCCTTCAAACCGTGGTTGATACATGGTGCGTAAGCGATAACTAGAGATGGACCGTCGTATGCCTCTGCCTCCTTCAATGCCTTCAAGCACTGAGCTGGGTTAGCACCCATAGCGATCTGTGCAACGTAAACGTATCCGTAAGTTGTTGCGATCATACCAAGGTCTTTCTTACGTACTCTCTTACCTGATGCAGCAAACTTAGCGATTGCACCAAGTGGAGTAGCCTTAGACGACTGACCACCTGTGTTAGAGTAAACCTCTGTATCAAGTACTAGGATGTTTACATTCTTACCAGATGCGATAACATGGTCAAGACCACCGTAACCGATATCGTAAGATGCACCGTCACCACCGATGATCCACTGGCTTCTCTTAATCATGTAACCCTTAAGCTCAGACAACTGCTTGCAGTGGTTGCACTTGTCCTTGTTAGCGTCGATGATAGGGAAGATCTTGTCGCAGATCTCTGACGACTTAGCAGCGTCGTTCTTATTCTCGATCCATGACTTGAACAACTCTTTAGCATCTGCTGGAGTGCAGTCTGAAGCGATAGCGTCGTTCATTACAGCCTCGATTCTTGCACGCATCTTCTCGTTAGCAAGCTCCATTCCTAGACCGAACTCACAGAAGTCCTCGAACAAAGAGTTAGCCCAAGCTGGACCGTGACCCTTCTCGTTAGTTGTGTATGGAGTTGAAGGAATTGAACCAGAGTAGATTGAAGAACATCCTGTTGCGTTTGCTACGATCTCACGCTCACCGAACAACTGAGAAATTAGCTTAACGTATGGAGTCTCACCACAACCTGAACATGCTCCAGAGAACTCGAACAATGGAGTAGCCAACTGGCTGTTCTTAACATTAGCTGTGATATCAACTAGGTTCTGCTTAGACTTAACGTTATTAACTGCGTAATCCCAGTTAGCAGCCTCAATAGCTGTAGCAGCTGAACTTGGATCGAAAGGAACCATCTTAAGAGCGTTCTTGCCCTTCTCGTCGTTGTTACCAAGACATACGTCTACACAGTTACCACAACCAAGACAGTCCATAACACCTACCTGGATTCTGAAGTTCATTCCCTTCAAAGCAGCTGGTGCCTTCATCTCACGAACGTCTCCCTTGATTCCCTTAACCTCGTCAGCATCCATAACGATTGGACGGATACATGAGTGAGGACAAACGTATGCACAGTTGTTACACTCTACACAGTCTGCTGCGTTCCAAACTGGAACGAATGTTGATACTCCACGCTTCTCGTAAGCAGCTGTACCTGCAGGCCACTCACCACACTCAATACCCTTGAATGCAGAAACTGGTAGAAGGTCACCATTCTGTGCGTTGATTGTACGTACAACATCGTGGATGAACTTAGGATCGTTGTGTGCCTCCTCCTTGTCGTCAGCAAGATTTGCCCATGAAGCATCTACTGTCAACTTCTTGTACTCACCACCACGATCAACTGCAGCGTAGTTCTTGTCTACAACATCCTGACCCTTCTTACCGTATGACTTAACGATGAACTTCTTCATCTGCTCTACAGCTAGATCAACAGGGATAACCTCTGTGATACGGAAGAATGCCGACTGAAGGATTGTGTTAGTTCTGTTGCCAAGTCCGATCTCCTGAGCGATCTTAGTAGCGTTGATATAGTAAACTGTGATATTGTTCTGTGCAAAATATCTCTTAACCTTGTTTGGAAGGTTCTTAACCAACTCCTCTCCATCCCAGATTGTGTTCAATAGGAATGTACCGTTCTTACGAAGACCACGAGTTACATCGTACATCTTCAAGTAAGCCTGAACGTGGCAAGCTACAAAGTTAGGTGTAGTTACCAAGTATGTTGAACGGATCTGGTCGTCACCGAAACGAAGGTGTGAACAAGTGAAACCACCTGACTTCTTTGAGTCGTATGAGAAGTAAGCCTGGCAATACTTGTTAGTGTTGTCACCGATGATCTTGATTGAGTTCTTGTTAGCACCTACAGTACCGTCGGCACCTAGACCGAAGAACTTAGCCTCGAACATACCCTCACCTGAAACAGCGATCTCCTCCTTCTTAGGAAGTGAAGTGAATGTTACGTCATCCACAATACCTACTGTGAAGTGGTGCTTAGGCTCGTTCATTGCAGCGTTCTCGTATACAGAGATCATCTGTGCTGGAGTAGTGTCGTTTGAACCAAGACCGTAACGACCTGCGATAATCTTAGGAGCGTTCTTAACACCATTGTAAGACTCGCATACGTCAAGATATAGAGGATCTCCGTTTGCTCCTGGCTCCTTAGTTCTGTCAAGAACTGTAAGTACCTTACATGTTGAAGGAACTGCAGCAAGCAAGTGCTTTGTTGAGAATGGACGGAACAAGTGAACTGCTACTAGACCAACCTTCTTACCCTGCTTTGTTAGGTAGTCGATTGTCTCGCGGATACACTCTGTAACTGAACCCATAGCTACGATTACATACTCAGCATCCTTTGCTCCGTAGTAGTCGAATAGGTTGTACTGACGACCTGTGATCTTTGAGATCTCTTTCATGTAGTTCTCAACGATTCCTGGTACATTGTTGTACATTGTGTTGCAAGACTCACGGTGAGTAAAGAATGTGTCAGGGTTCTCTGCCATACCACGCATTACAGGGTGGAGTGGAGAAAGAGCACGCTGACGGAACTCTGCCAACTTCTCCTGGTCGATAAGTGGAGCTAGATCATCATTCTCTAGCATCTCGATCTTCTGGATCTCGTGTGATGTACGGAATCCGTCGAAGAAGTTAAGGAATGGAACCTGGCTCTTGATTGTAGAAAGGTGTGCGACACCTGCAAGATCCATCACTTCCTGAACTGAACCCTCAGCAAGCATAGCGAAACCAGTCTGACGACATGCGTATACGTCCTGGTGGTCACCGAAGATACATAGTGTGTGAGAAGCAATTGTACGTGCCGAAACATGGAAAACTGCTGGCATCTTCTCTGCAGCAATCTTGTACATGTTAGGAATCATAAGAAGCAATCCCTGAGAAGCTGTGTAAGTAGATGTCAACGCACCTGCCTGGATTGATCCGTGTACTGCTCCTGCAGCACCAGCCTCTGACTGCATTTCTGTAACTGATACAGTCTCACCAAAAATGTTCTTTCTGCCTGCAGCAGCCCACTCATCTACATACTCTGCCATTGTAGACGAAGGTGTGATAGGGTAGATACAAGCACACTCGCTGAACATATATGAGATATGTGCAGCAGCTTGGTTACCATCACAAGTGATGAATTTTTTTTCTTTAGCCATAATTAAATATGTATAGTTTTTTGTTTTTTCTATCCGCAATAGATAAAGCAAAATTAGAAAAAAATTATAAAATAGTACCTCCTTTTCTATATTTTTTCTGCAAAATGAAACTTAAATGAATAAAAAAAGAATATAAATACATAATGTGACGAAATGAACGTAAAAGTACCAAAAACAAGGCGATGATAATTTTATGTTCATTCTTTTGGAGTTTCTGATTTTTTAGTAATTTTGCAATGAAAATGAAATGTGGACGGATTTGAGCGATTGCAACCACGTAAAAAAAATGCTAAAACGGTAGTTTCTTCAATGTTTTTAGTTGTTTTTATGAATCGCAGATACCATCCGTATTTGCGTTTTTTTATTTTTAAACGATGCTATAAGCCATATGCTATAAGCTATCATTTTACTAAAGTCGAAATTAATTAAATAGATTAAAAAATAAAATTATGGGATATTTCTTTACATCAGAATCTGTTTCTGAAGGTCATCCAGACAAAGTGGCTGACCAGATTTCAGACGCTGTGCTTGATAATTTTCTCGCTCAGTATCCTGAATCAAAAGTTGCCTGCGAGACTCTTGTGACTACAGGCCAGGTGGTGCTTGCAGGTGAGGTCAATAGCCGCGCATACGTTAATCTTCAGGAAGTTGCTCGTGAGGTGATCAACAAGATCGGCTATACTAAAAGTGAGTATATGTTCGACGGTAATTCATGTGGAGTGTTCTCTGCAATCCATGGTCAGAGCCCGGATATCAACCGTGGTGTCGACAGAAAAGATGAGGAGCAGGGTGCCGGCGACCAGGGTATGATGTTCGGTTACGCCACTGATGAGACTGAAAACTATATGCCTATCTCTCTCGACCTGTCGCACGCTATCCTTCGTGAGTTGTCGGCAATCAGGAAAGAGGGCAAACTTATGCCTTATCTTCGCCCTGACGCAAAGAGCCAGGTGACAATCGAATATGGCGACGATAATCGCCCTAAACGTATCGACGCGATTGTTGTCAGCACTCAGCATGATGAGTTTATTTTAGCTGGCAATGGTGTCAATCAAGAAACTGCTGATAAGCAGATGGTTGCAAAGATCAAAGAAGACGTGGAGAAAATCCTTCTTCCTCGTGTTGCTAAACTGTCAAAGGTTTACGCTGAACTTCTAAAGGCTGGCGACTACAAACTGTTTGTCAACCCAACAGGTAAATTCGTGATCGGTGGACCTCACGGTGATACTGGTCTGACAGGACGTAAGATCATCGTCGACACTTATGGCGGTAAGGGAGCTCACGGTGGTGGAGCTTTCTCTGGAAAGGATCCAAGTAAGGTGGACCGTTCTGCGGCATACGCTGCTCGTCACTTGGCTAAGAACATTGTTGCCGCTGGTTTGGCTAAAGAGTGTTTGGTGCAGGTGGCTTACGCTATCGGCGTTGCAGAACCAATGAATCTATATATCAACACTTACGGCACATCAACAACAGGCGTTTCCGACGGTGAAATGGCTGAAAAAATCAGCAAGAGCGGTTTATTCGACTTCCGTCCTAAGGCAATAGAGGAGAGATTGAAACTGCGTCAGCCTATCTACCTTGAGACTGCCGCTTACGGTCATGTCGGCCGCAAACCAGTGAAGGTTGACAAGACATTCAAGGATGCCAATGGCAATGTCTTCGAGCGTACTGTGGAACTATTCACATGGGAGAAGACTGACAAGGTGGATGATTTGAAGAAGCTATTCAAATAATCTGATTGATAATTCAGAGTTTTATAGAGACGGTGCATGTCACCGTCTTTTTTTTATCTCATCCGCACGTCCTCTCATCCGCAAGCACCACTGCGTTCGGTGCATGCGGTTACTGAGATAGCATCTTGCAGACGCATCGATCATCCTCTCGCTCCGCACGTCCTCACATCCGCAAGCACCACTGCGTTCGGTGCATGCGGTTACAGAGATAGCGTCTTACAGACGCATGGGGATGCCGCTTATCAGCACGTGACTCTCATCCTCCGTCCGCAAGCACCACTGCGTTCGGTGCATGCGGTTACTGAGGTAGCGTCTTACAGACGCGGAGGTACCTCTTAGCCATGTCCGTAGGGGCGCTTTCAAACTGTCCGATCTGGATTAGCAAATTTTAGTTTTCCTTGCACCATGCTTCGATTTTGTCATAGCTTTCCAAACGCCATGCTGCAAATGCGTCGTAGACGTGGATGTCGGAATTATTATCTTCTTTCGGATCCTCATTCCGATAATATATTTTTATGTCTCGATCTCTAAACTTTGCTATCGTCTTCAGAACTTTTTGTTTGTCTCCGGAGTGTAAATAAGTCAAAAGTGTATATTCTTCCTTACAAACATTCTCTCCAGGGAAATAGGAGTCTGGGTCTGGATTTTCCTGAAGAAAACGATTCACAACATCTTCAAGTTGCTGGAAAGTGCTGTTCCAAACTTTCCTCGTCTCTTCTTCTGAATAGTGCCTTATTTTATCCAAACTGTACTTGGAATTGCAATTATCACTTCGTTCATTTATATCTTTAAACAGAGGAAAATTCATCAATTTGACACCTTCTACTGATGCTGAAGAAATTGGTTCGTTTTCTTCTGTGCCATCAAAAATTTTCAGCCATAAATTGTCGATATAAACAGGCTTGACATACAAAGTCGCAGAAAAACTTATATCCAAATGTTCTAGAATAAAATAATATCCTCCCTCTGCTTTCCATATTTTTTCGAATTTGCCGTCTTGATTCCATCCATATTTTTTTAATGCGACCTTTTGGGAAGAATTGGATAGCTTTTTTAATTCTCTTAACGCATTTTTAATTTCTGCTTGGTATGTCTCATTTTCTATTCTGCGAATTTCACTATTCGATTTCACTTGATGTTTTTCAAACATCTCTTCCATTATCCGTCTAAGATTTACAACAAATTCATCAATGGAATTTTCATCATATTTCAGATAAAAACTATCTCCGGATGTGGTTTGATAGCTTTTACCTTCAGATACCCACACGTCTATGTGAACATTCGCGTCTTCTTTTTGCTCCCATTTTAAGGAAAATCCAACAGAAGACAAATAATATTGTTTTAGACTTCTTATTTTCAGCTCTTTCTTTACAGCATCCCAACCTCCAGTATCGTCATACTCTTTTTCGGATATGCCACCGCTGCTTTCATAACAGATTTTCAAACTATTCAAAAAATCTTCATTGCTACAATTTCTTGGCAATCTGAATGCTGGGATACCTCCACACATTGTATGAGTAAGACATCCGTGATCATACAGCTCATATTCTGTACTCATTCTAATATATTTGGAATCAATACTCAACGACATTCCCTTGAAGTACCTTTTGTACATCGTATCACTCGATTTACTTTTAAGCGATCTGATTTTGTCGATAATGCTATCAAAAAAACTCATAATCTTATTTTTAGGTGGTCGTTACTGACGGATTTCGTAAATATCTGGTTGCTTATCAAAGATTTCTGTTAATTGGTAAAATGTATGTAGCTATCACCGATTTGAATTCTTAATGTGGCTCCATTTTCTTTCACCCAATTTTGACACTCAAATAATAAATCTGTGATAAGAGCATCTGGCATCTCATTAAAGCGGACATCTATATACACGTTGTCCTGAGGATAATCTTTCTTGAATTCCTCGGATTGAATGTGATTGAGATAACCTTCCATTTTGTCAAGTAGGTCAGTTTGGTTTTCTTTACTGCCATCGACATGCCCAGCGGTCACCAACACCAAAACAGCACTGTCTTCTATGTCGTTTGCATAGACGATATCTATTAAAGATATGTCGCCGAAATGTTCAGTTAATTTTCCCATTGTCAAAATGATTTATATCATTATATTCTTTTTATGATGAGATTATCTTAATAGTAAGCATGATATCCATGGCCGTTTTTGCCGTAGAATATCAGCCATTTAGCCAAAGAAAAGACGACGTGCAACTGTTCTTCCATTGAAAAATTTGCGTCCCCCACGTATAGGGCAGTAAGTTCAGACGGTTCTTTCCCGTCCTCTTCAGGTGGCATCCTTTGGTCTTTCAGGTATTCCATATTGTGCTTCTTGGCAATCGCTTCGGCTACAGCCATCAGTCTGTTGCCATAATCCAGGGCTTCATCAGCTGTTTTCGACTCCCAGGCTTCATTGACCAGGTCCTCACCAATCAAGTCGATACAATCACGGAGAAATTCTCCTCGGAATACGTTTTCATCTTCCATCGGAGAAATATATTTAGGCACACCATCCAGCTCTTTGGCTAGTTCTATTACATAATAGCCATTTATATGCTTCATAAATTCCTCGAATGTAGGTTTCTCATCTGAATCGTCATACTTTTCGTGATACCTCTCTTTAGCCCATTCGTCGGCCTCCTTATCACGTCCCACACGAGGAGCTTTTATTGTCTCATAGGATGGAATCTGGATGTCAAACCATTCCTGTGTCAATTCTTCCTCCGTAGGGTATTTCTTTCCAAACAGTTTGCCCCAGAATGTAGGCTTTGGATATTCTTCTTCTCTGAAAAAAATATTAAACAGTTCTGAAAACCTTTTTTCATATCCTGGTTTGGGCTTGCCCAATGGTCTCATATCCAATCCCATAAGCGTAATTTTATTAGTAAAACTTCTTTTAATATTTCTCTGTAGGCGACGATGGGGTATCCATCAAACTCGCATTAAATATTAACAAATATACGATTCTTCTGTAAATTATTACGGTATCTTCAGAAAAAAAATATCTCATCCGCAAATTCTCTCATCCGCAAGCACCACTGCATTCGGTGCATACGGCTATGGAGATAGCGTCTTACAGACGCATGGGACTCATGTCTCGTTCTCTCATCCGCAAGCACCACTGCGTTCGGTGCATGCGGTTACTGAAATAGCGTCTTACAGACGCAGTGTTCATCCTCTCATCCGCAAGCACCACTGCGTTCGGTGCATGCGGTTACTGAGGTAGCGTCTTACAGACGCGAAAATGCTTAATTTCGCATTTCATTTAGCATTTTGCATTTATAATTTCGCATTTCAAATCAGTCTGCTTGGACAACAAGACACATTTTACTGAAATCTCCATTTTTAAGATCCTGTTTCTGAATATAGAATGCGATATCCGAGCTGTCTCCATTCGGATCCAACCAATCATTGTTGAGATAGAAGAATGGAATCCATTCGTCTAACTGTGTGAACAATTGGCATTTTTCCTCCCATTTTTCAGGAAGCAGATTTCCCATATTCCTATGTAGACGTTGCTCCTCACAATCATATTCCATAGGCCCCTGAACAGTGAGAATATGCCCAAGCATCACGATCTCGAAATGTGTGCCGCTCAACTCATTATATGCATCTTGCTCGGCTTCTGCCATTCCCATCTTTTCCAAATCACTCCAGTCAAATGTGGGCAGACTCAAATATTCGATGAAATCCATTTTTTTAGACGGTTGTTTCCTCTCCACGTCATCAGGATATTCTCTACGCGCCAATCCATCGGCTTTTTCCACGTAGATCGCCTTGAAACATTGCGGATCACTATAATCCTCCACCGCATTGGAAAAACTGAAGAATAGATAGACGATTCCATGATCAGGCATTTGTTCTTCCATATCTGCCTTATGTGCCTCCTCCAAATTAAATTGGCCCACAAACTCCATAGGTGTCCCATTGGCAGATCTTGGCCATTCTACATCTGATGGAAGGTCCGGACGTCCTCCAAACTTTGATGTTCCCAAAAGAAGGCTTTTTTCCTCTGTTTCTGTCAGTCTCACATTGATTCCCCAGCGTATCAAAGGAGCGATGGAATCATAGTATTTGCTGAGACCACTTCTGCCCAAGGCTATTTTCACATCTGTCTCACTACCAAGAAGCCCCATCTTCTTTTTATACTCGTCTATTTTCCAATAGCCCCAATTTTGTATGGTATTGGTGATAAACCAAAATATAAAGACAAGAAGAACAAACAGATAAATATATTTAGACATATTTCTTAATTTTTAATTTATACCACAAAGTTATGAATGCCTATAGACAAATTTTTCATAGTCTGCCCAATAGGTTTTCTGATTTTTACAAAGATAAAATTTTTATATTTCTGTTTTCAGAAGTTGTTTGAGTTTGTAACAAATTGTTTATTCAAGATTCTCTATGTCGTCACATGGGTATAATCCGATTCCTGTAATCTTTTCGGATTCCAACATATTCGCTAATTTCTCTGAGATGTATTTTACGTTTACATCCACATCCGGGAAAAAAAGCATATCGTATTTTTCACTGTCATGTATTCTTAAGACATCCAAAACAACATATATATCATTAGGGAATAACTCATCCTCATATTTCTTCATTTCTTCCAGACTTTTTATCCGTATTTCTGGAGCATTCTTTATTTCTTCCATATTCGGGAAAGCCAGTTCTGGCCATATTTTCATAGGTTCCGTTGTTTTTTTAAATATGGTTTTGTCGAAATCGATCATAGAATAATCATTAGGCATAATATGGAAACAATAATAGGGGTGAACAACTCCTTTATGATCTGTAACTGTTGCTTCATAATACCGATGCTCAGGCAACTTACACTGTTCAAAAATGTTTTTTACCCTTTCATTTATCATGAATCCGGGCACATTAACGCCTGAACTAACAAGATCCGTCAATTTGGACCCCTTCTCTAAATCAAATCTTAAGTCTGGCTTAAAATCGGGGAACTCTTCATCAACTAGACTCCAACATGAATCCATTGTTTTTTTATCGGCGAAAGTTAACTGTATAGCATTTCGCCCTATTTCTTTTGTAACGGAATTTCCTAATCTATAATATTTCATGACATAAATTTTTAACAATGTGTATTTTCTCCTGTCTTGATCTTGACTAAGATACGATTCTTTTGTTAATTATTGAGGTTTATTCAAAAAATATTGTCAATTTATGTCCGTAGTGGCAGGTTTCAACACATCCGCAAACACCACTGCGTTCAATGCATACGACTATGGAGATAGCGTCTTCCAGACGCATAGGCATGTCATATATAAAAAATGAGACGACGCAAGGCACCGTCTCATAAGAATACAAATATAATATGGCTATTATTTTACAATATGCACATCCATCTGTGGGAAAGGAATGTTGATTCCTTTCTCTGTAAATGTCTTGTAAACTTTCTCATTCATGCTGAAAAAGACATTCCAATACTCAGCTGACTCACACCATACACGAACTGTCAGGTCAACAGAACTGTCGCCAAGATTTACCAAACCTATAAATGGAGCAGGATCTTTAAGAATCCTTGAATCTGCGTTTATCAGATCCATAATTACCTCCTTGGCATTGTCGTAACTCTCTCCATAAGCAATGCCGAATGTGAAGTCGACGCGACGCAATGGCTGCTTTGAGTAGTTTGTTGTGATTCCTGTTGAAAGTCCACCATTCGGAACAATAATCGTCTTATTATCAGCAGTTGTTATAATGGTGTTGAAAATCTGAATTTCCTTGATTACTCCAGACAATCCCTGTGCCTCGATGAAATCTCCAATTTTGAATGGCTTGAAAATCAATATCATCACACCTCCTGCGAAATTCTGCAAAGTGCCACTCAATGCCATACCGATGGCAACACCTGCTGAAGCAAATAATGCTACAAATGAAGATGTCTCAAGACCAAGAATACCGACAATGGCAATGATTAGTATGAACATCAACACCACTTTTGTCAAGCTCTTCACGAATGATGCCAATGAAGGCTCTACATTCTTCTTCTCCAACAGTTTGGCGATACCCTTGTTGATTTTGCCAATAATCCACTTACCAATTGTGAATACCAAGATTGCAACCACAATCTTAACGGCAAAACTGATTGCAAGCTCTGTGCCTTCCTTCACCAAAATCTGCAGCGCTTCATCGTACTGCGATTTACTCAATCCTTCTGTGGCTAGCACATTTGCAGCCTGCGCCGCTTCCGACAATGTGTCGGCAACCGTTGTTACTAACGAATCGTTCATCTTTTCTACCTTTTTGTTTGTTATACTTGTCTACAAAAATATAAAAAATTATGCTGAACGGCAACTTTTCATACGTTCAAAAACATTCAATATTGTGAAAGTTTTGACTTTTAGATATAAAATCATGAAAAAATTGTCGCTTCAAGGGTCTGTATGATAAAATATTTTGTTTTTTTTGTGTGTTACTTTTACCTTTGTCAAAAACAAATCCTCAATTAAAACGATAATTGAGAAGAATCGATGAATAACAATTATAAATCACCAAAAATACTTTCATGAAAAAATACACTAAAGAGAATGTGTTCAATTTTAAGACGGAAGGGACACCGTCTGATTTCAGAACTTACTTGCCGGATTCATTTTCTGAATTTCTAAAATACGCATACGGACATTATTTTGCCACATCTAAAATAAGACAGATACTTGAGATTATTGCTCTAATAGCTCTGCCTATATTGGCATTTTATTCAGGACACACCAGGCACTGGGTAAAAGTATTCATCGTTATGCTTACCATCATTGGATACAAAGCATATTTGATTTACGCTTACCACAAACTTTACAAATCTCTGAAAGACAATGCATACTACAGATTCGACAAATATGGCATATCTATGATGGTTGATACCGACGAATGCCAAGTCCGTTTTGATACAGACAGTTGGGATCTTGTGGAGTCTGTTTATGAATATGACGACTACATAGTACTTAATCTTTCCGACAAAGCAGAAATTGCAAAAGAAATACATATAATCGGTGGTGATAAAGAAAAGAACCTCAAGAATCTTCTTGGATTCTGGCAGATGTCGCTGAATTTCACTTTGAATGGAAAGAATCCTAATGATATGCCTGACTATTATTCTGCGGAAGAGACAGCTGAGTTACAGAATTTTATAGAAGACCAATTCGGAGAGATTGATGTCATCGCACATGAGAAGGAATCTGCTCATGGTCTGCATGTCGACCTTGCTGTCATCCAACCTACCGATGAAAGACCATATTACACTGTGTGTACCATCGGAGTTGGAGCCTACCGTATGACAATGAACAACGAGGATAGGGTAGAAAACCATACTCCGGAATACTATGAGTTTTTGATTCACCTTCCTGCGGATTGGGTCGTTCTTCCTGAAGAGGGATACGATAAAGAGGAGAACTGGTGGCCAATCAGACTATTGAAAGCAGTGGCAGTGGAGCCAAAACTTTCAAACGAATGCTTCAAATTCAACGAGATTGTAAGTTATAAGAGAAGCAGTGAGACAGAAAATCCGACCAGCGTCTACATTGATTATCCTTTGCCGGATCCATATTATAGCACTCTATTCAATACAAGCACTGGCAGAAGCGTCCAATTCCTGCAAATAATTCCGTTGACGGAAGAAGAAGCCAACCATTTCGATGTGGATCGCATCGTAGACTACAACGAAAAGGCGTCTTATTACTATGGTATGGATACAAAGTCAGCTGTTGATTTGGATGAAGAGGAAAGAATTGCCCTCTACACAGAGCATATCCTCGACCATTTCAAGAAAATTAATTCGTAATTCATAATGCGTAAATCGTAATTGTAGAGACTGACGTGCCCCATCTCTATTTTGCTAGTATTCGTCTGGAAGACGATATCTCTGTAACCAAGAGAGCCGAACGAAACAAAGAGGAGTGGCACTCTTGGGGACGGAATAGGCATAGCAAGTCGTACAGAACAACCGAGGGTGCCGCTCACTACCATGTAGCTTGCTCGGCACCCACTGGTTACTCAAATAGCGTCTTCCAGACGCAAAAATATCAAAGAAGGGGACATGCCCACGTTTCGAATTTTGATTTTATATCCTCTTCACTCGGTTAGGGTAGTACTGTAAGCCACAACATGAGCAAAAAATATTCTGTTTATACTGACAATCATATCTGTATGCAAAAAAATATTCTTCAAAACACCGGCATGTGTACAAAATATTTTTTGTTTACTCTGTATATTTGCAAAATTATTCTTTTGTGCCTAATTTTGCACCATCAAAACAATAACTAACGAAACAGCGAAACTAAAATATTATATGACAGTTCAGAATTTCATCACTAATTCACAGAAAACTGTGTTCTCTTTTGAGATTCTTCCACCTCTTAAAGGTAACGGAATCGACAGAATATATAAGATTGTAGATAAACTTCGTGAATTTGATCCAAAATATATAAATATCACATCACACCACAGCGAGGCTATTTACCGTCCACAGGCTGACGGACTTCTACGCAGAAGCATGGTATTGCGTCGCCCCGGCACTGTGGCTATCGCCGCCGCAATCCAGAATAAATATGGCATTCAAGCTGTGCCTCATATCATCTGTAAGGGTTTTACTAAAGAGGAGACGGAATACGCCCTTCTCGACCTTAATTTCCTTGGCATTCACAACCTTCTTCTCCTTCGTGGCGACAGCAAAAATGTGTCTGTTCCAGCAGGACAGGAGAACCTATATAATGATTATGCCACAGATCTTCAGAAACAGGTAAATGATTTTAATAAAGGTTTGGACATATACGGAGATAAAATAGAAGGCGTTGACATCCCTTTCTCCTACGGAATGGCTTGCTATCCCGAAAAACATGAGGAGGCTCCAAACCTCAATTCCGACTTGCGTATCGCCGTCGAGAAAGTGAAAAACGGTGCTCAATACCTTGTGACTCAGATGTTTTTTGACAATCAGAAATACTACGACTTTGTGGCTAAAGCACGTGAGGCCGGCATCACAGTGCCTATCATCCCCGGTATCAAACCAGTGGTGCTGCGCAATCAGTTGAATGTCCTGCCTAAGGTGTTCCACACTGATATTCCAGAAGCATTCGCTAATGAATTGGCTAAATGCAAAACTGATGATGAGGCTAAAGAAGTTGGCGTGGAATGGTGTTTGAACCAATGCCGTGACCTTCTCGACCATGGTGTCAACAACCTTCATTTCTATACTCTTATGGCTTCTGATTCTGTGGCTCGTGTGGCTAAAGAAATTTTCTAAGCATATTTACATAATTTTATAAGGGCAGGTTTTTAAACTTGCCCATACATTTTTTAAAAGGGTTTCTACCCATACAGAATTGAATATAATGAGAAAACAACTCCAAAATAGAATCCTTATCCTCGACGGTGGATATGGCACAATGATCCAATCATTTGGAATCCAGGGCAACAACGATGCTTTGCCCATGGAGAATCCCGATGTGATCGCTAAGATTCACCGTGGATACCTCGAAGCCGGTGCGGATATCGTCTCCACTTGCTCGTTTGGCGCGCAACGCATATCACAGGCCGAATACGGTATGCAGGGAAAGATCAGGGAGATGAATATCGCAGCTGCCAAACTGGCACGTGAGGAGGCTGACAGGATGATGGAAATCACCCCAGACCGTCCACGTTTTGTGGCAGGAAGTGTCGGACCTACGGGCAAAATGCTGTCGATGTCGGAGAATGCGGACGATCCTGCAGCTCGTTCCGTCTCTTTTGATGAGATAACTGACGCATACGAAGAGCAGATGTCAGCGTTGATTGAGGGTGGAGTGGACGCATTCCTAATCGAGACTATTTTTGACACTCTTAATTCCAAAGCGGCTCTTGTGGCGGCGGAAAGAGCCATGAAAAAGATGGGAAGACGTGTGGAGCTTATGCTTTCTCTTACCATCAGCGACAACAGCGGCCGTTCTCTGTCCGGACAAACGATTGAAGCCTTTATCGCAAGTGTTTCCCACGCTCCATTGCTGAGCATCGGTCTCAACTGTGGACTTGGAGCAGAGGCTCTGCTGCCATATCTTCGCCGTATATGTGAGGTCTCTCCATTCTACGTCAGCTGCCATCCTAACGCAGGACTGCCAAACGCACTTGGAAAATATGTCGACACTCCATTTAAGATGCGAAGTGAGTTGGCTCCATTCTTCGACGAGGGGCTGCTAAATATCATCGGAGGATGCTGTGGCACCACTCCTGATCATATCGCAGCCATTAATGAAGAGGTTGAGAAAGGTCATGCCAAAATACACAAAATCAACGCAATAGATAAAAACAATCTTGTGTTGTCTGGACTTGAGCCTCTATCTGTTGCCAATCTGCCGGAGGATGACAAATTCCTAAAGATCGGCGAACGATGCAATGTGGCTGGTTCACGTAAATTCTTGAAACTGATCAATGAAAAATGTTATGACGAGGCTCTTGAAATCGCCCGCAAACAGGTGGAGGGAGGAGCAAACGTCATAGATATAAATATGGATGACGGTCTGCTCGACGCAAAAACCGAGATGTCTCATTTCGTGCGTCTGATCGCGTCTGACCCTGAGATAGCCAGACTTCCTTTGATGTTGGATTCATCTCGTTTTGAGGTGATTGAAGAGGCGTTGAAATGGACGCAGGGAAAATGTATCGTCAACTCTATCTCATTGAAAGAGGGCGAAGAAAAATTCCTCGACCATGCCCGTGTGATCCGACAATTCGGAGCGGCAGTCATTGTGATGGCTTTCGACGAAGAAGGACAGGCAACTACGTTCGACAGGAAAATCGAAATCTGTGGAAGAGCCTACCGTCTACTTAGGGAAAACCTTGATTTTCCTCCAGGCGACATCATCTTCGACCCTAATGTGCTGACTGTGGCGACAGGAATGGCTGAACATTTTGACTATGGAATCGATTTCGTGCGCGCGGCAGAATGGATTCACGCAAATCTGCCAGGAGCGAGAGTGTCCGGAGGTCTGAGCAACCTCTCTTTCGCTTTCCGTGGCAACAACTACGTGCGTGAGACAATGCACACCGTCTTCCTTGACGAAGCCATCCCACGAGGAATGGATATGGCTATTTTGAATCCTTCAGCTATGATTCCAAGCGAGAGTGTGCCTGAAGCATTGCGTCTTGCGATACGTGGCGTGCTATTCACACGTCGTGATGAAGAGGCTACGGAATTGCTTATCGCCATGGCTGAAGAAATAAGATTAAGAAAAGAGGCAGAAAAAGCGCAAAAATTATCCGGTGCGACGGTTCAAACCCCTACAGCATCGTCAGCTCCAGCAGCCGCCACAACATGTGATGAGCGACTACGCAATGCATTGAAAACAGGTAACGGTTCGACACTTAAGCCAGATCTTGAGGAGGCGATGACCAAATACGGATCAGCGCTTAAAATCATTGAAGGTCCGTTGATGGAAGGAATGAACGAAGTGGGCCAACTATTCGGTGAAGGCAAAATGTTTTTGCCACAGGTGGTGAAGACTGCCCGCACGATGAAACAGGCAGTGTCTATACTGAATCCATATATTCAAAAGTCGGATGGAGACGCACATTCAGCCGGCAAACTAGTGATTGCCACTGTGAAAGGTGACGTCCACGATATCGGTAAAAACATTGTGGCTGTTGTGCTGACCTGCAACGGATATAGTGTTACAGATTTGGGAGTCATGGTGCCGCCAGACGATATTATCAAGACCGCCATAGAAGAGAAAAGTGATGTCGTATGCCTTAGTGGATTGATTACACCGTCGCTTGAAGAGATGTGTACGGTGGCAAAAATGATGCAAGAAGCAGGACTTAATATTCCGCTGATTGTTGGTGGTGCGACGACATCAGACCTCCATACTGCATTGAAAATGGCCCCGTTGTATCCGAACGGAGTTGTGATCAGAGCGTCGGATGCTGCACAAAATCCGGTAATAGTCTCACGTCTACTTTCCGACTCAAAAGATGCGTTCATCACTGAAATAAAAGAGTATCAGCAACGTCTACGCGACGACTATGCGAATGGAAAAGAGGAAAAATCCCCTGCAGAGGCACACTCTATTCCAGCTCCAGAGAAAAAAGAGGTTGAGAAGAGTGTCGAGCCACCATATAACGGAGAGAAAATCCACGATTTGATCGCACTTTCTGAAGTCCGTCCACTTATCGACTGGAGATATTTCTACCACGTTTGGAGAGTGAAGGAGGGTAGCGACGAAGCAAAATCTCTGCATGAAGACGCAGAAGAGCTACTAAACAGACTCCAGCAAATGCCTGGATTCGGCATCAATTCACTGGAATCATTCTATCCTGCCTTTGTCGACGCGGATGGATTGAAAATCAAAAAAGATGACGAGACATTACAGTTGTGCGACGCTTGGGCACCCATTTGCTGCCATATAAAAGCAGACGGTGATATTCTCGGATTCTTCGCCGCAACTATTTCCGAACCATTCATCAAGCATATAGAAGAGTTAAAGAAAGGCGACGACAATTATGAGGCACTGCTTGCCCAATCACTCGCAGACCGACTAGTGGAAGCTGGAAACCAATATTTGGCAAAGCAGTTGAGTCAGTTTGGATGGACAGGAATCCGTCCGGCAGTAGGATATCCAATGTGGCCAGAGCAACAGGACATTTTCAGATTGGCGAAGGTTGTTGCATTCGATAAAGTCGGAATCACACTGACAGAAAACGGAGCAATGTATCCGCAGGCTTCCGTGGCAGGAGCGATTCTTAAATAATGCGTAATTCACAATTCATAATGCATAATTGTTGGTGCATTCCAACGACAATTGTGGACGGAAATAAATGCTAATGAGGAATGTGTTCAAAATACATTCCTCAGATGTATTTCCCCACAATTATGAATTAACCAAATATTTTGCATATTCCTCAAATTCCTTTTAATTTGCACACAAATCTTAAATACGTCGAAAATGAGAAGATTAGTGCTTTATATACTATTGATATTTAGTACGACAAATATAATCGCATCAAATATAATTTCAAAAGATTCGCTACATAGTATTTCTATTTCCTATAGTGGAAAACTTTATTCTTTCCGTAAAGATAAACAAGTAGGCTTGGCAGATTCAACTGGAAAAGTTATTGTTGATGCAAGGTATAATAATGTGGAATATTTTGGAAATGGACTTTACGCAATTGTAAAAGATTCAATTGCAGGTATTGTAAATGAAGAAGGTACGTTTGTTTTGCCTATTAAATACAGGCAAATCCAAAATGAAGAAAAATTTAACGGCTTAAAAATTAGAGATTGTGAAGGCGACGTAATATTAGAAGATACATCCGGTGTCGTGAGTCGATATGACAAAAAATCAAATAAAATTATTTCTGCATATAAACCATATTACCTGAAAAGAATTAATAATCAAACCCAATATGGCGAAAAAGGAAAAGTTTGTTTAGTTGATAGTAATAATGTCGTGGTTAGCGGAATTTATGACAAAATATATCCTTTTGTATCAGGACGTGCTTTGGCACAAAATGATTCTACTGTCGGTTTTATTGATTTTAATGGAAAATTTCATGAGGATTACAGATTTAGAACATCAGACATCAAACAAAAAGGAAAATATTATATATTAACAAAGAAGATTAATAATAATGCCGAAATAAACGACACAATAATCACCAATATTTCTTGCCTTCTTGATTCTGCATTTAATGTATTATTGCCTTTTGAATACGAGGAAATTATGACAGATAATGATTTTGTCAGAGTAAAAAAAAACGGGAAATATGGTATTGTTTCTTATAGTAATGAAATCATAATAGCGTTCGAATATGACAGATTGTTCAAAATAAAAGGAACTTTTAACTATATCGCTAAAAAGGACAACTATTATGGCATAATTTCATGCCGTGAAAAGAAAAAAACTGCACCATTTGTATATGATGAAATTTATGGTTGTTATGGTGAATATAGCGATAAATGGTATAATATTTATATATTTAACTCAAACACAAATAATTTCTTTGATAGTTATCCAATTGAAGTGTTAGACGATTTTGGTGGACTTGTAGCAAAAAAGAAAAATAAACAATATATATTGTCATTTGATGGAGAAATATTATCAAAAGGAGAGCTTGAGTATGGAAATATAATCCGTAATAGAAGAAAATATGGATTGGTTTACTCAGGATCTCTTAAATTACCGGTCAAATACACAAGTATAGAAAGAAAATCCTGCAAAGATTTAAGATATTACAAAGTAGAGAAAAAACGTCATTTTGGTATCTGTTCTAACGAAGGGAATTTGATTATTCCTATCTTATATGATTATATTTATTGTCGTGAGCACAATAATATCATGTATTTTATTGTTGAAAACAAAGAAGGTCTAAAAGGTGCCTATTCAACAGAAGGCAAATGTATTTTGCCTGTAAAATATGAAAATATCCGTTACGACGCGGAGACAAATCAAATAGTAGGAGAGGAATAATAAACTTGTTTTACAACCGTGGCCGGATATAAATGATAAATGTTGTTCAAATAAATTCCTCAGATGTATTTCCCCACAATTATGAATTATGAATTATAAAGGCCACAGTAGCCAAAACATTACTCGTTTTGCCAACCATGGCCTGTTATGATAAAATCTCGATGGAGATTATATTCTTATCTCACAATCAATCTTTGTCCGATTGACAATCTGTCTGAACGAAGATTGTTCCATCTCTTGATTTGTGCCACACTCACTCTGTTGCGTCTTGCGATAGCTCCGAGAGTATCTCCCTGACGGACTCTGTAGACACGTCCATTGCTTGGTCCGTAATAGCCTCTGCCGTATGACGCTGGCTCCACCTGTATACGCTGTGGACAAAGTTCCTCTTTCTTATAATTGCAGATTGTGTCTTCATGCTCTATGAATCCGTTGACTGCCGAACTTGGCAAACAGAGGGTGTAATTCTTTGAGCCTGGAATGATATCGCGTCGATACTGAGGATTCAAATTTCTCAATATCTCAACATCCTGACCCAAAATTGCCGCTATCTGCTGCAGACTCATACGCTTTGTTGTATGGACAGTGTCGCAGGCAAGAGGAAACTGGATATTTGCCGGACAAATCTTGTGCTCCGCATAGTATGTCATCGTGTATGTGGCGGCAATGAACGCAGGCACATAGCCACGTGTCTCGCGAGGTAGGAAAGGGTAGATAGCCCAATAATCTCGTTTGCCACCCGAACGACGAATCGCCTTGTTTACATTTCCTGGTCCACAGTTGTATGCCGCAATCACAAGCGACCAATCTTTATATATTCCGTAAAGATTCTTCAAATATTTGGCTGCGGCATGTGTCGCCTTGAATGGATCTCGACGCTCATCCACCAAACTATTGCCATCTAGTCCGTACATTCTTCCTGTGGAGAACATGAACTGCCACAAACCAGACGCACCGGCTCTTGAGAATGCTCGTGGATTAAGAGCAGACTCGATCACTGGCAGATACTTCAATTCTATCGGCATCTGCTCGCTATCAAGCACGTCTTCAAATATTGGAAAATAGTATTTGCCGAGACCGAGCATATACTCCACCTGCTTTCTCTTCTTCACAGTGTATAGCTCAATGTATCTCTTGACTATATTATTATAGTTCATCTCCATAATCGACGGAATTGCCTTCAGTCTTTCGATATAGACACTGTCCTCCAACACTTCTCCGATTGAATCTGTGATGCAGTCCGACTGCAAATAATTCTTGCGATATGCGTTGATCAGGCTGTCCAAACTGATTTCCATAGCCTCTGGCACATGAAGACATGCCACATCCTTAATTTCATCACAATCTGATGTATCCTTTTGTGAAATAGTAGAATCGACAGGTATTTCTAACGCAACATCGTCGTCTTCTGCCTCTGATTCAGCTTCATTGTCTTCCGCCTCTGCAACTTCCTCGTTTTCATTGTTATCCGCTGCAGCATAAGATAAACCTATAAAAGAGTTGAAGGTAATTGCCGCAACAACGGAAATAAATTTCTTGATCATTTTTATTTTCTGTTTCCAAAATTCAACGTGAATTTCAATCCTAAAGTCTGTTGGGATCCTTTCACAGTTGCATAATGTTCATCATATTTAATTTCTGGTCTGATATTCAGTGATAAATCTTCCGATATAGAAAAATCATAAAGATGGGCATCCACAAATGCATCCAAAGCATTGCCGACATATAACAATACAGATGCGAAAATACACATGTCTCTATATCTTCTGTATGTGTTCATCTTTTGTTCCAGCACTTTCTTTTTCCAATCGTCGTCCACTTTACCCAATCCTTCAAAGATAGGATCAAAGTCACGTGTCTTAGGATCATTGTCCACCAAAGAGTAGTAGGCTGCAGAATATTCCTTATACATTCGTCCTTGGAAAGAGACCACATAAAAACTTCCTATTCCAAGTCCATAAATCAAAGGCACCTTCCAATATGAACGGTTGTAGATCTGACCGGCACCGGGCAATAAAAGAGATAGCCACATTGCCTTTTTAGGATCCGGCATCCAATACTCTTCACCAGCTCTTTTTCTTGATCTCCTTTGTTTCGACGGTGCGGCAACATTATCAGAATTCGACATCACATAAGCGTCGGCACTGTCCGCAACGACAACGTTATTCAGACTATCTGCGGTAGTGGCAACTGCTGAATTCACACTGTCTGCAACAGCATTGTTTTGCGAATGGACGCTATCAGCGACTGTCGGAGTCACTTCGTTTGCCACAGAAAGAGAATCATTGCAAAAAGCAACGATGCAATTTGCAATGAACATAAGTGAGACTATTATTTTTTTTGTATATTCCAACTTATTCACCTCTCTGGATGCTATCCAATGTTTCTATGATCTTTTCAAGTTCATCATCACTACCGAACGGAATGGTAATCTTTCCTGCTCCCTTATTGTTGCGAACCAAATCCGACTTCACATTAAAGATTTTCTGCAAACGGTTCTTTAATGCCTCATACTCCTCTGGCAACTGTTTTGATTGTTTGGCAGGAGTCTCAGGATCAGAATCGAACTTTTTAGATTTTTCATCCTGCACCATCTGCTCCGTTTTTCTTACAGACAAACAGTCTCTCACCACTTTCTGATAAGCCTGGATGATTTCGTTTTCATCATCCAAACCAAGCAGGGCACGTGCGTGACCCATCTCGATCTTGCGCTCCTTCAAGCCCACCTGAACAGGCGCTGGCAAACGAAGGATACGGAGATAGTTAGTTACAGTGGATCTGTTTTTTCCAACTCTCTCGCTCACCTGCTCCTGAGTGTAGTTGCACACCTGCATCAAATTCTGGTAAGCCATCGCAATTTCCACTGCATTCAAATCCTCACGCTGGATATTCTCCACAAGAGCCATCTCCTGCACCTCGTTGTCTGAAATATCCTTGATGTAAGCTGGAATAGTAGTGCAACCAGCTAGTTTTGACGCTCTATAACGGCGTTCACCAGAGATAATCTGATATTTGTCGCCAACTTTACGAACTGTAATAGCCTGAATGACACCAATCTGCTTGATGGAATCAGCAAGTTCCTGCATCTTTTCAGAGTCAAACTCGCGTCGAGGCTGGTCTGGATTAGCTTCAATAAGATCCAAAGAAATCTCTTCAAGAGAAGAAGACCCTTTCAGATTCTCAATTTTTTCCTCTACCTCAGCCTTTTTCTCATCGGACATATTCTTGTCGCCTAACAGAGCGCCAAGACCTTTGCCCAGACCACCAGGCTTAAATTTATTTTTGTTATTGTTGTTCAGCATCTTATGTTATTTAAGTTCTCCAGAATATGTTTTTGATGCGTTGCGAGCAAGGAACTCCTGAGTGAACTGCATATAGTTCTGAGCGCCCTTACTTTCAATATCATATTCTATAATGCTCTGTCCGAAGCTTGGAGCCTCTGCCAGTTTCACATTTCTGTTGATTACCGTCTGGAATGTCATTTCGCCGAAGTAGCGAGTGATCTCCTCAATCACCTGGCGACCCAATCTTGCACGAGGGTCATACATAGTGATTAGGAAACCTTCTATAGAAAGAGACGGATTCAACTTTTTCTTTACAATCTGCATTGTATTGACCAACTTAGCGATACCTTCAAGTGCGAAATATTCAGCCTGGACAGGAATAAGCACAGAGTCGGCGGCTGTCAGGGCGTTGACAGTGACCATACCAAGGGAAGGTGAGCAGTCTATCAGAATAAAGTCGTAGTCATCTTTGATTCCCGCAAGCACTTTTTTCAAAACGCTCTCTCTCTCTTCCACCTGAAGAAGTTCGATCTCTGCTCCCACAAGGTCAATATGAGAAGGCAAAATCTTCAAACACTCAAGACTAGTGTTCTGCACTCCATCCTTTGGATTGGCTCCATCCAACATACATTCGTATATAGTATTGTTGAGTTCGGAAATATCCAAACCCAATCCAGACGAAGCATTAGCCTGAGGGTCCGCATCAATTATAAGAACTTTCTTGTCTAACGTAGCCAAACAAGCGCCCAAGTTCACAGTCGTTGTCGTTTTGCCGACACCGCCTTTTTGATTAACTATTGCTATGATCTTGCCCATAAATTCTTTGTTATAAAAATTCTAATATCAATTTCCGTTCGCAAATATAGTGAGTTTTTTTTATTATCATTAATTCTTTGTTGCTTTATTGTTTTAAGTTTTTGCAAAATTGTTGTAATTTAGCATCGTAATTTTTAGATAAGTCATACAATGAAAGGTAAAAGTTTGGTTTCTATTACAGACTACAGCAAAGATGATATTTTAAGAGTGTTGTCTGCCGCTAAAGAGTTTGAGAAGAACCCCAATCAAATGATACTGCAAGGAAAGGTTGTCGCTACACTTTTCTTTGAACCTTCTACTCGCACACGTTTGAGTTTTGAGACCGCAGCCAACCGTCTTGGCGCAAGAGTCATCGGTTTCAGCGACGCTGCCACTTCCAGCACATCCAAAGGCGAAACCTTAAAGGACACAATTAAGATGGTGAGCAATTACGCGGATGTTATCGTAATGCGACACCATATCGAGGGAGCTGCAAGATATGCGTCTGAGGTCACTGATGTTCCAATTATCAATGCGGGCGACGGTGCTAACCAGCATCCTACTCAAACGATGCTAGACCTTTTCACTATCCAGCAGACTCAGGGCAGACTCAACGATATCAACATCACAATGGTTGGCGACTTGAAGTACGGACGCACCGTCCACTCGCTTATCATGGCAATGTCACACTTCTCTCCGACTTTTAATTTCGTCGCTCCTATAGAGTTGGCAATGCCTGAGAAATATAAGTTGTTCTGCAAGGAAAACAATATTCCTTTCAAAGATTTGAAAGAACTGTCGCAGGATGTGATTGGCAATACCGATATATTATATATGACAAGAGTGCAGAAGGAACGTTTCTCCGACCTTATGGAATACGAAAGAGTAAAGAACGTGTACACTCTTTGCGCCTCAATGCTAGAGAACACCCGTCCAAACATGAAGGTCCTTCATCCGCTTCCTCGCGTCGGCGAAATCGCCAATGATGTTGACGATACACCACAGGCTTACTATTTCCAGCAGGCTAAAAACGGGATGTATGCCCGTCAGGCTGTTATTTGTGACGCTCTTGGTTTAATTTAATCTCTTGCTACAATGACTATCGACAATAAAGAATTAAAGGTCGCCGCTCTTAAAGAGGGTACAGTAATCGACCATATTCCTTCAGACAAGCTTTTCAAGGTGATCGCTATTCTTAACCTTAAGAATACACACAGCCAGATAACTTTCGGATACAACCTTGACAGCGCCAAGCTCGGCAAAAAGGCTATCATTAAAATCTCTGAAAAATTCCTAGAACAGACAGAGGTGAACAAAGTTGCTCTTATCGCTCCTCATGCAAAGATCAACATTATCCGTGATTACAAGGTGGTGGAAAAAATGGCTTTGAACTATCCACAGGAGGTTGTCGGAGTGGTGAAATGCCTGAACCCTAAATGTATCACAAACAACGAACCTATGAAGACTAAATTCCGTCAGCTACATCCGTCTGCAGAAACATACGTCTGCCACTATTGCGAGAAGACTGTTGACGTTGAGGATATCGTTGTGTTGTAATGAAACTGACATTCAAGCCAGGAAATATGATATACCCAGTGCCTGCCGCACTGATTTCTTGTGGTGACGACGCTGAAAGCTACAACGTATTCACCGCAAGCTGGGTGGGCACCATTTGCACTAATCCTCCTATGTGCTACGTCTCGATTCGCCCGGAGCGACACAGCTACGGGATTATCAAGCGTACGGGGGAATTTGTCATCAACCTCACTTCCAAATCAATTGCCAAAGCCACAGACTGGTGCGGCGTGAAGTCGGGTAGGGATCATGATAAATTCAAGGAGGCTCGTCTGACTCCCCAAAAAACAGCGGTGGTCAATTCCGTCTACATAGAGGAATCTCCGCTTTCAATTGAATGCAAAGTGCGTGAAATTGTGAAACTTGGCAGCCACGACATGTTTATAGCAGACGTGGTGAATGTGTTGGCTGACGACAAATATATTGATAATCAGACTGGAAGATTCCAGCTTGACAAAGCTGACCTGATCGCTTACTCACATGGCGAATACTATACGCTCGGAGAGATGATCGGCACTTTCGGATGGTCTGTAAGAAAAAAGAATAAAAAACAAAGAACTAAATAATGGCAAAATTTGTAATTGAAGGCGGCTACCGTCTATCCGGTGAAATCACACCGGCTGGCGCAAAAAACGAGGCATTACAGGTGATTTGCGCCACATTGCTTTCTGAAGGTGAAATAGAAATCAGCAATGTGCCTGATATCCTTGATGTCAACAACCTAATTCAGTTGCTAATCAACCTTGGCGTAAGTGTAAGAAAGATTAGCAAGGACACTTATATTTTCTGTGCCTCAAATGTAAATCTTAACTATATTGAAACCGAGGAGTTTGCCAAATCATGCACAATGCTTCGCGGATCGGTGATGCTTATCGGTCCTCTTTTGGCTCGCTTCGGGAAAGCTATCATCCCTCAGCCAGGAGGCGATAAGATAGGAAGACGACGCTTGGATACCCACTTCCACGGTTTGATCGAACTTGGTGCGGAATTCAACTACGACGCTGAAGGCAGCCTCTACCGTGTAGGCACAAAAAATGGTCTGACCGGCAAATATATGCTTCTTGAAGAGGCATCAGTGACAGGTACCGCCAACATAGTGATGGCTGCGACTCTTGCCAAAGGCACCACAACTATCTACAATGCGGCATGTGAACCATACGTGCAGCAACTTTGCAAGATGCTTGTGAAGATGGGCGCTAAAATCTCAGGTATAGGTTCCAACCTGCTCACAATTGAAGGAGTGGACAAACTTAACGGATGCACACACCGTCTGCTTCCAGACATGATCGAGGTGGGAAGTTTCATCGGTATGGCAGCTATGACAAAGTCGGAAATCACAATCAAGAATGTCAATATGCCGGATTTGGGAATCATCCCGTCTGCATTCAAGAAAATAGGTGTGGATATGGAAATCGTGGGAGACGACATCGTTGTGCATGGCTCTACACCAATGGTGATAGACAAATTCATCGACGGCGGAATCCTTACTATTTCAGATGCTCCATGGCCTGGATTGACTCCAGACTTACTATCTGTATTCCTTGTTGTTGCTGTCATGGCAGAAGGAAGCGTCTTGATTCATCAGAAGATGTTTGAAAGCCGTTTGTTCTTCGTCGACAAACTGATCGATATGGGTGCGCAGATCATTTTATGCGATCCTCACCGTGCCACAGTGATTGGTCTTGGCAAGGGAGGCAAACTTCGTGGAGCTAAGATGTCGTCGCCAGATATACGTGCTGGTATCGCACTTTTGATCGCCGCTTTAAGTGCGGAAGGAACAAGTACAATCTCAAACATCGACCAGATCGACCGTGGATATGAGCAGATCGACGAAAGATTGAAAGCTCTTGGCGCACGCATATCACGTGTCGGATAATGTGTTCTATTTTATTTAAGTGTAATCATGAGAAATTGGACAACCATAAAAGAATATAAGGAGATCATCTTTGATTTCTACAACGGAATAGCCCGCATCACAATCAACAGGGAGCGTTATCGCAACGCTTTCACTCCACTCACAACAGCTGAGATGTCTGACGCATTGGCAATATGCCGTGAACATTCCGACATCAATGTGGTGGTGCTGACAGGTGCAGGCGACGTTGCCTTCTGCGCCGGCGGAGATATGCACTGCAAAGGTAAAGGTGGATATATCGACGAGGGTGGAGTGCCACGTTTGTCGGTGCTTGACGTGCAGAAGCAGATACGCAGTCTGCCCAAACCAGTTATTGCCGCTGTGAATGGTTATGCCATCGGTGGCGGACATGTGCTCCACGTTGTCTGCGACCTTACTATCGCATCTGAAAATGCCAAATTCGGACAGACAGGTCCTAGAGTCGGCAGTTTTGACGCGGGATTCGGTTCATCGTATATGGCATCAGTGATTGGTCAGAAACGTACACGAGAAATATGGTTCCTTTGCCAGCAATACACAGCACAACAGGCTTTGGACTGGGGATTGGTGAACAGAGTTGTGCCATTGGCTCAACTGGAGGATGCATATGTGGAATGGGCAGAGAAAATGATGGAATTGTCGCCACTCGCACTGCGTATGATCAAACGAGGACTAAATGCAGAGCTTGATGGTCAGGTAGGAATCCAGGAGTTTGCAGGAGACATGACAATGCTCTACTATAATCTAGATGAAGCACACGAAGGTTCGAAGGCATTCTTGGAAAAGAGAAAACCTGATTTCTCTAAATATCCAAAATTCCCATAACAACAAGATTGATGGCAATCATTCACCATCAATCATCAACCATCAATCTATTAAATGAAAGTTTCCATTACTCCATATAAACTGATTTTCAACGAGCGTGTGTTTACATCTCGTGGATCACTTGACGATCATACCGCATACTATATCAAAATCACCGATGAAAACGGCAATTCTGGTATGGGTGAGTGTGCTCCGTTATATGGATTAAGCCCGGAATATGGCGAATGTCTATATGATATTCTGAAGTCAAAAGCTGCAGAATATGAGCGTCATGGAGACTTGACAAAAATTGATTTTACGAATCTTTCCTCCGCAAAATTCGCATTCGAATGTGCTGAAATGCAGTTGAAAAACGGAAGTGAAAAGATTTTCGACACACCTTTCTGCAATGGGAAGGATGGCATACGCATCAATGGACTCGTTTGGATGGGGGAGATAGATGTGATGCTGCGTCGGGCAAAAGAAAAATATGATTTGGGATTCCGTTGCCTGAAATTCAAAATCGGCAGCAAAGACTTCAACAAAGAGATGAATCTGCTCAAAGCTATGCGAGCAGAGTTTGGAAACACAATAACTATGCGTGTAGACGCTAATTGCGCCTATACACCTGATTTTTATCTACAAGAGGTGGAGCCTGTTCTTCATTCTCTTGATATCCATTCCATCGAACAGCCGGTGAAAGTAGCAGACGTTGCTGGTCTTACATACTGCTGTGCGAAAAGCCGAGTCGACATTGCACTTGATGAATCGTTGATCGGAACCAAAAGTGCGGATGAGATGGCTGTGTTGCTCGACACTGTCAAACCTCAATATATCATTTTGAAACCGACATTATGCGGTGGACTATCCGGTGCCAATCAATGGATAAAAACAGCCAAAGAGCGTGGCATAGGCTATTGGGCGACATCAGCACTTGAAAGCAATGTCGGTCTGCTTGCCATCGCACAATGGTCGTCAACTATTGGTGTGGATATTCCGCAAGGACTTGGCACAGGAATGATCTACAGCAACAATATCGACAAAGGTCTGCATATAGAAGGCGAAAAACTATGGTGGAAGGGAACAACAACCAGATGAGATTCGCTATCCTAGTTTCTTCCGACCAATTCTTCGACGGGATATTCCAAAGTGCGTTGCTGAAAGAAAACAGCAACGGCTCTTATGATGTCGTGCGCCCAATATCTTTCGGCGACTTTGTAACAGAAGAACTGAATGAAACAGAAAAATTGTTGGTGCAAAAAACGACTAACTATCTGCCTGAAACCATTTTCAAACTGTTTGTGCGGAAATCAAAATACTCTATATCCGTATACAATACAGAAATGGCAAAGATGAAAGCCGTCTACGATGACAAGGCAAACCTTCGTCGCAACGAATCCATTTTTGCAAAAATCCTCAACTATACTGATTCACAGGCAAAAGAAATATATTCAATTCTGGCGGCAAATCCTGATATTCTTCTTGCAGTGCGTCAACCACACGCAAAACAGATCCTGCAATCTGATATTTTCACAATCACAGGCGAGAAATCTGTGGTTCATCCTAAATTCTCATACCTTCCAGACGGTTCTGTCCGCTATAGTATGAGCATTTCCCATTCAGGACAAATTATTCCACTCAGCAACATTGAAAGAAAAGATGTGAAGGTGGTATGCACAAATCCATGTATGGCGATTTTCATGTTGGAAAACTACGCATTTACATATGGATCCAGAATTCTTGTTTTCGAAAACGCCAAATCAACGATTCTCAATCCATTTTTTTCTAAGCCATATATTGAGATCAAACAAGAGAATGTGGACAAATACTGTCGCAGTTTCATTTCAGAAATGCTATCGAAATTCGACGTCATTCTTGAAGGAATCATAAGTGAGACAGTCAATGTTTTTCCAACTCTAAGGCTGACAATAGATAAATCGTTGAATAACCAAAGCATTCTCCGTCCGACGGTGGAGTATAGATTTAAGGAGGAAGATGCTAACGAAAACAATAACATTATATTCAAATATAATCTTGATAATTCCGCTAAAGGAATTGAATATGTAGGAATGGCGGATGGTCGTCCTAAATTCTTCATTGTGAAGAGAAACACGGACATGGAGAATAGCATTCTCGAAGATGTGCTGGAGACGGGATTGACAAAATACGACAACTATCTGATATGTGAAGACAATAGTTCAGAGCATAATATATATCAGTGGATATCAGATTATAATGGTTTGATTGACAATGTGATAATAGATGCGCCTAATTTTATACCATTGGAGCCTCGACTTGTTTATCACCACGATGTCATCGGCGACTGGTATGATCTGAAGATGTTTGTTGAGGTGGGAGAGGAGAAAATTCGTTTCAAGGAAATAGCAATGCTCATAAAAAATGGCGAGCATATCTTTCATTTTGGAGACGGCAGGTTTTTCATCATCCCCGACATCTGGTTCACAACATACGCCGATCTTGCCAAGGTCGCTTCTGCATCCAAAACAGACGATGTGAGATTGCATCGCTCGTCTACAGCACTGCTTGAGACAGTGTTGGAAAAGAAAGAGATTCCCACTCTGACGAATGTAAACGTGGAGGTTCCAGATTTTGTGAACGCATCATTACGCAAGTATCAGGTGGAAGGATTCCATTTTCTTGTAAACCATTACATATCAGCCATCGGATGTATCCTTCTTGACGATATGGGATTAGGAAAGACGTTGCAGACGATAACTATGTTGGCATACGTACACCGTGAAAGTGTGGAAAGACGGAAAAGACAACCGATTCCAACATCCACACCGTCTGACACGACCCAAATGACACAACGCTCATTGTTCGATGATTTCGAGCCGACTCCCGTCGCAAATAATGATATTCCATCAACCAATGACGAGACAAAAAACTTGCAGGCATCGCTTGTCGTTGTCCCTGCCGCATTGCTGACAAACTGGAGACGTGAATTTGAGAAATTTTGTCCGTCGCTCACCATCTACACTCATGCGGGAAAAGAGAGAAAGAAAAATCTGAAATTCATTTTCAAGACATACGATATAGTATTGGTTTCCAGCAATCTTTTCCAAAAAGACTCACATTTATTCGTGGAGATGATGCCCGAAACGGTGGTGATAGACGAAAGCCACAAACTGAAGAATGCCAACACGAAATTCCATCAGGCAATGCGAGGCATCAAACCACATTTTGTAGTAGGATTGTCAGGAACACCGATTGAGAACAGCATCGTCGACCTGCATTCACAATTTGCCATCGTCAATCCATATCTTCTCGGCTCACTTTCAGATTTCAAGAAAACATATATGAAAGGCGACGAGATTTCCGCCGAATCACGTGAAGCCATCGGACGAATCATCGCCCCACACACATTGCGACGCACACGAAACGAAGTGCTTGGCGACCTGCCACAGCTGACCGAAATTGTCTGTTCACTTGACATGGACGACAAACAGGCGGAAATGTATGAGATAGAGAAAAGCGCAGCCCGCAATGAAGTGATGAAAATAATCAATTCCGAAGACTCTGGAGTGAAAGCACTCACAGCGCTGATCCGACTGCGTAAACTCGCGCTGCATCCAAAGATGTATGAAGAGACATATAATTCAGACAATCCTAAGACACGATGGATCATAGATTTTCTAAAAGAAGTGCAAGAGGAGCATCATAAAGTGATAGTTTTTGCCACATTCTCCACATATTTTAACTATCTTGCAAAAGAATTGGAAGAGGCAGACATTTCATCGCTGATATTCACCGGTGAGACAAAAAATCCAGACCAGGTGCTCGACAAATTCCAGAATGATGATTCAGTGACGGCATTGCTCACCACGTATCAGAAAGGAGGCACCGGACTGAATCTTACAGCAGCGTCGTATGTGATCCACGCCGAACAATGGTATAATCCGCAGCTCACAGACCAAGCCACTGCCAGAGCACACAGAAGCGGACAGACAAAACCAGTGACATCATACCATCTGCTTCTTAAAGACAGTATTGACGAGAAAATTTATAATCTCGCCAAGAAAAAACGTGATGTCGCCAACGGCACATTGGATATGGCAAAAATGTCGGCAGAAATGGCATTGGACTTGATTTAATGGCTGGCTTAAAGCTGAGGCAGAAAACGAGGATTGTAAGGGGGCATGTTTGATCTATATGGCCCTACACATTAAAACATGAAAAATAAAAGAAAATGAAATACATATCACTATCATCGTCATCAAGTGGAAATTGCTATTTAATTGAAGACGGTGATACACGATTCTTAATAGATGCTGGATTATCAGTGAAACGTATAAAAGCCCTTTTGGCGGAAATAGGGGTAGACCTTACATCCATCAAAGGAGTGGTGCTAACACATTCGCATCGAGACCATACAAAAGGAGTGCCGACATTAGTTTACCGATATAACCTGCCCCTATACTGCACTAAGTCGACACTGCAAGATTTGGAAAAGAATACAGGCAGAGAAGTGGACAGAGCATTATGGAGAGAAGTAGAGTCGCATAAAGAGTTTGAGATCGGAGGATTCACACTTTTGCCAATGCCCGTCACGCACGACACAAGAGACTGCCACGCATACCTTGTGAAATTGGGAGAGAAGACACTTACACTAGCCACCGACTTAGGAAAAGCGACGGAAGAACTGATGGAAGCAGTGAAAGTTTCCGACCATCTTATAATCGAGTCAAACTACAGCGAGACACTACTGCAAGTAAGTTCATACACTGCATTTCTACGAGGCAGAATAGATTCCGACTGTGGACATCTGTCAAATGTTCAGACGGGAGAGATCGTGGAATACGCATGCAAAAAGGGTAGAGTGAAACACATTCATCTGGCTCACATCTCCGCCAATTCCAACACACCAGAAACAGCGTTAAACTATTCAAAGAAATTTGTGCCAGACGGAGTAGAGATAGACACATTACCACGAAAAGACAAAAGTGAAATCTGGGAGATATAGAATGAAGAATCTAGCAATTAGAATATTATTGGCATTAATAAGTTTGATTCCATTATCAACTTATGCAGGAAAAGAAATTCCAGCCGTTAGATACGATACAATAACGGATGGAAAAAATCTAGTGATACGTGGATACGACAAAAAAGGATCTATATGTCTTGAATCTTACATGGGACCTGCTTATACATTTAGAGGATACCATTATTATTACACTAAATCATTAGACTATCTCGACTGGGATAGAGATGAAGGGTATAAAGAAACATGGATAAGCCAGCATTATAAAAAGAAAGCCACCAGATATTACAAAAAAGGATATAGGACAAAAGAGAGTGGTGCACCTGCATATTTGGGATTGCATTATTTTTTAGGGTTAGGAGTTAAGAAAAACCAAAAGAAAGGAGTAGCATTATTAAAAGAAGCATCAGAAAACGGACAAGAAGAAGTAAACGATCTATTAGGATTCTGTTGTTATCACGGAATTGGAACTAACCAAGATATATCACAAGCAATACACTACTGGAGCGAAAATGGTAAGAAGCATAATGAAAATAGTGGAGCAAAAGTAGAATACGAAATCTGTAATATAAAGGATCAAAGTGTTGATTCTACAATAGTCAGCCAACTAAAGCCAAAAGATAATATTGATTCTCTAATGCATTATATCTCAACCATAGATGATCAATACAACAAATATTATCACTATAATGTTGTTTGTATAGCCCCAGACTCTTTAGGAAACGATTGGGTAAACTATTCAGTTATATGGGAAATAACAGATCCAGATACAGATAAAATGCCATATCTCGGATATGTTGTAAACGACGGATTTGTCACTTATATAACAGGAAAAAGTGCACTCAAATATTTTGATTATTCAGATTCCAGCGACACGGCAAACTTTATCCACAAAACAGATCTTATACATAGGGGAGGAAAGGAAACCAAATCTTTAGATGATTTACCACTATATCATTGTGGAGCTACAGCACTATTATATAATAACAATTGTTATATAGTAGATAAAAAACATTGGTCTATAGCGATGAACTATCTTCACATTTCTGAGGAAAGAGAAGGTGTATCTCTACATAAATATGAAAGAAATATATATTTCTTTTTCAATAACTACAAGAAATAACCATCCCAACCCGTCTGGAAGACGGTATCTCTGTAACCGTGAGTGCCGAGGGAGCTACGCAATAGCGACTGGCACCCTCGGATCAACCCGTCTGGAAGACGGTATCTCTATAACCGTGGGTGTCGAGGGAGCTACGCAGTAGCGACTGGCACCCGCGGATCGTATGTGGGAGCTACACAGTAGCGACTGGCACCCGCGGATCGTATGTGGGAGCTACGCAGTAGCGACTGGCACCCACGGATCACGACAGCTCTGGCATCCCCGGCTACGCAGTAGCTGACAGCTACACAGTATCAGTAGCCACCCCTGGCACCCATGCCGTAGCTCAGACACCCTCTGTGCACGGAGGAGCGACAGCCACCACGACTCACACAGTAGCCACTATACCATACGGGATCTACATCCGCTATGCCATAGGACCATCTGCTATGCCGTGAGTGCCACTTCACTCTGCCGTGAGTGCCACTCCGCTTCGCTCCGTTCGGCACACACGGTTACCCAAATAGCGTCTTCCAGACGCGAAGTGTTTTAATCATCTTCTTTAAGAAATAGATCAGTCTTAGGATCAAGGCTCCATTCTGCAAGCATAGATTCATACTCACTGCGAAATTCCACACCTCTGTGATGCACCTTCTGATTCATTATATAGTGTCGTATCATCTCTTTGTCACGCTCACAATACGTGAATGCAGCATAACCGTTTGCCCAACCATTGAACATAGGAAATTTTGACTTCTGTGATTTAAGCCATTTGCTTGTCTCCGTTTTGAGAACCTTCATAAACTCACTTACAGCTATATCCGGACGGATAGCAACTAACATATGCAAATGATCACTCATACCTCCTATGCGAATCAACGTACACTGCTTTTCTTTGCAGTAGCCATGAATATACGCATAGAGTTCTCGCTTGTATTCTTCTGTTATTGAATGCTCAGAACGTTTGGTTCGCCATACAATGTGATAATAAAGAACAACATGTGCCATTACTAATAATATTTATGAGATAGCATTCAGTCTACCTCTGGTTACTAATTCCAAAATTCTATAAGTATATAAGCCCCCAACCCCGTCTGGAAGACGGTATCTCTGTAACCGTGGGTGCCGAGGGAGCTACACAGTAGCGACTGGCACCCACGGCTCTCGACAGCTGGCACCCACGGATCAACCCGTCTGGAAGACGGTATCTCTGTAACCGTCGGTGTCGAGGGAGCTACGCAGTAGCGACTGGCACCCACGGATCGTATGTGGGAGCTACGCAGTAGCGACTGGCACCATCGGCTCTCGACAGCTGACACCCACGGATCAACCCGTCTGGAAGACGATACCTCTGTAACCGTAGGTGTCGAGGCAGCTACGCAGTAGCGACTTACACCCACGGCTCGCAACATACGCATTATTCCTCTGGTATGGGTAAGTCGTATGGAGTCTCATCCATTGCCTCACACATTCTGTTGATGAAGTCTGCTGTGATGGCGGTCTTCCACTTTGTTGTCTTCACCGTACGGGTGAAATCAAACGTAGGATCAAAACGGTAGTTGTCTGTTGTGGCTATCTTCACATGCTCATTATCGTCGTCGACATACCAAACCAATTTGTCAGGTATATCATTGAATGGTGCTTCCGACACCAAAATCTTATGTAAATCTGATTTGCAACTGTCTAATGTCTGCTGCAAAACTCCCCAACGTTTCAAGTCAAACTTGCGGATCATCTCTGCTGTAAACTCAAATGCTCGCTCATTACGGATAGCCTTCGTCATACCTTCATAATCACGAATACCGGCAAGATACTTATCCATCACCACCGTCAACACGGAATCTGGAGCTCCAGAAAAAGCTCTGCTTCTCACTTTTTTCAAAGCTTCTTTCGCCTCAGACGTTGCTGTTTGCGACAATTCCGTCTCACACTCTGCATACATCAAAAGTACGTCAGCATAGCGTATCACAGGAAGATCCACGCCTGAATATTTCTGCTTTCCTGTAATGACGGGAACTAGCCACTCTCGACGAAATTTTCCAATAGAAATATTGTTTGGCGACACAACCTTCTCCTTACCAGAGCCTTCATACTGTATGACAGACAATGAAACATCGCGTCTGACATCAAAATGATTATATTTATGGAAATGCGACGCTGGGACAAGCACTCCACATTCGCTTGAACCGTATGGAGAGCCATCAGCATGTTTCTTGCCTACAAAATACCCAAGTTCACCGCTATTGCCTTTCGACATCGCTATCTCAAAAATAATCTCATCACTGTTCTTATACGACATTATCTTACGGAAAATCTGCTCATAGTCCGACTCCAAAGCGTAACGTCCACCGTCAATCACCTCCTTACACCAGTCCTTCGCCATCTCAATATAGTCATTTCGGTCGGACGGTGCTGATTTGTGATCATCCGTCATGTGGAATCCAGCGCGATAAAGTGCTATTCTCGCTCCTAATGATCTTGCCACATCCTTTGAAATTCTTGATGGAGAAGACGACGATGCAGGAAGCAGCTCGATCGCTTCTGTGATGTCTCTTAAAATATGGTCGAGGATTTCTTTACGGTTTGTTTTAGATGTATAGTCTGAATTTGAGTCGATTATGAAAGGCACATCTCCCCATGAACGGACCAATTCATAATAGAGTAATGCTCTGATTGTGAGAGCCTCTCCTTTGTATCCTAAAATTATTGTTCTGTCATCATTTGAAGACGAGAGTAATTTGCTGCCGTTGACTCCTTCTATAAAATTATTAGCCTCTCTGATAGCAATATATAAAGATTCCCAAACAGATTTTAATTCGGTATTGTATGGGGTGGCGACATATCTTGCGATAGCACGTCGGCCATTATCAGTGTCGCCACTAATACACTCTGTATCAGAATTAAGACTAAGATAATACGATAGTTTCTTGCCATACAAGTTTCCTGATGACAATCTCACATAAACGCCATTCAAAGCCTGCAAAGCAAGCGGTGTGGCATCAAAAACTTCAGTTTGGGATAGGGTAGACGGGGATGTTGATTCAAACTCATCTTTACATCCGGTATTAGCAATTAAGAGTGATGCGGCAACAACAGAAGCCACGCATCTGTTTTTACAAATGCGTAAGATTCTCATGGTAGTTGTGTTAAATTGCCTATATATCATCACTTAATTATTTTTCGATAGCCTTTTGCCATCAGCTAACTCACCAACCCCATCTCACCTGCAATCTTGTGCATCAATTCAAGAGCTGCATCGCGGTCGTTGGGAATAATTCCGTCTAAAATAGCGTCTTTAAGCTTCTCCTTTATCTCTCCCACCTGACGGCAAGGAGGCAAATTAAAGGTTGTCATGATCTCGTCGCCTGAAACAGGAGGCTGGAACATACGTATATGATCCTTTTCCTCGATCTCTTTCATCTTTTCACGGAGATTCTCATAATTCTTATGGAATCGCTCTCGCTTTAAAGCATTATTGGACGTGATATCCGCATGACAGAGAATCATCAGATCATCGATATCATCTCCAGCTTCGAAGAGCAGACGTCGGATTGCACTGTCAGTGATGTCATCTTCAATCAGATTTATCGGACGCATGTGGAGCAACACCAGTTTCTGCACATATGCCATCTCATTTCCAAGCGATAGAGTCAGTTTTTTAAAGATCTTTGGCACCATTTTTGTGCCGACGTATTCATGACCATGGAAACTCCATCCATGTCCGTCCTCCCACTTCTTGCATTTAGGTTTACCTATATCATGAAGCAAAGCCGCTATTCTAAGCCACTCATTGTCGCTCACCTTGGCAGTAGAGTCTACCACCTGCATTGTGTGGTGGAAATTATCCTTGTGACCTCTGCCGTCTCGCGTCTCAATACCAGAAAGAGCAGCTATTTCAGGAAGGACCTGCTTCATCAAACCAGTGTTGAGCATGTGGTAGAGACCGACGCTTGGACGCGGACTCTTCATGATCTTCACAAGTTCATCCTTCACTCGCTCCATAGAGATGATCTTGATTCTCTCGCTATCCTTAACGATTGCGTTGTAAGTGTTTTCCTCAATATACATCTCGAGAGTCGACGCGAATCTTACGCATCTCATCATTCGCAACGGGTCATCGGAGAAAGTGATGACGGGGTCGCATGGAGTACGAAGGATCTTGTTTTCAAGGTCAGACAAACCATTGAACAAATCTATAAGTTCGCCCTTCTGTCCGCAAGAGAGGCGGATACACATGGCATTCAAAGTAAAGTCTCGACGTGTAAGGTCATCTTCAAGAGTACCAGGCTCACATTCCGGGTTTCTGCTGTCGTGACGGTAGCTCTCTTTTCTTGCTGTGACAAACTCAAGTTCATTCTTTCCCCATTTCACCTGAGCCGTACCAAAAGTCTTAAATACAGAAAGATGAGCATACTTGCCTATTTTATTCTTGACTGCAGTGCTTAAAATTTCGCTTGAATCTTTACCAATTGTAAGGATATCTATGTCCTTGCTTGGACGACCAAGAATAAGGTCTCTCACATATCCGCCCACCACAAACGCCTCAATACCAAGGCTTTCCGCGATTTCAGACACTAATTGTATACTCTTATCTTCAAATATTTTGCAAAAATCTACCATCATCAACTAATTACGCTGGCAAATTTAGGAAAAATTTATAAAAATAGGAAATAAGGAAAGCAAATATGGAATCCTTTCGATATTGGCTCTAAGCCATAAGCTTTATGCCATTAGCCATTCGCATTTTCCCTATACTCGCTCGGAGTCACTCCATATTTCGCCTTGAACACTCGTGAGAAATATCTTTGGTCGGAAATACCAATCTCGATGGAAATCTGCTGGATATTCATATCCGTTGTCTTCATCAATTCCACGGCTTTGCGTAGTCTGACATCACGGATCACTTCATTTGGAGTCAGACTGAAATATGTCTTGCACTTGGCGGATAGGGCAGTGCGTGAGATTTTCAACTTGTCGGCAAGCGTATCCACAGTGGCATCAAAATCCGGGATTATCTCCGTCACCGCATCAATGATCGCGCTCGCCTCACGCATATCTGGCGACTCCGCATCTTTCTTCTCAACAACAATATCCTTGTCTGCCTCGATCAACGATTTCTGATAGAATCGCTGTAGCATCTCTCTTTCGGAAATGATATTGGCGATCCTTGCCTTCAGATATGCCATGCTGAACGGCTTGGTTATATAGTCGGTAGCTCCGATCTTCAAAAGATCCAGCTTGCTCTGCATATCTGTTTTTGCCGTGAGCATCACCACAGGGATATGTGAAGTGTCGGCATACTGCTTCACTTCGGCGCAATACTCCCGGCCATCCATATGCGGCATCATGATATCCGTTATCACCAGATCAGGCAAAAATTCCTTCGTCTTCTCAACTCCAATTCTGCCATCTTCCGCCTCGATCACAGTGTAGTCTGCAGACAAAGTATCGACTATGAAGCGTCGCAACTCAGCATTATCCTCATTGATAAGAATCGTGTAATTACTATGCGAATGGGCATTATCTGTTTGTATAGGATTCTCGTCGTAAACATCTTTCTCCACATACGACGCATTGCTCATCGGAATAGTCACTGTGAATTTCGAGCCCTTTCCTTTCTCGCTGTCGACGGTGATTTTTCCACCATGTTTGTCGACAATCTCCTTTACAATCGACAGTCCGATGCCTTTGCCGAGCTCCATATTATGGCTGTTTGTCATGAATCTGTTGAAGATCGACGACAACTCTTTTTTATCAATTCCACAGCCGTTGTCTGTGACTGTCAAAACCAGATTTGATCCGTCTGATGCCGCTCCGACGATGATATTTCCGTCGACAGGTGTGAACTTCATCGCATTCGACACAAGGTTGATCATCACCGTCTCCAACTTATCATAATCGGCAATGACAGGAGCGTCACCAACATTATTCGCAAAAGATAGGGTTATATTTTTTTCTTGCGACTTTGTCTGGAATATCTTCGAAAGACTCTCAAAAATGTCTGAAATCTTAAACTTATTAAGATTAAGCTCAATATGATGGGATGAGAATTTGCTGAAATCAAGCAATTGGTCAATCATCTTCGTCATTCGCTGAGTATTCTTCCTCATCACACCAACCAGTTTTTGCTCGTCATCCGTAAGTGTCGGGCTTGAACTCAATTTCTCAATCGGAGCGGAGATCAGCGTCAATGGAGTGCGTATCTCATGAGAAATATCTGTGAAGAATCTCATCTTCTCCTCGCTCAATTCAGCGTCGAGCGCGATTTTAGTACGCAGACGATAGTAACGTGAATAAGCGAACATAATTCCTGCGACAACCGCACATAGCATCAGAAAATATAGGAGATAAGCCCAAGGAGTCTCCCAATTGGATGGTAAGACGGTGATATTCAATGTCCTTTCGTTACGACTCCAATTGCCATCACTGTTGGTGCATCTGATAGTCAGTTTATAATCGCCGTAGGGAATATTAGTGTAAGACGCTACAGGCTCATTCGTGTAAGTCCATTTGTCACTGAATGGATACAGACGGTAAGCGTAACGTACTTGTGTGCCGGAACGGTAGTCAGTGCTGGCAAAACGGATAGAGAAATCTTTATTGTCGTGCTCCAGCTCCACATTGCTGACTGTGTTAATATCATCCATATTCTCATCTGCATCCTCAGCGCTCTTCAGAAATCTGAACTCCGACAAAATGATGGACGGGTCGTATTCAATCTGGTTCAATTCAGATGTGTTGACTATATAAAAGCCTGAATTCGACGCAATTGTCACCATGTCTTTCGTATGACGCTTGATTGAATTGCTACGCAGTACGGCTCCGTTGCCGAAGTTAAAATACTGTGTTTTGTCGTTCTTGCTGTTTATCACAACAAATGATTTCTGAGTCAAAACACATATTCTTGAATTCTTGGTAGGGAAGAGAGCCAACACGATCTCAGAATCCAACGGCTCTTTTATCAAATCCAGTTTCTGCAATTCCAAAGGCACACCGAGCATTCTGTCGCTTCCACAATAGTATATTCCTCCGCCGAAAGTGGAAATCCAAATTTTATGCTCGTCATCTTCCTTAATATCAGTAATATATGAATACTGAAGATTTGTTGTTTCTGAATTATAGAAGAAGAATTTGATATCGCTTGGTTTGTTAAACTGATTGTCCAGCAAAGTTATACCATCTGGAGAGCCCAACCATACGACACCCTGATAGTCTTCAAACAGACAATTTATCTTGAATAGAGTGGGAGGGTAGGAATATTTCCATTCATTCTCCATCGTGATGAAGCTATCCCTTGCGGATTCCACAAGCAGCATCAGACCTTTTCTCTCAGTCGCCACCCATATATTCTTGCGTGAATCCTCGAGTATATCCGTAACAATACAGTTTTTCTTCTCATATTTAGTCGTTTTGTATCTATCGCCGTCTTTTGTCACCCTGTAGACTCCGTTGTCGCCACCAAGCCACACACCTCCATGTCGGCTGATTTCAATAGTGTTGATCTTGTCAAACTGAGTGTGGAAGGCTTCAGTTGTGCCAGTCTCCGACAAAAAACGGATATTGTCATTCGGCGACATTATTGCGACTTCCGAGCTCTGTAATGCGATCCAGATGTTGCCTTCCGAATCTGTGGCAGTGCACACAACGTCATTGAATGTAGAATAAGAATCAACAGTTGTGATATTCTTGCGTATGAAAGAGGGGTTTCCCTCCACTTTCTTTATTAAAGCACCACCTTCAATATTCCAGCTAACCCCCACAGTATCAGCGGCATAAAAGCTGTTGATGTTGAGCAGTTTGGGATTCACAGCGTCTTCTTCATCCACCTGCCCATACGGAATCTTCAATATTTTGTTTGGGGAAACAAGATAGAGGTTTTTATCCGCATCAAGTGAAATATCAGTGACATAGAAAAAATCAGATGCGTTGATACGTTCAGGAGACGGATAAAGTCTGAAACTTTTATCTTTGGCAGAAAACAAAAAAGCCTGGCCATTATTGTTGAGCAAGGCAAACGTAGTGTTGTCAAGGCATAAAATCTTTGTAAACTGATTACTGATAGATGTGTTGTAGTCCGACGGGTTGGCACGGTAGGTTTTGAATTGATAGCCATCATACCTGCAAATTCCATCAAGTGTCGACACCCACACAAATCCATCATCTCCTTTTGCCACACCAGTAGCCATAGAAGGCAGACCGCTGTTGTGCTCCGAAAACCTTTCGGTGTGCATAACTTCGGCATTAGCATGTAAAAGAAGAAAAGAAAGAATCAGTGTAAAGATTTTTCTGAATGACACTATTTCTTCAATAATTTAGTTGTTGTCAATTAGGCACCACAGATTTTCATTGCAAATTTGCTGTAGCTGAGAGGAAAAAAGCATCATCTCATTTACGACAACGAAATCATTTGAAATAAAATCCCCTTACAGACGGGAATACGCCTATAAGGGGGATTTTTAATGCTTATTGATCAATTCCAACGCAGCATCGAGGATTTTCAAATCATCAAGCTCGACAAAGCCTCCGTCGGGGCCTTCTTCGTGATGAACTCCAGAGATTGTAGGCACACCGTCTTCTGCAGACGCATGAAAGTAGAACCTCACTTCGTCTGCGGTAATTCCCAAACGATTCGCGATGATGTCGATTGCTCCATGAGGGAGATTGTCGCGCAACATTCTGAATTCGGTATACGTTAATCTCTTTTTCATCTAGCGTTGAAATTTTATGGGAATTCAAAATTCTTAATTACGAATTATGAATTACGGATTATCTATCAAAGCTTACTCTCTGACCCTTCTTCTCGTCATTGATTTTACCCTCGTCATATACAAGATTACCATTGACAAATGTCTGAGTCACCTTATATTGAAGCTGTTCGCCGACCATTGGCGACCAACCACACTTGTAAAGCAAATCTTTCTCTTCGATTGTGTACGGATCATCCGGAGAAACGATCACAAGGTCGGCATAGTATCCCTTTCTGATGAAACCACGCTTCTCAACTTTGAAAATCTTAGCCGGATTATGGCACATTTTCTCCACCACCTGCTCACGGGTGAAATTACCCTTCTTTGCAAGCTGCAGCATCATTGGAAGTGTGTGCTGGATGCTTGGAATACCGGAAGCGGCTGTCAAAGCGTCGCCCTGCTTCTGGCTCAATAGGTGAGGGGAGTGGTCAGACGCTACTGTGTCGATGCTTCCCTGCTCAAGTCCCTTAAGCAGATTCTCACGGCTCTTCTCCTTCTTGATTGCAGGATTACATTTGATCTTTGCTCCCAAACGGTCGTAGTCTGTCTCATCAAACCATAGGTAGTTAGGACAAACCTCAGCTGTGATCTTCTTGTTTTCTATATCAACATTGCGCTCAAACAAAGCAATCTCCTTCTTTGTAGACAAGTGAAGGACATGAAGCTGAGTGCCATGCTTCTTTGCAAGGTCGATGACGAAAGATGTGCACTTGTAGCAAGCGTCTGATGAACGGATGAACATATGCTCCGAAATAGGCACCTGACCTTCTGGATATTTGGCCTTGATAGCCTCTGTATTTGCCTTGATCATAGCCTCATCCTCATTGTGAGTCACAACAGGAACCTTGGCTGATGCGAAAATGTCCTCTAGACTCTGCTTCGAGTTGACCAACATTCCGCCTGTGCTGATACCCATGAATATCTTGACTCCAGCCACCGACTTAGGGTCGATATTCTTTATTTCATCTACATTATCGTTTGTTGCTCCAATGTAGAAACCATAATTGGTCAAACACTTCTTGCTTGCGATCTCAGCCTTCTGCTCAACCAATGCGGATGTTGTAGTCTGAGGATTTGTGTTTGGCATATCAAACACAGTAGTGACACCTCCAGCTACAGCTGCACGGCTCTCACTCTCAAAATCTCCTTTTTCTGTAAGACCTGGCTCACGGAAATGAACATGAGTGTCAATCACTCCAGGCAAAACCCATTTGCCATCGGCATCGATGACAGTAGCATTCTTCAGCACACTGTCTGGAATATTGTCTCTAAAAATTTTGGAAATCTTCTCTCCCTCGATTAATAAAGATCCTTTATATGAGGTGCCGTCGTTTATGATTTTGGCATCCTTGATCAATATTGTACTCATATATTAAATAGTTTTTCCTAATTTCTAATTCGATTTATTTTGTTTCTGAGGATATTTCTTGAACAGGCTTCTCAGACGTAATCCCATCACGCCAAACAATGCCTCTCCAAAAATGCCACCTGACATCTTCGACACTCCCAATACACGGTTGATGAAAATGATAGGAACTTCCTTGATGGTGAATCCACATTTGTAAGCAGTGTATTTCATCTCAATCTGGAAACCATAGCCTTTAAGTTTGATTGTATCCAAACCAATTGTTTCCAATACTTCACGACGGTAGCATTTGAATCCCGCAGTGGTGTCGTGGATGTTCATTCCTGTGACTATTCTTACATATTTAGATGCAAAATACGACATCAAAACTCGTCCGATCGGCCAATTCACAACATTCACACCCGTCACATAACGAGATCCGATCGCAACGTCCGCACCTCCCTCGTTGCATGCCGCATACAGCTTTCTCAAATCCAACGGGTTATGGGAAAAATCTGCATCCATCTCAAAAATGAAATCGTATTTTCTTTCGATTGCCCACTTGAAACCAGTCAGATACGCTGTACCAAGACCTAATTTTCCTGGTCTTTCTACAATAAACAGACGGTCGGAAAATTCATCCTGCATCATCCTCTTGACAATGTCTGCTGTGCCGTCTGGCGAACCGTCGTCAATGATCAATACATGAAAACCCTCAGGCAATTCAAAAACCGCCCTGCAGATGTTTTCCACGTTTTCTTTTTCATTGTATGTCGGTATAATAACTAAGCCGCTCATTTTATTTACCTATTTCTATTGCAAATATAGTGAAAACAATTTAATATAAAATCGGTTTGCCATTCTATTAAATTTGTTTTTTAACATAAAATCAAAATTTACCTGGTAGAGACGTCACAATGTGGCGTCTCTACAGACATCGCAATATCTATTTTCTGCTTTGGATTTCAATATTTCATTATTTTATGGCAAATCGGACATCTCAGACAGTTGCTTTTATCGCAATAGTTTTTCCTTAACTCTATCAACGCCTGACTCTCCGACGCATCTCTAACATCAATGCCAAGTTCCGCCCATGATTTAGTTATATTGTTGATTTCCGCTGGCACCGTCTCCAAAATCTCTATCGCCCATTCTTTCTTTCGATTATCATTAGTCTGCACTCCATATGCAAAGACAACAGGTGCGACAGCATTGATTATCAACGCATTCTGCATCTCAGTACCAATTTCTTTATTTCTCGCCTTGCTCTCTTTTCCAAATTTGTAATGAGTGAGCCAATAATCAGAGACCTCCACATCAAACATCTTCTTTATATCTTCAATGTCACAACAGTCGATAATATGCGTGAACATTCTAAGGCGACGGAATAGAAGTTGGGAAATCTGTGATATTCGGATAGTTGGGAACGACGGCGGACGCATCTTGCTGTATCTCCACTCTGTGCCGTTCATTCTTTTGATATCGAAAGTTGCCGACGCGGATTTATAAAACAGACGCAGACGTTCAACGTAATCATCATCTCCGTCGTCAAGCATTCCTGCGGCTCCATAGAGTAGGGCTTCTATCTTGTACTCCTCATCCGCTTTTTTTCCGATTATGTCGAGCGGTACACGTTGGGCGAGTGTTTCAAACGGCTGTTGGTTGACATTTCCTCCCATCGTCCGGCAGATGAGAATATAAAGCATCTCATCCCACGTCGTATTCAGATTCTTGATATTTTGAAGCAGAACATCCGCACGTCGCTTCATCCGCTCAAACAATAACGCACTGAATCTCAAACGTATATCTGATATAAATTCCGTCTTCCAATATTGGGAGCATTTTATATCTGCAGGCGACGACGCGATATCCTGGGCTATTTTAGAGGCTTTGTCCGATATTCTAAGCACCACCGTCGGAATACGTTCTCCATTCTTACGCAATATAGCCTCATCCGCTTCCGCCACCACATGAAGGATAACATTGTCGTATCTGCCATCCGCATCGTGGTTATGCCTCATCCAATCTGAAGATTTGACATGAAGCTCAACATTGCCCACCCATGTGAGACGGTCGATCCTGACTGTCGCATTGAAAAAATCCGGACCAGCCGACTGATTATGCATACCAGGATTGATTATTTCGACGGAATCCCCATCCGTAGTGACGAGCGGTTCCTTATAAAGCCTATGCTTCCAAATGTACTGTAATACCTCTTCCTTCATATTAATTAACACTCGTTAATTTTGATTTTATGCAAAGATAATTCTTCTATTTAATTTTTCATCCAACATTTTCAATTATTTGTTTGTCAGACAAGTTTTAGCCAGCAATAAAAACTAAAAAAGCCGGACTACATGCGTAATCCGGCTATGATAAATGCAAATCTTATTTGAAACTATTTTTTCACCACAACTTTATAAGCGATTCCGTCTACAACCAAAATAACAATACTTTGATCTTTAGTAGCAAATTCAACTCTGTCTCCAAAGACTTTCTTTTCTGCTATCTTTTGACCAAGCTGAGTGTAAAGAGACACAATGCTTCCAGCTTCTGCATTCACCACCAATTTGTCGCCATCAATATAGTATGGCAACGCCTTATTGCCAGCTATATTTTCTGAGTCTGTAATCTCAACCTCTATAACTATCAGTTTTATAGGAGCACTTTCACATTTGCCATTTGTCTGTTTTACATAGAATAAATATCCATTAAATCCAATCTCTTCGAGATAAGACATATATTGATGTTCAGATTTAGAGACATCGACAACTGGAGTTTCATCTGTCCATGGTTCTTCACCAGTTTGCGACCAAAGCAAGCCATATTTTTCATCCGACTTTATGATATATTCATCGAAAGATGTCAAATATATATCATGATCAACATTTTTAAGTGAATCTCCATAATATACACGCTGTCTAAGTGTAGGTCCCATAATCTCAAGATAACCTTCATTGAAATGTTGATTTTCCTGAGTGATTAATGTAGGAGCCGGAATATCACATTCTGGAATTGAACGAATAATCCTAAGCGGATCATTAGAAATAGAATAAACTCGACATATCTCATCATAACTTACCGAATTAGGAGCATCGTAAATATCTCCAATAAGAGCATCTGGAGCCACAACAACTCGGAAATATGAAGTGTCTGCAATTAAATCACTAGATTTGATCATGCAGATATTCTTCGACGTTAGTTCAGACACATTTATCCAATTCTTATTATCAACACTCTGCTGGAATAAGAATCGACAATTGTTTTCATAGTAGCGTTCCAGTATTTTTGTTTCTGATGTAGTAAGTACTATATCAGTGTCCTTACGTATGATAATGTCATCATTATCAAATGATTCATCAGCCAATATAGTTACATTAGGAGTCACACACGTCATCAGGCGAATATCGTCAATAATCAAATCATTGCCATTTCCAATTTCTCCAATAGTCAACACTTCGAAAATCAATGGATACACATTATGTTCCAGTCTATATTGAAAAGACAACTTTATCCAACCTGAGTATGCTTTAGCTGCTTCTTCTGTTCTGCATAGTATTTCACCAGTCTGCCCATCCTTAAGTTGAAGAGCGACAACAGGATCAGCCATACCACTCATATTCGCAATACAGACTTCTCCTCTTAATTCCTTTCCAATGCAAATTTCTTGATCGTCTATCGTTTTTGAGTATATTGCTCCTTTGTAATTGTCTGCGACATTTACGAATAGGGCAGCACCATTTTTCTTGTCTGTCCTAAAGATCGAGTGATCAGAAGAAACTCCATTAAACCAAGATAAAGAAGTATTATTACCAGCAGTTATACCACTACTTCTTGGAACGACGACAGCATAATAGCCATCGTTAAAAGAACCAACTGAATCAAAAACCATATTGGATAATTCTGTCAAATTCCAATTGACATCTGCACGCTCAGGTGCATACGAATCAGGTGTGACAGTTACATTTCCCTTTGAATCCACATAAGTATGCTCATCAATAAAATATCCAAAATCTTCATAGATTATATCCATACGTGGCAAAGGGACTATATTTTGGTTCACATCCATTTCACAACATACCATAGAATATATTGCAATAGTGTCCGACGTTATATCGTCAGTATTACAATAGAAAAGATACTTACCCATCTCATCAAGAGAAATCTGTAATTTCTTATTGTTGCCAACAGACTTAAATTCACCGCCTGGTGATTTCATCATCCATTCGAAAGTGTTGGCTCCATAATCATGACCTAGAGAAAGTATTGTAGGATCTCCGACACACACTTCCAAACCCTTATCTGACAATGGTCTAGGAGCTGCATAACAACCTTTTACCTCTATATCAGAAATTCCGATTGTCGTACCACCGACGCAAGTATACCCAGAATAAACATCTAAAGTCAAATAGTCAAGCTTGTCCGTTAAAGAACCTTTTAAAATAACTTTTTGCGACTTTCCCGGTTCTAATGTCACCGTCTCCACGTTTTGAATTTTTGAAGAAACAGGATTATATAATACTCCTGCGAAAATATCAATTGGGATCATATACCCAGCTAAATCCTCACCCTTCGCATTTACCATATGGATATTAAATGATACCTCATAGTCAGAACCTGGCTTCAATCCAGAAACCTTGTAGGTAAACAGGTTTTTCATACTATAATCACCATCATCCAACGGAATATGTACAATATACATATTCTTATCCAAATCAATATAATTTGGATCTACATCGTGTGGATTAGATGTGATTCCATAGAAAGCAACGTCTTCATTAGTAGTATCTGAAAGTGGACTAAAAACTTTTCCATCAACTATAATTTTCGACGACGCATATCCATTCGTCATAACATCTTCAATTGAGCCTTTACCAATAAACTCGTCCTTAAACTCAAAGTTGCATGCCGACACTTGCTTATCACAACCTTCTGCCATCATTGGTAGGGGAAACGATCCCAAACCAAGCAAGCAAAAAAATTTTAGTAAATTCTTTTTCATATAACAATTGATTTATTTTTGCAAATGTAATATATAACATCATAAGTAAACCAGAGATGACAATATTTGTTTTCAGCAATCCTTAAAAAAACTAAATATGCTAAATAAGCTTATCATAAACATTTTTTTCATTAAACAAAAAGGACCAGCATAAAGCCAGTCCTATTACATAACATTTTATTTATAGTTCAAGATCACTCTTACTGACATCAACTGATGGAGCTCCGAGTACCTTCTTAATGTAGAACCTTCTATCACTAGACCAAATTCTTCGTATTCCGGTTTTACACTTACCAATTTTGGAGCCTCTATATTACACTCATTTGACAGAAATTAAAATCCATAAAGATTCTGGAAATAAACCACACCTTCTTCTTTCTGTGAAAGTTCCAATACCTGAACATCTTCCGCATCTGTCGAATTGATAGGACGAATGTAATAAACCTTCGACTCTACACCCTTCACCTTTGATGTAAGATTATAATCACAAATGCAATTCGCAGCATCACTACCTGCATTGTATGCATTGAAGATTATAGTGTCGCCACTGAAACTGATGTCCATTTTTGGAGCAGCGGCACAATTGAATATTATATTCTCAAGATTCAACTCTACTTCTCCCTTGGCAGAATCATACTTGTAAGCAATGGATGAAAGTCTGATGGTCTGGTCGTCTGCTCCATCTGCACGGGTTCCGTCTCCAAAAGGAGATCCAAGACAATCACTTGCACCTACAAATTCAGCCGACAAATTGGATGTTGTACTTCCTCCATTGTTTGTTGAGTTGTCACCGTTGTTCTCATCCTCGTCGTCACACGACATGAAATTGAATGCGGTTATTGCAACCAAACCGAAAAATAAGAATTTTTTTCGCATAGAATTAAAAATTTATGGGCACAAATGCCCGAACCCTATTATTAATTTATCATTGCGAATATAGAAAAAATTGATTGATTCAAACAAAATTATTGACGAATATTTTCATGATGTATGTTAAACAAAATAAAATAGACACCGCAATGCGACGTTTCCTTGCTTTTCTATAGCTTAATTAACGTGAGTTCGACAAATTGTAATCTGCATTTCTGATTGAAATTTCACCTCTTTTTCTCAAAAAAAGGCAAAGCCTTTCTCCGTAAACCTTGTGTCTCTGTGGTTTTATTAAATTTTATGTGCTCGCCTTACGGCTCGCACGTGGTGAGGGGTTAGGGCGTTCCGCCCTTAACAATCCTCATTTATGACACTCCAACTACCATTTTTCTACTATTTATTAATTTCGTTTCGAATTCACGTTAATTATTTAAACAGCAAAGAGACGCAACAATGTCACGTCTCTACAATAATTTAAATTTCGAATTTATAATTGTTTAACGGCCGCCACCACCGCCACCACCACCGGAGTGTCCACCGCCGCCACCAAACGACGAATGTCCGCCTCTTCCTGAACTTGAAGACGATGAATGTGATGAGAAACTGTGGCTGACACTTGAAATTCCTGTATACGAATTGAAATCGCTCACCACATGTCCTGACTCATCTATAAGTTGTGATCCTAACAACGATACAGCGAAATAATCCGGACAATATTCCTTCAAATCTTCTATCACTTGATCTGCCATACCAAATAGGGTAGCGAATACAATATACTCGTCCCACATTTTCATCTCATACTCGTCGAATATCCTCTTTTCTTTGGCATCACTCGCGTCTACACGGGTCGTATCTTTATGATAATTAGCCGGAACTGATGAGTTTTCAATCTCAGGAATTGAATTGTCTTCTTTATCTATATTCTCTGCAAGCAATGATTTATCACCGTTGTCTGAATAAGAATAGTCTTTCTGATAACCGTTTTCGACAGGAAGGATCGACTCGGATGCCCTTTCTCCACTTTCATCCAATGGTTTCACATCCTTGACCCCACGTCTGCTTAATTCCAAGAAATCATTCAAATAATTCTTCAATCCTACAACTTCCTGATACTCTTGCGGAGTACACTTACTCTTATTCTCCTTTTCAACAGCCTTCAGCAAACTTTTTGCATCACTTTTGTTTTTGTTCAGATAAGTTCTCAATTCGCCTTTTTCAAGAATAAGATTCTCTCTTGACGCATTTTTAAGAATCCTATACATCAGTTTCATGCATTTCAGATCCGCCTTATTCTCATCTTTCACATTATTCCAGTCAACATCACTTGCAATCTTCATGCGGTTCACTGTCTTTCCTTTTTCTACAGTAGACGTAATGGAGATGGCCTTGTAACACATCAGTCTGACCAGATATGCCGCATACAGATCATCTTTGTCTTTTGGAAGAATCTTATAGTTGTTTTCGTCGAGAATATGGAAAGCTCTGTTCAGATTGCCATTCAGCGGAACAGCTCTGAAATATTCGCTCTGTGCACCTTCCATCAGTTTTTTGCGACGGAGATAGATGCGTAGTGGACGTAGACTGACCACATTCCAAAGCAGACCACATCCATAATACAATACAGCGGCAACAAGAAGATAAAACAAACCGTAGCCGATAGCACAAAACAATGCTCCAACTACAAAAATTACAATAAGCAGAATTATCTCCCAGAATGTGAGATCCTGGTCTTCATTGTTTTTCCATAGCACATTATTGCCATTGGCATAATCTTCCTCAGTGTAGTTTTCCAGATAATCACTTCCTTCAAGAGCCCTCCACTTCATAGTGCCGATTGTATCGTTCACCACGTTGGACGATAGGAAAGCATCTTTCGGGAAAAGACACATCACAACCATAGAATTATCTGTAGTCAATGGCTCAATGTTTTCAGCCACCACCTTGCCATCTACGAATTTGCAAGTGCCGTTGTAACGGAATGCCCAGATGCGAGCGTTTTCCGCAGAGAGTGGGGTAGAGTCTGCCATTGAAATGGTTGTGCGTGTATATTTTGGACCAGACGACATGTCATGGTTGACAAAACAGTGGTTGAAGCCACATCCGTCTTCAAATCTCTTGACAAATCCGTTGATTTTATACTCAGCTGTCCAGCAATGTGGTCCGGACGAACCCACGCCCCAACATAGTTCACAATCATTTCCTTCCAGATTATGGACACCACATTTTCCAGCTTTCTCGTCTCTCGAACGGTCTACATCCCATGGAGTGTCATCAGAAAAATAGTATTTCTGATCATTGTCGAACACCTTGAAATCGGAAATCACCATGTTTCCGAAATTCTTCATCGAGAGATACCATTCGGTATTGCTATTATCCACGTCGACTTTCCAACGCTCCTGGACATAGGCATCACCAGAACGGTCAAGCACGACACGAATATCAATAGTATCTATTTCCGACGCCATTAAAGCAGACGGTGCTGTCGCCAACAGCATTCCAACTATTGCAGTCTTTCGCATTTTGTTAAAATTTATCATTTAGTCCCTTTTTTAGAATGCTTCAAAATTAGTTAAAAAAATGACGAAGCGGGAAAAAATACTTCTAAATTATTGATCAGACTCAGAATCAACCACAACGTTCTCATCATCATTATGATCCATAATTTGATACGTATCATGGTAAACCAAACCAAAATATCCTACAACAAAATTCAGTTTGATATACTTTCCTTTGGCATAGATTCCGTCGCCACATCTTCTTTTCGATCAACCAAACTATAGCTGTCGTAGTAAAGCAAACCAAAATATCCCACTTTGTAATAGAGCTGTATGTCTTTTCCATCTGCAGAATAATATGTGGAACGTCCGACCTCCAACGAAGTCATCGTCTTGCTGTTTTCCACACCTTTCAGTTTCATTCCAGACAGCCATGGCAACGTCTGCAGACAGAATGAATTCAAGAATGAAACATTCTTTTTGCCCTCAGACTCTATCTTCTTGCCACGGAAAGAAACCGGAGTAAACCTCACATGATAATGTGTGGTTGTATGATTCTTGCTACGGGTCGTAGTAGTGTATGTATCCGTCACAGGCACCGTCACCACAATTGATTTTCCATTGCTGAATATCTCATTTCCATACAAGAACAATGTGTTCGACACTTCCCACAAAAGAGAAAAAACGACAATCAACGAAAGGATCGATGTCATAATCAAACCTCTCTTCTGCAAACTATTCTCAATCTTTGTTCTTAAAATAGGAACCAAAGAAGATTCCAGTTCAGTAATGGAAAATAATGTGATTATAAACAATAATATCACAAATATAATTCCGAATATAAATAACCAGCTTGGATAGAGTTCGCACATCAAATCACTCTCAAAACTTAAAAAGATCCAAAGAAGAACGCCCATCAATCCACCAGCGAAAAACAAAGCCACTTGTGTCGATCCAAGCATAGACACCTTGGAGACTTGCTTATCCAATAACGACAATGAAGACATATCCATACGAAATATATCAGCCAACACATTTGACGCCGGATAGAAAATCTCTTTATTCATGAAATGTTGGTCGTACCATATTTGATCAGTTCCAGTGGCGAAATGGTGTATCAGGCTATCGAGTTCGTTTTTGTCTATTTTCATGCCTTTCACACAAATTCTATCCAACATGTATTTCTCCGACTTGTTTCCATTGGTGGTGATCAATTTGTCGGCAGCGGCAAGAAGATACAGAAGGTACATCACATACAAACGGTCGTCTGCGGTCATATATTTAGCCAACTCCTCTGCCAATCTTTTGCCGTGAAGATCATGTATGTAATGAAAAGAATTGTCGCCTTTTTTCAGACAATTCCTTCCTCGCATAAATTCATCCACATCCACCAATGATTCTGTTCTTCTATGTTTTCCGCTACCTTTCTCTCTGTCTGTAAGGTATTTAAGAGCTTCTATCGCCTCTTTATGATATGTCTGAGGTATCACTTCACGGATATAACGGACAATCATCTCCAACTTATCACGCTGGACTTTATCCCCGTCAGAACGAGTCATATATGTCATCAAGTAGACGATGCTGATATGAAAACGTTTTGGATCATTCGCCATTACAGCGCGCAAGCTGTCATCTTTCGAAAACAATTTATACAGTTCACTTTCCTGATTGTAATTCTTAAGCAGGTAATAGGCTATACCAAAGATTATAGCAAACGAAATCAGATAAATAACATAAAAATATTGTTCCATAAATAAAAAAATTTTGAGCAAAAAGAATCTTTCATCCCCGTCTCAACAAATCATCATACAAATTTAATGGATTTTATTTTATTTATTGTGTAGCTGTTTATGTTTTATCTATATCACTATATACTTAAGCAGAATGAATACGGAAAATACAACTTCTTAAAACGTGATGTAACCGACATATTATTCTATCTACCTATTTGCAATCACTATGTGATATTCTAAACTACACCTTTAGGTGTTTTATATCGGTAGATATAAATATTATGACGGGACATATTCCCCTTTAGGGGATATATCTATTAATATTACAAGTCGAATTGACATTATTTATATGTGCTCGCCTTCGGCTCGCACAATGAAGAAGGGGTTAGGGCGTTCCGCCCTTAACAATCCTCGTAAAATTCAGTTCATAAAAGGACAGAATCCAAACATAGACGAAACATCAAATAAAAATAGCAAAATAATATGATTATTGAAGAAACAGATACAATAATCAATTTCTTCCTTTGCAAAACATCTTCTATTTTAGTTCTCAACACAGGAATCGTCTCAGAGTCTAAATTATCTAAATTAAATGGTATTATAGCAAAACAATAGATAAACATAAAAATTTCTAATTCATTTATAAGACTCAAAAAGTAAACAATAACACAAAGAATCACCATTATGATTTTAATAAAACTCAAGACCGATGTCCTATAATTTTTTTGTGTTGAAGACGATATCACGTTATTGTCACCATGAAAAATATTAGCAAAAAAAATCGATGCTGGATATCGGTTATCATTACCGAAATGTTCATCGTACCAAACCTGTTCGTTGTTTGAACTAAAATTGCCGACCAATCTATTGAATTCTTTGTTATCAATCTTTAAGCCGTCTACAAACACATTTTTCAAATTATTTTTTTCCCATTCTTCAACAACTCTTCCTTCAGCACAAGCTATGCGATAGAGCATATACATCAAATAAATACGATCTTTTTCAGATAAATACAAAGACATTTCTTCAGCCATCCTATTCGCATGAATATCAACGACATAATAATGCGGATCATCTTCTTTTATACATTTATTGTAATTGCCTTTCTTAAATTCTATTATACTGACTTTAGACTTTTTAATATCAATTTTTCCATTATCATTAATTTTCTTTTTTGTTAGATAATCTAATGCTTTGATAGCATCAAGTTGAAATTCTTGTGGAATCACCTCAACAATATAGTTGACTATCATCTCCAATTTAGATTTACTTCTACCTTTAATTATATGTGTCATATATGTCATCAGGTAGACAATGCTAATATGAAAACGTTTTGGATCATTTGCCAATAGTTTACGCATTTCATCACTATTAGTTGAAAATAATCTATAAAGATTAAACTCTTTTATCAAAAGAAAAATAAGTAAAACAGGAAAGACCAAACTAATCAAACATATATTGTAATTGTAATGTTCCATAAAAAACTGAAATATATATTTTTACTATTACTAAAAAAAGGAGACGCGAACATTCACGCCTCCTTCAATTATCTTAAATCTTGTGAGAAATCAATTACTTGATTGCGTCAAGACACTCCTTGATTCTACGGAATGCCTCCTTGATGTTCTCCTCTGATGTAGCATACGACATACGGATGCAGTTCTTATCACCGAATGCGTCACCAGAAACACAAGCAACATGACCTTCCATCAAGATGTACATAGCCAAATCATTAGCGTTGGCGATCACGTCACCCTTAGGAGTCTTCTTTCCGAAGAAGCTATTACACTCTGGGAATACGTAGAATGCTCCATCAGGAATAGAAACCTTCAAACCTTTGATTTCCTTAACCAAGCTGATCACTAGATCACGGCGTCTCTCGAATGCCTGACGCATTGTCTCAACGCAAGCCTGCTCACCTAAATATGCGGCTTCTGCAGCCTTCTGTGCGATTGATGATGGACCTGATGTATACTGACCCTGAAGCTTCGAACAAGCCTTAGCAATCCAAAGTGGGGCAGCGATCCAACCTAGACGCCATCCTGTCATCGCATATCCTTTTGATACTCCGTTGATGATAACGACACGGTCGCGGATGCTCTCAAACTGAGCGATGCTCTCATGCTTACCGACATAGTTGATGTGCTCGTAGATCTCGTCGGCGATTACTATGATATTTGGATGCTTCTCGATAACCTTAGCCAAAGCCTCTAGCTCCGACTTTGAATATACAGCACCTGTAGGATTCGATGGAGAACAAAGGATAAGACCCTTTGTCTTTGGTGTGATTGCCTTCTCCAGCTGCTCTGCTGTTATCTTGAAATTTTGGTCAAGACCAGCCTCTACGATTACGTTTGTTCCCTCAGCAAGCTTCACCATTTCGATGTAGCTAACCCAGTATGGAGCTGGAACAATAACCTCGTCACCCTTGCTGATGATAGAAAGGATAACATTACATACAGACTGCTTTGCACCGTTCGAACATACAATCTGATCTGGAGTGAACTCTAGATTATTCTCTTTCTTAAGCTTCTGGCAAATCGCATTTCTTAGTGTAGCGTAACCAGTCACTGGTGAATAAAAAGAAAAATTGTCGTCGATAGCCTTCTTAGCAGCCTCCTTGATGTGGGTTGGGGTGGTGAAATCAGGCTCTCCAACACTTAGGTTGATGACATCTACACCCTGAGCTTTCAACTCACTGCTCTTCTGAGACATAGCCAAAGTCGCTGATGGCGACATTGCTGCCAAACGATCTGAAACTTGATTCATTTTTCTTTTTCTAATAATTTGCAATAAACATACATTATCGAATGCAAAATTACACTCTTTTATGTTACGCAACAACAATTTTGCCACTTTTTTTCGTTTTTTTCCAAAAATCTTGCTTTTTCTGACTTTTTGCGTCAATATCTATCCTTTTTCTTGATTTTTGACAGCATTTTTTGAGATTGAGATGACGGAATTGTTTTAATATGAATATTTCAGCGCCGATAAGACATTCTTTCATTAAATTTTGTCACTAGCAACCGCGTTTTACTTCTCAGATTCAATATTCATTAATTTTGCATTTAGAATTTAGAATTTTTAATTACTTTTGCACACAAATTATATATATACTAAAAAATGCTTACAGTAGAAAAAATTGGCGGTACGTCCATGAGTCAGTTTCAGGACGTTTTGGCTAACATAATCAAAGGAAAGAGAAAAGAGAATGAGTTGTACAACAGAATCTTTGTAGTTTCTGCATACAACAATGTCACAAACTGGTTGCTTGAGCATAAGAAAACCGGAGCCCCTGGTATTTATGTTAAGTTTGTTGAAGACGGTGACTACAGCGCCGCTCTTGATGAATTGTGCGACAAACTAATCCAGCTTAACCGTGGTTTCGCAGACATCAAGCTTGACCAGGAGGTCGCAGACAAATTCATAAAGGATAGAATCCAGCAGGCAAAAAATTATCTTTACAGCATGCACAACGTGGCTGGTTCGGGCTACGTCAACAAGGCAAATATCTTCTTGGCAGCTCGTGAGATCCTTTCTTCTATCGGTGAGGCTCACTCTGCGTTCAACTCAGTGAACATCTGCCAGAACAACGGAATCAACGCCACTTTCGTTGACCTTTGCGGTTTCAACGACAGCGAGTCGCTAACTATCGACGAGCGTATCAAAAAAGAATTCTCCGGAATTGATTTCAGCAAGACTCTTTGCATCGCCACTGGATACACGAAGGGTATCGAGGGAATAATGCGTGCGTTCGACCGTGGTTATTCTGAGGTGACTTTCTCTAAGATCGCTGTTGAGGTTAAGGCCGACGAGGCTATCATACATAAGGAGTTCCACCTATCTAGCGCCGATCCTAAACTTGTAGGTACTGAGAACAGCATCGTAGTGGGCAACACTAACTTTATGGTGGCAGACCAGCTTGCAGACGTAGGTATGGAGGCAATCCACCCTAAAGCAGCAAAACCACTTGAGCTTGCCGGCATCAACATCAGAATCAAGAACACATTCGAGCCTGAGCACCCAGGTACACTTATCTCTAAGAACTACATCAGCAAGGAGACTAAGGTGGAGATCGTTTCCGGCACAGACAAAGTGTTGGCTATCGAGGTTCACGACCCAATGATGGTAGGTGAGGTAGGATATGACTTGAAGGTGATGCAGGTATTCGCAAAACACGATGTAAGCTATATCCTGAAGACTACTAACGCAAACTGCATCACAATGGTAGTGTGGGACAAGCAGAAGAGCAAAGACCTTATAAAGGAACTTAAGGAGACATGCTACGAGGTAGTTGTAAAAGAGGCTGCTATCGTATGCTGCATCGGCACAAACATCGCTCACCCAGGAATCCTTTGCAAGGCTGCTCAGGCATTGTCTGACTCAGGCGTAAATATCGATTGCTTCGCACAGTCGCTACGTCAGGTGAACATGCAGTTCGTAATCGAAAGAGGCGACTACTCAAAGGCTGTTGTTGCACTCAACAACGCACTTTGCGTAAAGAAATAAGATGATAAAGGAGACGGGAGCATTTCCGTCTCCATTTACATTCTTCATTTTTAATTTTTAATTCTTAATTGATACAAGATGGGTCTATTAGACGGTTTGAAAAAAAAGAACGAGGATAAGCAGGCTGAAATTCAGAAGAATGAGGAAGACTACATATCTTTGATCCGTGTATATATCCAGGCATTTGTGGCGGAAACTTTCGGTATCTCAAACATCAACCAGATGCCTGATCTGAGAGCTTTCAAAGTAGCGTGCAAAGTGCCGACTCAAAATGGAAAACTCGGTCTCGGCGAAAGAATAGAGGCGAGAAAGATGCTTATGGCAAACTACGGTTTGAGCGAGGATTTCTTCAAGACAATCAACCGCTCAATCACAAAGAACTGCAAGAATCTTCAGCAGGTCAACAGTTTTTTTGTTGTTTTCCAGGGATTTGTACAGGATTTCGTACAGCTTCTCACAACACATCTCGGATGGAAGCTTCAGATGCCTAAATACTTCGACGGAATGATCAGAAAAGTCGTAGTTGATGGAGTGAAAGACTTGATGGAGAAGAACGATTGGGACAAGCTTGACGCGGCACAGACAGCAGCCCGTCTGCGTGAGAATGTCAACAGACTTGGATATACGCAGTCGTGGATGGTAGAGTTTATCTATCCGTTCATCATGATTGCCAAAGGAGCGACTACTGTAAAGCAGTAATATATATGAATTTTGTCTACGTTGCGATAGGAGGTGCACTCGGTGCGATGCTGAGATATTCGTTGAATTATCTTCCCGTGTCGACGGCATTTCCCTTCAAGACGTTGATTGCCAACATTTTTGGATCATTCATAATCGGAATGATAGCAGAAGTGGCGGATATAAAAGGAGTGGACGACAGATTGTCGCTACTGCTGAAAGTTGGTTTTTGTGGCGGATTCACAACATTCTCCACCTATTCGTTGGAGACTGTCACATTAATAGAAAAAGGGGATTGGGGAGTAGCAGTTATATATGCGGCGACAAGTGTTATAGTTTGTGTCTTGAGTTGTGTTGCGGGAATAACATTGGCAAAATATATTGCATAAATTGATCTTGATTAACAAAAAACATATATTAAATTGCCTAATATAAAAGTCGAAAAATAACAGTACAAAAATGGATTATACAGACGAAGAATTTTACATGCTGGCTCTTTCTTTAATGGATGAGTTCACAGCATATCAGAAGATCAAAATGTTGGAGGAAAAGGGTAGTGCTGAAGCTTTTTTTCATGATTCTGGCAAGACGGAATTCTATCCACACCACCGTCGACAGCAATTACAAAATGTCATCAAAAATGCCGATATGGAGTGCGAATTGATGGCAAAGAATAACACTCATGCCATCTTCGCTAAAAATATCGAATTTCCATTCAGATTGCGTAACTGTCCGGATTATCCGCTCGTGCTTTTTCACAAGGGAAAATTGGATGCAAACCGCAGATATGCTTTGTCTATTGTGGGGTCGAGAAAGGCGGATAAAATAGGAGAGAGACATGTGCAGGAAATGCTTGAAAATTTCACTCCATATAAAGATAATATGGTGATTGTCGCAGGGGTAGCGTCGGGGATAGACGCAATGGTTCTCAATCATGCTCAATCACTTGGTTTCTACACAATCTGCGTCATACCACATGGATTCGGACACAGATATGACTGCGACGTCGAAAAGAGAATAAATTCAGCTTCATGTGTCGTATCTGAAAACAGATTTCATTTCGGATACGGAGACAGAATCTATGAGCAAAGAAACCGTATCATTGTAGGTTTGTCGGACGCAGTTGTCGTGGCTCAGGCCAAAAATGGCAATGGTGCCGGATTATACGTCGGAAAAGCTCTCGACTATAATCGTGACTGTTTTGCATTCGTTTATCCGAATGAAAATACAGAAAATGAAAAATGTAATTTATTCGTCGAACAAGATCAAGCAATTCCTCTTTACTCATCTAAAGAATTTTTAGACAAAATGATCTGGCCATGGGGAATGTGATCAATTCATAATTCGTAATTCATAATTATTGTGGTATATTAATCCATGGTTGGAAACATCATTCTTAATTCTTAACTTTTAATTCCTAATTCTACAATCAAAAATGTGGGGGATTACTCTTTCAAAACAAAATTAAACATAATATTAATTATAGGCAAATACGGATTTTCGAAAGGATAGATGACTAACCACAATTTTTTTTATTATTACTTGATATTTGACAATACAGGTTTGACAAAACAAGTTTATTAAAATTAAATAAAAACTTACGCGTCATTACACAATTTTAATTTTATAATCAAATCTAACTCTACTAAACAATGCCTAATTTTAAGTATTGCCCAAACATGTTTCGCAATATAATTTTGCATCCGAATAAAAATTAATCACAAATCAAATTGTATGAATAAAAAATTATGCTTTGTCCTGATGACTTCTTTATTTGGTGTATTCCAAAACTTATCAGCTGACGAAAAAGTTGTTGTGACTGACATTAAAGGCGAAAAAATTTCTTTTCTGTTGTCAACAAATCCAATTGTATCGTTTGATGCTTATTCTCTAATTTTGAATACAAATGAAGAGACTGTATCGTATCCACTTACGGAATACAGATCTTTCACTATAGAGAGTAATCCTTCAAGTGTGAAACAAACTACTCTACTCCAATCACCTTTGTTTTTTATTAACAATGGTTTATTGGAGGCAAGTGGTCTGAAACCAAAATCTAAGGTTTTAGTATGCAATATCTCAGGTATGGTTATAACAGAAGGAATCACCGATGAAAACGGATACATTTCTCTTTCTTTAAATAATCAGAAAAATTCCATATGTGTAGTCTCAACATCTAATGGCAGTTTCAAAGTCTGTGTCCGTTAACATTCTTATTGTAGGTTAAAAAAAAAATTAAAAATGAAAAAAAGTTTTACATTTGCTGCTTTAGTATTAGCAAGTACAATTCAAGCACAGAACATTCGTGTCAATCTTAATGACGGAACACACGTTGTTTACGATAAAGACTCAGTCTCTAACATAGAGTTTAATCCTTCAGCATATACAGGAAAAATGTATTATGCGACAACAGACATGACATTCGCTGAATTTTACGAAGGAGAACTTCGTTTGCCAGCAAATGCACTTGTTGCCGATGGTGTCGACGTTGTCACATCAGCCACTAATGGCAAAGCGTCTCGATTCTCTGCATGTGTCGTATCAAAAGAAGGAAATCAGATTTTAGGTGTTAAAGACGTGAGTGTCAGCATGACTGAGGATGTCTACAAAGCTCTTACTGAAGAACAAAAATCACGTTTCACATTTGTTGAAGATTCTGTTTTTGCCTCTTCAAAGCAACTTCTTTCCAATGGCAAATTCAGTGCCTACAACGCAGCTCCTGTTGTAATGGAAGGTGTTTCTGTCAGCCTTTCTTCAGGAAGTGCCGCTAATTGGGGAAATTACGTTATCTCTTTGGGGATCGACCGCACAGCCATTCCATCAGCAGATTTGCAGGGAGCTGTCATCACAACAACTACAGGTCAGAAGTTTGCACTTACTCCACTTAACAATCTATGGATCAACACTGCAGAATTGGCATTTTGTGTAAAAGACTTTGTTGAACCCCATGGTATTCATCGCGCATTCAACCATACTGCCGGTCTACAGGGTAAAACAATATCCAATATAACTTACTACCTAAAGGGAAAGGATAATGTGTCTATTCCATGCAATGTGTATGTAAAACAGCAGACATTCGCATCAATTTCAGTCGACGGTGCCGCATTGGCTAAAGTCAACCCTACTGTCAATCTGATTATGAATGACATTCCTTCTGATGCTGATTATACTATTGCTTCACTGAAAAAAGGATCAGGAAGAACCGCAAAAACTCTTGATGCAGGAAAATACAGTTATGAAAACGGAATTCTTTCCATACTCGACACTGCAGCTGTCGGTGATGTATACAATGTCACTTTCAATTCCAACAAGTATGTGTCATTAGGAACATCTATCAAATTCAGCGACGAAATTCTGCCGACGGAATTGCAGGAAAAATTGGCAGGCACATACGTCGAACTATTTTCAGAACAGGGCACTTTAGCTGCAAAATGGGATAGCCTATGGATTGCGGAATGCGCAAAATATGTCGGTGAGGAAAATGCTGATTCTTCGGCAAAGATGCTTAAATACTCCATGCTCGGCACTCTTACCGGAGCTGAGGCAACTGCCAAATTTGGTGACGGAAGTAATGGTTTTGCCTCAGACATCCAGTTTTCTTGCCATTTCTTGAACTCAGTCGCAAGATTTGTGTTTGACGGTTGCACAATCAAAGGATTGGCAACTGATAGCACTGAAATTTTTGCTCACAATTACGTAAAGGTTGGCTATAATGCGGAGCATAATTTCCACATTTATAAATCTACAGACAATAATGATGACGAATTCAAGTATTTCTTTATCTGTCCTGACAATCCAAAGGATACATACCATATAGAATTCCGTTATGGTAGTGATGAAAAAGAATTGCCAGATTTCTTCACTGGAAAATATGCCTACTGGATGGCTGCTGGCGTGTTGGAAAACAACGACAAACAGTGTGAAGAGTCTATTCGTCTATTTATAAAAGAAAATCTTGAACCAAGAGCTGAATAGCCGAATGAGAAACATCAACATATTAAGGGTTGTTCTTGTATCTATTTTGAACTCTACCATCGTTCATGCCCAAAGTTATCAGGCTTCAAACTATGACGGGGAGGTGTTTAACACTACTTATCATATAACATTCGAAGAGACACTTGAAAGCAAAGAGCGAAAAGAGAATTGGCACGACAGCATCAGAAAACTGTTCAAAGACTTTGATTACTCATTGTCTATGTTCAATCCCAAGTCTGTAATATCTGCGATGAACAACAACAATCCAGATGCAAGAGCAAACCAATATGTGAAGACTGTCATAGAAAAATCTTTGGAAGTTTCCCGACACACGTCCGGAGCTTTTGATATCACCGTCGCCCCATTGGTAAATCTTTGGGGCTTCGGCTTTAAAAACAGAGAGAAAATCACTGCCGAAGCTGTAGATAGCATCTTGCAATTTGTAGGATATCAAAAGATTCGGCTCGACAGAAAAGGACGTCTTCACAAACAAGATCCACGCATTCAACTCGACGCTTCAAGTATAGCCAAAGGATATATGTGTGATATCATAGGAAATTGGTTGAAAAACAAGGGAGTGAAAAACTATATGGTGGAAATCGGAGGTGAAATTACACTTCATGGCAACAGCCCCAAAGGATTCCCCTGGCGAATTGGAATAAACGTTCCTGAAGAAGATATCTTTCAACGAGTCAATGGTATAGAGAATATTTTAGAAATAAGCGAAGGAGGAATCGCAACTAGCGGCAACTACCGTAATTTCTACTATCAGGATGGAAAACGTTATGCTCACACAATAGACCCAAAAACTGGTTATCCTGTACAAAAAAACATACTTTCCAGCACAGTAATTGCGTCTGATTGCATTACAGCAGACTCATATGCGACAGCGTTTATGGTGATGGGGGTAGAAAAAGCTCTTGATGTGCTTGCCTCGGATAATTCAATCATGGCTTATTTTATCATTGCCGACGAAAATTCTACCCAAAAGTATAAGGTTGTGTACAGCGAGGGACTAAAAAAATTGTTAAAAAAATGACTATAAATAAAATGTGGATTATCGAAAGCCTATGTTTGATAGATATTGGACTCCCCCTCCTCTCTAATGCGAGCACATAAATAATAACTGATCATTCTTACTCGCAAATGTGGTGAAATTCATTAACATTCATCAAACTTGAACAAGTTTCCCAATTTTTGAGTTAAATATCTTGTTGATATTTCAAAACACGTTCCATATATATGTTCTTCATCATAATACGATATTTTTTTGAACAATCTGTTTTGATAATTGGTACATTTGAATAGTTAAATGTCTAACCAAAATTTGATAATATGGAAAAATTTATGACAGCTCAAGAGATTTGGGACACATTTGTCCGGCTCAGTCATTCACAAGAGTCGTATGCTCAGCTTTGCGACAGTATTATTAACAGTGGTGAGAAAGATGCTGTGCTTGAAGAACTTGCGGCAAACAACATCAAGGATCAGAATGCACTGATTAGATTTTTTGAAGCATAATTAATCACTAAGATGATCAAAATACAACAGAGACACTGCGATTCGCAATGTCTCTGTTTTTTTTATTATCTGTTTATTTCACAAATAATTTCTCTATTCTACCATCAAAATCAAAGAGATAGACACCAGGAGATAGGTTTGAAATGTTAATTTCATCGTCTTTCTCGGCCATGCCTGATTGCAACAACATTCCAGATCCATCGTATATTTTATAATATCCTGTGGATAAAACACTTACAGATGACTTTGCTGGATTTGGATAAAAAGAATATGCGTCGACGGAATTGACCAAAGGTACATCATTTGCTTCCATTGGAACCAAATTTAACGTATATTCAAAAGTATAGTCTTTATTAGCTATATATTCATACACCACTTTTATTGTATCGTCACCAATGCTTTCATCAATGTTCAAATATCCATCTTTATCTACAGCATTGCCAGATTTAATGGTCATCCTTGTATGATCGAACTCTCCCGGTAATGAAGACAGGTTGAATATGAATGTTTTATCTATATTTACCGTATAAAAGTTATCAGAACAATCAACATACCAACTCATTGTTGGATTCAAATTTAGATTATTAGACAAATCCAAAGATGATAAATTATTGGATGAACAAGCTAATCGTTTTAGTAAAGTATTGTTTGACAAATCCAAAGATGTAAGTTGATTTTCAGAACAATCCAAAACTTCCAACTTTGTATTTTTTGTCACATCCAACGTGGTTAGTTGGTTGCTTTTACACTCGAACTCTATTAATGCTGTGTTATTCGATACATCCAAAGATGTCAATGGATTCCAATAACATAATAAATATTCTAACGCTGTGTTTTTTGAGACATCCAAAGAAATTAAATTGTTGGTCCAACATGATATTGTTTTCAAAGCAGTGCTGTTTGGAAGCAATAAAGATGTCAGTTGATTTTGCCAACATAATAAACTTTCTAGCTCTATATTTTTTGACACATCCAAGGATGACAACATGTTACGACCACAGTTAAGACTTTTTAGTTTGACGTTGTTGGTCAAATTCAGATTTAACAGCCAATTACGAGGACAATCAAGCTCCGTCAAAGCCAAATTTTTAGAGACATTCAATGTAATCAACATGTTGCTTCCACACCAAAGTTCTTCCAATTCCGTATTTTTTGATACGTCTAAATATTCAATTTCATTTAGATCACAGTGTAGAACTCTTAATGCCTTGTTTTCAGTCACATTCAAAGAAGTCAGACTATTGCGGTCACACCTAAGTTCGGTCAATTCTGTGTTTTTTGATATGTCGATAGAAGTAAGAGCATGGTAACTACACCCTAATTTTTTCAAAGCCGTAAAATACTCGATTCCCGTCAGGTCTGTCATCATATTATCTTTATTGCCAGTATATCTCAAACTGACATCTATAGTATCCACCTTTTCAATTTCTGTTGTTGAAAGAGTGTCATTCTTGTCTAAATCGTAATTTGTCGAAACATGATCCCTAAAAAGCTTATCCGGGAAATTAACATCATTGATAACTACTTGAGCCAATAAAAATTGCATAACACTTACACTAAACATTAGTGAAAACAATCTTCTTAACCTTTGATTCATATATAATAAATTTAACGTGAGTAATCTAATATGATTAGGTGAATATTCATGCGACATGAATAACAAAATTAAGGTTATTTTTTACATATTGAATCTTTTCTTTTGTTACATTTTTATTACAAATAGTCACATTCCGTCAGATTACCAGAACATGATAAAAAAAAGAGTGTAACTGAAATACAACAGTCAGCTACACTCTTGATAAATTTAATGCAACAACACTCTCGTTCCGACTTTTGGTTCCCCGGATATTTTCTTGTTATGCTTCTTCAACTGCTCCAGCTGAATTCCGTAATACTGAGAAATCGAATGCATCGTCTCCCCCGGCTCAACTATGTGATAATCAAGAGCTCTGTAGCTTCTTCTCTTTCGTTTCAAGAAGACATATTCACCGACTTTCAAAGTGTAGTTAGACGGGAAATCATTCAACGTCTTTAGTTTATCCACCGTCATATCATACTTCTTCGACAACGAATAAAATGTGTCTCCCGACTTTATCTGAACGCATCTTACACCATTGATTTCCACACGGTTGTCTCCCTTACGGATATCCACATTGTCTGCTTTTCTATCCTTTTCAGGATTCACCTCTTCCCTACTGTTTCTGCGTCCTTTATCATCGTTTGGCACCACCTTGTCCTTGTTTCCACCGTCATTCCTCTTGCTGTCGTCCTGATAATTGGCATCGTCGTATACATACAGTTTATTCTGCTCAATCACCTCTATCAACAACGACGGATACTTGGGATTCGTAGCGTAACCACATTTTTTCAAACCATTCGCCCACCCTTTATAGTCGGTGATTTTCAACTTGAAAAGAGGGGCATAATGGGCTCGCTGCAAAAAGATAGAATGATCCACAAAACTCTGAGCAGCATTCTCGTACACTCTGAAACAGTCTCTTCGCTTGTCATCCTTCTTGTGGTATGTCTTGCCTTTATAATCGCTTGTACACTTGATTCCAAAATGATTGTTGGCTTTGACAGCCAGGTCGCTCCTACCGCTTCCACTCTCCAAAATACCCTGTGCCAACGTGATGCTTGCAGGGATTTTATACTGCTTCATCTGCTCTATTGCCGTCTGCTTATACTTGGCAATATATGCGTCTGTTTCTGCCGATTTATAGCTCACTGCGGATGCGATAGCTACTATAAATAGAGAGAATGTCGATAATATAAATTTGATTTTCATGGCATTGTGTAATTAAAAAGGCTGCCAAAGAGAAAACCTTGACAGCCTTATAATGTAAGTTAATTGCTAAGTCATAATTCTTAACTTTTAACTCTTAATTTTAATTTTTACTCGAATGCACCCATTCTTAGCATGCTAACCTCACGCTCTGTAAGGAATCTCCACTCGCCTCTCTTCAATCCCTTCTTTGTCAAACCTGCGAAGAATACACGGTCAAGACGCATAACACGGTAGCCAAGTTTGTCGAAAATACGACGAACGATACGGTTTCTACCTGAGTGGATCTCGATACCGATCTTCTTGTGGTCAGCTTCATCTACATAGCTTACCTCATCTGGCTTGATTGGACCATCCTCCAAATCGATACCAGCAGCGATTGTAGCCATATCCTCTTCTGTAAGTTCCTTGTTTAGAGTCACTTGATAGATCTTCTTCTTGTTGTACATTGGGTGAGTCAACTTAGATGCCAAATCACCGTCGTTAGTCAATAGAAGAACTCCTGTTGTTGGCTTATCAAGACGACCTACAGGATAGATACGCTCCTTACATGCTCTCTCGACAAGCTTCATAACTGTAAGTTTTGCGTTTGGATCATCAGTAGATGTAACACAACCCTTTGGCTTGTTCAATAGGATGTAAACCAACTTATCTGGAGCCACAAGCTGATCGCCGATCAACACTTTGTCTCCACGCTTGATCTTAGTTCCCAACTCTGTGATTGGAGTGCCGTTTACAGATACAGCACCTGCCTGAATCAATTCGTCTGCCTCACGACGTGAGCATACTCCTGCATTAGCAAGATACTTGTTCAAACGGATATCTTCATTTGGATCCACCATAACAGATTTATACTCAATCTGACGATGTCCAATATTTCCTTGCTTACGTTTGTTCTGTGGACGTCCTCCGCCACGGTTATTATTGTTGAAGCCTCCGCCACGGTTGTTGTTGAAGCCTCCGCCACGGTTGTTGTTGTAGCCACCGCCACGGTTGTTATTGTAGCCGCCGCCACGGTTGTTGTTGTAGCCACCGCCATTGTTGTTGTAGCCACCACCACGATTGTTGTTGTAGCCGCCACCACGGTTGTTGTTGTAGCCGCCACCACGGTTGTTGTTGTAACCACCTTCGCCATTATTATCGCGATTGTAGCCACCATTGTAACCGTTATCACCGTAACCACCACGATTGTTATTGTAGTAGCCACCACGGTTATTGTTATAACCGCCATCGTTGTTGTAACCACGGTTGTTATAACCTCCGTCATTGTTGTAGCCACGGTTGTAGCCACCGTTCTGCTCGCCTACTGGAACACGTGTATCACCAACTCTTCTTCTTGGAGCACGCTTCAAATGGTTGTCTGCTGTGAAATTAGGGTTAAAACTTCTTCTTTCACGCTGTTCTGCACCGGAATTTCTCTCGAAATCTTGTTGCATTTCGTCATCAAATGGTTTCATTTGTCAAACAATTTTAATTAATACTGTCCTTTATTTAATTTATGGGGTTTACTAAGGAGTAGCAACCGCTACCCCTATAGTAAATTTTTTCTTTTAATGTTAATTTAACTCTTCTGTTGTCTCGTCAATCAATCTGATCTTCTCCAACAATAGATTTCTCTCGTCTTTCAACTTAGAGATCTTCTTCTTCATTCCATCAAGCAACGGAGAAGCGCCCTTTGATTTTGAGAAGAATCCGATATTGTTTTCTGCAGTGGCAATCTCAGAATTGAAGTTTTCAACCAATTTCTGCAATCTCTTGCGCTCGTTGTTGACCTTCGCCATACCCTGGCTTGCCAATGTCTCGATATTTGTCTTGAAGAAATCCAATCTGTTGATGCTACGGTCTTTGTTCAACTTGTCGAACACCTCATCAATTGTAGATTTGTATTTCTTGTAAATATTATCCTTCTCCTTGAATGGCACATGACCGATTGAGTTCCACTCTGCCAAAAGTTTCTTGAAATCAGCGAACGCATTGTCGTTGCCTTCAATCTGAAGACTTTTGATTCTTTCGATCAAATCCTTCTTCTTTTCCAAATTAACTGATTCCTCCGACTTTCTGCTTGCGAAATCAGCTTCCTTCTGCTCGAAGAAATAGTCACACGCTGCCAAAAATCTCTTCCAAACAGCATCTGAATTCTTGCGTGGAACAGGACCTATTGTCTTCCACTCCTTCTGGATTTCGACAAACTTGTTAGTTGTCTCCTTCCAATCCTTGCTGTCTTTCAACGATTCAGCGATCTCACACAAAGAAATCTTCTTCTTCAAGTTCTCCGACTGAGTCTCCTTCATCTTCTTGAAAAACTCGTTTTTAGCCACAAAGAATTTGTCGCAAGCGGCTCTGAATCTCTCGTAGATCTTGTCGTTGTCTTTCTTTGGCGCGAAACCTATCTTTCTCCACTCCTCCTGCTTAGCGACAATGAAATCCGTCATTTTCTGCCAACAGTCGAAGCTCTCTTCGTTTTCTACCTTTGCATTCTCAACCTCTTCACAAAGCTTTGTCTTCTCCACCAAATTCTGCTCCTCTTTAGCATGAATCTGCTCGAAATACTCTCTGTGACGCTTGTTGACAGCTGCTGTCGCCTCTTTGAATCGTTCCCATAGCTCCTCACGTTTCTCACGTGCGACAGGACCGATCTCTTTCCATCTTTCATGGTAGTACTGCAACTTTCTGAATGAATCGACTACGTCTTTATTCTCAGCCAAACCTTCAGCAAGTTCACAAATTGAGATTTTTTCCTCCAAATTCTTGCGGAAATCCAAATCTCTCAACTCGTTAGCAGCACTCAAAGAGTCGTAGAATGTCTCAATCCAAAGTTTATAATTGCCATTCACCTCGTCGGCTTTTGCCTGAGGCACAGCTCCAATATTCTTCCACTCGTTCTGAATCTCACGACAAGCGTTGAAATCCTGACGTGCGTCCTTTGAATTCTGTGCTAGTTCTTTTAGTCTGTCGATCAGAGCCAACTTAGCCTTAAGGTTCTTCTCCATTTCGGCTTCCTTCTGGGCCTGCTCCTCCTTCTTTCTGCGCTGGTATACAACGTATACAGACTTGAACTCATCTGCAGGAAGCTCCACAGGCTCGGCGTTTTCTCCTCCTTCTGCCTGCTCACTTCTAATCTTATCTATATTTTGATTGTAGCTCTTATAATAGCAACTCTTAATATCTTCTATATCCCTTTTGATAGCGCTAACACTACCCTTGCATTCTGTTATCAAAGTGCGGGCTTTTTCTACCAACTCCGCCTCACTAAATGAAGAATAATCAACGATTTCATGAACCTCCGCATCTGTCATAACAGTCTCATTTTCAGCAAATAGATTATCAGATGCTGCAGTTTCTTGCGCATTTTCAGGCTGTGTAAGAGTCTCTTTTTCTTCAAGTGTACTCATTAAAATTCCTTTTACTATTTTTCAAAAACTATGCAAATATAATTAATTTATCAAACTATCAACACCAAAGTCAGAAAAATTTATGGAATTTATATTATCAATTCAAGTTTAACCTATCTATCATTATTATTTCCATTTGATACCATCAAAAAACAGAGACTCTTTGCCCATATATCATGTTTAAGTTTTATCATGAAAAGGAACGACAAACAAATCAAAAAAAAGAGAAAAATTCATTTATTCGGTAAGACGGTGCAATTATAAATAATGTAAGGATAATCCTTATTTTTTATTTTTTTAATAGTTGCAACGGAGTTCTTTTTAATGAAATCTTCATTTAGTATGACAGATTACACGCAAAATATATAATCGTCCTACTATTTAACCAAATTTTTCATATATTTGTACTTTGATATTTGATACAACTTAAAACAGACAAATGACTTCTGAAGATTTGAAGAATTATTGGGCCAACTTTATGGTTGCGTTCAAGAAATACTGGGGCATCTTTTCTGTTGTGTTCAAAAAATACTGGACAATTTTTAAAGATGCTTTCAAAAGTAAATGGTATGTTAAGGTCCTTACAGCAATTGCGTCGCTTATATTGCTGATTTTCCTATTTATTAAAGCTGTCGACGTGAATTTCCTATGGATGTTTGGTGAATCTCCATCTACGGAGGTGCTTGCCAACCCTAATTCTGTGGAGGCTTCTGAAATTTATAGCGACGACGGTGTGCTTATCGGAAAGTACTTCACTGAAAACCGTTCTTCCGTAGAAATCGAAGATATTTCTGATGAATTGCTGATCACGCTTGTCCACACTGAGGATGAACGTTTCTTCGAACATCACGGTGTCGACTATTCTGGTCTGCTTGGTGCTTTCAAGGACGCTTTGCTAGGTAATGCCCGTGGTGCAAGCACAATAACTCAACAACTTGCTAAGAATCTGTTTAAGATGCGTTCTACATATAATAATGGCATCTTATGCAAGGTACCCGGGGTAAAGACTCTGATTATCAAGGTGAAAGAGTGGAATGCCGCTAAACGTATTGAGGAAAGATTCACAAAATTGGAGATTCTTAAGATGTATCTCAACACTGTCTATTTCGGATCTAACGCTTACGGAATCAAAGCTGCCGCAAAGACTTACTTCAACACGACCCCAAAAAAGCTTAACTGGGAGCAGTCGGCTTGCATCATCGGTCTGCTGAAGGCCACAACTTATTATAATCCTGTCCGTAATCCGGAAAACAATGAACGTCGACGCAGAATCATCATCAACAATCTTGTCTCTCACAAGATGATCACTCAGGAGCAGTGTGATTCTATCCTGGCTGTGCCTTTCTCTCTGAACTTCAAGTCGGAATCCAATCTCGACGGAATCGCCCTATATTTCCGTGACGCGGTGAGCAATGAGCTTCAGGAATGGTGCGACGAGAATAATGTGAACCTCTACACTGACGGTCTGAAAATCTACACATCCATCGACTCTCGCATGCAACGTTATGCTGAGCAGGCAGTGTCGAAGCAAATGGAGGAAAACCAGAAACGTTTCTTCAAAAACTGGGGAAAGCAAAACCCTTGGCGTGACCGAAACAAAAAAGAGATGACAACCTTCATCGACGAGACTATCCGCAAAACATCTCTTTACAAATCTTTGTCAAAAAAATACGACGGAAACAAAGATTCAATATATGCCTGCCTTAACAAGCCTCACAAAATGAAGATTTTCAGCTATAAGTCTGGAGTAAAAGACACTGTGATGAGCAGTCTCGACTCTCTCCGCCACATGGTGAAATTCCTACATTGCGGTTTCGTGGCTATCGAACCTCAGACAGGTCTGGTGAAAGCGTGGGTTGGCGACGTGGATTACAACTATTGGCAATACGATAAAGTGCTTGCCAAACGTCAGCCAGGATCAACATTCAAACTGTTCGTCTATACCCAGGCAATCAGGAAAGGAATGTCTCCTTGCGACCTACGCACAGACTCAATCACATCATGGATGACCGAGGAAGATGGAAAACCTGTGCTTTGGCAGCCGCAGAATGCCAACGGTATTTTTTCAGGAGAACAGCTGACACTTAAAACAGCTATGGCTCGCTCTATCAACAGTATAGCCGTACAGCTGAATAAAGAACTCGGCCCAGAGAATGTGGTGGATCTGGCACACAAGATGGGTGTGGCAAGTCCGGTGCGACCTATTCCGTCGGTATGCCTTGGTACGGAAGACGTGTCACTTTTGGAAATGGTGTCAGCCTACTCCACTATCCCAAATGAAGGTGTGCACATGAAACCAAGAATAGTCACACGCATCGAAGACAAGGACGGCAACGTCATCTATAAAAATGAACCAGAGGGAGAGAAAGTACTTAGCTACGAAGAGGCATTCCTTGTTCGTGAGATGCTTCGTGAAGGATTGGCCGATGAACGCGGAACCTCCCGTCGCCTTTGGAATTACAAGATCCATGGAGCCACAGATTTCGGAGGAAAAACAGGAAGCACATCCAACTATTCCGACGCATGGTATATGGGAATATCTCCAAAACTTGTGGCAGGAGCATGGGTAGGAGGCGAATACCGCTGCATACATTTCAAGGACGGAGAGCAAGGACAAGGAAGCGCATCGGCACTGCCAATCTTCGGAGCCTTCATGGAGAAAGTGATGAACGACAAGAAATTGGCACGCTACCGTGGCAGATTCGGTGAGCCAAAACAGACTATCTCCCGCACTTACGACTGCACTGAAGTGTTGGAAGAATTAGAAGAAGAAGAGGCAAAGAATGAAGGAGCGAGAGGATTCTTCCGCCGACTGTTCGGACGCGACAAACAGGAAAATGTAAGACCAGATTCCATCAAAATTGATGTCAAGAGCCGCAGAGAATTGCGTCAAGAACGACGTCAGGAACGACGCGAAGAGAGAAGACGCAGAAGAAACAGAGACTGAGAATATTAATTAAAATACTATGAAAAAATATTTATTAGCAGCCACATTATGTGCAACATCATTTATTGCAAATGCAGAAGTATTTATAGGAGGGTTAGCAGGTTTTGCTTATTCAAATGAGATCTTTACAATGTCATTTGCACCTTGTATAGGTTATGAATTTAATGATAAATTTGCTATTGGATCTTATGGTGGTGTATCTGTATATGAAGGCGATGCATATGGCCTAATCAATCCATTTCTTCGTATTACTCCGTGTCAAAACGATAGAATTGCATTTGATTTAAAAATTCAATCAAATATTGAAGTCAACGAAGGAGAAGCACTTTCTATTAATGGTATTTCTCCATGCTTACGTGCTAAAATTTCAAATAAATTAGAAATAGCATCAGACTTTGGTATTTTTGGTTTCCAATGTTATGGAGGAGAATGTACGCCATCTGTTTCATTAAAAAATGTCAATGTTAACGCAACAATAATCTACAAATTAGGAAATAAATCTAAATAATTTCTATAAGGAACATACAGAGACGTGGGCTTTCCACGTCTCTCTCTTTTTTTATCACTGAACCTAATTGATATTTATATGGCAAAAGAATTGTTCAACTCTTCTAGATATGAGAAAAAAGGATTTATCCCAAATTTATTCAACTCTAAAATTAATGTTTTTATTTGGACAGGGTGCTTTTTGTGGATATTGTCCTCAACAATTGCTCTTCAATCTTTTGTCTTTTTTATTTCTTTTTTTATTGGAGGTATTATTTTTTTTCGGGTCGGAAGTTCAGACATATTTAACAAAATCTATCATGAATTATACGTCAAGAATCTAAATATACAAAAGGATCTGTTCCATAAAGATGGAAAACTACCATATATTTTGCCTTATGAAGAATTAAACCATAATTTAATAAGTCTGAAATTGCGACTTTTTGCTGTAGTGATGAAAGCGGACAAGGAGGAAAAAGTGATCGAAATGGATAAGGTCAAAGCATATATCAATAATCATGAATTTCAGAATTATACAAACAGAGTAAATGAACTCAAAAAATACTTGAAAGACGATTTCGCTATAGAAGATGTCGCATTTGCGATATATTGGTGGTATGAGGACAATAGAGAAGAAACTCTGAAGGAATTGTTTGATCTGGCATACGCCGACGGTGATTTTTGTGAGGAAGAGGAATACACATTAAGATACATAGCCTACCACATGCATCTTAATGAAAGTGAGTATGAACGTGCACTAAGAAAATTCATAAATGAATACAACATAAAAGACGGATACGAACAATATCAGAAAGCCCGCTATAAAAGAGCTGGCGGATATTGGTATCGAGATAAAAAGGGAAACAGAAAATGGTACTCTTTCAAAGAAGAAGAAAAGAAGACGGGAGAATCTTCTTCTGCATCTGGCAACAAACACAATACTACCCCATCCATCTCTTCTGAACTGCAGAAAGCATATGCAGTGCTCGGCATTTCCGTCGACGCTACTCCATCCGAAATCAACGCATGCAAACGAAACCTTCTCCGTCTGAACCATCCAGACCTTGTGACAACCAGAGGTCAGGAGGCAGTCAATAACGCAACGTTGAAATGCCAGAGAATCAACCAGGCGTATGAACTGCTAAAGGCAAACGGGAAATGCTGATATGCTCCCCCGCGTCAGGAAGACGCTATCTCTGTAACCGCATGCACCGAACGCAGTGGTGCTTGCGGATTATGACACAAGCGGATACGCCACGCGTCAGGAAGACGCTATCTCTGTAACCGCATGCACCGAACGCAGTGGTGCTTGCGGATTATGACACAAGCGGATACGCCCCGCATCTGGAATCACGCTATCTCTGTAACCGCATGCACCGAACGCAGTGATACTTTGCGGATTATGATAAAATGTTAAACCTTTAAGATTTTATGTTTAGTCACAAATCAACTACGTTAAAACGTTATGGGAAAAATGTGAATGAGTGCAAATGAGTGTTTCATACCTTTGCTATCGTTATTCTAAAACTAAAACAACAATAGCATGAAACACTTAGCAAATGTATTAAAGACTGCATTATCTGTAGCAGCATTCTTTTGCTTAGCAACAAACACAGCATTCGCAGGAAACTTATCTGGCAAGTCGGCAAATGAACTTGCCAAGATGATCCGTGTGGGTTGGAACCTAGGAAACTCACTTGACGCAACAGGTCAGGGAGCAAACGCAGAAACAAGCTGGGGCAATCCACGTACCACAAAACAGATGTTCGACAAGGTTAAGGAGGCTGGATTCAACGCAGTCCGTATACCTGTGTCGTGGAGCACTCACGTCTCTAATAATGGCCAATATCAGTTTGCTATCGACGGCCAGTGGATGGCAAGAGTTAAAGAGGTTGTCAACTATGCATACGACAATGGTATGTTTGTGATCATCAACATCCACCACGACAACGACCAGTGGCATATGTTCCCTTCCAATCAGTATCTTGACCAATCAAAAAAGTATGTCACTGATATATGGACACAGGTGGCTAAGGAGTTTGCCGATTATGATCAGCACTTGATTTTCGAAACAATCAACGAACCTCGTGTTGTAGGAGACCCAAATGAATGGTATTTCGATCCTTCCAATCCAACGGCATCTGTCAGTGAGGCAATTGGATGTATCAACCAGATCAACCAAGCCGCAGTGGATGCGATCCGTAATGCAGGAGGCAACAATATGGACAGATTGGTAGGATGTCCAGGTTATGTTGGTTCTATCGATGGTGTGACTACAAATAATTTTAGAGCTCCTAACGATAAGGCTCAGAATAGACTTTGGATTTCTGTCCACGCTTACACACCATATGACTTTTGTATGAACCCATCTATACAAAACCACTCTTGGGATCAAAAGTTCTACTACGATATCCAGTGGCTTTACAATTCAATAAGAGACAAAGTAATGTCGAAAGGATATCCTGTTTATATTGGAGAAACTTCATCTTCTAACTACCACAATGTGGAGGATCGTAAACAATGGGAAAGATGTTTCTTTGGATTCTCTAAAGAATACGGAGTACCTTGCTTCTTATGGGACAACAACCAGGAATTCAACCAGAAAGATGGAGCAGAAAGCCACGGATATTTGAACCGTAATTCACTTCAATGGTATGAGCCATCGCTTATCCAGACTATCATGGAGACGTTGGGTTATGATCCGTCTTCTGTAAAAGATGAGATCGCAAACGAATGGAACGCATACGCAGAAGGCAAGACTGTTCGTATCAAATCAAATGTCGAGATCAAGAATGTAGACGTGATTTCTATCAACGGAGCCAAAATCGCAAGTCTAGTTTCAGGAGGAAACGAGTGTTCTGTAGACGTGAATCATAACGGAGTTTACATCGTTGTGATCAACACAGAAAATGGAAAATCAGTAAAAAAAATCATTATCAAATAAATACTATCCTTACTAAATGCGGAGGGGAGATGATGTGAAGCATCTCCCCTCTTTTTACTTCGCGTCTGGAAGACGCTATTTGGGTAACCGATGGTGCCGAACGGAGCGAAGCGAAGTGGCACCATCGGCACATCAGCGAAGCGAGTGGCACCATCGGCACATCAGCGAAGCGAGTGACACCATCGGCACATCAGCGAAGCGAGTGGCACCACCGGCACATCAGCGAAGCGAAGTGGCACCATCGGCACATCAGCGAAGCGAAGTGGCACCATCGGCACATCAGCGAAGCGAGTGGCACCATCGGCACATCAGCGAAGCGAGTGGCACCACCGGCACATCAGCGAAGCGAAGTGGCACCATCGGCACATCAGCGAAGCGAAGTGGCACCATCGGCACATTAGCGAAGCGAAGTGGCACCATCGGCGACATGGGTATAACCACCACTTTAAGAGAGGAATAAATCTAAGCCGACACAAACAAATCAGGGATGCAAGTTTCCACTTTACAGCTTCAACTACATCCCCTATTAAAATATCGACTTCTATACAAATTTATCAATTTTTCTGTCGAATGGCATATTTTTGTAAGCAGATATCAACAATTCGTATAGAATTATCAACATTTTAGCTTACTCGCCCACCCTTGGTTCAACAGCATCTCCATTGCTGCCTCATAACCTATTTTGTAGATTTCATCTGCTTTATCTGTTCCAAACATACCATATTTGCATGCTTTCTCAGTGTTGATTATCATATCACAGACAGCCTTCTCCGACTCTGTGCTGCTTCCGTTTATCACAAGGTCGAACACACGGTTGGACACTGATGCTATTCCCGTAGTCACCTCTTGATGGCATATCGGATTGACATGAATTCCCACCAAATGTTCACAATCTTCTCGCAATACTGTAGCCGCAATGTTGCTCATTATTCCACCGTCGATATATAATTTTCCGTCGATCTTGACCGGATTAAACAACAATGGCACACTGGATGAGGCAATAAGAGGCTCGATAAGTTCTCCTGAAGAAAAATATGCCGTGTGTCCCTCTATCAAATCTGTGGCGGAAACAACAATAGGTATATTCAAATCCTCAAACGTGCGTGAACGCATCATATTCTTCAATTTCTCCTTAAAAGGACGGACAGCGGTCAATCCACCACCCTTACCCTTAAAAATATTGAAATTGAAGTCGACCATATCAAAAAACTTAGCTTTCTTGAAAAAAGCAAGAATTTGCTCCACCGAATTTCCATCCGCATACAATGCGGCGATGAGAGATCCTGCGCTCACTCCCGACATCACGTTTATCTCGATGTCATTCTCCTCGAATGCCTTTATTGCACCCAAGTGAGCGAGACCCTTTACTGAGCCTCCGCTTAATGCCAAACCAACTTTATACTTCCTCATACCCTATCTCTAAACTCTAACCTAAAATAAATTCTCCGCTGTAAAAGTGGTTATTTTCTAACAAAAAAATGTCGTTCTCCTTGAAGCTTCTGCATCGTCTCAACATCCTGATCTTTTATGCAAGAATCCGTTTTTCCGAAATTCATACAGTTTCTATCTGTCGACGTGTATTTACTCCACACCACATCCATAGGATGATCACCATCGTTGGCATAGTTAGGATTTCCACTCCAGATGAAATTACCCCAGTATTTACGCATTCGTTTGCCCACTGCTGCAGCTGTAGTTTGATCTCCCAAATACAACGGCATTCTGAACCACGGCTTCATATTTCCGAATAGAAGTGGCAGCTCCGCCACATGGCAAGCCCCCCAACCAAACAAACGGAAGATTACAGGAGCATAATTGAACTGATATACATAGACGGGATGGTTGACCGAAATTGCATCCGCAACATTGTATTTCTGGACCTTATACATGATATCTCCGGCAATGTCGCAGAAATCACGTGTCTTAGGATTCTGTGAGTATGCATCTAAAACCTTCTGACGATATTCTTCCGGGAAACTTGGGAATATTCTCTTCATCACCTCGTCTCGTTTAAAGCCTTTCATCACTTTTCCGAACACTCTTGCCTCGTTGGCATTGGATCCAATCAAAATCGGCTTTCCTAAATCAGCGAATGATGATGTCGACGGAAATTCTTTTAAATATTCGCCATCCACAACTGGGTTGACGCTGCAAATTCCGAATTTTCTCTCCCTTACGTAACCATCAATGGATTCTACAACTTTTGTAAGCTGTTTATAGTCGTACTTATTGATCTCTTCAATATTAGTGACCCCTGCAAATTCCAAATATTTCTTAGCAATTTCAGTAGCCTCCTCTGGAGTATAAAATGATTCCAGACAAGCACTTTGGGAAATAACTTTGTGGAATAGATCCTTGGCCGACGGCACACACATCATCGCAACAGCAAGCGCAGCTCCTGCCGACTCTCCCCACAATGTCACATTATTAACATCTCCACCATAGCTGTCGATATTGCGTCTCACCCAACGCAATGCCATCTCACAATCCTTAAGTCCAAGATTTGACTCAAACTTGTCTGAGATTCCTGTCAGATACAAAAATCCATGCAATCCGAGACGGTAATTTATTGTGACTACAATACAACTGTTCTCTACAGCGAACGTCTCCGCATCATACAAACCCCGTTTTCCATGCTTCGCAACAGTACCTCTGCATCCTCCATGCACATAAGAACCGCCAAACAACCATACCACAACTGGAAGTTTGATACCAAGCGATACACATTTAGGAACATATACATTCAGATACAGACAATCCTCACTGCAACCAAAGTACATAGGATGCTGGATAGGATCGTTGGCAAACTTAGTGGCATCAAGTTCACCAAACCATTCTAGCTTCTCAATCGGAGCCTTAAACTGTAGATTTCCTACAGGAGCTTCTGCATAAGGCACGCCAAGATATTTCATGCAAGAATCTTTTAAGCGGCCTTTTACTTTGCCTTGCGGGGTTATAAGTACAAAATTATCCATAATCACTGCAATATTTTAGGTTTATCTGCGACGGAATTCCGCACAGACAATCGCTGTAGCCACCGACACATTCAATGATTCTGATGTCGGCACTCCAACAGGATAGTTAGGAATATATAGACGGTGGTCCGATATCTTGTCAATTTCCGGTGTCACTCCATTACCTTCGTTACCCATGACAATGATACCGTTTGATGTCAATTCCGTCTCATACATATTTTTTCCATCCAAAAAAGTGCCATAAATAGGCATCTTATATTTATCTTTCAATGTCTGCAAAGTAGACGGCAAGTCGACATAACTTACTGATACCCTTGCTATTGCACCCATTGTAGCCTGGATGGTTTTGGGATTATACACATCAGCTGTCTGCTGTGAGCAAAGCACAGTGTTGATTCCGAACCAGTCTGCAATCCTCAAAATCGTGCCGACATTCCCTGGATCCTGTACTCCGTCGAGAGCCAATACCAATGATTTGGAAATCGACGTGAAATCAAGTTTACGCTGAGGCATTTTCAACAGTGCCAACGCTTTTGGCGGTGACTGCAACTGCGTCATCTTTTCTATTTCAGCATGAGTCGCCATCTCGACATGAACTTTTGTCAAAGTCTTGATTTCATCGTATGCCTCCTCTGTGGCACAAACAAACTCAGCTTCAAAATACGGAAGGATATCACGCAGAATCTTCACACCCTCTGCCAAAAACAGCTGATGCTCATCCCGCGTCTTCTTCTTTCCAAAAGAATAGACAAATTTTATCTGACCCTTTGAAATCACTTCCGAAACGTTTTAAACTTATGCTTGAGAAACTATGCGTAAAAGAGTTGTAAATCAACACCCTACTCTACATTAACAAGTCGGATATCATACAACATAGGAAGATATTTCAAATCTTTTGATGTATATCCACCTTCTAAAGAAGAATTATATTTATTACCAATCTTAAACGACACGACAGCTTCACACTTTCCTCCCTTATTCAAATACATTAAAGATTCCTGAAATCCCTCTCCATATAAATCTGATGAACTTCCTGTCAAAAATAATTTAACAGGATTCGGAGAATTCTCCTCCATGGCACTATAGATTTTTTGATCTTTCAAATCTTTGGCTAAATATCGAAAATAAACAGTAGCAGAAACTTTAGGCTTTGCTGCTGTTGTGTCTCCTAGCGACACCTGATGATAATAGAGACCAGAAGATGTACGGTAGAAAATCTTTCTTTTGTTGGAATCCAACCATTCTCCGGAAACCGTCTCTGGTTTTTCATGCACAATGACTGCGTTTATATCCTTGAAATACTTGTCGACAGCCTCATTCTCCGCATCCACATAATCTGCAAAAGTGTCTGTTTTACAAGACCAAAACGACAATGATGCCACCAAAAGTATAATCACGTTTTTCAACTTCATATCTTATATTTTATTTCTTTTGTATATCAACAACCATTAAAGTAATGCGGCAATAAATTGGAGTACGAGAAGCTATACACTGCCCTTTTCCAACAACTCCATAAGCCAAATATGACGGAATGATAAATTCTCCCGTCTCTCCCTGATGAAGCATCAAGACTGCCTCGTCCATACCTCTGGGAAGATCACCTGTGCCGATGTTCACAATCTCAGTGCGGTCTGTATAATTGCCACAAAACTCCGTCGCATCAAATGCTCTCAACGAATATGTAATTTTCACACCCTGCTGATTCTTAGCCATCTCTCCACTTGGATTGGATGCGAGAATCTTATATCTGATTCCTATGTTTGTTGTGTCCAGATCCAACTTCATAGAGTCGACATACTGACGTATATACTCATTCTCAATATCCACCAGTCCTCGGTTTGCCTCCATTATGTTGGCTTCCGTATAGTCGACTGGCTTTTTGTTCATCGGCACCTGAGCTGGTTTTTCAGCACATGCGACACACAGACAGGCAAGTATAAAAAATACAATCTTCTTGATCATTTGTATTCCTCTTTACTTAACTCCTGATCAATCATCGCCTTATAGTTAGGCAAAGAGGCATTAAATTTCTTGATCGCCTCGTCTAGAGACATATCAGATGTAGATGCACCAGCAGCATTCACATGTCCGCCTCCATCAAACAATTCTGCCGCAATGTCGTTTACCCTCACGTCGCCACGTGAACGAAGAGAGATCTTGACTTTGCCATCCTCCTCCTTGAAGAAGGCAGACAAAACGACTCCCTTGATAGACAACGGAATATTCACGAATCCCTCAGAATCACCCTTCTGATAGTTGAAACGTGTAAGCTCTTCTTGCGTAAGAGACATGACACTGACACCCATCTTTTCGTCGACAATCATCTTCTCACTCAAAGCATAACCCTCTAGCTTCAAACGACTTACCGAGAAATTACTGTTGATTCTGCGGTAGATATAATCCTTGTCTATTTCCTTCTTAAGCAACTCCGAAATAATTGTATATATTTCAGGAGAATTTGAATTATATGTGAAAGCTCCGGTGTCTGTCATCATACCTGTGTAGACACACGTTGCAATTTTCTTCTCTATCTCAGGAGCATATCCCATTCTACAGATAAGACGGAATATCATCTCCGAAGTAGACGAGATATTAGGATAAGAAATGATTACATCAGCGAAATTGCCTGGATTAGTGTGATGGTCGATCATCACTTTCTGAGCCTTCGCATCAGCAACGTCTATACCCATGGCATCTATTCTCGACAAAGTATTGAAATCCAATGCCAAAATCAAATCAGCCTTGACTATCAGTTCCTTACAGATCTTTGTCTGATCTTTGTAAACAAGAATCTCATCTGCTGCAGGAAGCCATTTCAAAAAACCTGGCATTTCATTTGGAACAATCACTACTGCTCCTTTACCAAGTTGACGCAAGAAATGGCATATTGCCAATGATGAACCAATTGCGTCGCCATCTGGAGATACATGTGTTGTGATAACCACGTTCTCTGCGTCCAAAATCCTTTCTTTCGCTGCTTGAATAAGCGCCTCGTCAATAATTTTAGTAATCATATTACCCCCTTTTTACGAGTGCAAAATTAATAAAATATTCGCAATGTTTGACAACATCAATATTAATATATTTATACAATCAGTCTTCAGACTTCGTTTACCGCCTTACTCCATATCTCCACATCCATGATCCTGACCGTAACATCAGCGACAACATGATTGGATAGAATGCTGGATGAAAACTCTGCAAACATGTATGCTTTGTGAAATAGTCGTTGTCCACCCAAATCCATATATCTGATACCAACGCCATAAGCAATGATATTGACACTGAAACAAATGCAAAAATATGAAAATATTTTAATGCAGGTCGGAATCTCTTCACTAAACAAAGCACTGGACATAGCAGATACAATGGACTGAAAAACAAAATATTATAATTTGGGAACACACAGGCATGTTCTGATATGAACGATAAGAAGAAGACTAAGATTCCCAAGATTCCATACAAAGAATAGAACGCTGAGTCAAACCATATATAATCGTCTTTCTTGCGTCTGTAATAAAATATAGTATGAGCTACAACCAATAGGAACATCACCCAAAACACAATATTTGGAGTAAACAATGTCCATTGACATTTGCTTGTAATCTCTGATCTTTGCAAAAATTTGTCACTTGTCACTAATGGTCTGCGGTTGCCCAAAGAATCCACTATCTCAGCTCGTGTAAACAAATCGTGCATGTGCACAGGCTCAAACATACGCAGCGAGTCCGACATGTTGCGGTCGGTCGGTTCTCCCAGACATATATATATGCCGAAATTGAACCATGGCGAATTGCTCAGCCTTTCCCCTATATTCTGACGGTAAGACTGTGCTGTCAACGTATCGTCTGTGAAATGATAATCTATAGTTCCGTTGACACATTTCTCTAACATCAGACGTGGACGTGTGGCACAATTGTCGAAAAAGAAACTATACCTGTATACACAATTTTCCGGCCTTTCGTTCTCCTGCAATGCTTTATCCAGACGGTCTACCTCTTCGTCTGTCAAATTCAACACTGCTTCTCTGACTGAAACTTTCTTATAATTAACAGCCTCTCGAAAAGAACTAACAAATCTTTGAGAACCGACCATGTAATCGGTCCTGCCCAATACAAAATTGTATACGAATTTTGTATAGTCGCCAAAACTGAACAGTCCGTAGTTGTATATCCAGTCGCAATCTAGCGAATCATTCTTTATTCTTAAAGCAGAATGTCCCCACGCTGTATAAACAGCCTTCTCTGTCTGGTAGTGAGTCACCAAACTAAAAACTGTTTTTTCTGCATGAGTTGTCAACGACATCACCGTCAACAACATGGTAATCAAATATTTGATATATTTATTTGGCATATAGTCTAGCATATAATACTTTACCGGCATAAAGCCAGTACGTCATCATTTTCCTATAAATTTATTTATCTCTGTGTATAGACGCTGCAACGGAAGCCCCATTATATTATAGAAACTGCCCTCTATAGACACCACTCCAATATAACCGATCCACTCCTGCACACCGTATGCTCCAGCCTTGTCAAATGGTTTGTAGTGATCCACATAATACTCGATCTCCTCGTCTTTCAAACGAGCAAATGTCACATACGAGACTGCATAAAACGGATGAGACTTCTCTTTGGTTCGCAAACAGCAACCAGTGAACACAGCGTGAGTGTTGCCGGAAAAATCCTTCAGCATTTGAATTGCCTCTGCCCTATCCTTTGGCTTGCCATACACCTTACCGTCAAACCATACTATAGTGTCGGCGGCAATAACTATCGTATTGTCGTCCATCTTCGGCAACATGCTGTCTGCTTTTTTAGAAGCTATATACATCGGTATCTCGCCCCCCAACAATGTATCAGGATAACTCTCGTCGTCAGTCAACGGCGATGCACATTCAAAATTCAACTCCAACCCCTTCAATAGCTCTCTGCGTCGTGGCGACGTAGATGCCAAAATCACTTTGTAATTTTCTAACATTGTATTTTGTATCACTTTATTATGCAAAGAAAACTGAAAAAATTGAATTTATAATTACACATTTAAAAAATTGAATATAAATTTGCATAAAAAGAACTAAAAATGGCGAATAACAACGAAAACAAGAAAAATAAGCAGAGTCTCAACGATATGCTGATGAATATTCTGTTCAACATCGTGATTCCGGTAATGATCCTGAAAAAGGTGCCTGAACATTGGGATAATGAAAATGCAGCGGTCGTGGCTCTTTGCGTCGCCTTATCTTTTCCTATAGGATTTTTCATTTTTGACTATATAAAGACTAAGAAAAGCAATTTCATCTCTATCCTTGGATTCATATCTGTCCTGTTGACGGGAGTGATTGGTATTTTTCAGATTCCAAACGAATATCTTGCAATCAAAGAGGCTTCCGTGCCGTTTATCATAATGATTGTTTGCCTGGTGTCTTTAATCACCCCATTCCCAGTGGTAGAGAAACTTGTTTACAACGACGCTGTGTTCAATAAAGATCTAATCAACAACAAATTAGAAGAGAACAACAACTCTGATCAGATGCACAAAGTGATGAGAAATTCAACTCTGATTGTCGCCGCATCGTTCCTTCTATCCACAATTCTAAACTATACACTTGCAAAAAAAAATCGTGGTGAGCGACCCTATTACCCAAGCCGCACAGCGAACTCAGGAAATCGGCGACCTCACTTTTTGGAGCTACATATTTATCGCTCTTCCTTGTACAATCGTCATGGGAATAGCCATATATTATATAGTGACAAAAATCTCAAAATTGACCGGACTAAAAACAGAGGAGATGCTCAACGGCGATTTTGAAACCGAAGAAAAAACAACAAATGACAAATAATTGGTAGAGACGTCGTAATACGACGTCTCTCATTAATTTTATACAAAGGACAACAATGGCTAATACACTTACTGCAAAAGAAATAGCAAGCATCACCAATGGAAAACTAATCGGTGATGGAAACAATATAATCAGCAGATTATCAACTGATTCTCGTACACTTTCTTGGGAAAACGAGACTCTTTTTGTGGCTATCAAAACTCCCAAACGTGACGGACATTCATTCATTCCTCAGCTCATCAACCGTGGAGTAAAAAGTTTCTTGATCACGGATGCATCCATTGTCAACAGCGACGAGGCTTACGTATCTTCTGTTGATTTCATCCTTGTCGACGACGCAATCTCCGCTCTAGACAAATTAGCCAAATTCAAACGTGACCAGACAAATGCAACTGTCGTTGGAATCACAGGCAGCAACGGAAAAACAATAGTCAAGGAATGGCTTGCCCAACTGCTTTCTGCCGACAAAAAAGTGGTGAGATCACCACGTAGTTTCAATTCTAAAATCGGAGTGCCTCTATCTGTGTGGGGATGTGAAAAAGATTGCGACTACGCTATCTTCGAGGCTGGAATTTCAGAACCAGGAGAAATGCAAGCTTTACATGAGATTATCCGTCCTAATATCGGAATTTTCACACATTTAGGCGAAGCTCACAGTGAGAATTTCAGTAGTGAAAGAAGCAAATGTTTGGAGAAAATCAAGCTGTTTGAAGGATGTGACAAGATAATCTACAATGCCGACAACCGTCTGGTAGACATCTGTATGTCGGGAGCTTTCGACGCAGATAAACTGATCCGTTTTGGAGAGTCGGACAATGCTGATGTCAAAGTTGAAAAGATAGAATCATGCGGAGCCAACACAACAATATCTTATTGCTATAAGAATAAAAAAGAGTCGATCATAGTACCGTTTACAGATAAAGGAGAAATTGAGAATGCCCTATCCTGCCTCACTTTCCTTCTTTTGATCGGTGAAAATGCAAACGCAATCAAGACAAAGATGTCCAAATTGGAGAATATTGCGATGCGTCTGTCGATCAAACAGGCAGAAAACGAATGCATTATCGTCGACGACAGCTACCAGCTCGACCTTGGTTCACTTACACCAGCAATCGACTATGTAGTGAATGTGGCAGCCGGACGAAAACTGAAATCTGCAATTATCCTGTCCGATTTCCCAGGCGTGGCAGAAAACGAAAACGGATTATATAAAGAGTTGGCCCTCTTGGTCAGCCAAAAACATATCGACCGCTTCATCGGTGTAGGTGCCACACTCTGCAAATATAAATCATTATTCGACAACAACATACAGACAGAGTTTTACACATCAAAAGATGAATTCCTCTCGTCGATCACAAATAAGATACATTTTAAGAAAGAGGCTATTCTGATCAAGGGTGCAAGAAGCTTCCACTTTGAGGATATAGAGGAGCAACTTAGCGAGCGTATCCATGAGACACGTCTGGAAGTAAACCTTTCCGCACTCGCACGCAATTTCCACTATTTCCGCAGCCATTTGAAGAAAGAGACAAAAATGGTAAGTATGGTGAAAGCCAATGCCTACGGAACTGGAGACATCGAGGTGTCAAGATGTTTGGTGGCGGAAGGAGTTGATTATCTTGCAGTTGCCGTAGCCGACGAAGGTGTGATGCTTCGTAAAGCAGGCATCGACACCCCTATCATCGTGATGAATCCAGAGAGAAACAGTTTCGCCAAGATGTTTGAATATAATCTTGAGCCAGAAATCTACAACTTCTCAATCGCCAAACAGATGATCGCAGATGCGGAGAAACGTGGAGAACGAGATTTCCCATTCCATCTTAAACTAGACACTGGCATGCACCGTCTTGGATTTGAAAAAAAGGATCTGCCAGAGTTAATCGCTCTGCTCAAATCACAGAACAGCATCCGTCCAAAATCTGTATTCTCACATTTGGTAGGTTCTGACAGTGTTCAATTCGACGATTTCACACTGCATCAGATAGCATTGTTTGAGGAGATGACAACTGTTTTGAAGGCAGAATTCCCAAATATACTCCGCCACATACTTAACTCAGCCGGCATCGAAAGATTCAGCCAATATCAGTTTGATATGGTGCGACTTGGAATCGGACACTACGGTTTCTCAGGCATCGAAGGAAAGACACTTGAGGAAGTCTGCACATTGAAAACCAAGATTCTGAACATCCGTGATGTAAAGAAAGGCGAAACAATCGGTTACGGACGTCAGGGAGTGACAGAGAGAGACTCGAAGATTGGAGTGATCGGTTTAGGTTATGCCGACGGATTAGACAGAGGACTCGGATGCGGAGTCGGAGAAGTGGTGGTGAGAGGCAAGAAAGCCAAGATCATCGGCAGAGTCTGCATGGATGTATGCATGATCGACCTTACAGGTATAGACGCAATAGAAGGTGATGATGTGATAGTATTCGGCCCTGAAAATCCAATAGAAGGCGTTGCAGCCAAACTAAACACAATATCATATGAAGTGTTGACAGGAGTCAACAACAGAGTGCAGAGGATATATGTGAGGGAATAAATGCAATTATATTGATTACTTGTAGAGACGGGGCATGTCCCCGTCTTTTTTGATCCCGAGAGTGCCACTTCACTTCGTTTCGTTCGGCTCTCCCGGTTACGAATATATCGTCCACTGCTTTGTCTCTCTCCCCGAGAGTGCCACTTCACTTCGTTTCGTTTGGCTCTCCCGGTTACAGATATATCGTCCACTGCTTTGTCTCGCTCCCGAGAGTGCCACTACACTTCGTTACATTCGGCACTATCGGTTACAGAAATATCGTCTTCCAGACGAATATATTTCCACGATAATAAAAAGAGACGGGGAACACCCCGTCTCTACAATTACGAATTATGCATTATGAATTATGCATTAATATTTGATCTTGTGTCTGTTCGCACGTTTCTTGCGATACTCCTCTTTCATCTTTGCGGCACCTGATCCATGAGTGCCCTTCTGATAAGTAGTCTTCTTGGCTTTTGTCTTCACTTTATCAGACTTCTGATTCTTGTTGTCGTCAGATGCCTTCTTCTTGAAGACCATGCCATTCAATATGATATCTTCGATTGATCCGCTCATAATCTAATTTTTATAATTATAATTTTAGACGCCCGTCACGTGTGAAACATAACCCATTATAAAGACGCTCGTCACGTGTGAAACGTACCCTATAATAAAGACGCACGTCACGTGTGAAACGTACCCTATAATAAAGACGCACAACCGTGCGTCTCTACGGAATCGGAAATTAATCCAATTTCAATACTTCCAAGAATGCTTTCTGTGGCACTTCCACGGTTCCGATCTGCTTCATACGCTTCTTACCACGTTTCTGCTTCTCCAAAAGCTTTCTTTTACGCGAAATATCACCTCCGTAACATTTTGCGGTAACGTCTTTGCGAACTGCTTTGATTGTTTCCCTGGCGATAATCTTCGCACCGATTGCGGCCTGAATTGCCACCTCAAACTGCTGGCGTGGTATCAATTCCTTCAGCTTCTCACACATTCTCTTACCAAGTCCGTAAGCATTGTCAATATGTGTCAAAGTGGAAAGGGCATCCACTGGCTCTCCGTTTAGCAACACGTCTAGCTTGATCAACTTGCTCTCTCGCATCTCACTTGGATGATAATCGAATGAAGCGTAACCCTTAGAAATACTCTTCAACTTATCATAGAAGTCGAACACGATCTCTCCTAGAGGCATATTATATATGAGTTCGACGCGATTGCCGGATACATAATCCTGACGAACCAACTCACCTCGTTTGCCCAAACAAAGGGTCATGATCGGACCGATATACTCGGCTGCTGTAATTATCGAAGCTCGGATATATGGCTCCTCTATATGGTCGATAAGAGTGATGTCTGGCAAACCGGATGGGTTGTGCACCTCAATCATCTCACCCTTCTTTGTGTAGACGTTGTAACGCACATTCGGCACGGTTGTGATGACATCCATGTCGAACTCACGGTCGAGACGCTCCTGAATGATTTCCATATGAAGCATTCCCAAGAATCCGCAACGGAATCCAAATCCCAAAGCCAAAGATGATTCAGCCTGGAATGTCAACGACGCATCGTTGAGCTGCAATTTCTCCATCGAAGCACGAAGGTTCTCAAAATCCTCCGTCTCAATTGGATAAACACCGGCGTAAACCATCGGCTTCACCTCCTCAAATCCTTCAATCGCATTCTCGCATGGATTAGAGACGTGGGTGATCGTATCTCCTACCTTAACCTCTGTACTTGTCTTGATTCCGGAAATGATATATCCAACGTTTCCTGCCGACATCTCCTTTCTCGGCTCCATATCCAAACGGAGGATTCCAATCTCGTCGGCCAAATATTCCTTTCCCGTCGCCACAAATTTCACCTTCTCTCCTGGATGGAATGTTCCGTTTACCACTTTATAATAAGCGATTATACCACGGAATGGATTGAAAACAGAGTCGAAAATCAGACACTGCAATGGAGCATCTGGATCTCCCTTTGGCGGACGAATTCTCTCCACAATCGCACGTAGGATCTCATCAACACCCTCTCCCGTCTTACCGCTGGCACGAATGACCTCACTTCTGTCGCAACCAAGAAGATCGACAATCTGATCCTCCACCTCTTCCGGCATTGCTCCAGGAAGATCGATTTTATTCAAGATTGGAATGATCTCCAAATCGTGCTCAAGGGCCATATAAAGATTGGAGATTGTCTGTGCCTGAATACCTTGCGACGCGTCTACAATAAGCAACGCACCCTCACACGCGGCAATAGAACGAGACACCTCGTAAGAGAAATCCACGTGTCCGGGAGTATCAAGAAGGTTCAGGACATATTTTTCTTTTGACTGAAATTCTGCCTTATCGCCTGTGTAAGCATAATCCATCTGAATAGCATGGCTCTTAATCGTAATTCCTCTCTCTCTTTCTAGTTCCATGTCATCCAACACCTGGGCCTGCAAGTCTTTTCCTGTGACTGTTTTGGTCATTTCCAAAAGTCTGTCGGCTAGAGTGCTCTTACCATGGTCAATATGTGCGATAATACAAAAATTTCTAATATTTTTCATCTTATATTTAATTTGAGTGCGAATTTACTTATTTTTGCCTAAAATACGATATATAAGACTGAATTTAGATGGATAAAAACGCAATTTCTCTATATAAAGAGGTTTGCAGCAACGTTTTTGCTGACAAAATCAACGATGCGCTGCTTTGTTTGGTCACTCTCATCGCCACTCTGAAAAATTTGGGGATTGACGACAAACAAAATTCTCTTTCTTTGAAAACTGAGCAGCTTTCCAGAAATCTGGAGTTTATTCTCAAATATGCATTCGACGCTGCGATCGACGAAAATACATTTGGAATGCTACTAAGCACCAAACAGGATATTCTTGTTATCGCAGATGACGTGATGAGCCATCATAACACGTCAAAATTTACATTCGTAAACGATGTAGATAAATACAAATCTATTTACAAATGTAAGGATATAAGAAATCTGTTTTTTGAGATTGAGGAAATCAACGGACAACGGATGTTGAGTGAGAATACAAATGTAAATACAAATGTAAATACAAAAAGATTGTCTGAAATCAGATGTGAAATATTCCGTCATTTACTTTTGTGTGACAACTTCACAAATGACGATTTAGAATTGTATACACGCTATTTCGACAATGAGTTTATAACTGTATCCGACAAATGTGTCTTTACATCTGGATTGATGTTCGGTATGCTTAACCGATTCTGCATCAACAGATTCAAATTGATATTGAAACTCTGTCAAAACCACGACAATCGAATAAAGGTACGTGCCGCGACAGCTCTGCTACTGTGCGGATATATCTACAACACCCGTTTACAATTATATCCAGATGTATTCGAAGAGGCCAAACGTCTTTCTGCAACAGATAATCTGTCGGAGGTGCTACAACATATCCATTGCCAATTTATCCGCTGTAAATACACTCAGCAGACACAGACAAAACTTAAAGAAGACTTCCTTGACAAAGTGGATATGAACAACCTCTTTGGAAAAGATGATACGGGCATTAACACCGATATTTTCAATAAAGATTCCATTAGTGAGGACACCATTAAAGAGTACGCTCAGATGCAGTTTATGGGAGAAGATCTTTTAAGCCATACAACGCTGTTTTTCACGAATTCGTTCTTCTCTGAGATATCTAACTGGTTTATGCTTCTAAACGAGGAATCTGAGCTGTTTAACGAGCTAAAAACGACATCTTCAAGCAACCAGAAGATGCTGATTCCACTTGTAGACAACGAATATATCAGCGATGCAGACAAATATGGTTTGATTTTCACTTTGAAAAATATGCCTATGGCTGATACATTTGTAAACAAGATGATGGAAGCTAAAGGTATTGACACAGATTCTTTAGTGATGACTCATGACCAATTGGCACTCAATACAAATGTAATCAGATACATTATCGGCTTGAGCAGATTCTATGCGTCATTCTCACATGCAAGTTCTTTTGTAAATCCTTTCAATTCTAGTTTACATTTGTATAATATCGCTTTTTTGCCAAATACAAATAAGTTTATAGAACCAATTGGTGATCTATTCTTTGAAAAAGGAGCGTATAATGAAACCATAGAAGCATACAAAAAGCTTGGTGATTTACAAACGGAAAAATCTATACAGAAAATAGGCTTATGCTACCAGCAGCTTGAAGACTACACCTCTGCCCTTGCCCATTACAATCAGGCTCTGCTATACAATGGTGATGACGTGTGGACTCTGTCGAGAAAAGCATTCTGCGAATATAAACTAGGAAATCTGGCAGAAGCAAAGTCTACAATGATACAAATCATTGAGTTAGATCCCGACAACATCACAATACGCAAGAAACTAGCTAACCTGTCGTTATCTGAAAAAGACTACGACACAGCGTTGAAACAATTGTATTATCTGGAATTCAACCTAAAAAAGGAAGATGATGATTCAGTCATCCGTCTGATAGCGAACTGTTTGATGCAGTCAGGCTCTTTACAAAAGGCAATCTCCTATTTTTCAAGGATTTCACACAAACATACAGCCGATTTGATAGATATCGGCCACATCTCCTACCTTGAAGGCAATATGGACAATATGAAATTGTGCTATAAAAAGGCCTACGAGGCATTGAAAGACAAAAATGAATATCACTCCCGTCTACAGGAAGAACTCGCTAAAATCACCCTTTCTGAGCAACAGAAGAAGAATTTCAGCGTCATATTGAATGCAGCGTCGTTTATTGTAAGAAATTCCTAGTCGATAAGCTTATGGATTTTTTGATGATTTTAATGTTCGGTATTTCCATATGTCCAGCCTTACTTTTAATCAAAATACTTGATAGAAATAAGGAAAACAAACAAAAGAAAAAACAAAGGGGCAAAGAAGAGGAAGACCAAATATTTGTAACCAACGCATTGATTATCATGGCAAAGGTGATGGCTGCAGACCGAACCAATATGGTGTGCGAATTAGACATCATCAAACAGTTCATAAAGAAATACGACGAGGCCAATTTCAAAAAGCAAGTCAATTATGTGAAAGAATTAGCTTCCAAATACAAAAATCCCGTCGATACAACACTATCTGATTGTGATCGTTTGATTACAGATATCAACGAAGTATCTAACTTCACCAGAAAAAAATGGTTTCTTGAATATCTGTTTGAAATTGCCTTTTCCGACGGTTCGTGTAGTGCTGAAGAAAAGTTATTTCTAAAAAGAGTTGTAGAGAAATTGGATGGCTTTGATCTGAGCACCTACAATTTCATAGTGAAAAAATACGAAAAGAAAAACAAGAACTATACTGGAACAAGAAAAACCGAAGAATACAGCCAATACGAATACGAATCTACTGACAACGAATCAACTGGAAATAAATACAGTTCCTACTCACAAAACGGATCATCCTATAGCACAGATGGTTATTATAAATCTACAAATTCAAGTTCAAGTTATAGTTCAAATAAGCCCAAACCGCTTACAGAGCTACAGAAAGCATACGCAGCTTTGGATTTGACAGAAGAAGCCACAGACAGAGAGATCAAAGCCCGACGTCGCAATCTTATGCGTCTTAACCATCCCGATCTAGTGGCAAACAAAGGTGAGGCGGCAGTCAATATGGCTAATCTAAGATGCCAGGAAATCAATAAAGCATTTGAATTGATTAAGGCGACGAGGGGGATGAAATAAGAATTAAAAGTTAAGAATTAAGAATGATAAATTAGAAATACAAAAAATCCGACATCAACAAGATGCCGGATTTTAATATTATCAAATTAGCGTCACATCACTTGTCTCCTCTATACAGAGTAAAATGTCCCATATAAATTTTATCCAATTCATCAATAGAAATTTCATACCAATAGTCGGTAGAAGGCAGAGGATGACCCAAATATGTTCCATCCCATCCATCAAAACTCTCACCAGAAGCACTCATCAGTTTTTTTCCCATTCGATCATATAATGTAATTCTTGCTGACGGATATTTCTCGATATTTTTGATTTCCCACTTGTCGTTTATTCCGTCTCCATTTGGGGTGAAAGATGGAGAAACCTCCAATTCATATTTGTTTGTTTTAAATACAGTATCAGCAATACAATCTTCCTCATCCTTCACTGTAATACTGTATTCCTTACCGTAAATTATATCTGTCAGTGTATTAGAAGATTGGAACCCATCTCCAAAATCATAACTGTAGTTGCCAGCTCCACCTTTAGCCTCCGCAACAATTTCTCTGTTGCCACTATCGTCTATCTTCTCAAATATTAATTCACTATATTTAGAAATAGAGAAAAAAACACTGTCAGTCTTGCAAGTGTCGCTCATTGCATAAATTACAACAGAGTCTTCTTTTGCTGGAAAAAATAATGTATGTGTTTTTCCTACACTCTCACTCTTAATTGAAGTTTGTCCATTAACATAAAACGCATCAATAGGCTCATCATTATTCTGATATATAACGACCTCTACATCTTCACTACGATCATAACATATTTTTGTATCTGATTTTTTCGCTGTAAAATCGCCCTCTACAAATGTAAATTCAGTCTTCGGACATACCTTTTTGATTGATAAAAACACACTGTCTGTCATACAAGTATCACTCATAGCATAGATTGTCACCGAATCCTCTTCAACAGGAATATACAATATATGTTTTTTCCCAAAAGACTCACTATTAATTGGAATTTTACTTCCCTTCATATAAAAAGCGTCAAACGGCTCACTATTATTTTGATATAACACAATTTTCAAATCTTCAGTACGGTTGAAATAGACTGTCGTATCCAATTTTTTTGCTGTAAAATCATCATTCACAAAAGAAAATTCAGTGTTTGGGCAAACCTTATCAATAGTATAAAAAACGCTGTCTGTCTTGCAGGTATCATTCATCGCATAGATTGTCACAGTTCCTTTTTCAGCAGGAAGGTACAAAGTATGTTTCTTTCCAGAAGATTCACTGAGAATAGGTTTTTCACTTCCTTTAATATAAAACGCATCAATAGGCTCACTATCATTCTGATATAATACTATTTTTATGTCATCCATATGATTATGATAAATTGTTGTATCATAATCTCTTGCTTTTATATCATCCTCCACAAATGAAAATTTCGTGTTAGGACATTTATATTCAGTACAGTAAAAACCAATATTGTACGGTTCTGTACGGATCGAACAAGGGTCATCTGGCCAACCTTTTTCAATTTTTTGCTGAATAACCTCAGCAGATTCAGCAAGGATAGCCTTATAAATTGGATGATATTCACCCTCCTCCCAAGAATATGTTAAAAAGGTATCTTTCTCTGCAGGAAGCGACACCCAAGGAGAATCTGGAGTATTCTTTCTTTGCCAAAGAAATGCAGCGTTTGGATGTCTGTAGCGCCACTCTTCAAATCCTATCCATTGCCCCCAACGTTTTCCTTCATCCATACGACAATAGAATCCGTTTGAAAGTATATGGAAAGGCTTTCCATCAACATTACTGCTATGAAAAGGTACTCTTATACCACAAATAGAAAATGCACATTCATCCAAAGTAAAAGTAGCATAATCACTCATTTTCTCTCCATCAGCATTCGTTGATTCATAGTCTAATTCAACAACAGCCATAAATCCCTCATTATGATAATTCTCAGGAGGCATAAATGTAACTGTTGGAATAAATAACTCAAAACCATTAAATGTATAAAAGTAAGTCTGCGTACCAAGAGTATCTCCTGTTTCTGGATTCAATACTGAAATTTTGGGATAAATACGCGTTCCACTAGGAGAACCTGTACATGAAAATAGCATACGGAATAAGTATGTCTTGCACGGACATATAGGCTGTTTTCCAGAAAATAAACTACACAACATTGGTTTCTTCATCTTCTTATACTCTTCTTTGCTCATCATTATAAAAGCAAAAGCATCACCAACATATTCCGACAAAAGTTTAGATGTGGCCGAAGAATCTATAATATTACCATCCTCATCTTTTACAGAAGCAAATTGATATTTAGCAGGACAATCCTCACAATCTTTTGTATATATGGCAGAATCTGGATTAGAGACAAGAACATACTGTCCCCACGTCATCTCTTCAGTACCTCCTGGAGTATATTTATTTACTTTAATAATCGTATCATGTCTATAACTATGAGCACTACACATACCAAAAGTTTCTTGTCTTGTACACAAGTAATCCGGATCGTATTCACATGTAGCTTCTGGCTTCATGCTTTGCAACGTTTTGCTAATCGTATATTTAACTTTATTATTTGCTGGCACACCATTTTCTCCAATATATTCCGCATTTTTTTTTGCACTTGCTTCTATTGAATCAGCAACAACGACAGCACGGAATATCAAATTTTCAGTACCCTCTACCATCACATGCAGTTCATCCTTATTCACACCACTCTGACCATATAGATTTGTCCAAGAACGACCACCATTATCACTCTGTTGCCAAAGTACATAGGCAACATTATCAATCAACCTCCATCTCCTAAACGGCTTATATTTCATTGTATAAATAGCTTCAAATTCACATCCATTCCCAAAATCTGAAGCAACTGAAGTCTCATAGAATGTCAGACGCGGCATATTATCAGGAAATGTCGCACTTACTTTCATAAAGAAACAAAACAACAAGTAAATTATACTTAGAATTCTAATTTTTTTCGGACTAAATATCAAATCGCACATACCCTACATTTATTATAACAAAACTTATTTTTTACACACAAAAATACACATTATTTTATAATAACAAACAATTGGCAGACAAAAATAAAAAAGACGCGAATATTTTCACGCCTTCATAAAGATGAGATATAAATCAATGATTATAACTTATTTAGTGAATATTCAGCAAAAGTTTCATCTTCATATAGCACTATAATTTTCTTCACTGATTTCTCTTTTGCCTTGGAATGAGCATCCAATATACTCTTAAAAGTATCTGATTTCAAAAAAGAATCAATTATTTCAGTTTCCGACTTCTGGAAAACTACATTTTTTTCCTCTATCTTCGACGGTGCCGACTCCATACTTTGAGTAACGTTTTCTTCATCCATATTCGTATCGGAATCATTGTCTGTGTCGTCAATTTCATTAACGACTTCTAAATCTCCTTTATCTGAATCTAATGGATCATTGTCGAAAATAGTGCGGTTAATTTGTGCTGTCGACGTTGCAGAATGAGATTCAAATTGTTTGTTTTCAGCCACATCTGAATTACCTTCTTTAAACATAGATCCTGTTCCATACAACATCCATTCCCATGATATTTCAGGAAATGTCTCATGTATTTTCATCACCACATCCAAACTTGGATTGTTTCTTCCATTCAATATATGTGAAAGTGAAGCAGATTTTATTCCTGTACGTGAAGCAAACACTCCAAGTGATAATCCACTATATTCTTGTATTTTCTTAATTCTGTCTTTCATTAAAAAACAATATTAAAATATAATAACAATTGTAATGCCACAAAGATAAATACATTTTTAAATTCATACAAATATAAATTTACTTTTTTATATGCAATTTTACATTTAGTCGTTTTCTAAACAGATGTATCAATTTTACATTTGTTTGCATATCGTTTTTTACATTTTTATACATAATTCAGTAAGAAATCAACAATTGAATTATTTTACATTACAATACAAGACTTATCTATACTACAACTTAAAGTAAAACTTATAAAAGAGTGATTATCAACAAATCATATTAAATTATTATTATAAAATATGCCGATTTTACAAAATTCAATCATATACCGAAGACATATTTAATCATAAGCATAAAATTTTAATACTTAAAATACTGATTTACAGCAAAAAGACAAAACAATAACACTCAATAAATAAGTAAATTTTACTTTTGTAGTATGTAAATATAGCCGTTACTTTTGTTAAATTATCTGTCTATATGCATATATATTTATATATGTATATATTTTTATACTCATTTGCGTCTGCAACTATCTTTTAGTACATTTGTAAAAAATCAGCACTCTCCTACTCCACCCATTTTCTTATATTTCTTAAAATTCCTTATAGACTTTATACTTTATCATTAATATGTCAATAAAAATCAACGTCTTCAGAATTTATCTAAAATACTGTTGTTTCCTTTCGACAATACAAAATTCGTGTCAAGATATGCTAACTTTAAGCATAACTTGGCTTTTTTTTATAAAAATCTAAAAAAAATCTCTGTTAAGTGTCATTTTTATCTATTGCATCAATAAACAGCTTTAATATTTTTAGCTCACAACACAATGTTTTTCAAAAACTTAAAAGGCATATTTCGCATTTTTAACTCGCTGAGAATCGAATAAAAATCAATTTGTACATCATTGTCCAGCTATTTTTTAGTTTTATTAACTCTAATTATCTCTATTTATGAATCTACCTAATTAAAAAGTGTTATCTTTGACAAAGTTTTGAATTTGTAGACTAAAACCATTCCGTCTACAAAAAACAGAAGTTATTTTCAAACTAATTAATTTGATAAGAAATGAATAAGGTAAATATTATAATAGCATTTCTATTTTGTATGCTTCACTCAATTGCATTTTCACAAGATGCAGTTGATCCTAAAGCTATGACATTGCTCAACAAGTCTACTACATCATTCAACAACTCAAACAAGAGTTCAAAAATAGATTTCTCTTGTGTAGTCGAAAACACACAAAGCAATAAAAAGCAGAATTTAAAAGGTTACCTTCTTTTAAAAGGTGAAAAATTCAAATTGTCTGTAGCTGGCGTCGACACATATTTCGATGGCAAAACTGAATATGTCTACATGCCAGAGTCTGCTGAAGTCACTGTGAGCGAACCGGGAAAGGAAGAGGTAAAAAAAATAAATCCGATTCTTATTATAACATCCTACAAATCAGGATATAAAATGCTTTATATCGGAGAAACTACAGACAATGGAAACGCAGTTGAGATTGCGGAATTGTATCCAGAAGACAGAAAAAGTCCGTATGCCCGTATTTCCATCTCCGTGGACAAATCGTCTATGAAGCCTCATGCCATCAAACTTCAGGGAAAAAATGGAGTCAACACTACAATCTCCGTCGACAAATATACAGACATGGCAATTGACGACCGTCAGTTTGCATTCGATTTGACAAGAAAAGATATAGAAATAATTGACTTAAGATAAAATCACAACGATGAAAGAAACTACAAAATGCCTGATTATCGGATCTGGACCCGCTGGTTACACAGCTGCAATTTACGCGTCCAGAGCCAATCTAAAACCAATTTTAATCGAGGGTCTGCTTCCTGGCGGACAATTGACTCAAACCACAACAGTGGAGAATTTTCCTGGCTATCCAGATGGAGTGACAGGCTTTGACATGATGGATGACATGCGTAATCAAGCATTGAAATTCGGTACTGACATACGCTCTGGATTCGTCACTAAAGTAAGTCTTGAAGGCAAGAAAAAAAGTGTTGTTATAGACGACGAAATAGAGATAGAGGCCGACTCTGTGATTATAGCGACAGGAGCAAGTGCCAAGCATCTTGGCATAGACGACGAAAGAAAATATGCCGGCATGGGAGTTTCTGCATGCGCCACTTGTGATGGTTTCTTCTTCCGTAAAAAAACAGTGTGTGTAGTAGGCGGAGGAGACACTGCTTGTGCCGACGCTTTATACCTTGCCGGACTTTGTCAGAAGGTGTATTTGGTGGTAAGAAAAGACTATTTCAGAGCAAGTAAAGTGATGGCTGAACGAGTAGCGTCGCAAGAGAATATTGAAATTCTATTCAATCATGAATTGATTGGAATCGAAGGCGACGGGAAGGTTGAGAAAGCCAATCTTGTCTGCAACAAAGACAACTCAACCAAAAGCATTTCAACAGACGGAATCTTCATTGCTATAGGTCATCATCCCAACACAGAATTGGTGAAAGATGTGATAAAAACTGACGAAGCAGGTTACATAATAACAAACAATGGCACTTCGCACACAAATATCGAAGGAGTGTTTGCAGCAGGCGACGTTTGTGATCCTCACTACCGTCAGGCTATCACAGCAGCTGCAAGTGGCTGTAAGGCAGCATTGGATGCCGAACACTACCTGTTGGAAGCATAAAGAATTTTGCTTGGAAACACAATAGAAAGACGCGAGTAATTGCGTCTTTCTTATTTTTAAATTACAACATAAGCATGCATTTGTTTGTCAGAAAGCCAATCACAATAGCCATTCCAAAACTCATCAATGTTCCTACCAAAACATACTCTGTCTGAGTTTCCGCATTATTATCCTTAAAGCGTAAAATGGATTTGGCTGCTATTAAAAATCCTATAATATCAATGTGTCCAACCAATATCGATACAAAACATAATAGACGCTCCAAACTGCCTATTATATGACCGGCATTCTGTATCCTGAATTTCCTTTCTGACTCTTCACTGGAATCGGTATCTGATTTAGCTAACGAGGACCCAATCTTATATTTCTCCAAAAACAATTTTATTGTGATGTTGGATGGCTTACAACATAAATAACTGCCTACAAACAAAAGAATCAGTTTATCCACACTGTAAAACTCTAAATCACAGGTCTTCCAATCGTCTTTACAATATAATAAAAATATCGACGCCGCAATGATCAAAACTATAATATGCAACACCTGATCAACACAGAATGCATTGAATTGAGCGTCTGCCAATTTGTCGTTATCTGTGATTTTTTCCTTAAATCTATTTGCCAACATCGACTTTACTCCATCAAAAAGCAAGTGGGACGCTCCTATTAACGAAGCACATAATACTGATTCTAGCAATATTCCAGGACTATAAAGAACTATCCATGAAAATAGACCTACAATAAAAGCATGGATATACAACTGCCATGACGAGAATCTCTTATTCTCACAAAACTTATCCGTCTGCAACATGAAATCGCAAACTAAATGTACTGCGAAAAACCTTAAAAATAATTTGATAAACAATAGCATACCGTACTGTTTTTTACTGTTTATATTAATTAATTATATTTTCAAGCAAAGATAATGCATCATTCACTACATTCCAAGAAATTGCATTAGAAATCTTATTAACAGTCGGCTGGGAAATGCCTAGCTTTATTGCTATCTCATTTTCCTGAAGCCCTAAAATTCTGTAATAAAGCACCTCACATTGTCTTGATGTGGCATTATTCAAAATAACATCTATCAAAGAACACACAACATTTACATACTCATCTTGTTCCGATTTATCCGAAGAATAGATAAATGTGTTTCTCTTTGAACTGGAAATATCTTTCAATCCTCTTCCTGATCGATAAATGGCGTCGCCATCTATTATATTGGTTATCGGATCATTAATTCTTAATTCACCTACTCCCACAGATATCCGCACGCCATATTTTTTTTGAAGAGCTTTATCATCAGCTGGATTAGCATATTTGACTTCAAAAATTGGAGCATACGACTTGACATAACATTTCAATAGAAATGCAAGTCTTGATATTTTGTTTATATCACTACATACTATCTCTATCTCATCCCCTTTCACCAATCTTCCCCAAAAATCAATATTCGATACAGCAGGGACTGTTTCAAAAAATTCTTTCAAGTATTTTTGAAACTTCTCTATATCTTCTACTTCAAATGAAGTAGAACGAACAATATCTGCTGATATAGCGGCTTTCCTCATATTACACTATTTTAGTTCAAAAATATAGACGTTTTTGGCTATATTCTGCAAATATAGACATTTTTGGCTATATTCACAAATTATAGACGTTTTTGGCTATATTACGCAAATATAGACGTTTTTGGCTATATTACGCAAATATAGACGTTTTTGGCTATATTACGCAAATATAGACGTTTTTGGCTATATTACGCAAATAT